>Ga0207952_1000439_pt1 | contig 34343 bp, 49 predicted proteins | sample SubbioR12Aug_8Ca_FD_184831 | JGI IMG/M metagenome (GOLD analysis project Ga0207952, IMG submission 184831) | Serpentinite rock and fluid subsurface biosphere microbial communities from McLaughlin Reserve, California, USA - CR12Aug_8Ca (SPAdes) | ecosystem: Environmental > Terrestrial > Deep... | reverse complement strand
CCTTCCATTTTGAGATATACGGTTTTCGGGGTGGCCCTCTATAGATAAAGCATGAGACAAACAACAGCACCTAAGTATTTCAACGCTGCCCAAAAGAAAAAATGGACACAGTTGATAGAACGATTGAAGGCGGTTGGCACGTTCAACACTGCCGATGCTGACATTGTTGAACTATACGTTTTGGCTTGGACAGACCAAGAGCAAGCACGGGCAGCACTGAAAAAGGAATCACCTGTTTTGATTTCTGGCAAGACGGGTGGCGCATATTCTAACCCGTGGGTCACAATCAAACAGGCGGCAGATAACCAACTGGCAAAGATATCCGCCACGCTTGGTTTAACACCACAGAGCCGCCGACGAATGAAACTAGATGACGTGCCGCCCGTTGATCCTAACGATGATTTTTCAGAGTTTCTTGAATAGATAGAGTTGAACGAAGCTCTTTCACTACAAACAAAACACCCGCAGAAATGCGGGTGTTTTTGTTGATGCACACTCATATCTATTTGTATGAGTTACATCGAATCTAAAAATCAGTTGGTTAGCGGAATAGCAGCCGACAAGACAAACCACGAAGAGGCAGAGCGTGCAATTCGTTTTATAAATCGCCTCAAGCACACTCACAATTACCGTGGCGAGCCGTTCAACCTCAGGCCGTGGCAGTGTGACATTATCCGTGGCTTGCTGAACGTCGATCCTGCCACAGGCAAACGCCAATGCAAAAAGGCTTACATCAGTTTCGGACGCAAGCAAGGCAAGTCACAACTGATTGCCGCCCTTGCCCTCTATTTCCTTGTCGGCTCGGGCAAGCAAGGCCAGACCATTTACATCGGGGCAGCCAAACGAGAACAAGCCTTACACATTTGGAAGATGATTGCAGATTTCATAAAGCAATCACCCACCCTCAAAAAGATATGCCTTTTACAGCCCTACAAATACCGCATTGCGTGGGAGGAAAAGGGCAATGAAATCATCAGCCTTTCGAGTGAAGGCGCACGGGATGAAGGCTCTGGCCCCACGGTTGCCATCATTGATGAATTGTTCGCCCACAAAAATAACAATCTGTGGGATTCACTCACCAGCAGTTTTGGCGGAACGAAAGAACCTCTGCTTATCACCATCAGCACGGCGGGCACAGACCCCAACAGCAAGTGCTTTGAACAATACACGTATGCCAAGAAAGTCTTGGACGATCCTACCTTTGATCCATCTTTCTTTGCCTGTGTCCACGAATGCCCGAAAGAGCCAGAGGAATCATGGCGGGATGAAGCCAATTGGTATAAGGCAATGCCTGCCCTTGGGGATTTCTGCAATCTCGATTTCATCCGGTCTGAATTCCAACTGGCGAAAGAGTTGCCGAGCGAAGAGCGAAAGTTTCGCCAGAAATATTTGAATCAATGGTTGGACAAATACGTTGATGGTTGGTTGCCAATGAAACATTGGGAGCAATGCGAAAAGCCAGACCACAGCAACTTGACCAAAGAGAAATGGATTTGTGGTCTGGACCTTGCGAGCGTTTCAGACTTCACATCCTTTGTGATGTATTCGCCAGAAAGCCATACGGTGTTGCCGTTCTTTTTCCTGCCCGAAGAGGCAGCCAAAGACAAGCCACATTATCAAGTGTGGGCGAAGCGAAAATTGTTGACGCTCACCGAGGGCAACGCCACGGATTACGATGTGGTGCGAGCGACGATCAACAGGCTTCGCAAGGAATACCACATTGACCGGATTGCCGTGGATCGTGTGTTTAATTCCGTCCACATTTCAACCCAACTCACGGGCGATGGCTTCAACCTGGAAGCGTATGGGCAGGGTTTCCTATCAATGTCACCTGCCAGCAAGGAACTAGAGCGGCTGATTTTGACCCATCAATTGAAGTTTGATAATCCCATCTTGGATTGGATGGCTGGCAACTGTGTGGTTGAAACGGATGCGGCAGGCAACATCAAACCGACCAAACGCAAATCCAAAGACAAGGTGGATGGGATCGTAGCACTTTGTATGGCAATCGGGATCACTCTGCCCAAGCCAGATAAAAACATAATCAATGGCCGGGCAATGATTTGGATTTGATGCCCATTCCCCTAGATATCCATACTATGGGATTATTCACTTGGATGGGCTGGAAAAAGCCAGAGCGTAGAGCATACGAACAACAATTGCCACTTCACGAAATTGGTTGGAATACATACAAGGTTGGCAACACAGACACGGGAATCAACATCACCGAAGAGTCTGTTTTAGAAACCTCAACTGGCCTTTCCTGTATTGAATTCATCGGTGGGATACTCGCCAGCGTGGCCCAATCGGGAAAGACTTACAAGAAAACCACCGAGGGCAGGGAACTAGTTGAGGATCATTCCACAACAAAACTAGTTCGCAACCCACATGAAGAGTTATATACATCGGTTGCATTCTGGCAGGTTGTCGCCACCAACCTTTGCACACACGGCAACCATTTCTCTTTGATTGGTAGGAACGGCAGCCGCCCAACCCTAACCGTATTGAATCCCAAGCAAGTCAAGTTTGAATTAAATGGTGGGCATCCATTCTACATTTACAAACAAAAACCCATTGCCCCATCCGAAATGTTCCACATCGCTGGAATGACCACCGATGGTTTCATGGGTGTTTCGCCCGTGCTGAAAAACAAGCGAACCTTTGAATTGGCTCTGGCGGCTGAAATGTATGGTGCGAGATATTTCGGCAACGGTAATCATTCCGATGGTTATCTCACAATGCAGGGCAGTTTCGGCACCGATGAAGCCTTGGAACAATTCAAAGAGCAAATGGACAAGAGCCGTGGGCTTGAAGAGGCAGGCAAAACGCCTTTCTATATGCACGGCATCGAATGGAAACCAAAGGGTTACTCCAACCACGACAGCCAATTTTTAGAGGCCAGACAATATCAGGCACGGAGTATATGCCAAATCTATCGTGTGCGTCCGTATATGGTCGGTCTGGAAACGTCCAGCAAGTCACCCGAAGCAGAGAGTTTGGATTTTGAGAAATACACACTGCGCCCGTGGGTGGACAAGGTAGAGGCAGAGATTGACCGCAAGTTATTCACCGAAGAGGAAAAGGCTAGTGGTTATTTCCATCGCTTCAACGTGGATAGTCTGTTGCGGGCAGACGTTAAGACACGTTACGAAGCGAACAAGATTGCCAACGGTGGAATGCCGTGGGAAACAGTCAATGAACAAAGAACCCGAGAGAACTTGCCGAAGTGGGGGCCAGAATTCGACCAACCTATTATGCCAATGAATATGGCACAGGCGTCCGATCAACTGGGGACCGACGATCAGCCCGAGCCGCCTGTCGATGAACAACCACCAGAGGAAATCCTAAATCCGAACACACCCAAAAGCACCTTTGAAGAAAAGGCGTTTGCCCCTGTGTTGGCTGATGGTATCCGCAGAATTTTGACCAAGGAAATCAATGCGATTAAGCGGGCGATGAAGAAACACACGGGCGACGAATTTAATTCGTGGGCTGATGAATTTTACAACGATCACCAAAGCCACGTTGCCGAAGTGATGAAGCCATCCCTAACAGTGCTTGTCGGCGAAGAAAACGCTTCGGCTGTGCTAGATAGGTTTGCAATCACGCATTGCGAAGAGAGCAAGAGAGCGTTGCAAAACGCCGTGGGTTCTGTGGAGAAATTGGAAGGAATCTTGCAAGAGTGGATGGAATCGAGAGCTAAGCAAATTACACAAGCATTATTGGAGAACAATGGAACGAGAGACTAGGTTTTTGCCTGTTGATGATTTAGAGGTTCGCTTTTTGGAAGGCGGCAGGGTTCAAATCAATGGATATGCAGCGAAGTTTAATGCACCATCCCGCCTGATGCATCACCCGCAGTATGGGGAAATCCGTGAGATCATCCGTCCAGGTGCGTTTACCGACACCATCAGCAAGCGAAATAAATTCCCCGAAGACGTGGTTGCGAACATCGACCACGATAACGACAGGATTTTAGCTCGCACCAGTGGCGGCACGCTCAGACTTTCCGAGGATGCTTTAGGTCTTCGCATTGAAGCAGACCTTGCGGACACCACCCGAGCCAAAGACTTGATTGCCGATATCAAGCACAGGAATTATCAGGGAATGAGTTTCGCTTTTACCTGCCAGCGGGAACTAGTGCGGGAAGAAAAAGAACAAGGTTGGGTGAGAGAGTTGCACGAAGCCACGCTTTTTGATGTGGCCGTTGTGGTTGATCCTGCCTACACACAAACCAGCGTGGGTGTTGCCGCTCGATCTATTGAACGTGAGGTTGAACGGCGGGCAGCCGTGGCAGTCGAGGAAAAGGCAGAGGAAACCAAGGCCACAGAGGCAGACCAAGCCGCCAAAGATGCTGCTGAATTGAAGATGAAGGCACTGCAATTAAAGCAGAAACTATATGAACTAGATGCGTAAGAAAGCCTTGCCATAGGTTTTCTCCCTTGGGGGCTGGTGCTTTGACTCTCACCAGCCCCCTTTTCTATGCGCTCAAATAAAAATCAAACGCACCTGCCTAGATACTTTCGAGCCGTTTAGATTTTTGGAGCCGTTGCTACCCAATCAAAACAAGGTTCACCAAATCTTTGCCACTTCGGCAGGGATACCTTTTTTTGAAAGATACCAAATATGTCATGGTTAGATATCAAGTCTCTTGGTGAAGAGAAAGCCAAGTTGGTCAAGGAAACTCGTTCCTTGGTTAATGCTGGCGAACTAAGTGCCGAGCAGACCGCAGAAGTTGAAAAGCGTTTTGCACGCATCGACGAAATTACAAGTCAGGTCGAGCGGCTGAACAAAATTGCAGACCTTGAAAAGGTCACAGAAGAAAGATTGATTTCCGAAGAGCGTGAAACCGCTAAGGGAATCGACAGCCCAGAATACCGCACGGCATTCTGGAACAAAGTCAGAAATTATAACGGCAGTTCAAACCTTGAATTCCGTGCTGTGTCCAGCGTTGGAACAGGTGCCAATGCTGCTGGTGAATTCGTTCCCAAGAGTTTCTATGACTCTTATGTGAAGGTTCTGGCGTCCTATGCTGGAATGCGTCAAGCCGGTTGCACGGTTTATCCGACAGCCGCAGGTGAAAACCTACACATCCCGAAAGTTGATGATTCAACCGTTTCCGGTGCCGTTGTTGGCGAACACGTCGCCAGTGCCGATGATTCAACAAACGACGTGGCAACTAGCGAAATCATTCTTTATGATTGGCGAGTTGATAGCCACGTTCAGAGAGTTTCCAAGAAATTGCTTCGCAATTCTGGTTTCCCTGTTGAACAGTGGTTGGGCGATGTTTTGTTTGATCGTGTTGCACGCAAACAAAACGCATTGTTCACCGTTGGTGGTGGCACAACCGAGCCAACTGGCGCTGTTGTTGGTGCAACCGATAGTGGAGTGGACACAGCAAGTGCCACAGCGATTTCTTATAACAACCTAGTTGATTTGCAGAATTCGTTGAACGTTGCTTATGAATCGGCTGGCGAGTGTGTCTTTATGATGCACCAGAATACTTTTGCCATCGTGCGAAAGATTTTGGATGAGCAAGATCGTCCACTATTCGGCACGGGCAACATCCAAGAGGGTGCGCCGCTACAGTTGCTAGGCAAGCGTGTTGTTCTCAACAACGCTATGGCAACAGGGCATCTAGCCAAGAGTATCCTTTATGGAAACTTCAAGGCTGGTTATGTCATTCGTGACATTGACAGTGCCGAGTTGAGCATCAACCCATATCTGTATTGGGCCACCGATGATCTCGGTTTCCGCTACACAGCCTATGGTGATGGTGCGGTTGTCGATGCCAAGGCAATATACTATTTGCAAATGGGTTCGTCATAATCCATTGTTTGCTGACCTTTCAAACCCAACTGGTGAAAGCCAGTTGGGTTTTTTTATTGCTGTGACTAAATAAAGCAGCGCTTTACCCGCTCCACGAGTATGTTTTTTGTCAAAAAAAGAGGACACCAACAGCCCATGACATTTCTTTGTGAAGCCTGTCAGCATTCAATGCCGCAGGAATGTAAACACGTCATCGTTAGGATAGACGGCGTTTACACACTATGCACACGATGTGCGCCCGAGTTGCTTACCGGCACACTCTCGCCAAGGCAGTTTGCCAATCTCATTCGCATACACAATAGCGATGAGTTTTACTTGAGTGATAACTTTTACACAAACGGGGTTCCCAACAATCCAGTTTGGCAAGGCAACGAAGCTATTGATGTGTCTGTGCCGTTCTATTCCACCTTGCCCGCTTATGATGCCGACAGTGGATCATGGCTCGACAGCCATACGGGCCAATATTACAAGCCAGAGTAACCAATGGCTTTTCTACGCATTACCCAAGAACAAATAAAGTCAACGTGGTCTGCATCGGTGGGGCAGATCATTGACGACACGGGCAGCGAAGCCTATTGGGCAAAGAAAGTAAAACGTAATCAATGCATTTATGTCAGCGATGAAGAGGCCGAGAAAGCATGCCGAGTGTTGGGAGCATATCAAAATAAACCTGTGTTCCGACCACATCCACGATACACGACCAACCTTGCAACCAACTCTGTGCGGTTGAACCTGCCCGAGAAAGGATCGTTCAACCCTGGATTGGCGAAATACAAAGACGGTTATGTTTTGGTTTACCGTCCAGACGAATTCCGGTTTATTGCCTGCCACCTGGATAAACAATTCAAGGCCACTGGTTTCTTTCCTCTGAAACTCGCCCCCAACTGCGCCGATCCACGGTTGATTTGGCATCGTAACAAACTCTTGGTGATTTATGCCGGGTTCACCGAGCCGCCCGAGCGTCACCGTATTTGCATCAAAGGCACGATCTTAATTGACCTAGACCAATCAGAGGATTTCATTCACTCACCAGAATTCCGAGTTGATCCGCCCGAGTTGATTGACCATCAGAAAAATTGGATGCCCTTTGTGTGTGACGATGAATTGTATTTCGTGGCCCAAGTCTGTCCCCACATCGTTTACAAGTGGGATGGAAAACGATCAACAAAGGTTTCCGAAGTGGAATGGGATCACCCGTGGTTTTTCAAAGAGTTTCTAAGAGGCAACTGCAACTGTGTTCAACTGCCCGATGGCAATTACTTGGGCACCTTTCACACGGCCACGGCAACCGCCAAATGCATACATTATGACAATGGTGCTTATATATTCGAGGGAAAACACCCCTTTAGACCGCTCAAATCAGCCAATAGATCGTATTTACCGGCTGATATGGCATTAGAACCCCATTTCAGGAAAAAGGGCTTAATTCGATGCATTTTCCCTGTGGGGATGGTTCTGGAAAAAGACACTCTGTTAATCACGTATGGGGATAACGATTCGTGTTGTCGGCTGATGAAGACGACCACAGCAGAGATGGAAAACACAACAGTGGAGTTATATGAAAGTCAGATTGAAAACGTCGATAGCGGGGATCAACTATGCCTTCCCGAGAGGGGCGATAGTGGACACGGAAAAGTTTCCAGAGGCACTAAGGTGGTTGGCAAAGGGCGAAGCAGTGCTAGTGCAAGAGCCAACCGAAACAGCCGCCATGCAAAAGACAGTGGAACAAGCCACGTTGAAGCAGAACAAACAGCGAAAGGCGAAGAATAATGAGTGATGCAGACAAAAGAGTTGAGGCGTTTAAGAGCAACGATGGCACGTTCTACCGATGCCATTTTGGCGACGACCACACAGAGTTTGAATTCTACAAAGACGGGCAGCCCGTGTTTACAACAAGCGATCAGTTGGTTGCCCTAGAGTATTACAACAACGAGTGGCAAACAAATCAGCCTGCCAACAACTAGATATCCGTATGAACTACCTAGAAATCATTGAAGCGCCTGAATCGTATCCCGTAACGCTCAACGAGTTGAAAGCCCATCTTCGTTTGGATGTTACGGAAGATGCTTTTACCGTGGCCCAAACCATCGTGCCTGCATCGCACAGCACAGCCGCCAGCTATAGCCTAGAGGGCAGTGCCGTTGATGTATCCACATCAACAGCAACCGTTGTGGTCAATGCGGGATCGTGTGGGGCGGCAGGCACGGTTGCCGTCAAGATTCAAGAAAGCCTTACAGGTTCAAGTGGTTGGACGGATGTAACGGACGGCAGTTTTACCACGATCACCACAGCGAATGACAATGCAACTTATCAGATTGACTATGCAGGCGAGTTGCCGTTTATCCGTGCCGTGGCAACCGTAACGGCCAACGCTTGCTCTTTCTCTGTTGATGTGCAACTCGCATCGCTTCAATCCGTTGAAGATGCCCTTTTAACATCCTTCATTGCCACAGCCACGCTAGAGGCCGAAGAGCATCAATCCCGCAAGATCATTGAACAAACAGTCAGATTGAATGCCGACTATTGGCAAGCCTGTGGAATGGATTTGATGGTTAGGCCAGTTCAAGAAATAGATGAGATAACTTATCTGGACACCAACAATGTTCGGCAGACCTTGGATTCAGCGGAATATGAATTGGTCAATGGCGTGGTTTATCCGGCGCACGGCAGCACGTTCCCGAATGCTCTGTGCCGTCCAGGTAGCATCCACATTGATTTCATTGCTGGATATAGCAGCGTGAATAACATACCAGAATTCACCCGCAACGCAATTCTGATGAAGGCGGGTTTATTGCATCAGAGCCGTGAGGGCAGCATGGATCAAAATGCCCTCAACTGCATCAGACGGCAGCTAGATATGGGTCTTTGGAAATTGAAGGGTTTCACAAGTTGATAAATGCGGGCGACCTCAATAAGCAAGTTGACTTGCAACAAGCATACACAGTGCAAGACACGTTTGGTGAAGCCATTGAAACGTGGCTGACTGTGGCAAGCGGTCTGTGGGCAGAGATTAAACCTCTATCGGCTAGAGAGACAATCCAAGCCAATCAACAGCACGCCGAAACAAGCCACCAAGTAATCATCAGGTTTAGAGGTGGCGTGAGGGCAGACCAGCGTTTGGTCTACAAAGGAAGATATTTTTACATTCAAAGCATCATTGACGAAATGGAAGAGAACGAAAAGTTGACTTTGCTTTGTGTGGAACGGAACTAGATTGCCAGCATTTTTTTCGGTAAAGGTCACAGGCGGCAAGCAAATTGAAAAAGCACTGAAAGAGCTAGAGCCAAAACTAGCAAAAAAGGTGGTTCGCAAGGCTTGCCGTGATGGTGCCAAGGTTCTCAAAGAGGAAATTGAAAAGACAGCACCACAAGACACGGGCGCATTGGCTGCCAGTGTGAAGATCAAAACCAAATTCAGAAAAGGCATCGCAAGCGCCACGGCTGAAATTGGGGAAGGTAATTTCAAGGGCGAAACTTTTTATGCCGCAATGGTGGAATTCGGCACCAGCAAACAGCCACCACAGGGCTATATGCAACAGGCTTTTGACAACAAGAAAGAACAAGTGGCGAAGCAAACCGAGGATGCCATCAGACAAGGCATCGACAAAATTGTAAAAGACTCGACTAAATAGGATGGTCATTGTTTGACCTCCTAAATGATAAGCCTGCCCGTTGCATTTCCGGGCAGGCTTTTTTGTTTGTCTGCATTGCTAAATAGCGTATGACTTTCACGATAAACGATGATTTTGATGTTACTGGCGAGACACTAACCGTCACCGAGGATGTTTCTTTTGTTGGCGGCACATCGGTTTTGGCGGATTCCACTTGGGATATCACGGGCGATTTGACCGCCAGTGAGGGCGTTACCTTTGCCACGGAATCGTTTAACGGATCAACCTGGACGGTTTCGGGCACCTTCACCTTTGACGGCATAGACGACAGCCCTTTGGATTTATCTGCCTCTGAGGCATGGACCTTGACCGTGGCAGGCACGGGCGCAGCGTCATTCGTCAACGTGGCCTATTCCGATGCCTCTGGCGGCTCAACCATCTATGCCACAGACAGTGGCGACGATCAAAACAACGTCAATTGGGAATTTGCCACTTACACGATTCAAGAGGCTATCCGTTCGATCCTGTTGGATGATGCGACCATTGCAGCCGCTCGGGTTTATCCCAATGTAGTTCGGCAGGGCAGGGCTTTGCCGTTCATTGATTATCAGGTGGTGTCCAGTGAAACCCGCCACGATCTACAGGGGCCAATAGGGATCACCGAGGATTTGATAAACATCCACGTCTTTAGTTTTGATTATGACGAGAGTGTGACCATTGGTAATGCCATAGAGGATGCTTTGGATACCTATCGGGACACCATTGAAGGATTGAGGATTTTGAACGTTTTGATTCTTGATTCATTTGATTTGCCCGAGCCGCCAGCAGACGCAAGCGATAGGTGGGTGTTTCACCGGGTTATCAGGATCAAGACATTCTCAAAGTAAAAAATGCGGCAGCCTGAATACATAACTCCAAACACTTTCTTGGAGTTATTTTCATGGCTGAATTTATCGGCGCAGGGGCAACCCTAGCAATTTCTGCAACACCAATCGGGCAGATTTTCAATATTGGATTGGATGGCTGGACTGTAGGCGAAGTTGAAACCACCGATCTAGGCGATTCGTGGAAAACATTTTTGCCGACGATTGCCGAGGGCGGCACCGTTAGCTTTGATTTGCATTACGATCCTGCCACGGCAACGATTGCCAGCGTCACCACTTTGATGACCACACCTGCCGTTGTGCCGTTCACGTTGACTTTCAACGACACGGGCGATGCCACGTATGGCTTTAGTGGTTTCTTCACCGAGTTTGCCCTTTCAGGCGTTGAGGTTGAAGGCGTTGTTTCTGCATCGTGCAAGATTCGCACCACTGGTGCTATTTCGATCACACCGTAATTGGAGTCTGATGGATAGCAACACAATAAGGCGTGAAATGTCAAAACATATGAACATCTCAACCAAGAAACTGTTGGCTATGGATAAGGCCGAATTGACCGTGTGGTTTGCACATCTAAAGATGCTGCAATCCTATTTGAAAACCTTGGAGACAAATGAGTGAAAAGAAATGCTTGGATATTCAGGCAATCAAGAATGCCAATGATCGGCAACTAGTCGAGGTTGATCTAACAGCAGAATGGGGCGGGATCGTTTATGTGAAACCGCTATCGGTTAGGCAACTACAGTGGGTGTTGAACAATCCAAACGATGCCGCCACCGATCCTGTGAAGTTGGTTATCTATTCAACGTGTGATGAAACCGGCAATGCCTTGTTCACCGACAATGATGCAGATTGGTTGGGCGATAAGGCAGCCAACACCTTTCCTAAGATTATGGCCGCTATTCGCAAACTGAATGCGCCCGCTGGTGTTGATAATGTTGAGACACTTGAAAAAAACTAGCAAGTGACCCGTTTAGAAAATTTACTTTCCGACTAGCGGGACACTTAAAAATGACAAGGAAAGAATTGCTAGACCGAATGGACGGCATCGAACTAAGGGAATGGATGGCATTCCACAACCTAGAACCGTTTGGGGACGAATGGCGACAGACCGCTATTATTGCAATGTGGATTGCTTTACAAGCCACGCAAGGCAAACAGAAATTCGCTATTGAAGATTTCATGCCTGTAATCAAACGCAAAGTTTACAATCCAGAGAAAGATAGGCAGACACTTGAAAAATTCAAGGCCATCGCCAAGAGCCACGCCGAAATGGCACGATTGAAACAAGAGAAGCAAAAGCCACAGTGATGTGGCTTTTTTTATTTGCGTTTGCGCCTGTGGGCTACCGGCTCAGTCAACGCTTTCTTTGCATCCCATCCACTGGCGAGCCGATCAAAGGCAATCATATATTTGATTCCGAATTGTTCGCACCACTCGGCAAGCGTCTTGGTCTGCCCGTCGATTTCCAAATAGCGGTTTCTGGACGTGTTGTTGATATTCACTTTGCGTTTGACAATCCGCACATTTCCAGGTTCGTAATTGCCATCATTGTTAATTCGGTCAATTTCCATCCCTTTTGGTATCTCGCCCACATCTTTTAAGAATGCCTCAAAAGAATCCCAACGGGGGCAAACCTTAATTCCCCTGCCGCCATAGTCTGGAAATGCTTCACAGTTGGGATTGTTGCAACGCTGCCGCATACCTTTCCAGGTTGTATAGGTTTTCGTGCCACTTTGGCCGTGGGTTTTATTGAATGGCTTATGTCGCTTACAACCGCAACTTGTGCAATGCCCACGTTGGATATCGTGCCACCTAATCAACTTTTCTTTTCCACACTCGCATTTACAGACCACCAGAGAATTGCTTTTCAATCTGGTGTCTTTAATTTCGCCCAACGTCAACATTTCAACTTTAATTTGGATCATCCCTATAACTTAGCCACATACACACTTTTTTGAAAGGCAGATTTATACATAACACATCAACAAACGAGGTGTGTTATTGCTACGATAGGGAATATAGTGCTAGGTCTGAAAGTTAATTCAGGCGCATTCAATGCAGGTCTAAACAAAGCATCAGGCACGCTCAAATCGTTCGTGGGCGGGTTAGGCACTGCCAAAGGTGCCTTGTTGGGCTTAGGTGCTGCCATCGGGGCTGGTGCTGCCCTCAAAGGCATCTTGGATCAAGTGAATGCCATCGACCAGTTGGCCGACACTGCCACCAAACTTTCCATCACCACCGAAGCATTGGGCAAGCTGAATTACACAGCACAACTAGCGGGTTCAAGCGCCGAGAGTATGCAAGCCGCTCTGCAAAAAATGCAACTCAATCTTGGCAAAGCAAACGGTGATAAAGACAACGCTTTTTCCAAGATCGGTTTGGACCTTGCCAAGTTGAAGAAACTCACACCTGATGCACAGTTCACCGAAATTGCTGGTGCGTTGAACAAGATCAAAAACCCTGCCGATCAGGCAGCCGCAGCCGTTGCCATCTTCGGCAAAGGTGCTGGCGACTTAATGCAGATTTTCCAAAACGGTAAAGGGTTCATTGCCGACACTGCCGCCGAAGCAGAAAAACTTGGCTTCACTGTTTCCCAAGTGGATGCCGAAGCGATGGGCGGTTTCAACGATAGCTTGGACAAAGCCAAACTGTTGTGGGAAGCGATGAAGAATCAACTTGCCATCAACATTGCTCCCATTCTCGCCAGTATGACCGAGGATATCATCAGTTGGGCAAAAAGCGGTGAAGGGTTCGGCAGCAAGATTGAAGCCACCTTTGACACGATCAAGGCAGGTTGGTTCTTAGTCCAAGCCTTGCTTGTGAAAGGCTTGGGGCAGGTTGTCCATCTTGTCTACGATCTTGCGAGCGGCGCAGAAAGTGTAATCAACGCTCTTGGTGGTGATGTGGATATTACCTCAACATTGAAAGCCGTGGTGGATTCGCTCGATAAGTCTGCTGATGAATCAATGGAGAAAGCCAAGAATCATTGGGATGGCACGGCCAAGAAAGAACGGGATGCAGCCAAGGCCAAAGCAACCGAAGAGAAAAAAGCACAAGAAAATATGTTCAAGCCTTTCGAGGGCATCAAAGGCATCTTTGACAATGCCAAGGGGATGCTTGGGGGACAAGGCAACACGGCCACTGCATTGGGCAAAGGCATATGGGATGCCGTCAAGGGCGCTGGCTCACTCGCCAATGATCTTGGAATGTTCAAGAGCAATCCATTCGAGAAGAAAGACCAACGTGATTTACAGGGTGATTTTGAAACCAAGTTGGGGGCAGCCGCCGAATTCGGCAGTGCTGATGCAATGTTGGCCGAATTAACAAACCGCTCGGGTGGTGGCTGGCAGGAAAAGTTGCAAAAGACAAATGATGAACAATTGAAGGTTGCCAAGGATTCAGACCGCAACCTAGAAAAGTTGGCTAGCACCTTCACACGGATAACGGGTTTCAAGATCAACTAATTATCAACGCTCTGCCTAAATAGGTTATGAGCGTCATTGATGTTAGTGAAACACCCGAAAAGGGATCGGCTGAAAGCACAGCCACCGAACGAAAATATACACGGGTTTTCCGTGTGGTTATGTCCAGCACGGCAGACGGCCCGTTGCTCGCCAGAGATGCCAGCGGCATCCCTCTACTTGGCGAATACTATCTAACGGACACGGAATCCGATCTCTATGCATACGTTGAAAGCAAGCGGGCGGATCGAGTTGCCGAGAATGCCTTTGATGTAACGGTTAGTTATTCCTCAATCGCACCTGATGAAAACAACTCCAATCCGCTCACGGCTGATGTTCAATACACTTGGACGGCTGTTGAGTATGAAGAACCTGTTGATAGGGATATCAACAACGTCAAGATTCTTACCACGGCCAATGAACCGTTCCTTCCAGGTTCAATCACCAAGCGTGTTTTCAATGCGGTTTTTACCATCACCCGCAATGAATTGTCTTGGGATGGTTCGTTGGCTCTTGAATACCTTGGCAAGATCAACAATGCATCGTTTTTGGGTGGTGCATCTAAAACCGTGATGCTAACGAACATATCCCCGCAGTTTCTCAAACATAGTGATGGCACGGATTTTGTGCGAGTCTCTTATGAGTTTACTTATGACCGCCGCACGTTCACTAAAAAGATTTTGAATCAAGGCACGAAATACAAACATCAATCTGACGGATTGAGTTATTTGATTACCGAGCGAAATGAACAAGGTGAAAACATTCCTGTGACCACACAGCGTTTGTTGAAAGAGAATGGCGACGTGTTGCCCGAGGGCGATGCAGCACACTACATCGAAAAGGAAATTTACGATGCCGTCAACTTTGGCACATTCGGATTCTAAGGGGAGCAATGGCGGATAAGTTGATTCTATTTTCCACAAGTGATGCAGAGCGAATTGCCAAGGCGGTTAAATCCGTTGAAGGCACGTTGCGTAACGTGCCACAACTTCCCAAGCGTGACCCGAGCATATCAGGCGGCAATGGCTTTTGGGCCAAAGTAAGTGACCCTGATTACACAGAGGCCACATATGCTTGGGTGAAACAAATCCCACAGGATGATGGCACGTTTGAAGATGATGAAGATGTTTCAGGTGAGAACGACGACAAGCCAGCACGGGAACAATCTGGTTATAAATTCGTGCCTGATGACACCATTGTGTGGTTGCGTCCCCGATTCGATTACTATTCTTTCGAGTTTGCTTTCAAGATCATCCGTGGCAAAACGGACGCCACGCTAGCCAAAGGCGACACAGGAACAATTTCAGTATGGGATTCCGCTGGTGTTGATACGGGAGAAAACATCAGTGCTCTAAATCTCTATCAAGACCTTGAAGCCACCAAAAATGTCCATGCCATTCTTTATGGGGAAACGTGGCATTTGATTGCGGGTGAGTGCTGATGTTTTCCTTTTGCTGCTGCAATAATTGCATCATTTGTTATTCAGACGATTTCAATCGTGCCAACGATGACATTGCTGTTGATGCGCCCTTGGAGTGGATCACCCTTGCTGGTGAATTCAACGTGGTTAGCAATCAATGCAAAACGTTCTCGCAAGGCGGATTCGTGTTGCTCAACAAAGAAATTGATCTTGGGCCAACGCAAGAATATATCGTTAGAGTGAAGATCGAAAATGTAGAGGTAGGCGATGAAGCGGTTGTTGCTGCCGCTTTTAGATCGGAAACAGATTTCTTTTATGCCACCTATAAACCTTTGGGCGGCTCTGCTGAACTCGGTTTGTATTGGGCTGACCCCGGCGCAGATATTGAACTCAACACGCAAATCATTGATGAAATTGATACGCTTGACCAACCCGCCTATTTCCAAATCACTTGCAACTTGCAAGATTTCCTGATTGAAGCGTCAACGATTGATGCCAACGGGGACAAGCAAACGTGCGTTGGCCCGTATATTTTCAATGGTGGGCAACATTGCGGTTTTGGCACAAGATCAGTCAACACGGTAGCAATCCATAGCATCACCGTTGATGACTTTTCATTGTGTGAAAACCAATGCCTCACAGGATGTGTGATTGATGTTGATATTTACAATCGTGCCAATTCAAACGATTTGGGGGATGACTGGACGGATTTGGGGGCAGGAGAAGATGATATCCAGATTCTTTCTGGATATATGTATTTCCAAGATAGTGCAACAGCAATGCACAACACGCCACACCCTGATGGACACACAACGATGGGTGTTGCCGCTCGGGTTGTGTTTGAAACGTTGCCACCCTTTGCCAACATTCGACCATCGGGAACGATGAGTATTATTGTTGGTGCTGATGATCCCGCAGACCCGCAAACTTACGTTCGTGTTGAATTCAACGCCTCAACAGGAACAACAACGATTTGGGGTGTGCTTGACGGTGGCTCGCCAACCTCTTTAGATACTGGCCCAAACGGTAGTCCGTCAGTTGGTTTGAGAGAGGATGATTACTATGTGTGCGTTGACCAATTCGGCAAAGTCAGAGCGTATGGCAAAAATTGGAATGCAAACCAGTTCCTTGGGGTGGCCGAAGCCAATGCAGGTTTGTATTTGGCTGGCCCGTATTGTGGACTTTATGGCGTTGGGTCGTCTACAAATCGAGTATGGATTGAGGATTTCATTTTTATCAAGACGTTTCATGAGGGACAACCACAACAACAACGTTTCACGGTTGGCGGCACGGTTGAGGCCGACGACGTTTTCAACATTGAAATCAGCAGACTTGGTGAGAATGAAGGCACAATAGATTTGCCAGATATCACCGAGGATGTGGATATTGTTACTGGCGAAACGTCAATTCCTCTAGTTGTCACCAAGATAATCGAGGAATTGTATGCATTGGGATTTGATACTTATCCCGTCATTCGTTCGATGCGTTGGTTTGTTGATCCCGACGACCCCAACAGTTTTATTGGCGAGCATCAAAGCAATTTTGAAGCAACGGCCACGACCACAGAGGATGGTGGCGGCGCTGCTGATGCTCAAACGTTCTCAACAGAACAAATTCAGGCTTGGGAAAAAGGTGCCTATAACTGCCCGAGATGCAAGCCAATTTGCGAACCCTGTATTTATTGCGAAGGGCCGTTGGAAGAACCGCCTTATGAAAACGCACCGAATGCCGTGCTGTTGATTATCGAGGGCACAAGACATTTAGATGAGCCAGGATTTCAGGTGGGTTGTTGGGATAACACGGCGGCGTTTGAATCGCCTTATGGTCCGCCATTCGTCAACGTGCCCGAGGATCATGTCTGCCACAACAAGTTGGATGTATTTCCACCACAACAAGATTATTCGTCCCACTGTGTTTCGTATGACGGCGCATATATTTTAGAGGGATGTGGGTGCAATTATTTCTATCGCTTCCCGACTTGGTACGAGCACTACTATCCGAATCCTGATTGTGAAGGGCCGCCAGGAATCTATTATCCGCCCGCTTATGATTCTTGTAATGAAGACCCTTGGCAAATGAGTTGCTATCCGGGTGCGTTTTGTGATGGCTATTGGTATTTTGCCGCACCAGTGCAAGGCACGATTGGCGGTCCAAACGAAGGTTTATTGCGTTGGGTTTGTCGGCTGCAAGATTCCGTCTATAACGTAGCGTTTTGGACTTCTGAGTGGTTTCCGGCTGACGAGTGCAAATATCCAAGGACTTGCGAATACAACGATACAGATTATACGCCTGATGGTCAGGGCTGTTTTCATCCTTCAATTCAACTCTATCCGATTGGTTAATTATGAACTGTAAGACTAGGATCACACCAATTGGTGGCGGGATGTGGCGGCATGAATGCACGCTTTCCAATTGCACCAACGATTTCAAATTGCCGACAGACCGATTTGTTTTTATGCAGTGCAAGGGCGTTAGCCTTGGCACGATTCATGATTACAAAGGCAATCCAGATATTGGCGTTGGGCAGGAAATGCTTTTGATTACTGAGGAATTGGGAATCAAGCCGCCGAAGAATTGCACCTGCAAACAAATCGCTCGGATGTTCAACAGGATGGGGATCGAGAATTGCAAGAGCCATCGTGCCTTTTTGGTCAACGAAGTGATGAAGAATTACGAGCGGTGGAAATGGACGGAAAAGTTTCAGTTGATTGCGGCAGGGCAGAAATTGTTGGCTTCGGGGATTACCCTGGAAATTGATCCCATTCATCCGATCAAGAGCGTGGTTGAATCCTTGATTGATGAGGCAATTAGGCGTGCCGAAGCGAATATTGCCGAAAATAAACCCTCTGGCCCTTGACGTGCGTATATTTCTCGATTGTCATGACTCTCTGTGTTGTATCTTTCAATGGAGGGCGAGCCGATGGCAAAGAAAGCACAGGCGAAGAAACCACGGATTAAAACAGTTGAGGATGATTTGAGCGCAGCCGCACAGGCGGACGCCAAAAAAGACTTGGCCGAATCAGCAGCCGCAATTCGAGAGTTAAGAGGCGAAGAAAGCGAATCGGAAAACAAATCCACCAGTTTCCCTTTTGGAGCAAATGCGATGGCAGCGAAAACATCCACCAACAAGAAAAAGACGACCAAGAAAGCCACGGGCGGCAAATCAGGAAGTGACAAGGTAAGGGATTATTTCAAAAAGCACGGCACGGGCGATGACGTGAAAAATTCGGCAGTGTCGAAAGCAACGAAAGTTTCCCAATCCCAAGTTTCCAACATTCGCAAGGAATTCACAGGCGGCACGAAAAAGAGCAAGGGCGGCAGACCCAAAGCCACAGCAGCCACCAACACGAACGGCCACAGTGCCGCCGAGTTTGTTAAGACTGCCTTTGGGATGGGCTTGGACAAAGCAATTGATACCTTGCAAGCAATCAAGAAAGCCATCGGGTGACGCCCGAGCGTCACGCCTTCCGATCAAGCCCACCTGAATTACAGGTGGGCTTTTTTTATTCGCCTCTGTTTTTTTGTTGGGGCGAAACTCTTTTAAGGGATGAAAATATGCACAAAGTGTGGTCAAGAATTGCCACTGGATCAATTCGGAAAATTCAAACAAAGTAAGGATGGGCTTGCCTACAAATGTAAGAAATGCGTTGCCGACTACCAGAAGCGATATAGGGAACAACCATTGGTGAAAGCAGCAGAGGCTGCCCGGAGAAGAGACAACAAGCATCGTTGGGAAAGTTCAAAGCCTTGGTATAAGCGGCAATATCAACAACTTCATAATCCTGAAATCAGGGAAAGCAGACGAAAAAAATACCACGCTGAGAGAATGGAGATTATCGCTCATTACTCGAACGGCCAAGAGTGTTGCCAAGGTTGTGGCTGCTCTGACGTGCGAGTTTTGACCGTGGATCACATCAAAAACAACGGCAACGAACACAGGGCTTTAGACCCATCGGCAAACAAGATTTACAAGTGGCTATTGAGGAATGGACTTCCAACGGGGTTTCAAATCCTCTGTTGGAATTGTCAATTCATTAAGAAACAAGAACACCAACGAAAAGCCACCGAAAACGCCTAAATCGTGGATTTCTTGGCTGAATTGGGAAAACACCCCTGGAATTGAATTCGGGCGGATTTGAAGGCATTTTTTAACTAGCCTCATAAATGCCAACAACTTGACGCCGTTGTTGGGTTTCATTAGGCTAATGGGCAGAAACGTTGATTTTGCCGCCTTCACAAGTCTTTGTGAAACGGCCACTTGCAACGCCAAGTTTACAACGCCCGTTTGCGTGGTATATCTAAACCTGCCGATTGAAAGGGCCACAATGAGAACCGCATACAGTTACATCCGATTCAGCAGCCCCGAACAAGCCAAGGGCAACAGCCTCAACCGCCAGCTAGACCGCTCGAAAAGTTGGGCCAAAGAAATGGGCTGGCAGTTGGACACGTCCACCTTTCGGGATTTGGGTTGCTCGGGATTCAAACCGGGGAAGCAACTCGGGCTGGCGGCATTTCTGCAAGCCATCGAAGCGGGCAACGTGCCGAAAGGTTCTGTGTTGATCGTAGAGGCACTAGACCGCCTTTCCCGCCGTCAACTTGATGATGCTTATGAGTTGTTCCGAAAGATCATCAAGACTGGCGTGGATATCGGGGTTGAAACCCGCCGTAGGGTCTACACGAAAAGCAGCCTCAATTCGGCAATGGAGTTGATGGAAGTTGTGATTGCATTCGATCTTGCCAATCAGGAATCCGAGAAGAAAAGTTTTCGGACGAAAGACAATTGGGCACGCCGTAGGAACAAAGCCAAACTAGGTGACGTGAAGGCGTCCAAGCGTTGCCCGTGCTGGATCAACGTGGTTGACGGCAAATATAAATTGGATAAAGCGAAAGCCGCAGTGCTGGAAAGAATATTCCGCATGTGCGTCGATGGCTTGGGCGGACGACAAATCACCAAGACGTTGAATGCCGAGAAAATTACCAACATCGCAATCGGCTCAAAAACAAACTGCCGCAAGGAATGGAATCAAGGTTATGTGGAATCCATTCTCCACAATCGCCAGACGTTTGGCGAAAACCAGTTGTTCATTATGGATGGGGATAAGCGAATCCCTGATGAAGTGGTTGAGGGTTTTTATCCGGCTGCCATCCCTGCCAAGTTATTCTATGCCGCACAGGCAGCCATCAAATCGAGAACCAAACAAAAAGGCCCACGGGGCAAGCAAGTTGCCAACCTTTTCCAAGGCTTGATTTTTGATGCCAATACGGGAATGCCAATGCAAATGGCAAACAGCAGTGTCCAAGATAAGAAAAGAGGAATCTTTAGGCGGCTCGCATCGTATCACGCTCACCAAATGGGCAATTCAACCTCTTGGGCTTATCCCGAGTTTGAAGATTATTTTATTCGAGCCTTTCAGGAAATCACGGCCAGCCAGTTGGCAAGCAATCCCTATATTGATCCTGTGCCGGGGATCGTTTCTCAAATTCAGGATACGCAAACCCAAATTGAACAAGTGGAAAACAAGATTGTGGAGGGTGGGGAAATTCCGGCGCTGGTCAATGTGTTGCGTAAACTACACGCCAAACAGCAGAGCCTAGAGGGCGAATTGACGGCAGCCAAATCAGATAAATCGAGCCGAGAGGCAACCCAAACCGAGAACGTTCTATCTTGTCTTGAATTGTTGAAGAGCGGCAAGGAACAACATCGGGATAAATTTCGTGCGTTGCTTCGGTTGATCGTAGATGAAATCTGGTTGTGTATTTTCTCCACGGATGGCAACCGCCTGAATAGAACGTTGGTCTGCCAGATATTTTTCAAGACTGGCCCAAAACGAGAATTCATCTTGAAGAGCGAGCGGGGCAGGGTGGCAAGTTTCCAGACGTTCAAGCGTGGCACGTCGATTGCCCACGAACATATGAAGCAATGGAAGGTTGGCAATGATTTTGATCTAAGGGTAAAGGCGTCCAAGCGGCGGCAAGCGTAAAACTCGAAACACGTTCTTTTTGCCCCTTTCAGCCCCGCTAGTTCGGGGCTTTTTGCTGCGCCTAGCACGCCACCAAGGCGGGTTTTTATTTTGGCGATAAAGGCAGTTAGACCCCATAATTTTGGCAATGTGGTTCATTGGCCCCAATTCATTTTGGCACTATGCCTCACTACTTTTGGCCCAAGTTTACAAACGCTGTTTGCGTTGTATAATCCTCCCCGGCAGTTGGTTTCCTGAACATCACTTTTTGAAAGGGCTGAACTATGAAGATCGTAACGGAGAACAGGCATTCCAAGTTTCCAGTCAGCACGAAAGGCGTTGGCTATGCCGTCGTGGATAAAGACGGCATGCTGCTTTCCAATGTGTGCGAATTTCCAACGCACGCCTTGGCACACTACTTGGAAACGGAAACCCAACCGGGCGAGTTAAAACATTGCTTTGCGGTGGATGGTGATTGGGAGCAACGGCAATTCATCGTGGCGGTGACGCCCACGATTGCAAAGAGGATTTTGAAACTCGTCAAAGAGTGTGCGTTATTGGATGGCTTCGGCAAACTTCGGCACATTGAAAGTTTTGAAATCGCCTTGCGCAGTATGGTGAAATAATGAAAGAGGGCGACACGGTTTATTGGGTCAAGATCATTCATCGCAAAGACAACCCCGCTTGTGTCGATCCGTGCGAAATAACTCAAAGGAAGGCAAAGTTACTGCCATTTCGGATAACAAAAAAATCTATTGGTGTGGCAGTTGGTTTCCTGAACATCACTTTTTGAAAAGGGCTGAACAATGAAGATCGTAAAGAACGACGAATCAAAGAACACTACAAAGACTAAGGTGGTTGAGATTTACCAAGAGGGCATGGCGAAAAGCTACCGCACGATCACGGCAAGGGTGCCTGCCAATTGGAGCGATGAACAGGTTGAAGAATTTTTGGAATCACACGGCACATCTCTTGACCGTTGGATTTCCGATGAAGACGAACCCGAAGTGAACATTACCCAAATCAAAACCGTTGTGCCCGATGATGAAGATGAAATTAACGAAGATTGGAGCGCCGAATAATGGCGAATACAGGACAATTTTCAAAGCCCAGCAATAAAGAGCGGCCAACGTCAACAGTCATTCGCCCAGCGGGACAAGGCAAACATTCCAAGGGACGGACGCCTAAGAAAACCAAACGAAAAGCCAGAAAGGTTGAACTAATGTATCCGAAAACAAAACGTGTGCTGGCCGATATTCAACAAACATCGGAATTGCTCAACAGGATCGAAGTAGAGTTGTGTGATTTGAAAATCCGCACACCGGATGAAGAGTATGAATTGCGTAAAGCCCTTCACGATCTTTTTATATCCATCGAGCACGGCAGCAGTGTGAAGGCACAGCGACTACACGAAATAGACCCCAGCGAAATAACTCAAAGGTTGTTAGATAAGTTTGCCAATTCCATCCCGATGGCGAAAGACAAGTAATGAAAAAACAACACATTATGTTGTGGGCTATCGGAGAGAATCAAACCGAGATTAAAGCTGGATGGGGTTGCAACGGCTCGATTGTTCCATTGCCCATCGCCACGGTTGTTGCCGAGTTGAATAAGAAATATTCACAGGCCAACAAGAAACGCAAAAGCTATACATACGATGAACACGACCAATTGATAGATGATTCACCAGAATTTGAATTCATCGTCTTGGCAGTCAGCCCACAGGCTGCCTTGAATGACGTATGGGTGACGCTAAAACTCAAAAAAATCCGTGTCACCTATCATTCACGGGATGTATTGCAGACTTGGTAAAAAAGGATTCCCAAAACAAGCCCGCCTAGTGCGGGCTTTGTTATGCGCCGTGCCTGAATTCTGAATGGCCCCTATTGCCAAAAATTGAGGGGCTAACGGGCGCATATGCCAAAAATCCTGCCCGAGCGGGGCCAAACGCAAAAAGGCACGCCGAAAGATCAACAAGACTTTTTCGGCGTGCCCACACGTCGTGCAATAACTGCCTGCATTTATATTTTGTTGATGTGCGCAAATAAAACGAAGTTAGGCCGATCATCGGGGTATTCTTCCCAACGGTCTACGCCTTCACTTTCCAACCAATCTCGATACTTGCTCACAAGACGGATCGGCACGGCCACCAGCACGTTGCCGCCACACGTTGACACCTGGAATGGTTTGGAAAGCCAATGGTTCACTTGCCCTCTTTCCCAAAAATAACTTTGGTTAAATAATCATAATCTCTTTGGTATTCTCTCACGATTCGCTCGATCACTCTTATCTTGACCACTTCGCCAGCCAACTCTAGCTGCTGGCGAATTTGCTCAGGCGTCAACTCTGGAGTCTCTGCCAATTTCTCTTTTATAACTGTTCTAAGATCAATCATTTGCCCTCTGTGTTGCTGACGATCCGATAAGGGCGATTGTGGGCGGCACATAACTTGTGTTCGCTGTGTGGCACAAAGGTTCGCCAACAACAAGTGCCGTCTGTTATCTCTTCAATATCCAACACAAGATGCGTGGCAGCACAGCCGCACACCTCACAGCGATCTTTTTTCAACCAATGATTCATTTGCCCTCTTTCGTTTCTACGGTTTCACGACAAACCCAGCCGGACCATCGGCATTGCATCGCCTGCCCGCCACAGTAAGGGCACCGCTCAATATCACAACCTGCCAAATGGCACTTGCCCCGTGGCACGCCACAATCGGGGCAGATGTCATTATCGAGGGCGGCAAATTCCTGCCCGTATCGTATGCGCTTCATTTCTGGCCCCTTTTTTTAGAATACAACCAACACCAAGGAAATCACGCCTGCCAACACGACCAACCCGCCGAGGGTTGCCCGAAACAGTTTCTCTTGACGGTCTAGCTGCAACTTGTGCTGGTCTAATTGCTCACGCACACGTCTAAGTTGAAAAAGCGTGTCATCGTTTTGCGACAACGCCACTTTTATCAACTGAGTAACATTTGGCCCTGCCACTGATGTTTTCATATCCATAATGCGGCGGACATAGCCCGTGGTTGTTCGCAACCCTTGGTCACGCAACAGTTGCTTTAGTTGCTTGCAATTCAACTCAGGGTTGTCAGCAATTGCCTTTGCAATCGTTGCATTCTTTTCTTTTGTCTTTGTATGTTCCCGTTTGGTTTGCTGTGGTGACTCGCTGTTGAACAATTCATCAGTAACGTCAAACAACTCACCATTGGTATTCACTTCATTGTCTAATAGCATATTCATTTCTTTCCTCTTTCCATTAAAACTATTTCTTTTACCGTGGCATAAAGCACGTCGAGACTAGAGGAAACACATTGGCTTTCCTCTCTCGTCATGAATGCTGCGCCTGATTTAATTCGATGCCACAGTTGAACGGACAACAAAATCTGTTCGGCTGCCCGATTCACGCATTGACCATAAAGCACAACTTGTTCGGGGATGCTCAGTGCATCCAATTCGTTGGCATCCATCGTGTAACTTTCCGTCATATCATCGACGGGCGAGCCGTCTGAATAATGGCCCACAGGCTCTGCATTGGATGGCAATGAAATTGTGTAGATCGTGCCGCCCGTGGTTGGCTTAACGTGGATTTCTAGTTGGTCTTCAAATTCATCAAACAACCACTGCAAATATTCCATAAACAACGGCTCGCATTCGAGCGGCACAGAGTAGATCAAATGATCTTTCCCCGCACCCTTGATATCCGCCAGTTGCTTCACGTCGTCATATGGATTCATTCAATTACTTTCCCCAAGAGACTTCCGACCACATTTCAAACATTCAACGATCCTGCCTTTACGCACGCATAGACCGCACGCTGATTCAGTTGTGCCACAATCGCATTGCACTTCGTAAATATCACTTAACTTTGGACGACCAAAGCGGGGACAGTTGTGGTGGCAATGGATAGTCAATATTGTTTCATTCATTCGCTCGCCTTTGCTTTCCAGATTAGTTCAACCAACTCGGCAGCCTCAATCGTCCGCACACCATCGCTTGTCCATTTGTCAGTTGCGTTTCTAAACGAGAAGGTAAACGAATACTCGGCTGCCTTGTCCAATTCAATCTCAAATGCCAATGCAGGGACATGCTTGTTTAGATCGTCCGCCCAACGCCACGCATATCGTGTTGTAACAGGCACGTCGATTTCTTGACCATCAATAAACACGGTCGCTTTTTCCGAGAGCGTAAAACAATCACTGGCGTAAATTTCTGTGATATAGTCCAGCCCATCTTTGACCAAAGGCCATTTATACGGATATTCAAACAGGATATAACCCGTGACTTTGTGTTTATCTCTCACTCCAATCCAGTGATTACCCATCGTTTCCTTTCACCCTTTGATATAAATTCTTCGCACGGTCGAGAGCCTTACGGATCAAGGCTAGTTCCGTGCGAGTTGGTTTCGGTTGTGGCGGCACGCCCTCAATCGGTTCTGCCTCTAGTGCCTTCTCTTTCACCGTGAGCATGTGTTTAAGATGAAAGATTTCATTGCGTAGGTCTTCCAACGCATAACGCCGCTCTGATTGTTTTAATTCTTCAAGGTTCAACATTTTTGGGCAGTCCATAATTCAAGTCACCACACTTCGGGCAGCCCACAATATGGTTCAGGCTGAACCCGTCGTTTAGATATCGTTCGTAAGAGGGAATTTTGTTATGGGTTTCGCCATGACATTGACGGCATAATAAAACAGCGTCAAGGCAGTGTTTTTTGCCGTCCACTTCGATAATTCTTTCCTGCCCGAGAAATTCATAGTGGATGTGATGGCAATCGTGTCCGGGTTTCTCGCACAAGAAACATTTGCCTTCACTCTCTGCCCACACGATTTCTTTGATTCCTGCCCAATGCGTTGATTTCAAATATTGCTGATAGCGGGTTGCCATTTCTGGTAATTCACTTTCAAGGTCTTCCCCGCCATTGCCCGTATATGCGTTGATCTTCGATGAACTTTTCCCACTCTTTATGAAGTTGATAGTCTTCTCTACGTTGCATTTCTCGCAACTCAATCTGCGCCCGTTCGTGGCGGGTTTGGTGGTCTGGTGTTGTTCTCATTGATTTCATCCTCCGCCTTATCTATGCACGCCATTTCAAATTTCTCTATTTTTTTTATTCATTGTTCTACTATATTGTTGGAAAGCAGTTTTTATGGAGTCTTTACAAATGGAACATTATTGGAGTTTGGAGAGGTTATCAAAGGTGATTGGCTTGAATCGCAGCCAGATAAAACACGAAATGGCCGATGGTAGGATTTTGCCCACGCTTGTGTGTAATGAAAGCCCTGTGTGGAGTGATGAAGATGTTGAGAAATTGCGGGCACGATATAAAGACCTGCCTTTTATGCTCAACGTGGGTGAAACCGTGGCAGCGCTGCACGCCTGCCAGTCATGGTTTATGGCACAGGTGACGTTGGGTAACATCGTGCCTGATATGCGAATTGGAAAACGAATTCTTTTTGACGCTCGGAAGATTCAAGAGTTGGCAGCCAAGGTTGCCAAATTGCAAGTTTCCGTGCTGCCTAAAGAGGTGGCGGACGTGCGCCGCAAGGCATACAAGCCGATGGGGCCAAATCACAGGCATCGGTTGCGATTAGAGGCCGGTTATCGCTCAATCAACAACGTGGCGGAAATGTGTGGTGTGTCCAATGCGTCGATTTACTGGCACATTAAGAAAGGCAATATTCAACCGCCGAGCGTGTTCTTAGACGGCAACTCAGGTTTCTTTTATACCTTGGAACAAGCCACGGCAATTGCCAAGTGGTTCAAGCAAAAGCCAAAACGAAGCCGTGGCAGAAAACCACTTTTGCAAAAGCCAAAAAAGAAATAGAAACGACGATGCCCACGGGCATCAACCCGTGGGCATCGTCGCAAGATAGACCTATTTAACCCAACTCTATTTTAGGAGAGAGTTGACCATTCGTGGGAAATTGAGAAACCCACGGATAGCTTAGCAAGCCGCCTTGTGGGTGCCTTGCTGCTTTATAGTAGTGACCCAACTGAGAAAATTACCAAACTGAAAACGGCAAAAACAAAAAAGCCACGGGGCGTTCCCGTGGCTAATTCGATTCCCCAATAGGAGAACTCAAAACCAAAACTTGTTTTCTGGCAGGCCAACACAACCCGCCAGAAAGGATCAAATGTCTGAAAGTAATATAGTGCCGCTGGCGAAAATAACAAATGCCAAAAATCTGTTTTTTCTTCAAGCAAAGAAAGGCTGCCCGTTATCATTCAATGCCAGATTTGTTTATTCATTTCTTGTATATCGGATCGGTCAAGCCAAAGGCAAAACACATCCCGCCAGCGTTACCATCAAACAAATCACCAATGGCACAGGGTTGGATAAAGACTGTGCCCGAGCCGCAATTGAAGAATTGGAATATCACGGGCTGTGCGCCTGGACGGTCAAGAAAACCGTGGCGTATGAATTGGATGGCAAGTCTGGCCCCGTATCGGTAGAACGCCAACAGGGGCGAGTTATCGCCTTAGAGGGCGATTCCTACGATTGGTTCTCAGAAAGAGGAATCAAACGGCATGCCGAATGGTTTGATCGGTTCGCCTATTTCAAGGTTTCTATTCCCCGCTCGGGCACGCTCGCCAGCCGACACAACGCCTTGTTCTGGTTGATCCATAGAAGACCCCGCCAGAAACAAGTCTGGTATGCCAGGATTCTAGGCATCAGCAAAAATACCGTGGGGCCAGCTATTGAAACCCTACGGCAGAAAAAATACCTGTTGGGGTTTGGCTTGGTCACAGCCGCCACGGCAGATTATTCCATCTACGATCAAAAGAAACCCAAAAGAGAGAAACAAAGGGTTTTAAGTATCCCGCTTGAAAACCCCTCTGCCTTGAAATTCGAGTGGTTCGAGGGCCATGAACAATTTGCTGCCAAGGTCAAGGATATGGGTGAGCTGATGTTGCAGTGTGGATTTACTGAAAAGGCAGTGTTTGAATACTGGTCTTGGACTATCCAGAAACTAGGCGGGCGGTTTGATTTTCTGGAAATCTTCGTTCGTGACTGGCACGAATTGTTCGGCCACGTTGAAGGTGTGACGGGGCTGAATCGACAACAAGGGCTGTTCCGTGGCCCCAACTCTGGTGGGCTTTTGAAGCAAGAAACCGAGATGGCAATCAAGGTGCTGGAGTGTCATTTGAAGAATAGTGGGAGCGTTTTTCTGTGGTCATACGCACCAAGCCAGGAATAGCGTCAAGGGGCGGATTGGGACAGTTCAAGGGGCGGATTGGGATTTTTCAAGGGGCGGATTGGGACAGTCAAGGGGCGGATTGGGATCAGATATTAAGATAAGTATCAATTCATATGAAAAGAATACTCGCTTCGCTCGTATTCTTTTCAAAACTAAAATCCATCAAGCCCGCTCACCCCTTGCGGGGTTCGGCGGGCGGGATCGACCCATCACGTTGATAAGAGGGCTGGCAGGCTAGCGAAGACCCACGGCACCCCCACACTGGCCCAAGCATCACCGGGCAGGGTCTTCATCTTTGCCGTGCTGCGCCCAAGACTGGCCCAAGCATTTCCCGCCAGCACATCATAGAGACCGAGCCAGAAGCCAAACCTTCCCATAGGAACAACCTGCCAGGGAAAGAAAGGTATACCCTGCCGCCGAACCCGCCCCGATTCTGTGAAATAACAATCTGATTGTTAAAAAAAGAATCGGACGATCCAAGCCACTTCTAGGCCCTTGCCGCTCGGATGGCGTTAGAAACGATCCTAGTTGATTTCACACTATCGCCAGAAATCTTGGAAACTTTTTCCCCGGTTTACTTTACTCTGGACAAAAAAGGCATATAGTCATGCGGTTTCAAAAGTGTTGAAACGAGTGAAAATGAAAGATGTGTTGAAATGGTTGACAAAAAACGACAAAGGCAAGGGGTTAGCATTTCAAAAGATGTTTACCTGTGGATCAAGAGCAAGGGCAGTTACGGTGAGAGTTTCACCGAGATACTAGAACGGCTGTTGAAGTTTAAGAAACCCAACAAGGATGAAGAAAATGAAAATCCACCTTCAACCGGCAGCCTTGGAAGCGATCAGGCAGGGGATTAGACGTGGTGACGTGCTGGCAGACCTAGAGGAAATCGGGGCGCTCAATGTCCGCACGATCAACCTTTTAGAGCGGGCAGGAATCGTGACCTTGGAACAACTGATGCACACCAGCCAAGAAACGTTGTTTACCATCGACCACTTAGGCACGGGCGCTATCAACAAGTTGCTCCACTGCCTGAACAATTATCACACGCTGGAGTTGATCGGATGAACACGACACAGGCACTAGACCAGTTGGGCGAGCGAATCAAGGAAACCAAAGAGCGTTTGGACAGGCTAAGGAAAATGGCCGTGCAACCGGGCGGTTTGATACTTGACAACGTTTTGCGGTCATGGTCATGTCTTCATGTTTTCGATCAATCCTACCTTGGAGGGCAAAACCGATGAAACGTCTTTTGATAACACTTGTGTTGGCCGTGCTGTTACCTGGATCGGCCACGGCACAAACCAGAATCAAAGTTGGCACCAAATTCTATCAATGGGATTCGTTTGCCGAACAACAACGGAAGTTGAGCGAAATGAAAACATTGGCGGACCACGAAGAGCGAAGGGAACAATGGATCATCAAAAACTTTGGCGACCAGAAAATTGCCAAGAATCGCCAGAAATACAAAAAACACTTGTATGAAAAAGAAAAGAAAGAGCGGGCTGAAAAGTATGCCGCCAAGAAAGGCAAGGTTAAGACACGTTAGACGGGTTTCCTTTCCCCGCCGTGGAAAAACGCTGGCAACCGCCAGCGTTTTTTTATGCGCCCAAGTCATACATAAAGGCATGAGCGATGAAAGTAAAGTGATAACCGGAATGGAAGTGGCGAATGCAAATTTGATATTCAGCCAAAAGCAGAAAGCCAGTTCATACGACATGGCTGGCAATCACAAATTTTCTTGCGTGCAAGATTTATCCACGGTGATGGAACCACTTGAAATTAGTGATGCCTTGATATCTGGCACGCCGGGTTGGAGCGTCTTCCACAATCTAAGCGATGTGATAACAATCGAGGTTGGCGTCGAAACAATATCGTCAATGGAAATTGGGGTCTTCCTTCATTTAGAGCCGGGTGAAGTTTGCGTTTGCCCGATTCAAAATGTGAATATATGGGCACACGCTATTGGCGGCACGGCTCAACTGGATTACACGATCTTGGAGAGATAGTGGAATACATTTTTCAAACAGGCGAGGGCATTAACCAAGAAACCTATTTGGATAGTGCCACCCCGACCACCAACTATGGCAGCAATGCCAATATCATCGTGGGGCGAGTGTCGCCACCATTAACGACCCTTGTTGAATATCTTGCGATCATGCGTTTTGATATCTCGGAGTTGATCGGCAATTACACAATCGACACAGCCACGTTGACGTTGAAGCCAGACGGCGCTACCAGCGAGAACCAAACCTTGACTGTTTATCGTTGTGGTCAATTCTGGAGTGAAGGCGGGGCAACTTACAACTCTAGTGGTCTAACCACCTGGACGGGATCGGCAGGCAACCCAACCACGCCCACCACCAGTGTGGCCTATGCAGGCGGAAACGTTACTTTTGATATTGCCGAGTTGTGCGAAGATGCGATTGCTAATCGTGGTGGTGTTGTAAATCTTGTGTTCAAAAGTGGTTGGCAGGGATCATCTTTGATATCCAGATTTGCAACCTCTGCAAATGCAACACCGAGCAATTGGCCCGCCCTCACGATCAACACGATTGATTACACGATTGAAGAGGGCTTGAAGGCTTTCCTTTCGAGCGAAACAAGCCTGCCAGCTTATCCACAGAATTTCCCACAAGCCAAACGCCAATATCCGTGTGTTTCTTATACAAAGAAAAACGGCGGCAGAGAATACAACTTGATTTCCAAGATCGGCATTGAACATCCCACGTTTTCAATTGATGTATTTGCTGAAACTTATTCAGAAACGGTTGATGCGTCCAAAGAGATTAAAGACGCCTTGAATGGATATCGAGGGCATTGGTTTAACGGAAATATCCACAACGTAATTGTTAGAAATGTTTCTGATGCGCCACCCGAGCGAAAAACAGGGACAGACCAACATCTATTCCATCAGGTGGTTGATTGTGAAATCTGGAGTAGCAGAGCCTAAATAAGGCACTATGGGAATAAAAGTTGGAAGTGGCACACCCACACAAGCACAATCGGAAAATGACGGCTCGGCATATATCACAGGTCACTTAGAAGTTGATGGCACGATTCACGCTGATGGTGGAATCGAGGGCATTTCTCAGGATCACAACGATTTAGAGAATATCGGCACCACAACCCATGCCCAAATTGATGATTTTATTGCGAGTGAAAATCAGCCCAATGGTTGGGTGAGTCTGAATGATGATGGAGAATTGGACGCACGGGTTATTCTTCAACACGACACAGCCGCCAACATCAACGCCATTGTTTTAGAACAAGGTGAAATTGCCACCACAACCGACACGCTTGATTTAAGGGTTGGTGATGGTGTTACCGCTGGTGGAATCTCTCTGAGGTTAAATTCAACCTCTTGCGTTATCGTTACTGCCAATGGATCGGCAGCCGCTAACGGAACGGCTCTAACAGCCGCCTATACAGCCGCAAAATTGTTGACTCCTAACGGTGCCGCTCTTAGCAACACAAATAGAGCAACCGTTCTAGTTGGACCTGGGGTCTATACTGGGGCGGTAATCCCTCATGATACAAATTATGTTGATATGATTTCGATGGCAGGCAGCCGATCAACGTTCATTCCAGGGGGCACACAATCAGCAGCGAATATAAGATTAATTGGGTTTACGATTACAACTCAACTTCAACTCAATCTTACAAATTTCACTTCAACACCAGAATGTTACCACGAAGATTTGGATTTTCTTGGGGTTGATACAACAACAGTAATCATGGTGATTACTGGTAGCGGATCACTTAACGGCACGTTCAGGAATTGCCGAACCTCTTCGCTTTCAACCGGCTTATATGGTGGTCTAACAAATATGACCACTCAATCAACAATCCTTTTTGAAGATTGTGTTGCCGGTTTGAAAGGCTTATGTGGTGCAACAGGCGCTTCCACGGGCGGCACCATGAGCGGCATAATGCGACGATGCACCGTCAATGCTGCATCTTGGAACGTCAAGGTTGCTGGTCTGATGGACAACTGTGTTTTGAACGGATGTAGCATCAACAGACTCGTTGAAGGTGCGAGCATTTATAGGACAAGAATCGTGCCCGCAAGTGGAACATGCATTGCCAACAACAGCGTTTCAGTAAATATCAAGGCAGGATTCAACACGCTCAAAACATTCTCGGCGGCAACACCGTGGGGGAGTGGAGTTACCAATTTGTTGGGAACGCCCTATAACATCGAGGATGACGACGTTTCATGATCGTAATTAGATCAAGCCATTCAGCATCTTTACCGCTCAATAATTGGGATGTGACTGAATCGGATTTCACCTTATCCGCCAGTGCGGTTGATGTTGTGGTGTCTGGTGAATCGTCTAGCCAAACAACGATAGATGATCGGTTGCTAGATGTTTATACAGGCGCTGTTATCAATCACGAAGCCTCTTGTGATGCAACGGCATTTGTCTCTTATGCGTCTTCCGACGAAGCAATCGCCACGGTTGCTGCTAATGGATATGTTAGCCGGGTTGGCAACGGCACAGTTGGAATCATTGCACGATCTAAAAAGATTTCAAAGAGAGTGGATGTTGCTATAAGTCAAAGCGGCTCTGGCTCAACAAACATTTTCAACAACTTTGTTGAAGGGTCATTGGCTCGGCATATGTGCGATCAAGTTGATGATAGGATCGCTGGCAAAGAGGCAGGCACTAGCAAAGCGATTTTTAATGTTCAAGACTTCTCAACCCACACTTACGAGCGCAACACCGATTGTTGGTTGGGTGATGTTGACCACACTTGCTTTAGTCCGTGGAATTCCTTGTCATTCCACAAACGGGCAGGAACGTTAATCAGCCCACGGCATTTTGTGACGGCGGATCATTACTATATTTCCATTGGAGAAACTATAAAGTTTGTGACTGCTGACAATCAGGTGATTACTAGAACGGTCACGGGGCGGCAACGAATTGCGTCAACAGATATCGACGTGCAATTGCTTGATAGTGACGTTCCAGAAACGATTGGCTTTTGCAAAGTGTTGCCATCGAATTGGACAGATTACTTGCCGTCGATTCACCCAACAACATTGTTGGCAGGCCATGCAGTTATGGCAACTGACTTTGAGGAGAAAGCGTTAATCTTTGAATGGGCATATTTAAGAAACATTGGCACAGGTGGCATTGTGGCGATGACAACGGATTCATATCAAGATGGCGTTAAAGAAAATCGTTTGCCTTGGCATGAAGCAATTATCAGTGGCGATTCGGGCAATCCTCTTTGTGCAATCATCAATGGTGAAATGGTCTTGATAACAACGTGGCTTGGAATAAGCGGCGGCAATGCTCACAGTGCATACATCACAGAAATAAATTCAGCGATGATAAGTCTTGGTGGTGGATATCAGTTGACGATAGCCGATCTATCTGGCTTCACTTCATACGCATAAGAGGATCATTGCCCTATCGAATCCCGAGCCATAAGAGCCAACCATCTAGCCCGTCATCGCCCGAGCGTAAAGCAGCCCGTGTGTTCCTTGACACACAGGCGTGGCGTAAGACAAGCAAAGCATATCTTGCCGTTCATCCTCTGTGTGAACAATGCAACCGCAATGGATTGATTGTGGCTGCTGTGGATGTTCATCACATCGTTGAACGTGTTGACGATCCATCGTTGGCATTTGCTTGGGATAACTTGCAAGCCCTGTGCAAGTCTTGTCATTCAACGATAACGAAAGAGCGGCAACAGAAAGGCAACAGTGATGATTCGAGTTAATGATTATATTGCCCCGCAAGAGTTTCGTTTCTGCCGCAATGGATTCCATCTTGATCTAGTTGACCGTGGCGAACACTGCGAGTTGTGCAACGGCAATGACTTTAATGCACAGCACAGAGAAAGATTGATACAAGAAATCCGTAATGAACTAGCAGAGTTGCGCCGTCAAAGCGGAGTGCAACCATTTTTCTGGATGAACGAGGCACAGGGGGTGGTGAAATTTCAAAAAGGTGAAGGCTGACGAA
>Ga0207952_1000438_pt1 | contig 34477 bp, 37 predicted proteins | sample SubbioR12Aug_8Ca_FD_184831 | JGI IMG/M metagenome (GOLD analysis project Ga0207952, IMG submission 184831) | Serpentinite rock and fluid subsurface biosphere microbial communities from McLaughlin Reserve, California, USA - CR12Aug_8Ca (SPAdes) | ecosystem: Environmental > Terrestrial > Deep... | reverse complement strand
TTTGCCCGTGCCCTCGGTGAGTTTGGTGCAACCCTGATGGTGGCGGGCAGCATACCTGGCAAGACCCAGACTTTGTCGATAGCCGTTTATGAAGCGGTACAGGCCGGGCAGGATGATGTTGCCAATACCCTGGTCTTGCTGACTTCGGCAGTCTGTATTGCAGTCTTGCTGTTGGCGGGCAAGCTGGCCCCGGGCCGCATCGCCAACCGCATGTGAAAGGACATGATGCAATTTGATCTGCACATACACAAGCGCCTGCAATCTGGCCAGCGCAGTTTTGAACTTGATGTCGTGGTTCGCAGCGATAGCCAGCGTCTCGTCATACTTGGCCCATCCGGTGCGGGCAAGAGCCTGGTGCTCAAAGCCATTGCCGGTTTGATGACACCCGATACTGGTTATATCCAGGTGGCGGGCAATACCCTGTTCGACCATACAGCCCGCATCAACCTGCCGCCACAGCGCCGCCAACTGGCTTATTTGTTCCAGGACTATGCCCTGTTCCCGCATCTGAACGTGGCACAGAATATTGCCTTTGGCCTCAGTCAGCGCTGGCGCAATCCTTCTGCCAAAGTGCAGGATGAAAAAGTTGCGTACTGGCTGGATGCCCTGCAAATAGAAGCCCTGGCCAGGCAAATGCCGCATGAATTATCAGGCGGGCAAAAACAGAGAACTGCCCTGGCCCGTGCACTGATCGCCGAACCGCGTGCACTCTTGCTCGATGAACCCTTTGCCGCACTTGATCAGCCCCTGCGCATCAGCATGCGTAAAGAGCTGGATACTCTGCAAAGGCAATTGAATATCCCCATGATACTCATTACCCATGATGCAGAAGACGCCCAGGTGTTTGGTGAACATGTGCTGAACTTGCGTGATGGCAGGCTCATCAGCAGTGCCAAGGATGCAGCGTGAATGACCATGGAGACGGCAAGACAATGAATAAAAAAAATAAACCCATCGCCCTGCAAGGGTCAGTCTGGATGACCGTTGATGGTGAAAACCTTGGCGGACAAAGCCGCATCGCCCTGCTGGCCCAGTTGGCCGAAAGCGGCTCCATCACCCAGGCCGCCAAGGCAGTCAAAATGAGTTATAAAGCTGCCTGGGATGCCATCGACACCATGAACAATCTCGCAGGTGAACCGCTGGTGGAACGCCTGACAGGTGGCAAGGGGGGCGGTGGCACAAGGCTGACCAAGCGCGGTGAACAACTGGTCAGCAATTTCAGGATCATAGAACAGGAACACCGCGACTTCATCGCCCAGCTAGACCGGCAGGCAATTGGTATTGCAGATGATTTTTTATTGATCAGGAAAATGAATATGAAAACCAGCGCACGCAACCAGTTCCTCGGCAAAGTCAGCCAGGTCAAACCCGGCGCCATCAATGACGAAATAGAACTCGAAATAGCCGGTGGCCAAAAGATCGTTGCCATCATCACCCATGAGAGTACGCTGGAACTGGGTTTGCAAATGGGGGCAGAAGCCTTTGCACTGATCAAGGCATCTTCCATCATCATCATGGAAGAAGACCCCAAAGCCAGGCTCTCCGCCCGCAACCAGCTCACAGGCAATATCAGCCGCATTTTGCCAGGTGCAGTCAATACTGAAGTGGTGCTTGAATTGCCAGGTGGTGCAACTCTGGCTGCCATCATTACCAATGAAAGTGCGACCAGCATGGGCCTCGTCGTCGGTGGCACGGTGACGGGTTTATTTAAGGCTTCCAGTGTGATATTGGGTGTGGCGGGTTGATTGTATTACTTGAAATTTTTAAATAACAGGTAAATTCCATCCCCTTGAAGGCGAGGGGCAGGTTGGGGATGGGTTTCGGTCGATTGACCGTCACTGAATTTGCTACAGAAACCCATCCTCCATCGCAAGCTGTCGATCGTGGAACGTAACTTGTGTATGCTTAAAGTATTATTCCAGAGTAAATTTCAGGTCGCGATTATCCTTCGCCACATTCCCCGCAAAGTCCGCCGCATGGATACGCAAGACATAATTGCCAGGCGCCAGCTTGCTGACATCCCAGCTACCTTTTTTAGCAATCCCATCCTTGACCGAATTGCTGGCCATATACAAAAAGCGGGTTTTCTTTGCACCATGCACGGTGATGCCGCTTTCTTCTGCATATAATAATTTGACCATTTCGCGGTCAGGTGGCAGGGCGTTGAATTCCATGGTCATGCGTGGGTTTTCATAGCCAGGTACTGGGCTGCCGTCGGTGTACAGGAGCTGGTAGCCTAGCTGGTACAGACCCAGGCGGCGGCGTTTGGCATTACCGTCCACCTGGTCATAGGCATCAACGACGATGCCGTAATCCTTGACCTGGCTGGACAAGAGCAGGCGGCCCTGTTGTTTGTCCTTGATCTCCTTGCCGCTGCCATCGACGATAGTGATGTCTTCTATCTCCGGCGCAACGGTATCGGCCAGGCCGGGGAAGTTCAATTTCAAAGGATTGATTTTAAGACCCGCATGATTATGTTCCAGATGCACATGGAACATGCGGTTGATACTGCCCAGTGCTTCGCCAGTCTTGAAGCGGGTGCCGCGTCTGACACGCACTGCATAGGCTTTGCCATCCGCCAGCGTCTGTAGCTGGAATTTATCTTCATTGATCAGCGCATCTTTGGCGCTGCGCCCCACCTTCATGTGGATATAAGCCATGCTGTCTAGCTTGATACCTTCGCTGAGACCAGCATAACCCCAGCTACTGCTGGTGCCGCGCACTTTTTCACTGGCGATGGCATAGACAGTCGTGCCCATATTTGCCTGCACATCGAGGCCGCCATGAAAGTGGTCACGGCTTTCGCCGTCATAGTTGCCGCGTACTTCACCCATGGTGCCGACGACTTCATGCGCTGTCTTTTGCGGTTTGATGGGCCAGGGGTAGGATTTGATTTCATCATCAAGACGGGTATTTCTTATTTCCTGAACAAGCGCTGGTGCTGCCGGTTTTTGTCCGGTCATGCTGTCAGGTGCGCCTTTGGCATGAAGGCTCACCAATTGCAGGCGGGCGGAATCGCTGACCAGCAGACCACCTTTGTCATTCAGCGCTATGCCTGTCGGCTGCAAGAAGCGTATGGCCTTTTCATCCCCGGCTTCAAAATTGATACCTACTCCAGTCACGCCACGCATTTCACCTGTGGGAGAAACCTGTATGATGCGCCCTTTGCCACCTTCGCCTATGTAGAAATGATCGTCATAGGTGGCAACAATACTCAAAGGGCGGCGCATCAGGGGTTTCTCTTCATCATCCAGTGCACGGACCAGGGTGGTGACCTGCCCATCCTTGCTCAGCCTGCGTATGGCGTCATTTTTGCTGTCAGCGATGAGTACTTCGCCCTTGCTATTGATTGCCAGCCCTGTTGGCGTATCAAACTGCGCAGCGGCTGCCTCGCCATCCAGATAGCCAGATCCACTGCCACCAGCGAGTGTGCTGACCTGCCCATCAGGGCTGATTTTGCGTATGCGGTCATTGTAGGTATCGGCCACGTAAATATTGCCAGCCGCATCCACGGCTATGCCTACCGGGCCATTGAATTGTGCCTCAGCGCCCGCACCATCACGATGGCCGGGTTTGCCATTGCCTGCCAATGTCGTCACCATGCCTTCAGGGCTGATGCTGCGTATAGCGTGATTGCCAGTGTCCGCCACCAGCACATTGCCCTTGCCATCCAGTGCAATGCCAGATGGCGTATTGAAAGCTGCCAGATCAGCCTTGCCGTCGGCAAAGCCTTCGACAGAACCGGCATAGGGTACAACTGCACCATCAACGCTGATCTTCAATATCTGGTTATGTTCACCCGCATCGCTAACAAAAATAGTGCCCTGTTTGTCTATCGCGATTGCATAAGGATCAGAGAAATAACTGCTGTCGATATCGGGCAAGCCGGCATACACATCCAGTTCAGCTTGCCAGTCAAAGGAAGTAGGAGCTGGTTTGTTGATCACGCCCACTTTCGCCAGCAGGTCTTCAGGCGAAATATTGCTGCTGCTTTTGCTCAAATAGCGTGCCAGTCCCAGGACTATGGCGATCAATGCGATAACAAACAGCAGTCGTATAAAAATGGTCCTGAGCATGGGGCTAATAATTGGATTACGGCACAAGTCGTGCAGCTTAGCCCAAATACCTGACTCTTGCTATCAGCTATATTGCAGCTCTGCGCAGAAATTTCATAAATGGATTAGCATCTGGTTTCTGCGCCTCTAGGCTGCCTTAAGATTAACTCAGGAAGGAAACACCATGTCCAGCTCTGTCATCAGCAACTTTCCCATCAATCAAAAATGGCCAGCACAACATCCTGAACGCCTGCAACTGTATTCACTGCCGACACCAAATGGCGTCAAAGTCTCCATCATGCTGGAAGAAACTGGCCTGCCGTATGAAGCACATCTGGTCAATTTTGAGACCAATGACCAGACCTCGCCAGAATTCTTGTCACTGAATCCGAATAATAAAATCCCCGCCATCATTGACCCGCGAGGCCCAGGTGACAAGCCACTGGCCCTGTTTGAATCCGGCGCCATCCTGCTGTATCTGGCAGACAAGACCGGTAAATGCATCCCCACTGATGCAGCAGAGCGTTATGAATGCATACAATGGCTGATGTTCCAGATGGGTGGCATAGGCCCCATGTTTGGTCAGCTCGGCTTCTTCAACAAGTTCGCAGGCAAGGCCTACGAAGACAAACGCCCGCGCGACCGCTACGTAGCAGAATCCAAACGCCTGCTGGCCGTCGTCAATCAGCGCCTGGCAGACCGCAAGTGGATCATGGGTGATACTTACACTATCGCCGACATCGCCATCTTCCCCTGGATACGCAATCTCATTGGTTTTTACGAAGCGGGTGATCTGGTGGGCATCAATGACTTCCTGCATGTGCAGCGTGCCCTGGCCGAGTTTGTCGGGCGTCCTGCAGTGCAAAGAGGCTTGTTGATACCGGCACGTGGATAATAAAACTTCATTCTTGTATTGTTATCCGATTAAACCTATAAAATATTTTTGGCGCTTTGTCGATTTGCCTGTATCCCAAACGTCATTGTCATGACGGCGCATCCTGCCCGTTGACTATTGAAGAGGAGAAAGTCATGCAATACATGTTATTGATCGCTGCAAATGAAGCCGAAGAGCAACAAATTCCTGATGCCGACATGGTGCAGATGATTGCCGCCTATGGTGCCTATACTGAGGCACTGATACAGGCTGGCGCGCTGGTGTCCGGTGAACGTTTGCGTGAATCGACCAAGGCAACCACGGTACGTGTGCGGGAAGGCAAGACCACGGTGCTGGATGGCCCTTATGCCGAGGCCATGGAGCAACTGGGTGGCTTTTACATCATCGATGTGGCCGACCTCGATGCAGCCTTGCACTGGGCGGCGCGTTGCCCGGGTGCTGCTTATGGTTCTATCGAAGTCAGACCCATCTGGCCTACAGAAAACATGTCTGGCGACGAATGCACGGCAGCAGCCTGACTGCTGCTGGCGAGGTAGAAAAGGCTGTAAAGGTAGCACAGGCAGCAGACACCGCCGCCCGCAACAGTTATGGGCGGCTGGTCGCTATCCTGTCGGCCCGCTCGCACGACGTGGCCTGGGCAGAAGATGCCCTGTCCACGGCTTTTGAAAGTGCCTTGCAATACTGGCCGCAGACTGGCATACCGGCAAAGCCTGAAGCCTGGTTATTGACCGTGGCCAGGCGTGCCATGATCGATGGTGCACGTCAGCGGCAAACCCAGGCAGCAGCCTTGCCAGACTTACTCTTGCTCAGTGATGAGCTGATGGAGGAGGTCGACAGTGCGGTTATACCCGACCAGCGTCTGGCCCTGATGTTTGCTTGCGCGCATCCAGCCATAGATGCCAGCATGCGGGCACCGCTGATTTTACAAACGATACTGGGCCTGGACGCGGCAGCGATAGCTTCGGCCTTTCTGGTGTCGCCTGCCACCATGGCACAAAGGCTGGTGCGGGCGAAAGCCAAGATACGCGACTCTCGCATCCCCTTATTGATACCAGACCAGAGTGTTATCACAGCAAGACTGGATGCCATCAATGACGCCATCTATGCCGTTTATACAGCAGGCTGGGCAGATCTTGCAGGCGCAGAAGGGCAAACAAGTCTGGTAGATGAAGCCATCTGGCTGGCCGATTTATTGGCTGCCCTGAAACCGGATGAGGCCGAGTCCCTGGGTTTGCTGGCACTCATGCTGTACACAGAATCGCGAAGGCCAGCAAGGCGTGATGCCAGTGGTGAGTATGTGCCGCTGGCTCAGCAAGATACCCAGCTTTGGGATGGCAAACTAATACGCACTGCTGAAAAAATCCTGAAACGTGCCAGTGTCTTGCAACAGGCCGGGCGTTACCAGCTGGAAGCCGCCATACAATCTGCCCATGTCGCCCGGCGCTTTAGTGGCCAGACAGACTGGCCAGCGATAGTGAAGCTATATGCACAATTGATGCGTATGACTGATTCGCCGGTAGTCGCTATCAACCATGCCATCGCGGTGGCAGAAACAGCCGGACCACAAGCAGCGCTGGACATATTACCCACAGTACAGGCACAGCCGCGTCTGCAAAATTATCAGGCTTACTGGGCGGCGCAGGCGCATTTGCTAAAAAGTGCAGGTGACGTGGCGCAGGCACGCCAGGCTTATGATATTTCCATAGGGCTGGAGCCGGATGCAGCAGTGCGGCGCTTCTTGCAAAAGCAGCGCGCCAGTCTGGATCAGTGATTTTTGCGCAACAGGATTTCCAGCTTGTTTGCCAGGGAAGCATGTTTTTTATGCAGATAGTGGTAGAGCGGGGTGGTGCTGATTGCAGGCGTCAGCATATGCACAGTACCTTCCAGCCCCATTTCTTTCACCAACTGCAAACCAGCCTGTTCGTCAATGACGATCAGTTCTACTCTCTTGTTCAACATTTGCCTGAAGGCCGCCTTGATATTTTGTTCGGCATGGCCGGTACTGAAACCCTGGGTGTTTTGTTCTATGACTTTGGTGCCGGTTTCATACGAAAAACTATGTTCACGCAAACTGTCCCAGCCATGATCAACGGCGATGTTTTTATCCAGGGCAAAAGCGACGGTATTGGTGGTCGCCAGTGGCACCAGGATTTGTAAGAGATTAGGGTATTCCGCGCTCAGGCCAGCCTTGCGCATGAGTTCTCCATCCAGTCGTCCGTTATTTGATTCTTGCAAGGCGCGATTGCCGGGCAGGTTGACGAACTCAAGCTGCACACCCAGTTTTTTATATTGTTCAGTCAGATAGACAGCCGCAGCTTTTTCCATGGGGCCGCCCTGACCAAAAGTGGCGATACGCAAGTTTTCTTGCTGCGTCTGGGCAGTGACAGGGGCCGTGACGCCGATGTAAAACATGCTGAATGCATAAAGCCAAATTGCTATGATCTTGCCTGAGATCATGCCTGAACTCCATCTTCATCACTGAACGTTTGTTTCCTGCAAGGATTACCATGCCAGATTAGCATGTCAGGATATATTATGCAGCCAAACGCCAATACGGTTAGAATCTCGCCTGTCTAAAATAAATGGGCGAGAGCATGAACGCAACAAGCAACACTGGATTGACTCCACAGCAATTATTTGAAAACAACCGCAACTGGGCTGCTGCCATTACGGCAAAGGATGCTGATTTCTTCAAGAAACTGGCTGCGCAGCAAAGCCCTGAATACTTATGGATAGGTTGTTCTGACAGCCGCGTTCCAGCAAATGAATTACTGGGCCTCTTGCCTGGCGAATTATTTGTCCACCGTAATATCGCCAACGTTGTCGTACACTCTGACTTGAATTGCCTGTCTGTATTGCAATTCGCGATAGAAGTGCTGCAAGTCAAACATATCATCATCTGCGGCCATTATGGTTGCTCAGGTGTGCATGCCGCATTGACCAAACGCCGTGTTGGCCTGGCAGACAACTGGTTGCGCCATGTGCAGGACGTGCATCAAAAGCATGAAAAATACCTGGGTGAGGCACTGTCTTTGCAGCAACAAAGCGAACGCCTGTGCGAATTGAATGTCATCGAACAAGTCGTCAACTTGTGCCAGACCACGATCGTGCAAGATGCATGGGACCGTGGCCAGCCAGTGACCGTACATGGTTGGGTATATGGCTTGCGTGATGGTTTGCTCAGTGAACTGGGTATGACGGTCAGCTCAGCCGATGAACTGGCTCCGCATCTGGAATCCAGCCTGGCACGTTATGACGAAGTGGCAAAATAAGCGGTAAACAGAATAGATGGCTGCATAATGCAGCCATCAGTACATTTGCATGATCGAGGTATCTTCTTGCTGAGGCTATCCAAATGAAGATGCGAAAAAAATCAGACTTGCCCAGCAAATTTTGCCAGACTTGCGGCTTGCCATTCAACTGGCGCAAAAAGTGGGAAAAAGTCTGGAGCGAGGTCAAGTATTGCTCCCAGCGTTGCCGCAGCAATGGTAATAGCAAGCCTGAGGCTTGAGCGTTTTTACCAAACTGGAATATGCCATGCAATCTGCTGCACCCAATACCTCCACTACAGCCGCGACGACTTTGCGACTGATCCTGGGTGATCAGCTTAATCCTGAACATAGCTGGTTCAGCAAAATTTCAGACGATGTAATTTACGTCATGATGGAAATCCGTCAAGAGACAGATTACGTCCTCCATCATGCGCAAAAAATTATCGCCATCTTTGCCGCCATGCGCGCGCTGGCTGCGCAACTCCAGGCTGCTGGCCATCGCTTACACTACCTGACTATCGATAACGCAGACAATATACAATCCCTGACAGCCAATCTCGACTGGCTGCTGGCACGTTATCAGTGCAGCCAATTTGAATACCAGGAGCCTGACGAATTCAGGCTCGATGTACAACTCGCCGCCTATTGCGATGCCAGCAAGATCAATTGCCGCATGCGCAGCAGTGAACATTTTTTTACCCGCCGTGATGAAGCCGCCATCCTGTTCGAAGGCCGCAAGAAATGGCTGATGGAAAATTTCTATCGTCACATGCGTGTCAAGCACCAGGTCTTGCTGGATGAAGCCAATAAACCAGTCGGCGGGCAATGGAATTATGACCACGACAACCGCAAAGCCTGGCCCGGCATACCCTGGGAACCGGCAGACTTCCGGCCTCGACATGATCATTCAGGCTTGTGGGAAACTATACAGCAGGCAGGTATCAATAGCTTTGGTGAAGCGAATGCGGCAAATTTTTCCTGGCCGCTGAACAGGGCAGAAGCACTGGCACAACTTGATGCTTTCATCCAGCATGCCCTGCCGCATTTTGGCGAGTTCCAGGATGCCATGAGCAGCAAGTCTTGGCGCTTGTTTCATTCACTGATTTCTTTCGCCCTGAATGTCAAAATGCTGCAGCCACAAGAAGTGGTTAGCAAGGTCGAGGCGGCACTCTGGGCCGGCCATGCCGCACTGCCTGCGGTAGAGGGTTATATACGGCAGATACTGGGTTGGCGAGAATATATACGCGGCATCTACTGGGCGCAAATGCCTGGCTATGAAGAACATAATTTCTTTGGCCATGAGGCAGAATTACCATCATGGTTCTGGACTGGCAAAACAAAAATGCGCTGCCTCTCCAGCGCCATCACGCAATCACTGGAACATGCTCATGCCCACCACATACAAAGGCTGATGGTCATCGGTAATTTTGCCTTGCTGGCGGGTCTGCAGCCACAACAGGTGCATCGCTGGTATCTGGGTATTTATATTGATGCGTTCGAATGGGTAGAGTTACCCAATACCCTGGGCATGAGCCAGTTTGCTGATGGAGGCATGCTGGCGACCAAACCTTATGTGTCAGCCGCTGCCTATATCGATAAGATGAGTGATTATTGCAAGGGCTGTCATTATGATAAAAAGCAACGCACTGGTGATAGTGCCTGCCCTTACAATGCCCTGTACTGGGATTTTTTTGCGCGCAACGAAGACAAGTTATCCAGTAACCCTCGCATAGGCATGGTGTATCCGCAGCTCAGGAAAATGGATAAAGACACCTTGCACGCGTTGCGTGACAGGGCAACAGATATACGTGCCAGACTCGATGATCTTTAAGCAGATATAGCACCATTTGAAAGCCAGAAAATGAACCTCATACAACCAAACAAGCTCATGCTCTCCAAATGGACTGCGGTAGAAGTCGTTGCCAAACAAAAGCATTTTCTGGTCAGTAAAGTCTATTTGCCTGAGCAACAAGAAGGGCAGCTTGTCATGAGTGCCCAGGTCGAATTTGTTGAGCTTGAAGCTGTCTATAGCAAAGCCAAACGCAAGATCGCTTGGCGTGAACTGGCTGACACGACCATGTGGAAACAAGGATGGGTATGATGACTGATAGTTTGCTAAGCTCCTTCCCGCAGGGCTTCAGGGCGTTAGTCATCGGTGCATCTGGCGGCATAGGTGCGGCATTTGTAGAATTATTGCGTGCGCAAGAACATTGCGGCCAGGTTGTAAGTCTGCATCGCCAAAGCCAGCCAGTACTGGACTTTGCTAGCGAAGACAGCATTGCTGCAGCAGCTAGCGAGATGAAAGAGCGTGGCCCTTTTCATCTCATCATCAATGCGACTGGCGTATTGCATACCGCTGACTTCATGCCCGAGAAAAAACTGGCCGATTTGCAGTATGCACAAATGCAGGCGACTTTTCTCGTCAACACCTTTGGCCCTGCCTTGCTCCTGCGTCACTTCGCACCTATGCTCGACAAACAGAGAGGTGTCATGGCCATGCTATCTGCTAAGGTCGGCAGTATAGAAGACAATCGCCTCGGCGGCTGGTATAGCTACCGCGCATCCAAGGCGGCGCTGAACATGATGATCAAGACCGCCGCCATAGAACTCAAACGCACCCATCCCGATGCAGTCTTATTTGCCTTGCACCCCGGCACGGTCAACACCGCCTTGTCGCAACCTTTTCGCGGCGCCAGCATAGGCCGCCCTGTCACGCAGGCAGCCAGTGAAATGCTGGCGGTGATCAACAGAATGCAGCCTGCACAATCGGGCGAGTTTTATACTTATGCTGGTGAGACGCTGCCCTGGTGATCATCAACAGGTACTCAAAGCACTTGCATCACTTCATGCACTTGCTTGCGCGGTTTTTGCGGCCAGTTGCCTGCGGCGGCATGACCCACCGTGATCAGCATGACCGGGATTTCTGTGGCATGCAGATCAAACTCACGCACCACCGCATCTGCATCAAAACCACTCAACGCGCAAGATGCCAGCCCCTTGCCTTGTGCTGCCAGCATCAAGGTCATTGCCGCCAGCGATGCTGAGCGCAGGGCTTCATCCCTTTGCAGCACCGCATTATTGGTATGGCTTTGTTCTGCCATGCTCACCCATGTTGTCAGCATTTTGTTATCGATGATCCCAGCATCTACGGAGGGGCGCAAGGAGGGTTCCAGTTGTGTGTGTGCATTCAGTGTGCCGCAGATGATGAAAGTCACCGCAGCATCGCTGACTTTTTGTTGGTTGAAAGCTGCTGCCTGCAAGCGCTGTTTGGCCTCGTCGCTGACAACCGCCAGGAATTTCCAGTTCTGAAAATTATAGGCAGAGGGCGCCAGCGTTGCCAGCCTTACCAACTCGCTGATCTCAGCATTGCTGAGCTTGCGGCTGCTGTCATAGTTATTCGCCGAGACGCGCGACTCAATAATTTCTTGTATGGATGCATGCATTTTATTTTCCTTGATAAAGATGAGAGTGATAAAAATTCAGGCCTGGCTACGCATGCTTTTTTGCACAACGATGACGCTGGCAAGAACGATCAATAAACCTGCCAGCGAGAGTCCGCGCATGCTTTGATCAAGCACAATCCAGCCCAGGATGACGGCGGTGATGGGGCTTAACAAACCCAGTGAAGACACGGCCACCGGTGACAAGCGTGCTATGCCGCGAAACCACAGACTGTAGGCCAGCAAGGCACCAACGATGGACAGATAGGCATAACCCAAAATCTGCGTCATGTTCAGTGCAGGCAGCGGTGCATCCACCAGCAGACTTAAAGGCAGCAGGATCAAACCGCCCAGCAAGAGCTGCCAGCCAGTGAAAGCCAACACAGGCAAACTGCTTTGCCAGCGACGTGACAAATACGTGCCACCCGCCATGCTAATCGCCCCTGCCGCAGCGGCAGCCAGCCCCACTGCATCCATCACTGCAGTCGCCGACAACAAGAGCGCCGCCATGCCCAGCACCGCAAAGATGCTGGCCGTGATTGCCACTACCGCTGGCCTGCGCCTGTCCATTAACCAGGCCATCGCCATAATCAGTAAGGGTTGTATGGAGCCAATCACAGCTGCCATACCACCCGGCAGGCGATAAGCCGCAATGAACAGCAACGCCTGGAAGAATCCTATGTTCAGCGCAGCCAAAACCAGCAAGCGCCCCCATTCGCGCGACAAAGGCAGGCGTTTGCAAAACAGCACCAGCAAAATCCCGCTGGGCAGGCAGCGCAGCAGGGCGGCAGTAAATGGCCGGTCTGGCGGCAAGAATTGCGTAGTGACGATATAAGTCGAGCCCCAGATGGCAGGTGCCAGGGCAGTCAACAAGGTATCGAGCCAGAAGTTAAGTCGGGAAGGCATATTTGCAGTTTTCATGATAATGTCTTGAGTTCAAGATAAATCATGGTAGCACAAACTATCTTGATATCAAGATAAAATCCCCGTGTCTTGTGTGGTCTTTCAAGGGATGAACAAGGAGGCGCAGCAGCCAAGGCATATAATGGACGTCTGCAAAGAATAAATAATCAGGGAGCAAGCAAGATGGCGGAAAAGACGATGGATGCAGTCGACAAGATACTGGAACAGTGGCGCAATGCCAGGCCAGACCTTGATTGCAGCCCCATGGAAAACATAGGTCGCCTGCGCCGTTGCAGTGATTTGCTGGGGCGCGAACTGGAAGCCACTTTCAGCAGCTTTGGCATGAGCGCCTGGGAGTTCGACATGCTGGCCACACTGCGACGCTCCAGCGCCACTTTCTGCATGAGCCCGACCGATCTGTTCTCCAAACTCATGGTCACCTCCGGCACCATGACCCACAGACTGCAAAAGCTGGAAGCCAGCGGCTGGATACTACGCCTGCAAAACCCCGACGACGCCCGCAGCATGCTGGTGCAATTGACGGATACAGGTAAAGATTTGGTAGACCGCGCAGTGGCTGCTCACGTGGAAAATGAGAGGCGCATCATGGCTGCATTGGGAGCAGGGGAGTTGAAACAATTGAATGAGGGCTTGCGGGCGATGTTGGCGGTGTTGGAAAAAAACGGAATAACAGAGCGGTGAACTAGGGCGTGTTGATATATCTTTTGGACAAAGCGTTCCCGCCATATCGCGGGCTGGCAAGTCGTGTGGTGCAGTCAGGGCTGGTGCCCCTGACAAGACGCGCAACGCAGTCCAGCGTGCGATATGGCGGGAACCCGGAGGGAATGGGCCAGAAACCTCGCCTGGCGTTGTTGTGCGTCGCTCACTTGGCTCGCCAAGCAGCGCTCCGCACGCCTAGCCAGACAAGGTTTCTCACCCACTCGCTTGACTAAAAGATATGTCAACACGCCCTAGCTATCAATTATTGAAAGAGTAGCTTCCGGCATGCATCGCTACAATGCACACACATTAATTTCTCGCGAAAATGAGGAATGCTGAGGGCAATGACAGCACAACGATCTGAAGGATTTGTTTCTAAGCATGAGCAAGTCAGGCTTGAAGGCTATCGCTTGAATTTTGTGACAGCGAAACGCGGCAGCCACGATGTATTCCAAGCATACAAGTTCTCGGTGCAGCCAAAACCGGTGGCGATAAACTCTACTGCACTTTTGCGTGGATACATATCGCATTATTTGCTGGATGAGTGCGGCTATTTATATTTGCAGGGATATGAATATCCAGGTCAACGTGTAGAATTTTGCGATATCGTACGTGAGAAATTAACTGGCGATTTTTACCTTGTTTTTTCTCAAGGACTTTATATAGACAGAATTTATGTGCCGTTTATTGACGGCGTAGTAGTCACAGATGAATCACAGTGGATAAAAGAAAATACTGGCCGTACCAGAAATTCGTGGATGGAGGAGGCAGAAGCCAAATTCCTTGAAGAGCATAATTGCTTCGTTGTTGTCAATTTTGGTGCGAATGCTGTGGCACTCCAAAAGCTATACACAGCCTATGTTGATGGCAATATTTCCTCTACACACAGGAAGGATATCGCACCTGAGAACTCCATTTTCACACGGGTTAAGCAAGGTGATCACAGGATAGTAGTGCGCGAATCTGACTATAAGAAAAAAGACAGGAAGGAATCTGCGACGCTTTACTTTTCAGTACCAGAACATGGACAGATCAATTTCCGTTTTGATCTGGTTGATGGTGTACTGCAATTGAAAGCAGACTAATTTGATAGTCGGTAGTAATCATGTTGATGGCGATACCCTGATGTGTACAACTTTGAATGAGTTCCCTTTTTAGCGAGGTGGTTTTGCTGAGGGGAATTGGTGAGGCATATCGGAATATATGTTTCTGATGATGTGATGCTAACCTGCATTGCTTCTGCTACCTGCATGGAGTTTTCTCGCAATACCCCCAAAACATTCCCGCCGTCAGGTCTATCAAGCCCTTTTTTTGGTTCTTTCAGTATGGGTTGTCCTATGGTTACTGTGGATCAGAAGGCTAGCTCACGTACGATTAGCGCAAGCTTAATCGCACGCATGTCAGTCATGCTCCGTCGCCTGACAGATAGTCCTTAGCCTGTCGCAAATCCATATCAAAAAACTGCCTTACATCGCGAGTGTGCAAAGCGAATTCAGAATATATCATTTACTGCTTCGAAGCTGATTGTTCATTGCGAACGCAATTCATGTTGCCAATCCTAGCGAAGTACTTCGTCAGAAGACACGATGCGTACATCATGCATCTGGTTCAGATAAGCTTCAAGATACCATTTGTGGCTTACTCCAACGATGACGAGCGTGCGGTTTCCTGGATGGTTCCCTATTGCTTCCCGTATGTTTGAGGCCATGCGCAAGTTGCGTCCCTCCCAGCTGGCGATGTAGTCACGCCCAAATTGCTGTGGGGAAGTCTCTTCGAGAACCGCGCCGAAGTCGGATGCGTAGATGGACATAGCCTGCGAAGTATCATTGATTGCACGATAAAGCGACATAAGATTTTCCGCATTGCTGACATTGGCAAATAGATGCTCGTACAGCCGCATGCGCCTGGCGTTCGCTGGGTTGTTCCAAGCTGTCACGAGCGCTTTTTCATATCCATCCTGGCCAGGGTTGGGCACATCAGAAATCGAGTGATCATCCATGCTGACAACACGCTCTAACCCGAGCGCGGCGGCGAGCGGTGCCGCGATCAGCGTGTCCTCGCCGCGCGGGCCGCGGCCAAAGCGCCGACTATCGAGTGCCGTGACTAGAACCTTGTCGAGTCCATCGCCAGTGTGCCGTTCTTCTTCTGGCAGGCGCAACCACTGTACCAGTGCGGAAATTGGCTCGCCGCTGGCAAGGAAGACGGCAGCAAGATGACGCCGCTGGGATGGCGTTGGCGCGGTGGGCCAACTGGCCAGAAGCCTGTCGACCTCAGCGGTCGCGCCTGGCACGTCGAGACCCGTTGTAGCGAGTGCGGGCGCCGGATCCCAGGTGCAAAATTTTATTATCGTTCTCCTGTAGCGCTGCGGGTAGCGGCGCATTTGGTCGCACTGCGGGCCGGACAAGTTTTCGATAGCGATGATTTTGGGCTTCCAGGTGAGCAGGCGTTCATGCAAGGCCTGAAGACTGACTGGTTGAAAGGTCGACGACAACTGTGCCAGATGGGCTGTGCCGAGGACGATCACTTCGTTGGGCTTGCCCTTTGCTGGACCTTTCAAGGTACTCGGATCGAAGACTCCCCTTTGTTCCTGGGCGCTCACGCTTGTTGCATAGATTGTGGTGACGATCAGAAGGCCAATTATTCGTTTCAACATGTTGCTATTCCTTTTCGTGATGAGGTCGGCGATCATATTGCTGCAATGCTTTTTCTTGAAAAGGCTACTATAGGCGATAGGTCTTTTTCGGGATCGCTTCATGCGACATAATGCATATTTCAAGGAATGGATGGACGCCGCTTGGCTTGGGGGCGGAGTTGTATCGGCTTGCCAGGGTTCAGTCATTTTTAGCTCGCACGCGATTTGCGCAAGCGTAATCGCACGCATGTTGTGCATCAAAATAAGTATTTCAGATCGTCATCCTCAAGCTGTGAGAGAAATGCACTTTTTAGTTTAATGTGTAGTGCTTATGTCTAACTGAGTTGTTAGCAGTGATTAGCATGCGTCCGATTACCCAAGCTAATCGGACCTCCCTGACATAACTGACATAACCATGCTTTTCCTTCATAGCTCCAAAAGTTCTCGCCATCCTTTTTACTACTGCTCGAACTATCACCTCAATAAGCCCTGGTACCGATAGCTTTGGCACGTTGCTCGCTAAATTGTCCTTTTCCAAAACCTGTCAAATTCCAGTGGCCAGATACAGCGCCTGTCGCAAGGTTGATCTTGCCATCGAAGCTGGCTGAACCGGCAAGGCCTTTGCCTGTCATTTGTACGACACCCTCGGTTGATACCTTGCCAGTAATGGTAAAGCTGCTGCGGGCGGTGCGCGAGTCGGCAGAACCGAGGATATTGCCTTTATGGTCAACGTGGATATAAAACGTACCTGTGTCGGCGCCTTGATAGCTACCGAAATAATCGCCAAGTATGCCCTGATTGCCAGATTCACTGGCACCACTCTGTGCTGATTCTCTGGCCAGCAATGTTGCCTGTGAGCGCAGTTGCACGAGATTGATTGAATTTTTGGCAGACGCATTTGCTTCGACACCTGCTTCGACACCGGCTGTGATTTCAGTCCTTGATTTTTCTGTCGTCTGAGGCACAGGTAAATTATCGGCTGCTGCAGGGCTTGTTGTTGCTGAGTTCTTTGCTGGATGCGGGGTTTCTTTTGGAGGTGTAAGCGGCGGCTTTTGGTGCGCTGGTTTTTCTTGATCAGTTTTTGGTATCAATGGATAGGTTTGCTTCGCTACAGACCTCAGGAAAGTCACGTTTGTTCCTTGAGTGGCATTATCTGTCTGGTGAGTATTGCGTTGAGAGAACGCCAGTAGCAGCAGGATGTGCATCGCCAGGATGGCAATCAGCGGCCATATACGGATAGCTATGCCGCCATGCAATGATTGCTGTATTGATGTCATTCACATATCCCCTGACTTAAGATGGTTCCTGCATTGAGGGCATAGGGACATGATATGACAAATAAGTTTGATATGTTTTTGTCATTTTTGAGGTGTGGTATGCGTCCGGTTACATAGCGGCTAATCTGGAGCTACCAATTGACATGCGTACGATTACGCTGCGCTAATCGTACCTACAAGGCTTGCATGCGTCACGCCGTAATACCCCAAAAACATCCCCGCCGTCAGTTCTATCAAGCCCTTTTGCTGCGGCTCTTCCAGCATGGGTTGTCCCATTGCTACCTGCGGCCAGAAGGCCAGGGACTTGAGCTGGCCTTGCAGCATATCGCCCATGAAATAGGGGTCGCCAGCCTTGAGTTTACCGTCGGCCTGTGCTGCCCTTATCCAGGCGACGATACCTTCTTCGCGTTTGCTCATGCGTTCCACCATGTCGCGGGCGCGGTCTGGGGTGTGGATGGTGGCGGCGACGGCGACGCGTACCAAGTCGATGAAATTGGTGTCGCTCATCAGGCGCATCTTGTTACCAAGGAAAGTTTCCAGCTGTTCGCGCAGGTTTTTATCGGCCTGATAGCGAAAATCATCCTGAGAAACAGCGCTTTGCCACAATTTTAACAATATTGCGGCGAATAAATCGTCTTTACTAGGGAAGTGGTTGTACACCGTGCGTTTTGAAACGACGGCCGTGGCAGCGATCTTGTCCATGCTGGTGGCATCGAAACCATTGAGGCGAAATTCATGGATAGCTGCCTGCAAGATGGCTTCGCGTTTGCGGTCGGTCTGGCGTACGGGTTCGGACATGTTGTATTTAAGTAATCGTGACTGGTTTGCAGCGAGAGGCTGCGGATAAAAAGAATTTTACACTAAGTAGTTTACTTTTCTAAATTTAGAAACTACACTGTGTAGTGTAATAATTCGATGCAGCAATAAACTAGCAATTAATTTGTGAGCCAGTTTTTCATTTTATGCCCAAATTTTCGCGATTTGTATTCAGTCTCTTCATGACAGGAGTGTTGATCACCATGGCCTATGTTTCTTATCCCAGTAATGCCCAGCAGTTACCTGCTGTGACCCCGCAGCCTGCCAGTGAAGGTTTTGTCAACCAGGCACCTACGCGTGAACCCAGTTTGTTGGGTAACATGAAAATCATGTGGAAGTTTTTCTTCGACAAACCTAAGGACACCGTGCCTGGTGGCAGCATCCCTGTGTTTGAACTGACGAAAGAACAGTTACTGGCTGCGCCAGACTATAGCCTGTATCGCCTCGGTCATTCGACCATGCTGATGAAATTGCAGGGTGAATTCTGGCTGACTGACCCGGTGTTTTCTGAACGTGCCTCACCCTTCCAGTGGATGGGCCCAAGGCGTTTTCACCAGCCACCCATCAGCATTGCTGACCTGCCACCTATCAAGGGCATCATCTTGTCGCATGATCATTATGATCACCTTGATTACGCCGCTATCATGCAACTGGCGAAAAAAACTGAACATATCCTGACACCGACAGGTGTGGGTGATCGTCTCATCAAATGGGGTATAGCTGCAGACAAAATCCAGCAACTGGGTTGGTGGCAAAGCACCTGGATCAATGGCACGCAGTTTGTCGCTACACCTGCCCAGCACTTTTCTGGCCGTGGCTTGCATGACCGTGACCAGACCTTGTGGGCATCCTGGAGCATACTGACGCCTGAGCTGAAAATATTCTTCAGCGGCGACACTGGCTATTTCAAAGGCTTCAAAGAGATAGGCGACAAATACGGACCCTTCGATCTGACCATGGTAGAAACTGGTGCCTATAACAAGATGTGGCCCGATGTGCATATGCAGCCTGAGCAATCACTGCAGGCGCATATCGATTTGCGTGGCAAGGTCATGCTGCCTATTCATAATGGTACGTTTGATTTATCCATGCATAGCTGGTACGAGCCTTTCGAGCGCATCGTTGAACTGGCCAAACAACATGAGGTGAGGATAAGCACACCGCAAATGGGTGAAGAAGTCGATATCGCCGAGCCACAAACCGGCAAGCGCTGGTGGCTGTTCCCCATGGCGCAAGCGAGCAAACCTGTGTCCTTGCAGTCTGCACTTGCGGAATAAGTTCAGAGCAGCAAATGAATCACGATACTTCTTTGCTTGGCTTTTTGCGGAGTGGCAGCCTGGGTGCTTTCATTCCGCGCAAAGACTGTAGCCCGGCGGATGTGTTTGCCTGCCTGGGCGCTGCCGATGAAGTATATACGCCGGATGACCTGGACTTGCCTTACCAGCCTGGCAATGCCGCCTGCTTTCCCCTCATCATCGCTTATGGCGATGTAGAGTTTCATTTTGCTGGTGAGCATGAATTGAGTACGATATTCGTCGACACATTTTCTGGCGAGGCGCAACTGCCTGATGGCGGGCCTTTGCGTTTGCACGAGAGCCAGCTATTGCGTCAGGGTTTGCCTTTGTCAGAATTTTTAGCATTGGCAAGCCAAGCCGGGCTGGAAATATCCCATGTGCGCGAGCACGCGCCGCCGTACGCCATGATTGCCACTACTGCGGCTGGCATAGAAGTCGGCTTTGAACATGATGATCCAGAGTCAGCAGATTCGCAGGCGACATTGCGCTGGTTTTGCTGGATGCATGCTTAGTTTTTTTGCCTGAGAAACTGTTCAGCAGCAGTGATCAGAGTGATGCTCGTCGACAGAGCAAAGCCATGTCGACGAGCTTGCCAACTGATTGTCAACTTTAGAAACTATGTTCCAGCGCAGGGAAAGATTTGTCTTTCACTGCCGCCACATAAGCCAGAACCGCAGCGTCTATACTGGTCTGGCCTTCCATGAAGTTTTTCACGAAACGGGCTTTGCGGCCAGGGAAGACACCCAGCAAATCGTGCATGACGAGTACCTGACCAGAGCAATCGACGCCTGCACCTATGCCTATGGTGGGGATGTGCAGGGAATCTGTGACTTCCTTGCCCAGACTGGCAGGTATCGCTTCCAGCACCAGCAGGGTGGCACCGGCTTCTTGTACGGCCAGCGCTTCGGCTTTCAACAGGTTGGCTGATGCGTCGGTCTTGCCTTGTACCTTATAGCCACCCAGTTGATGCACGGATTGCGGCGTCAAGCCCAAGTGGGCGCAGACGGGTATCGCGCGTTCAGTCAGGAACTTGATGGTGGGTAGCAACCAGGTTCCGCCTTCGAGTTTGACCATTTGCGCACCAGCCTGCACCAGTTGCACGGCGTTGTTGAATGCAGCTTCTGGCGTGGCATAGCTGCCAAAAGGCATGTCAGCAACGACCAGAGCTTTCTGGTTGCCACGGGCAACGGCGGCGGTGTGGTAAGCCACATCTTGCAGTGTCACTGGCAGGGTGGAATCATGCCCCTGGCACACCATGCCCAGGGAATCACCGATGAGCAAAATCTCGACGCCGCAACGGTCCATCAGGGATGCAAAACTGGCATCGTAGGCGGTGAGCATGGTGATTTTTTCACCTTTCTCACGCAGAGCGATCAAGCCAGGAATGCTTACTGCTTTACGGTCTTGCAAATATTCAGCCATTCTTTTTCTCCAAAGGTGATGCTGTCATTGGTTTTTTGTTTGACAGCGATTTTGTCTCCACCTACATCCTCAACTTTATTTTTTTGATGTTCGTTTCATCAGTGAATGCTATTGCTGTCGATCGGCCAGGCCGGGTTTCGGCCCGGCGGCCGAAATACTTTCTTTGCTTCGCCAAAGAAAGTATTCAAAGAAAGGCGACCGCAGACTCGCCCTTCGGGTGCTTACGCTGCGCTTCAGCATAATTTGTGCATCACAAAAAATGGGAAAACTTCGAAACTCGCTACGCTCAAACAACGAAGTTTTCTTATCCATTTTCTGTGATGCACAAATTACATCGTCCCAAGCGGTTGAAATTCAAAAACAACTACAGATTCAAAAGCAACTTCAAAATCAACACACAACTTATTTGGTGTTTCTCAGGTGTTGGCGATTCTATTCTTTAATTTCTAAAGATGAAATAAACTGCTCCAACCAGACACAAGCCTGCCCACACATAATCCAGCTTGAATGGCTGCCCCATGTAAAACATGGCAAAGGGCACGAAGACGATTAGCGTCAGGGCTTCCTGTAATATCTTTAGCTGGGCCAGGCTGTAGGCAGTGTAGCCTATTCTGTTAGCGGGCACCTGCAGCAGGTATTCAAACAGGGCGATGCCCCAGCTGATAAAGGCGGCTACCCACCACGCCTTGCTGGACAGGCTTTTCAGATGGCCATACCAGGCGATCGTCATGAAGACGTTGGAAAGTATCAGCAAGCCTGTGGTTTGCACGATGATAGGGATTTGCATGGGGCCTCGCTTATCGCCTTGTCAGGCTTTCAGGTAATGGACAATTCTCGTATGCGTTGCTCAGCCACCGCAGCGACATAGCTTTGCGCGCGGCCTTTGCCGGGGATGGTGACATCGGCAGACAGTTGCAGCAAGGGCAGCAACACAAAGGCGCGCTCTGTCATGCGTGGATGGGGGACTTGCAAGTCGGCGGTGTTGATTTCTTCATCACCATACAAGAGCAAATCCAGGTCCAGGGTGCGCGGTGCATTGCGGTAGGGGCGTTCGCGGCCATGGGCGAGTTCTATGGCTTGCAAGTGTTGCAGCACGTCAGTAGCACTTAGCCTGCTTGAGAGTTCTGCGACAGCGTTGACGTAATCATCGCCAGTAGAATCGATGGGCGCGCTGCCAAACAGGGCAGACTGCGCCACGAGGGTGGTGTCCGGCAATTGCGCCAGCGCGTCTATGGCTTTGCCTACGGTGACTTTAGCGTCACCGAGGTTGGCACCTATGCCTATAAAAATTCGTATGCTCATTCAGCTGCGGCGGCTGCCTTGCGTGGGGCGCGGCGGCGGGGTTTGCGTTTTTTGGGGCCGGCTTCGGCTGTTTTTGGTTTGCTGTTGATCAGTTGTTCACGTTCGGCGCTGTCGCCTTCCATGAAGTCTGTCCACCATTCACCGATTTCTTCATCGATCTCACCAGAGGCGCAACGCAGCAGCAGGAAGTCATAACCAGCGCGCAGGCGCGGGTGTTCCAGTACTTTGTACGGGGTCTTGCCTGCGCGTTTTTCAAAGCGCGGCTGCATGGCCCAGATGTCGCGCATGTCTGAACCTATCTTGCGCTGTATTGCCAGGGCATCGGTCTGGGTGTTCAGTACATCATCTGCTGCCAGGTGCAGGGCGGGGATGGGGAATTCCCCTGCGGCTTTATAGGCTTCCCATTTTTCTACGACCTGGTGCCACAGCAGGGATGCAAACAAGAAGCCTGGTGAGACTGGCTTGCCTTGCTGCACGCGTTCGTCGGTATTGGCCAGCGCCAGGGTGACGAATTTTTCGCCCAGGGGTTGTTCCAGTACGACATCCAGCAAAGGCATCAGGCCATGGTGCAGGCCTTCCTTGCGCAATTGTTGCAGGCAGGCCATGGCGTGGCCACTGGTCAGCAGTTTCAGGGTTTCATCAAAGACGCGGGCGGCTGGCACATTATTGATCAGCGGTGCCATGATGGCGATAGGGGCGCGGGTGGCGGCATCTATCGTGAAGTTCAGTTTTGCGGCAAAGCGTACCACGCGCAACATGCGCACCGGGTCTTCGCGGTAACGGGCTTCTGGCACGCCGATGATGCGCAGGGTTTTCTTTTTGATGTCTTTCATGCCGCCGTGATAGTCGAGCACGATCTGCGATGCCGGGTCGTAGTACATGGCATTGACAGTGAAGTCGCGGCGGGCGGCATCTTCATATTGTTCGCCAAAGGTATTGTCACGCAGCACGCGGCCATGCTCATCCTTGGGCGCGCCATCAGTGGCAGACCCGCGGAAAGTAGTCACTTCAAGCAAGTCCTGCCCAAACATGACGTGCACGATCTGGAAGCGGCGGCCTATGATGAAAGCGCGACGGAACAAACGCTTGACCTGTTCAGGAGTGGCATTGGTGGCAATGTCAAAGTCCTTGGGTTTGACACCAGTCAACAAGTCGCGCACAGCACCACCCACGACGAAGGCCTTGAAGCCATTTTCTTGCAGGGTCTGGGTGATGCGTATGGCATTTGCGGACACCATTTGCGGGTCTATGCCATGGTCTTTATGACTCAGCACAGTGGGCTTCTGGTTGGCGCTGGCGTCATCGCTCTTGTTTTTTACGCCCAGTATTTTGCGAATAAATTTCTTGATCATTGCTTGTCAAACAGGTGAAGTTGAGGCCAACCTTTTGCCTGTGCATGGGCACTTAATTTGGCATTGGGATTGGTTGCGACAGGATGGCTGACGCGTTCCAGCAGCGGTATATCGTTTTGCGAATCGCTGTAAAAATAACTATGGGTGAAGTCGCTGAGTTGCAGGTCCTTCTTTACCAGCCAGTCTTGCAGATGCACGACCTTGCCAGCGCCAGAACTGGGCACGCCCAGCAGCTTGCCAGTGATATTGCCATTGGCATCGAGCTCAGGTTCTGCAGCCATCAAATGTTCTACGCCCAGCGCAATGGCAATGGGGGCAGTCACAAAACGGTTGGTGGCGGTGATGATGGCGATCAGGTCGCCCTGGTCCTGATGCTTCTTGATTAAATCATAGGCCGCAGGCAACAGGGCGGGGTTGATGACTTCCTGCATGAATTGTTGATGCAAGGCATCCAGTTTGGTACGCGGGAATTGCGCCAGTGTGCCGAGGGCAAATTCCAGGTACTCGACCGGGTCCAGTGTGCCAGCCTGGTATTGCGCAAAGAACTCTGCATTGCGGCGGGCAAATTCGTCAGCATCAACAGCACCGACGCGGCACAGAAACTGGCCCCATTCAAAATCAGAATCGATGGGGATCAGGGTGTGGTCAAGATCAAATAAGGCGATATTGCGCATACTATTCTGCCGTGTTGTCAGGGTCCTGCTGTTGCTGCAACATCAATTCGCGCAGCAGAGGCAGGGTGATGGGACGCTTGGTGACCAGGGAATAATGGTCCAGCTGGTCGAGGATATTGCTCAGCGTACTCATATCACGACGGTAATGGGTAATCAGATAGGGTAACACGCCTGGGGATATCTGTATGCCGCGCGCCTGGGCCGCTTTTTCCAGTGCTTCTATCTTGTCTTCGTCAGTCAGGCCATGTACCTGATAAATCAGACCCCAGCCAAAACGGGTCCGCAAGTCGTCCCGCACATTCAAAATCATGGGCGGGCGGTTGCCAGCACCAATCAGGAAACCACCACGGGCGCGTGCTTCATTGAACAGATTGAAGGCGGCGATCTGGTTCAGTGGCGGCAACTGGTCGCAGTCATCGAGCAGGTAGAGGCTGACACCTTCAGTAAAGTCAAAGGCAGATTCCGGTGCATCTGCCGGGATGTAGCGGGCCGTGGCATCCGCCGCCAGGGCATGCAGCAAATGGGTCTTGCCGGCACCAGGTTCACCCCAGATATACACCGAGCGCTCTCCATACTGGCTGGTGATACGCTGGTCGAACATGCCCAGCAATTGCGCCAGCTCAGCATTTTGCCCCACCACAAAGGTGGCAAGGGACGGCAGTTTTTGCGCGTCCAGGTCGAGTATTAATTGCCTCATGTCTGACTATAAAATGGACTATTCAGATAAGACGCACGCAAATGCTTGACGGCAACCGAGATCACAGCAGAGGCTGGCAAGGCAATCAGGATGCCAATAAAACCAAACAATTGCCCGAATGCCATCAAGGCAAAAATCACGGTCAAAGGATGCAGGCCTATGCGCTCACCGACCAGGCGTGGTGTCAGGTAAAACGATTCTACAACCTGGCCTATGCCATAGATGACGGCAACCCACACAAGGCCACTAAAGCCATCAAATTGCAGGATAGCACCAATCACTGCCAATACCAGCCCCAGTCCATAGCCCAGGTAGGGAATGAACACCAGGAAGCCAGTGATAATGCCCACTGGCAAAGCCAGGTCAAAACGCGCAATGCTCAGCGCCACCGAGTAATACACGGCCAGCACGATCATCACCAGGATTTGCCCGCGCAGGTATTGCGCCAGGATGTCGTCTACTTCTACCACCGCGTTCGCCGTGACATTAACAAAGCGGCGCGGGATGAAGTTGCTCAGACGACTGATCAGTGAATGCCAGTCCATCAGTAAATAAAACAACACTATAGGGATAAGCAACAAATTAGCCACCATGCCCAGCACCGCAGTGCCACCAACACGGATGGAATTCAGCACGGCTTTGCCAATAACATCACCGCTATTGGCCATTTGCTCCGTCAGCAAAGCCTTGATGCCGGTGCTGTCGAGGCGCACCTTGATGCCAAATTCATTGAGCATGGGGGCCAGCATTTCATCAAGCTTGTCGAAGAAGCGCGGGATCTGATCTTGCAATTGTGGTACTTCTTTTTGCAGGATAGGGATCATGATCAGCACCATGGCCAGCACCGCTGCAATCAAAATCACGATAACCAGGGTAGCTGCGACTGAACGCGGCAAGCCAAACCGGCGTATACGCAGGGCGCACAGCTTGTCGACCCAGGGTGTCAATACATAAGAAAGTATGCTGGCGACGATAAAGGGCATCAGCACCGGGCCTAATAAGCCTAGCAATAGCAGCAGGGCAAATGCCAGGGCCAGCCACAGCATGGATTGTTTTTGCTCCGACGTAAAATTAAATGGCATTTTTAGGCTTGGTTAGTAATCATTTGTCATCGAAATTGCCGTCTGTCCCAAAAAAGCGGGGTTTTCGCGGTCAATTTGTTAAAATAGCGCTTTTGCCGGACTTTTCTGGCAATTTCTCTATTTTACCGCCTCCTGCCCCTATTGCCGAATATCATGAGCACTTCTACCCCTGTTTCTCTCTCTTACGCCGACGCTGGTGTCGATATGGTTGCCGGCGACGCGCTGGTTGATGCCATCAAACCCTTTGCCAAACGCACCATGCGCGAAGGTGTCATGGCTGGCATAGGCGGTTTTGGCGCCATGTTTGAAGTCAGCAAAAAATACAAGGAACCTGTCCTGGTCTCCGGCACTGATGGCGTGGGCACCAAGCTGAAACTGGCTTTCCACCTCAACAAACATGACACCGTCGGTATCGACCTGGTGGCCATGAGCGTCAATGACATCCTGGTGCAAGGCGCAGAGCCTTTGTTCTTCCTCGACTATTTTGCCTGCGGCAAGCTCGATGTGGCAACTGCCACCGACGTCATCAAGGGCGTGGCCTTTGGTTGCGAACAAGCCGGTTGCGCATTGATAGGCGGCGAAACCGCTGAAATGCCATCCATGTACCCAGATGGCGAATACGATCTGGCTGGTTTTGCCGTCGGCGCTGTCGAAAAATCCAAAATTATTGATGGCAGCAAGATACAACCGGGCGACGTCATCCTCGGCCTGGCATCTTCCGGCATCCATTCCAATGGTTTCTCACTGGTGCGCAAGATCATCGAAGTCGCCAAGCCAGACCTGAACGCTGATTTCCATGGCCGCAGCCTCGGTGACGCCCTGATGGCACCAACCCGCATCTACGTCAAACCTTTGCTGGCATTGATGGAGTCCCTCGAAGTCAAAGGCATGGCCCACATCACCGGTGGTGGCCTGGTAGAAAACGTCCCACGCGTACTGGGCGACAAACTGACCGCTGTTCTGCATAAGGATGCATGGACACTGCCACCCCTGTTCACCTGGCTGCAACAACACGGTGGCGTGGCCGACGCAGAAATGCACCGCGTCTTCAACTGCGGTATAGGCATGGTCGTCATTGTTGCTGCCGAGCTGGCTGATGCAGCCCAGGCACAGCTGACTGCGGCTGGTGAATCCGTCTACAAGATCGGCGAAATACGCGCGCGTGAAGGTGATGAGCATCAGACCATTGTGGTGTGATGGCTTGATCGGCTGATCGTTGGCTGATAATGATGACGGGACCGTTAAGGTCCCGTTTTTTTTGGGTCGACGTATAAAGGCGAAACCCGGCAAAGCTAATAATCCTGTCCTATAATGTAAATATGAGTGTAAATACAAATGTAAATACAAGTATAGATACAGATTCGATACAATTATTTACTTAGGTGAACAATGCGCTTTGAATAGGATGAAAACAAAAATCAAATCAATATCCGCAAGCACGGCATAGACTTCAGTGATGCCGTCGATATTTTCAAGCATCCCATGCTGACGCTTTTTGATGGTCGTGAAGATTATGGCGAAGATCGCTGGATTGCGCTGGGATGGATTCGCAGAGTGATAGGCGTCGTGGTTTACGTAGAAAGGGAGGGGGCTGTCATTCGCATTATCTCTGCCCGCAAGGCAACAAAAAATGAGGTGAAACGCTATGAGCAAAGTATCTAAAACAGATTGGAAACGCCTGGAAGCGATGAAGGATAAAGATATCGACACCAGCGATATTGCCGAGCTGGGTGACGATTTTTTCCAGCGCGCAGAATTACGCACACCCGCCAAGCAGACCGTGACTATCCGCCTCGATAGTGATGTACTTGAGTGGTTCAAGGAACAAGGCCAGGGTTACCAGACACGCATCAATCAGTTATTGCGGGTGTATATGGAAACCAAGCAACAGAAATCTAATTGAAAATTCGCTTGTTCCTAGTTGGTAGCAAGCGAACGTAAGCTGACGGGTACAGTCCTAATGTGGCGTTCTAGCTTGGGTCAGGTGTCGTATGCAACGCTTTATTTGCCCAAGCGCTGTCATGTAGTAACAGGCATAGTCAAATCACTCATATCCTTGCTAATTAAAACAGCTTCGCCCACGATTTTTTTAACGTTAGAATTTGCAGGCAGCCCAGGCATGTTTAAGCGTTGCGTTAACGGCGAATTAATGAGCTTTGCTGTCCGGGCTTGCACCTATTTCTTTTTACCTGAATGAATTAGCGCGCTTCAGGTAATAGCGCACCGGGGAGCCATTTTTTATAGATGCGTTCAAAGCTGCCATCGGCCTTCATGTCGTCCAGGGTTTTTTGCCAGCGGGCGGCGACGCTGTCCGGGGTGTCGCGTGAAAAGGCGATATATTGGACCGCCTGGGTAATTGTGGAGCCAGCCTCTATGTCATTGGCATTGAGGCCAACTGCCAGTAGCGTATCAGCAAGCGTTACATCGTCAAGCGCCATCAGTGGTGCCCGTCCTGCCACCAGCATGCGCACTGCATCGGCTGGAGTTGGCACAGAATTGATGTTGTTGAAACCCATGCCGCGCAGCATTTGCTGCAAATACCATTCTCGCGGGATCAGTATGCGTTCGGCACGTCTGGCCTGTTCCATGTTATCAAGGCGCTGGCTGCCGCGGCGGGTGTAGAAATGCGCTGTGGTTGCCGACACCGGGCCTACCCATTTGAAGAGTTTTTCACGCTCGGGTGTTCGCGTGGTGACAAATAATCCTGTATTGGCTGTGGTTGTTGCGTAGGCATAAGCTCTTGCCCAGGGCACGACTTCGATAGGGGCCTTGATGCCAAGACGGTTCATGATCTCTTCAACCACTTCCGTCCCAAGGCCGGCGGCTTTGCCTTTTTGTGAAAAGGTAATGGGGGGATATTCTTCAGTATAGAACCTGAGTTGCGTTTCTTCTGCCATCGTCCCCAGGCTTGCCAGCATACAGAACAGCAATGTGATCAGGCGACGAACTGGCTGAAAAGACATGATCTTCCCCTCTTTGCATATGTGGTTTCAATATATGCAGGTGACAAACAGAAGTCAATTTTGTGGACAGGGGTCAGCAAGTTCGCAAAAGCAGGATCACACTGCAATGCTGAAAATGTACGTCTATACACAACGTAACTACTGTCCAGATTGTCCATATTGTCCGGTCCCGGACAGATATTTCAAGTCGAGTAAGGAGAGTGGCAAATAACAATCATTTATCTTTATTGCCACATAATAATCCTGTATATTTGCCTGCAAATCCCCTGTACGACCTCCCTCCAGAAAGGATACCTGTATGCACCATGCATTGCGTAGTTCTTTGATTTTGCTGGCTCTGATCGGTGGCAATGCTGCTGCGACGAGTCATTCACTGGGTATAGAGCGCAAGCAGTATGGCGAATCGATAGCCTATGACATGAATGCCTCAGGCCAGGTAGCTGCCGTCATCAAGGAGAAAGATGGCACACCACATGCCGTGTTTGTTCAGAACGGCAAACTGGTCAGGCTGGAAACGCCTGGCGAAACCGAGAGCGAAGCCAAGCGCATCAATGACAAGGGCGACATCGTCGGCTCTTCCAAAAAGGGGGATATCTGGAGGGCATTCATCCGCAATCGCGATAGAGAAGTAAAAGAACTCGGTACCCTGGGTGGACCGCATAGCTATGGCGCTGCCATCAACAATGCCGGCATGGTCGCAGGGTTTTCTGACACACCTGATCGTGACTGGCACGCCTTCCTGTATCAGCCCGGCGAAGCACTGCAAGACCTGGGTACGCTGGGCGGCAGGGTCAGTTATGCCAGCGGCATTAATAATGCTGGCGAGGTAACGGGTACGTCCATGATTACCGACGGTTCACGTCATGCTTTCCTGTATAAAAAAAATACCGGCATGGTCGATCTTGGCACGCTGGGTGGCCGCTATAGCGCAGGCACAGCCATCAATGACAAGGGTATGGTGGTTGGTACTTCTGAAATGAAAGACCGTCGCTGGCATGCCTTTGTCCATAATGGCAAACAGATGGTAGATCTCGGCGCCAAGATAGGTTTTGGTGACAGCTTCGCTACCGGCATCAATAACGAAGGCCATGTGGTTGGCATTGTCGATACCCAGGATCTACGTTTATCCTTTGTCTGGCGCGACAATAAAATGACTCTGCACCCTGCTGGTAAAAGCCTGTACCTGACCAATGCCATCAATAACGTAGGCCAGGTCATAGGCGCAAGCTACGACCGTGGCCTGAACGCTGCCACCATGCCATCCAACGCTGTCCCCTTTGTTGATGTCGGTGGTGACAAGATACTGGGCTTTAATATTGTTACTGTATTGATTGCTGCTGCCATCGCCATCTTCCGCAAGCGTATCAAGGGCTTGTTTTTCGATAGCAGGTTGTTTTTCAGGACTTGATCTTGCCATGAAGCAGGCAGCTAATGCCTGCTTCATATTCAAAGCAGCAGATGCCACTTATCCATATTGCTTACCGGCCGCCAGAACATGGCTGGCTTGCGTTGACACTCACTCTTGATGGCAAGGTCATCAACATCGATGCCTCGGATGTGCCGAACAACCCCCTTCAGGAACTGCTTGTTGCGCTTGAAGACATAGCGCGTGGCATTGATACATCCGTATGGTGGCACATGGAACCGGCATCTTACTTCATGTATTTCCAGCGTGTTGCAGATGAAGTGCAGTTGAGGCTTGAGTATGCTGATGAGAGTCAACGTAGTCGTGCAAAAGAAGTTGCCACGGTTCAGGGAAGCATGACCAGGATCGTGACGCCTTTCTGGCGATTTTTGCGTGAATTTCAATCACACGCTTTTGCTGAACCGCACTGGCCTGATGTGGACTATGATCGCATTCACACAATCAAATTATTACTTGATGCCAGTGGTGAAATATAGTCTGTCAAAATAGATTGGCTTATAGTGTGTGGATTATTTTAGACGAACCAGACAATAACAATTTACCTAGCTGTACATTCAAAAAAATGCGAACCAGATACAAACTCATCATCATCCTTAGCGCTGTTTTATCATTTCCTGCTTATGGACATGTCGTGCCAGAACGCAGTGCTGAATTTGCCAGGTGCATCAAGAAATCAGAAGGCGTTGATCCAGTCATGCTGGATTGTATTTCTGAAGAATACAGTCGCGCCGACAAACGCCTCAATAATGTCTATAAAAAGCTGATGGGCGTGCTTAAGCCTGAACGCAAGAAACAACTGCAGGAAGCGCAACGACTGTGGGTAAAATATACAGAAGCCAACTGCCAGTTCTATTATGACCCTGACGGTGGAACAGCGGCACGCCTGAGTGCAAATGAATGCAGCGTGTCAGCAAGGATAAGTAGGTCAGAAGAACTTGAGCAGATCCTGCAATTTGAAGTTGATACCAAGTGAATAAGCGCTCCATTAAATCATGACGACATCCAACGATCATTGGGAAGAGCGACTGGCTGCCTTATGGGCAACGCTTGATACTCTGCAAGTACAGGATTTCATTGCAGGCATCGATGCAATGGCCGCAGAGCTGCCGCAAGGTGCTGCCGTTGGCCTGTTTGAACGTGGTGCTGCGCGTGATTCTTGCGGTTTTCCCCAGCTTGCCATTCCTCTGTATCAGGCGGCACTGGAAGCCGGACTGACGGGTTTGCGGCGTCGCCGGGCAAATATACAAATGGCCAGCTCCTTGCGTTCCCTCGGTGACCCGCAAATTGCGGCGGATTTGCTGTTTGCAGAAATGCAGGAGGGCACTGATGAACTTGATGCTGCGGTACGCGGCTTTCTCGCTCTGGCACTGGCTGACCTTGGTCGCGAACGCGAGGCGCTGGCCATCAGCCTGACAGCCTTGTCGACTTATCTGCCACGCTACAATCGTTCGCTGGCGAGGTATGCGCAAGGCTTGGTAGAGAAATCGACTGACTGAAGATGCGCGCAATATTTTAAGGTAGGTGCGATTAGCTTTGCGTAATCGCACGCATGTGATGAATGAAAAATTTCTGTAAATCCTCCTATAAGCGAGAGGTTTTTTTTCCTTGAGTTGTGTCCGGTGCAGCGGTCACGCTTTTCATTGCGAGCTTTATTTGTTAATCGCACCTACAACTGGGGTAATTTACTCGCGCGGCTTCACAGCGGAAACATCTGTTTCGCAACCTGATCCCAGTTGTCTCGTGGCCCGCTCACAGGCACTTGCTGCATGCAAAATGTGACGTCGCAATCTGGCCTGATCAGCATATAAGCGGTCAACTGGCGTTGGAAATCTGCTGTGCCGATACCTTCAATTTCTCCGTAAGCCTCTAACAGCGACTTGAGCAGCAAAGCATTACCCTGCGCCATGAATATCATCGGCGTCAAGATTTCCAGTCTGTCGCTGTTACCGACGATGGCATCGCCAAAGTCGAGCAAGCCGCTTAACTTCCATTGCCCGTCTTCCTGCTTCGCCATCAAATTCCATGGGTGTATGTCCATGTGGATAAAGCGTGGCTCGCCTGCACTGGCAAAGTCTCCGGCAGCTTTTATATACGGCATGACTTTTGTCAGCAAGCGCTCAGGCATTTTTTTGCGCTGGTGTCTGGCCATGCATCCGTCGATTAACTCTTGTATATACGCTGGCCAGTCTACCCTGATGGCAATGTTTGCATCAAACAGTACGCGACGCAATTCACGCAGGAGTTGGCCAGTCTGGACCATGATGGCTTGTTTCTGCTCCAGCCCCAGTGAAGGCCATATGTCGGCCAGCAAAGTGCCCTGCAAACGGCTGAAGATCACAAATACCCAGTGATCAATTTCACCGCTGGCGATCAGGCGCGGTGTTTGCAAGGACAGTTTATTTTCCAGTAGTGGCGCGACCAGGATTTCCTTATCCCCCTGACGCCGCCAGTTGGGTGGCGCGAGTTTGACGATCACTTCGTCTCCCAGCCCGAACAAGGCATTCCCACCCAGCGGGATTTTCTCCCAGGTGCCAGCGGGCAGGTCGTATGCCTGTTGCAGATGTTCCAGTACCGGCATCCAGTCTGCCAAAGGTGTATTTGCTATGTAGTCATTGCAGGCTGGATCACTGAGATTTTGCGGTAGGCAATTGAGGATTGTTGTCATTGAATTTTGTGTGAGGAAATTTTTATTATCAAAGCAAGGGTAACCCAAAAGTAAAGTGACAACCAAGGCCCCGTACACGATCAAATTAAGAAAACAGGAAGCCTCTCATCAAGGCAGTCGCGCATTGTCCTGCTTGATTTTAAACACCTCTGCCCCTATCGCATAGCCGACGAAACCCTTGTCCGTTGGCAGCAGGCGTATCTTGTTGACGGCGCGGCCCATGGGGACGTGTTTCCAGCTTTGGCCGCCATCGGTGGTTTGATAGCCGCCGTCGATGGTGCCTACCCAGCCAGTATTGGCATCAATGAAGCCTACGCCAAATTCTCTTACCTTGAGGTCGTTGACCAAGGGGATTTCTTTCCAGCTCAGGCCGCCGTCTACTGTCTTGGCAACATAGCGCTGGCTGGTGGCCGGGTCAGGGTTGTAGCTTTGTATGGTTACATAGCCGGTATCGCGGGTCGGGAAGCTGGCTTTCCAGGTCAGCTCATACGGGCGGCTGGATTCATAGACGGTCTTCCAGCTTGCACCACCATCCCTGGTCATGATGATGCGGGCATGGGATTTTTCTGTGTCGCTGCTGGATGCACCAAACACGAAACCCGTCATCGCATCAAAAAATTTGACGTCGAGTATCATGCCTGTGTAAGGCGTCATGTCTATGCTTTTCCAGCTATTCCCGCCATCGAGAGAACGCAGCAAAGTCGCCGGGCCACCGACTCGGCCACCAGCATGGATGATGGTGCGCTTATCGAGTACGCCAGAATTGATGAATTGATTGTGCAATATATCGATGGCGCACAGACCCTTGATCTGTATGCCTTCCAGCCCTTTGGCAACTTGCCAGCTGACACCGCCATCACGGGTTTCGTACAGCGGCGTGGTATCGGTAACACCAGGAAAATAATCTGTGCCGATGTTGCCAGCATAGCCGTGCATGGCATCGACAAAACCTACCGTGCGAAAGAAAGTACCGGGTTTGGATAATTGTTCCAGCCAGTTCTGGCCACCATCCGTGGTTTTGTATATCTTGCCTGCACCATTCACATACCAGCCCAGCTCAGGCTGGACAAAGAAAATATCATCCTGCTTGCCCTTATAGGCAACAGTATTGAGTTTGCTCCATGCCGCATCGGTACTCAACTGGTAGCGCGGTGCGTTAGCCTGTGGTGCCGTACTGCATGCCGCCAGGCCCATGCATATCAAGCTGCTGAGTATAGTTGCTGTTGTCGCCGTCCAGATTTTTTGTGGTTTGGTTTTCATTTTTATTCTTGATGTAAATGTTGAGAACGTTTGGACTGGGCTGGCTGGCGGAAGTTTCTTGAACTGTTTAGTGCCTGAGGAAATGTTTGATGGATGTATTTCTTATTTGATGATGTGCTTGTATGGACTTGTTGTCAGAAAGGCGGCAATCGAAAATACAGTATGGGCTGTACCTGATCTTGCGAGGTACGGCCCATGTGCCTTAACTCAAACGCCTGTGCCTGACCAGGACCTGTTCCTGCGCCTTGAAATGTGCAGCGAGTTTTTCCACCATGTAGACTGAGCGGTGCTGGCCGCCGGTGCAGCCTATGGCGACTGTGAGGTAGCTG
>Ga0207952_1000437_pt1 | contig 34594 bp, 23 predicted proteins | sample SubbioR12Aug_8Ca_FD_184831 | JGI IMG/M metagenome (GOLD analysis project Ga0207952, IMG submission 184831) | Serpentinite rock and fluid subsurface biosphere microbial communities from McLaughlin Reserve, California, USA - CR12Aug_8Ca (SPAdes) | ecosystem: Environmental > Terrestrial > Deep... | reverse complement strand
TAACTTCACATTTGAGCCGCGTCAAAGCGCCGAAAATCGGCGATCGTAAACGGCATTGTATTGCATTAATACTATGCTGTTTATGATCGTCAATTTGTCGACAGCTTTCACGCAGCTCAAATATGAAGTTATTTATTGCGTTTGGTATTATTTCCAAGATACCAGAGTGGGGAAAATAGGCGCTCTTATCCTCGCTTCTATCATCTTCTGAGGCTAAAAATCGAGGCTAATACCCAAAGATAATTTTTGGAAGTACACCTTACCCCCTATTCCCACTTCATCGCCTGCTTGTGGTATATGTTGGCTGATCAATTGCCCTGGGGCTGTAGCCACCCCCCATAAACCCATTAAGCCAAAACCAAACATCGCTCTACAATAGGCGCGAAAGCGATACACAAGAAGCAGATCCGTGTCAATGAGATAGCTGCACCCTACTGCCGAGGAGTGATGAGAACGAAGAACTACGGTGTTATTTTGATCCCCTAACCAATTGATATCTGTAGCCCAATTAGCAAACACCCCTGCTTTGGCCGTCCATTCCCAGGACCAATGGCGCCAAGGGTTCACCTGTAAATTCCCGCCTACCTGAGCACCATACAAACGGTTCTTGCTCATCGTCCAGAAAGAGCTTCTATCTGGTGGTTTATGAAACTCTAAGCGGAGATGCTCTCCTAAATAAAATCCACGAAGCCCTATGATCCCTGACACAGAAAAATAATCAGCATCACGTGGGGTATAATGACGCCAATAATTCACCTCCGCGTCCCAAAGATGCGAGGTATAACGCCCCGTAGCCTTTGAAGCCTCACTATAGTCCAGAGCATAGTCCGGATCTCCAAAATCATGCTTTAACGTCTGATCTGCGGTCGCTGTTTTTTTGGACTCCCATTCATTGATCCAAGACACTGCAGCAATGACAGATTGTCTTGCATTAGGAGAATATCCCAAAGTGGCCCTGACCCCAGGTTCCCAAACAAATAAATTCATGAGTTGATTGCTGGTAATCACACGCCCCTGGGGGCACATACACAATGGATCGATATCACCAGATACGCTGGTATCAACAGCCAGAAATTTTTGCTTTACCCCCTTTCTTTTGACAAAGAGTAATTCTAAGTCTGCACTCCAAAAGGGATCGCCTACTCTCTGCCTAGGTGAAGAACGTTTAGCATAAGTTGCTGAATAGTCACCTGAACCACTTTTTTGTTGTAAAGAATCTGAAGAAAGAGAGTCTAGCGTCTCTGACGGTTCTTGGTTAAAAGGGGCTGGCAAAGGTTTTATTGACGAGGGCCTAGTTTTTGCCCTTGGTGGATTTTGCTCTGGTGTAGTGGTGGGATTTTGCTCAACTTCCCCAGGTGCAGATGAAGCTCCAGATGTGGCCGAATTTCCGGTTGTCGTATCCGCAAATTCTATCGACGGAAGACTAGTAAAAATTACTGTTGAAACTAATGCAATAATTTTTTTTGACATATGCGCCATAGTTATTATTTCACAAAAAAACCCTAGTCCAGTCAGAAAAAGTGACTACGACTTTTTTGATAAATCCTTCACAGGGTAATTCAATCGTTTTTTTGTCGCTAATCAAATTTTCACTCCTCGATTAAATCATTTTTTACGACTTCAGTTCATTGAATTAAAATGATGATTGTTGTAAAATCTTTGTGGCTTAATACGAAATAATGAAGTTACAAAATAAACTAATTTAAAACAGAGATGCTTTTATGGCTTTTATCTTTAATGGCGCCAAGAGGGTGTTCCAAACGCTTGTCGTCTCCCCTGTGTCTTTTACATGGGAAGCTGTAAAAACTACCTATGAACTAGGTCCGACCAGAGCCTTCCAGGCAGCTTCAAGGAGCTTTCAAAAAAATCTTTGGTACACTCCACATGCTGCCCTTTCTCAAGCAAGAACTTCTTTGATTGCACTCCGCTCCATCTTCACAACCACATTGACTCCAGAAAATCGGGCTAAATTAAGAAATAGTCTTACTACAGCCTCCGATGATCTTGCTACAATGCTCGGCGAATTAAATACCCACCGTGATTTTTACTCAATCACGCAAGAACAAGAGGACGTTCTTGTCGGATTGCAACGGTACCTTGTTGGGATGGCTCAATTTATTCAAACACAGCAAACAGCCACCGAACTTCTTTTTAGTAGAACTTCCCCAAAAGCAGAATTTTTACGTTTTCTTACAACAGCTCTTGAAATTGCTGACCCATGGGGACAACCACACGGTCCAGGAACAGCGATCAAAAAACGTGTCATAAAACCTGTTTATCAAGCTTTAGTTTTACGTCCTACTGAAGAAATGAAAGAGTGTCAACGCCTTACAGAAGCGCTACAAAATCCAGGCCCTAGTGCTACTCCTGAACAAATAAAACAAAGAGCCGAGCGCCTTGTGCACGTTATTGATTGCATTGTCCAACAACGCTGTCCTACCGGCATCAGTAGCTATGAAATGCTTGAGTTAACGCCTCTTTTACTGTTACAAGCTGATCTTGAAGAGATTCTCTCTACTAGGTCGGGACAGGCACTCTCCACCGACTTACTCACTGTTCGGACTATATCACCAGCCCGAGAATTTCTTTCCTATTATGCGCAACCAGGTTATAGACCTCGTTTAACACAGAAAGAGAGCGATTCCAGGTTAACTCAAACAAGGCAAGCTCTTACAATATTTCGTGAAACGCCAAATCTTGCTGATATTCCGTCTCTTGAACGACAAATTGACCAGGTGCTAATCAGCTATGCTAATCGCAGTGAAGAAACATTAGTTCCTTTACGAGAAGCTAAAAAGGCTCTTCAAGAAGTTCGTAGATCTAGGGCAATCACAACTTTAGATCCAAGATCAATTGAGCAAATCCGCTTTGCTGAAGAACAACTAACAGAGTTACATACAGCCCAACAAGGGTGGGTTCCTAGGACCACAAGCTCTATTAGCTTTCGACCTACGTACACTCCACCTCAGCCTCTTGTAAATGCATACCACAATATAAAACGGGTAGCTCTTATTCTAGCTAATGACACTATACCCAATCATGATTTAGTCACAAGCGCACAAGCTGCTGCGCAAGAGATCCATCAATTCCTTACATGGCTTCGATTACCGGAAAACGACTCTCTCTACACCATCTACTTTCGTCGTCGGCTTCAAGAATTAGCCAATCATCTCCAGACACTTCCCTCACAAGCAGACCCTCGTGCCTTCTTAAGGACTACTCATAGTGAATTATTCTTATTAGTAAAAACCAGACTTGAAGTGTGGAGCCAACCCGGAATCTTTGGTGGCAAGACCCTACCATCGATCAATACTCACGCATGTCATGCCTTACAAGTAGTCAAACAAACTGGTGGGATACTAAACCAAGCCTTTCTTTCTCGCACAGAAGATCGGGTGGTTGTACCCACCCAACGCTTTGAGCAAGCGTTGAGTTTACTGGAGGCTGAGATCAACGCAAACTTGATCGAAATGCAACCACAGGACAGAGTACAACTTCTAAGAAGCATCCAAAGTTTTAAAACAACGATCCAAATTCCCAACTGGCATACAGATATCCAATCTAGAGAACATGTTTTAGAATCCTATCGAACACTAGAATCTGATCTAGTCCAATTCATCGACTCTACCACAAGTCGACCGAATGCTCAGCCTCAAATAGAATGGAATCCTCAACAAGCTATTATGGCTCCAGAATTCCGTATTTTGCTAGATAGGCTTGAACGGTTAAACCAAGCTTTTATCTCAAGAAACCCGGAGGAGATTTTAAATCACGTTCGCACTACTTGGTCTTTGAGCCAGGCTATGCTTGAACAAGATCGTGGAAATGAATCTCTACTGGCAAAACGGTATCATCTAACCCCTAAAATGATCTTTTCTCTAAGAGAACTTTCCAATGCATTGGATCGAGCCCTACGTAAACAAAACACCGGAAGTTGCGATCCTACTAGCCCTGGTTTTTTCTTCCGACATCAGCCCTCTGCAACAGATGGGGCCTTGGCCACTTATAGCTCTTATAATGCTGTGCAAGAATCGCTACATTTTCTTCTTTATTGGAAGGAGCACCATGACCCTATCCCAGTCTTTGGTGATGCGCAAAGATATGTCGGCCAGAAAACAACCCAATATATGCTTGGCGATCCCCTCACCTCACTTCCACAACTTCCTTCTGCTCTTATGCGCCGAGCAGATCGTTTATATGTCGACTCACTAAGCATTACCGAACTTAAAGAGCGCTCGACTTCCGTTATCAAAGAGCTAAAAAGAAACCTAACTAGGGCCTCTGCTAGCGAAGAATCTGTAACCCCTATTCTTCGCCCTTTACAACGTTTTCTAGAACCAGCTACATCCACAAAATCCCAAGATGAGAAAGCAGCAAGAGAGGCTCTAGCACGATTCATCAGCCAAGAACAAATCAAGCATCATAAACGCCACTTAGAGCAAAATGCACGTAGACCGCTTACAGATGGCGGCTTGTTTGGAAGAGCTTTAAATAGTGCAGTAGGAAAAGTAACAGGTACTCTGGGTCTCTCAGAAAACAGCATGATTAGCTCTAAATTAAGAGAAGGAGTGCAATGGGTACATTCCCAGGTTTCAGAAAGGATCTCGTCAAGTGATGTATTGCGAACGCCCAACCCAGCTGAGGAGGAAAGAACGGAACGTCATGTGCACTTTGCTACCGATACCGATTCTCCAGAAATTAAGTCAGAACGAACAAGACGAGCCCCCTCAAAGGTTGCTAAGCGAGGTGAGCGTTTAGAAGAGTCTGTTGTTCACTCTCCTCCCTCAAAAACAAGCAAACGTTCTGCTCCTGTGCACACGCCTCTTCGACCTAGTTTACATAAGGCAAACACTAGCATCATGGGAACAATTGGTTCTGTATTAGAAAATTCCCTGCAATTTTTTAATAAAGCTAAACGAGAGGGCTGGACTAAGACCGCAATAGAAACCGTTGCAGAACAAACAGCCAAACGTTTGCACGGATACATTGATGGACTCGACCCTACCACCGATAAAGAAAGCATTTCTAGGCTAAAAGGCATTGAACGTACGATCCGAAACGCAGGCAGAGACCATGCTGTACTTGACGATGTCATTTCCGCCACAACTAAAGGTTTAGAATACATGGGCGTTCTGCCTAGCAGTGATACAGATGGATCTGATACCCATTTTCTAGATTTAGAAACTATGTGCGATGATGCACTGCAATTCAATCAACGAAGAACACCCATCCAACGACCTATTCAGGAGTTGTTAAACGAAGAAAAAGAAAACTTCGTTAAAAATAATAGCACGTTTATTCCAATGAAACTGCTTTATGAATATGTCTGTGGAAATCCAGCAAAAGATATCAGTTTTTATTCGGAAATGATCCAAAAAGCAAAAGCTGCGGGTCCAGAAAATGAAGAACGAGTCCTTAAAGAAGCTCTTATTGAAGAGCTAAAAAAAGCAAAAACTAGTTGGTTCTTACGAACCGTTGTAGGCTGGTTCTACATCCCCATTATATCCATTGCTAGGCATTTCTTAGGCAAGTTCTCCGGTCGAGGCGTCGATTGGGTTCGTGATTTCATTGCAAAAAACAATAGGGAAACCTCCTCTGCTTTTGCCAACCGTGTGGTCGATAGGACCAATGGCTTTATGGCAAAATTACAAAGCGCTTATCGAAGAATAGCCAATAAACAGGTCATCTCAGGCAATATTTCCGATGAGCTAAAAAAGGAGTTAAGCCATCCTGAGGTCAATAATGGAATCAGTCAAGAAGAACTCTACCAAAAGGCCGCAGATAAGTTTTTCGATGAATTCATCGCTCCAGATCTTTGTAACTGGGGTCATGCTCTGTGGAAACGATTGACCACTTACCATTTTGAAGAAGGTTCAACAGCAGATACTGTTGTTCACTACTTCCTAACAGCCTTGGCTTGCGTAACCGCCCCTGTTGCGTGGATCCTTTCTTGGCCAGCTTCTTGGGTTCTCTCCGGAACTCCGTTCTATCGCGGCCTTGGAAAACGTTATATTGTCAATGGACCATTGATCCATACTCTTGTCAATGAAACCGTTGGATCTATTGAACAAAATGGCTATACCCATGCCCTTAACTGCGTCCTTTACGAGTGGCTTCGTGATGTCCTTATCACGCTCCGCCGTCAATTTAGCAAAACACAGGGTACGGATCCTCAAAAAGATGGGCCATCCAGTCCTGACCTTAAAGAAATGAGCATGATTGAAAAGGCAAAATTACACACCCTCTTGAAAGAAACATTTAGTGTATTGAAAAAACACAAATGTGGCTCGCCTGAGGAATTGCGTAAATTGGTGAACAATGACTCCATGCTTGGAAAACTCAAGGGCGAGGTCGAAGATCGAGTCTATGATAAAGCTACTGAAGGAGCTCTGGAACTTATCGGAGCTGCTTTCCACTCGCTCTTAAAAAAAGACCAACTCGAGACGCTATTTTACCAACTCACTTCCACGATTAATGGAATCTATGAGAAAGCACAACCGATACCTAAAGAAGAATTTAAGGCTAAAGAAGAAGGCATCAACAAACTACTTGATGCTATTCTAACACTCGTAGTCAGCAATGCAGTCGATGAAAACCTTGATCCTTCTATTGGTAGAGAGAAAGAAGAAAAAGCAGCAAACCGTTTCTTGAGAGAGTTAGAAAAAACTTCTAAAGACTTAAAAAAGACATTAAGAAAGCGGTACGAAATACTACGCACTCAAGCACCTCATGGGAAGCTTCCTACAACACGAGAAGCTCAAGACGCTTTGGATAGCTTACTACAGCAAGTACAACACTCGATTCATAAACTCATCGATTTACGTACTCGTATTGATAGTTGCGCCGACCTCTCAGAGACAAAAGGTCAACTACAAAAACATCTCACAACTTTACACCATAAACTCAAAACGATCGTCACCTCTTTGACATCGTTAAAACATCCTCATGCACGAAGAGTTCTTGCTACTAAGGTCAAAGAACCCATTGCTTTATTTAATCGTAATTTAGCTTCGATCCAAGAGCACCTTCAGAGCCCCACAAGAAACACGATCGAATATGCAAGGCAAGAGATTGGAGAACTCTACAACTTACTTGAACGCTTCCGACATGAACCTAGCCTAGAAGATGTTGCTTATAACTTAGAACAGGAACTCCAACGTTTAGATCTCACTTATAAACAAACGCTATCTTATTTAGTTCTTGAAGATGAGCTTCAAGGGGATCTTAGTATTTCGAGTGGTTACTTATGTAAGTGGTACGGCATGCTCGGCACAGCTGCGATGAACGCAAATCCAATGGATGCAAGGGAAGCCTACGCTAGAGTGCAAACTTCCCTAAGAAATTTAGCTGAATCTCCAGAGGAACAGCATCAATTACAAGAACTTGTTGATGAGATGAAAAAACATCCCAATAATAAGGTCTCTATATTTAAAAAATTGATGAAAACACACGCTGCGATTTTACAAAAAAATCGCTTGAGCTACGAAAAAGCTAAAGAAGCACTCGGTTCTATCAGAAGACACTGCGAGAAAACGCTTAAAAGTTGCCGTTTTGATCAAGCTATTCCACCAGCCAATGGGCTCTTTTCTATCGAACAAGGGATCGAACATTTCGAACAATGGACTCAAGAGCATCGAGCTGTTCAATGTAAAACAAATAATACCGGCTTACTACAACGCTCTGTAGAATCTATAAAGCATGCTGTAAAGAAACCAACAAAAAAAGCCATCGTGAGCTATGTGAGAAGTGAGGTAGATAACCTACTAAGCTTTATCCGTAACCCAACGATTTGGCGTGCAGGGCTATTTCACAGTAACATCTTAGAGCCCTTTATAGAGGAGTCTTAAGAGACACTCCATGCTTTACTTTCATAGTAGACCAATAATTGTCTCCATAATCTACAAGTAATTCTTCTCCTGCAGAAATCTCTCTCATTGTTGCATAGACAAAATAGAATGCACCGCGATGAACAGTCCAGCGCGCCATCACATTAGGTTTAGGTTGTAGCCCTCGATAATCATTGATAAAAGCAAGCTCATTCGCCACCTTCCCAGCATCTACGAAGAAGAAGCACTCCTTGATTGGTATCATCCATGTATATTCTGAAAAACCCGCTCTTACCTTGGCATTTTTATCTGTCAGATAGACTTCCCCCACATACTCTCCTAAATCCGTATCAGCAGGAATGGTTTTTGTAGCAAAAAGCCCTCGTTGGACGTGCCCTCTTAATGTAGAGATTCCAACAAGGGGGTGGGAAGAATTTCTGCCATTTTTTTTGTTGAGAATTTGTATCTTGACATAGGGATGTACCTGTTTATTTTCAATCACCCAAGAGACTCTATTTAGATCCTCGGCATCTCCAGTCAAAAGAAAGAATCGTAAAAAGGCAATATCCACCTCTGGAGCTATAGATTCTTGCCTATAGACGAAACCTTTTGGAAAAAATTTTGGAGCCACTTCTCTTTTGAACATATTCAAAACAAACTAATGCTGATTATTATAATCAAGCTCAAAAACCACCTATATCACTCTGCTGAGTTTTAGCAAGGAGATTATCTTCACATTTACCCATCATAAATGGTCTTTTTGCAAGAAAATCTGTAGAAAAAACAGATCAAAAGTCAAAATTTTCGAATAGTGGTGAAGCTCATCAATCCAATTACTTGAGTGTAATACCAAACGCAACAAATAACTTCACATTTGAGCCGCGTCAAAGCGCCGAAAATCGGCGATCGTAAACGGCATTGTATTGCATTAATACTATGCTGTTTATGATCGTCAATTTGTCGACAGCTTTCACGCAGCTCAAATATGAAATTATTTATTGCGTTTGGTATAATACATTTTGACGATGCAACTACTTTGCATTAGAATGCTACGAACATGGCATCCTCCATTATATCGCAAAAGCCCATCGATGGACTGCAAAGCTTAAATAAGCACACCTACCAGCTATCTCACCACTTAACTGGTTATCTTACATGGAAAGTTGCAACTGTTTTTTGTTCCCTCCCTCCCCTATCTCATGAAAGAGTTCGACAACTCTCAATAAATCATCTACTAGACGACCATCTTGCCTCATTCAGTGGATGGCGAGTGTATTTAACCCGTCATTACCTTGTCCCCTTTTTAGATAAACACCTTCCTAAAACTATCGAAGAGGCTCTGCTGAAACTACACACCGTAGCAGCCCAAGAGATCCATTTTCCTAAGGAATTGGTTCATGGGATCCTTCAAGATACCCTTGCCTACTATAATGACGTCGAAAATGCTTCTAGACTTGTCGTCAAAAACAACATCCTAGCCGACTCTATAGATCTCTCCATAGAAAAAGCACTGGATCAGCTTGCTAAGGAAAATGCCCGTTCCGAAGAATCCCTACTTTCTTTAAGCACTCAAAAATTGCTCGATGAGGTAATCATTTCTGCCCTATTAAGTAAAATCCCAGGGTTTCTTAAACTTCCTACGACCTGTCTCTTGCGTGCTATGAGCTGGACGATACAGTTACTTCTTTTTCCTTTTGCACGACTAGCCAGCCCCCTTTTGCCCACAATACGCCTTGCAGACCCCACTATCGAACAACTGCTTATGCCAGGGCGCATAGCAGCTTGCGACTTCCTGAATCAGCTGCTGCGAAATCTAGAACAGGAATGGCAGCATCCCACACATCCCCAATTAGGATTGGATAAGGCATTATTAAAACGCTTTTTAAAAGCCCAGATTAAAATTATTCAACTTAGCGACTGCGATTCTCCAGAGAAATTAGATGCCACTCTTAAAGGTGGAACCCTGCAAAACATCGCGGATACAATACAGGATCAATATGTACTCGATGACGTCTGTGCAACCATTGAAGAAATTCTAGCTGTTGCTTGGAAAATGATAAAAAGTTCCACTTGGAGACAACGACAACTTGAGCGTTTTTATAGCACTATGAATCACTGTTTTACAGCTCCAAACGCTCTATCTAAACGTCAAAATTCTCCAGAACAAGCAGTCGACGCACTGGTAGCTGGAATTGTCCGACATAAACTCAGCCAAGGTTTTACCATGATGGGAAAAAGCTTAGATAAACGTCTTACTCCGTGGTTTAACTGGCCTTCCGTCAAAAACCATATAAATAACTACGCCAACAAATATTTAGGATCCTCAATACAAGACACAGCTCTCAATCATCTCGTTCCACTTGCCTGCAAAGCAAATAAAACCGTTACGCAAAAAGTGGCTAAGTTTTGGGGTAAACCGTATAGTCAACGCTATGGAATTCTACATAGGCATCTTTTGATGCGCTGGTTAAAAACATGACAGAAAGACACTTCACTGTTACGACATATATTTTCCATGAGGGATCCACTCTTCTCGTTCATCATCCAAAATTTCAAAAATGGATGCCTCCTGGAGGACACCTAGAAAAAAATGAAACCCCTCCAGAAGGAGCTAAACGAGAGGTTCTAGAAGAAACAGGACTTCACGTAGAATTTCTTCCTCAAGAATCCCTCCGGCTACATACACCTCAAGTTACACACTTAGAACGTCCTCATTTTTGCCTTCTAGAAAAGATTCCACCTTTTGGCTCTACCCCAGCTCACGAGCACATCGATATGATTTTTCTTGCCAAACCCACCTCTTTGACGATCGTTTCAGATCCAGCTCATTCTAATCGCTGGTTTAATTGGGATGAAATCCAAGCTCTTGAAATCGGGCGTGATATCTTCGAAGATGCCTATCAAATTTTACATCATGTAATGAACTCCTCCAAATGATGAACCATCGAGCTATATTTATTGCTTCTACTGGACAACATGTCGGAAAGACTACTACCTGTCTAGGATTAGTGGGCGGCCTAAGTAAGCGTTTTCCTACGATAGGTTTTATGAAACCTGTAGGTCAAGAACACGTTGAAACCGCCACGGGTGCCCATGTGGATAAGGATGTTATCCTCTTTAAAGACTACTTTCATTTAAGTAGCGATGAGGAAGCAATGAGCCCCGTTTTATTACCTAGAGGTTTCACTCGTGATTATCTAGATAATAAAGTTAACCTAGCCTCGCTACATGAAAAAATCCATCAATCCTTTCAACGTCTCTATGAAAATAACGAGATCACGATTATCGAGGGCACCGGGCACTGCGGGGTAGGTTCTATCGTTGAACTCAATAATGCACAAGTAGCGGCTATGCTGCAGATCCCCATCATCTTGGTAGCCTCTGGAGGGCTCGGTTCTACTTTCGATGATCTCACCTTGAATCACACTCTCTGTAAAGTACAGGGCGCCAAAGTGGCCGGCATCATTCTCAATCGGGTACTTCCAGAAAAACGTGAAATGATCGAAGAGTATATGAAAAAAGCATTAAAACGCTGGAACGTACCTTTACTTGGTTGCATCCCTTACGATGCTTTTTTAAGCAATCCTTCGATGAAGGACTTTGAATCGCTTTTCAATACCACCTTGCTGTCCGGAGAAGAGCACCAGATGCGCCATTTCCGCCACACTCGCCTTGTAGCCACCTCTTTAGAGAACTATCAGAATCTCATCTCTCATAACCAACTTGTCATCACACCGGCAAACCGCGAAGATATCATTCTAGCTACTCTCTCCAAGTACTGGGATATCAAAATAGAAAATCCCAAGGATGACATCGAGGCGGGGATGATTTTAACAGGTAGCACTCCGCCTAAACACTCCATCGTTGAGCAACTCAAAAAAGCCCATATTCCTATGCTTTATGCCCCTATGGCAAGCTATGCTGCGATGAAGATGCTCACTACCTACACAGTCAAAATTCGCAAAGAAGATGTCGCTAAGATTAAGGAAGCTGTTGATCTTGTCGAGAGACACATCGATTTTGACACCTTGATCTCCATTCTTGGAAATGGCCCCAAAGATCCTCAGCGTGCATTTGCTTAAGACATGCGCCACTGGTACAAGTTCTTAAGCGAGGGCATCGTCGATCAAACTCAAAACCATATGGACATTTTCCTTGAATGCTGCTGTGCTGCTTGCCAGAAGGTTGATAAACAGTGGCTAATGAAGGCCCAAAAAAACTCAATGTGGCGACTCCTGCTAAACCTCCGAGATGTAGCCCCACGGAATCTACGGCAATCACCCCATCCATTCTACCCATCATATTTTGCCACACAGGTAAAGACATCGGAGACAAAAGCGTTGCCTTCCCCTGAAGATGCTCGATGAGCCTCTCCGCCTCTTTTTTTTCTTCCTCATTTCCATAGACAATCCACAATCTATCCTCTTTGGCTACGCGAAAGAGAAACTCCTTCCAAACCTCTGTAGAAAGCTTTTTATTTTCCCAGCGAGACCCAAAACATACCATAAAGCAAAAACCAGCTGTTTGCTTTAATTGAGGCAAAGTCTTATCCGTGTGTAAAAGCAATGGCGTTTGTACCCAAGGCGTCTTGTCTTGATAGAATTGCTGTATAACAGATAGATAGCGCTGAACCATGTTTTCATCGCCCTTAGGATTGAAGCGGCGATGGGTCACAAATAGATTCGGAAATTCCGGAACACTTTTATATCCAAAGCCAACCTTGCATGTTGCTCGAGAAAAATAAGTCAAAAGCGCTGATTTGGTATTCCCTTGTAAATCGAACAGAACATCATAATGACGTTCTCGAAGACGTTTGATAAAAGTTATAATGTCTTTTCTAGAGATCCATAGATTCTTACGCCAATATTTTGTATCGACAACAAGAGTTCGATCAATCAAGGGACAAGCCTTCACCAAGTCCGCCCCTCCCTTTTCTACTACCCAATCTATCGTTGCCTCAGGACATCTGGCTCGAAGATAACTAAGCAAGGGTAAAGCTTGTACGATGTCCCCTAATGCTGAAGTCTTGACAATAAGAATTTTTACAGTCATGAGGAAAGGATATCATAAAGCCAAAAACTATAGGAGTATTTCACTATGGCCAAGACTTCTAGCCTACCAACTAGACATCCTCCGGAAATGATTCTTCTAGCCTTTGTCGAGATGTGTCAACGATTTGCGTTCTGGGGAATTGGCAACCTCCTAGTCCTTTATTTAGTACAAAATCACGGTATGGCCGATGCAAAAGCAGATAATATTTTTGGAATTTTTACAGGTGTAGCCTTTGTCCTTCCCATTTTTGGCGGTTACTTGGCCGATCGCTGGAATTATCGACAACCTGTAATTATTGGTTGCCTATTTACAGCCATTGGCTGCTTTCTTATTGCCTCTAACATTCTTTCTCTTGTCTATTGCGCCCTTGTCCTCGTGGCCATTGGGGGCTGTATTTTTACACCCAGTATTTATTCTCTACTCGGTAGTGTGTATCAAGATAGGCACAACTTACGCGAAGCGGGTTTTTCGATTTACTACGCCTCAGTAAATATTGGCACATTTGCAGCTATGGTGATCTTAGGCGCTTTTGGTAATGCAGAACATTGGAGCATCGCATTCACTATTGCAGGTGTAGTGCAAATCTTTGGTCTATGGCCCCTCTATAAGGCATTCAAAATGCCTAATCTTAAGAAGGTTCCTAATACGCATAAATTTACCCTCTCCTTCAATGTCAACAATCAGGCTCTTACAAAAAGAGAGAAAAATAGAATCACTGTAATCTGTGTATTATCCCTAATTTCCATCCTTTTCTGGCTATCCTACAATCAGGGCGGATCATCCATGACACTGTATGCTCTTAAGTATACGGACCGTCATATTGGCTCTTTTGAGATCCCACCTTCCTGGCTCCTTTCCTTTGAGAGCCTCTATTTGGTTATCTTAGCAGCGCCTCTTGCTTCCCTTTATATTTTTCTCTCACGCCGTAAACTCGATCCCTCTCCCCCAATGAAAACAGCCTTTAGTCTGATCGCTATGGGTTTATGTTTTGCTATCATGATGTTCGCTTCAAGGCTAATCCCTGATGGCGCTAAAACTGCAGCAACAAGTCCCTTCTACCTGATTTCTGCCTATTTCCTTATGGCCGTTGCAGAAATGCTTTTAGCTCCAATTGGGCTAGCACTCGTCACTCACCTTTCGCCACCGAAGTTCACCGCATGCCTTGTCGGCCTATGGTATGTCTGTATTGGAATCGCTTTTTATTCTGGCGGTGTTGTAGCAGGCTTGATGTCTTCTATCAAAAATCTCGATCTCTTTTTCTTGATTTTTGTAGTACTAACGATTGTTCCAGGTATCGTATTGATGTTTTTTAATAAAAAACTCAATCAGTTGCGCCATCTAGAATCTCTTTAGGGATAGGAGCTTCAAAGAGCATTTGCTCCCCTGTAATAGGGTGGGCAAATGCCAATTGAAAGGCGTGCAATAAACACCGTTGCACCTCTTTCTCATTACTTCGTCTGCCATATTGTAAGTCGCCGAGAATGGGGTGCCCCACAGAGCTCAAATGCACCCGAATCTGGTGTGTGCGCCCCGTGATCGGCTTACACTCGATGAGCGATGTAGTTTGTCTTTTTTCAAGCACCTTCCAATACGTGATGGCTCGTTGACCATTACCGTGTGCAACACTCCCATAAAGCGTCTGCCCACAAAGACGTTTCTTGACCACCATCACCGAATCAATCACCCCTTTTTGGTGAAGCATTGATCCGTGAACAACAGCCAAATACACCTTATCCACTTTCTTTTTTTTAAACGAATCAATCAATAACTCTTTTATCTTTAGTGATTTAGTTACCAATAAAACACCGCTAGTTTCTTTATCTAGGCGATGCGCTAGCCATAGCCTGCCCCCATATTCAGGCAGAGCCTTCCGCATGGCTAAGTCATCACAAACCCACCCAACAGGCTTATTGATAACCAGCAGATGCTCGTCCTCAAAAAGCTTGACCAGACAAGATTCCTCCGGCTCTTCTTTCCAAGAGTCCAAAAATTCGATGATATCATTTTTTTTAATAGATCGGGATCCAAAACGCTCTATCTTGCCATTGACAAGACAGGCGCGCGCTTCTAATGCTCTTTTAATAGCTTTGACAGAGGGGGCACCCCTTACCCTGGTCTTCAGAAAGTTAAGTAAACTCCCCTCTTCCTCTAGAACTTTGTATTTCATCTTTGCCAAGTCCTTTGGCAAAAGTATCTATAAGATCTTACTAAATCGCAAGGGCCCTAGATTTTTTTAATATAAAACCGACTAAAGGTTGATTTCGAAAGAAGTCTTTTATCTAAATTCTTAGAGACAATCTCCGAATTAAAAATCAGCGATTTATGCAAGTTATTTCATTTTAATATAATATACTTCTTTTTATTAACAAGTGGCATTTTTGTTAAAAAAACAATCACGAAAATTAAAAAAACAACAGTTCGACAACTGTTTCTTATCACTTTTCCACTTCATGACATGGGATAACAATCTGAAATTGAATTGGTTATAAAACAGTTAAATCTTAGCAGTCTCTGGAAAATTAGAAGGTTTATTAGATCTAAGATCGTTGTTTATTAAAAAAATATATACATTTTAATAATTAATTTGTTTTTATGTTTTTTTATGTTATAATTATTATAAAAATTAAATTTAATTTCTATGAAGATAAACAAAGCGGATAAGACTCATACTACACCCCATTATCCATTAGCATGCCCTACGGATGGGGGGAGAACTAGTGCCGCGAGGATTCAGAGGCAGTTTTTTCAGGTCTCGGTCGATCAACCATTAGCCCATAGTGCTGCTACTGGTACGACTAACCCTGCTTCCAAAACGTCCCCAATTCGAGTAACTAGGGCGATACTGCATGACTCCTCTACAAAATCGACTATCTCTAAGCGCGCAAGAGCCCTGGATTATATATCCAGGCTTCAGTTTCCTGGTAAAAAAAATGTTCGAAAAGCAGATCCTCAAGGCCCTGTAAAAACGCCCCGCTTAGATTTTCATACACCTTATATAGTCTTAGAAATTCCAGAAAACCGGTACCAAGAAGTCAAAAAAGAGATGTCGATCTTCATCGATGTACAAGAAGAGAAGATCCAAGATAAGCCTGGATATGTCTATTTACGCTTAGGGTGCACAGAAGAAGAAGTGCGTCACTCGAGCATTTTAGAAGAGCTACTAGAACAACACTCTTTTCCAAGAAAAACAAAACCAGGAACCACTCATCAAGAGTTTTGTGAGGAGGCTAAGGGCTACTTAAACAGTAGAGAATTCAAAGGCTTAGTGCCCCTCCCTGAAGATATTCAGGGAATACCTATTCGAGATTGCCTGGCTGCAGAAACTGCAGTGATGGAAAAAATACTCCATCACTACCGAGGTTTTTGCTTAGGAGAAACTCACACTACGATAGCACCGAAGCTACTGCTTGCAGAATTGATGCCTGCACTTGCAAAGCTCGGAGTAACCACCTTATTTTTTGAAGGGGTGCTGTTTGACACGATGCAACCCCTACTTGACAGGTATAATGCCTCTCCACCTGATGCCCTTTTCCCCCCCATTCTTCAAGAGCGTTTTAAAAACATCGATCTTGGCCAAAGAATGCCCCACTCATTGAATTATAGCACGGTCATCAAAGCAGCTCATCTCCACGGCATCCAGGTTGTTGGCATCGACACAACACGCGCTTACTACCAGGAAAATGGTGATAAACAAAGCCGGGTGATGCTCATGAATTACGATGCCCTACGCATTATCGAAGAAAAACTCACCCATATAGGGGGTAAATATGTAGTATTTACCGGATTAGCTCATGCAATTAGAACGTCGGATCCTCACGATAGCATTCCTTGGGTAGGATTGGGAGAATTACTCCAGGTCCCCTCCATAGAAATCTCCAGTTCTTTTAGAGAACAAGACCTCCCACTATCGATCCAATTTTGGGATCGATCGATCTGGTCACCTGTAGATCCCGTACAGGTACTGATCCAAAGGCCGCTCATACCAAACTTATCAGGGCAAGAGCTGGAAATGTTTCAGTTTTTCCTCGACATACAACTGGATGGAAGGGAAAAAAAAGATATTCCTGAAGAAGAGTTATCAACATGGCGTAAACGTTCTAAACACTACCTAAACCTGCTATACCAGTACGCTTCCTCTCCGCTACTCACTGACCTCATGAAAACTATTCACTTCTATTGCCAGATTCAATCTTCCATAGAAAACGAAGCAAAAAGACGTAAATTTTATGCCTCTCAATACCGTTGTGAGGGAGTGTTTAATGGAGAGCTGTCTAAACAGGTGTGTCATCTATTGAATGCTCAAAAGCCAAAACACCTAAGATTTAACCCTGCTAGCGTGGGAGAGCGATATATCACTGGGGGAGCCTGTACTGCCTTGGCCCTAGACTATATCAACCGTCTGCTCTCGTTTAAGTCTCTTTTTGGCATATCTAGCACATTGCAGCTAGTCGCTGATATGGACCTAAAAGCCTCTGACAACTATCAAGATATGAGAGTGATCCAAGCTGCATTTAATGCGATCCAAAAGGTAGGTGAGTGTTCTGGAGATTTTAAACGGGATAAAATCGATGCTATGCTCGGGCTCTATGGTAGAACGACCTCTGCAGCCTCTAAGACGATACAATTATCTGATGAACACTCCTTAGAACACCTCCAGCAACTTCTCCCAACTCTTCCAGAAGGGATTTTTCTCATTAGAACACTGCTGCCAGCAAGGAATCTCAAAGAAGAAGAGCATGGACACTCCATGGTTCTTATCAAAGAGGGGGACGCTCTATTCTTCTACGATCCCAACTTAGGTGGATTCGAACTTCCTAAAGAAAACCCTGTAGAGACTTTATATGAGTTTTTACAGAGCTGTTACTTGGAATGGAACACTCCAGATCTCCGCTTTTATCAGATAGATGAGAGCACTGGATTCTCAGCTGTACCTTTTATCTTACAATCCAATACAACGAAAATCCCATCTCATGCATTCTCTTCTTTAGATCCACAAAGACAACAGATTTTGTTGTGGCACCCCAACCAAGTAAATCAATACATTGATCAAGTAGGTTCCTATGAAGGGCTTCTCACCTGCCCATTGAAGGGATTACTCCATCTTATAGGAGGATTAACCTGGGTGATTCAGTTACGTCAAGAGGGGATTCCTTTAGAGCTCTTATCTAGATATCCTGTTGAAAGCCTTGTCGCATTGATATGTTCTCGTGAAAATGCTCTGGTACTCTATCGAGAAAGCTTTCTAGAGAATATAAGCTTGCAGCAACAGCCTAAGTTGTTACAACAATTTCTATGGAAGCTTGATGCAGCAATCTCATTATCTAAAGCTGGAATGACCCCAGAAGTGTTAGCTGCCTATTCGATAGAGAATGTTAGAGCCTTCCTGCAATATCCAGAAGCTGCCATAGAGCTGCGACAAGAGGGACTTCTAGATAACGACTTTTTACAACAGCACCCGGAACTAGGAGAATGTATACCACAGAATTCCAAGGGAGCAATCTCATTATCTAAAGCTGGAATCACACCAGAAGTGTTAACTGCCTACTCGATAGAAAACGTTAAAGCCTTCCTTCAACATCCAAAAGCTGCCATAGAGTTGCGACAAGAGGGACTCCTAGATAATGACTTTTTACAACAGCACCCAGAGCTAAGAAAATGTATACTACGGAATTCCAAGGAAGCAATCACCTTATCTAAGGCTGGAATCACACCAGAAGTGTTAGCTGCCTATTCGATAGAGAACGTTAAAGCCTTCCTTCAACATCCAGAAGCTGCCGTAGAGCTGCGACAAGAGGGACTCCTAGATGACGACTTTTTACAACAGCACCCGGAGCTAGGAGAATGTATACCACAGAATTCCAAGGGAGCAATCGCCTTATCCAAGGCTGGAATCACACCAGAAGTGTTAGCGGCCTATTCGATAGAGAATGTTGAAGCCTTCCTTCAACATCCAGAAGCTGCCGTAGAGCTGCGACAAGAGGGACTCCTAGATGACGACTTTTTACAACAGCACCCAGAGCTAAGAAAACGTATACTATGGAATTCTGAAAGAGCCGTTGCTTTGTCTAAGGCTGGAATCACACCAGAAGTGTTAGCTGCCTATTCGATAGAGAATGTTAGAGACTTCCTTCAACATCCAGAAGCTGCCATAGAGCTGCGACAAGAGGGACTCCTAGATAACGACTTTTTACAACAGAACCCAGAGCTAAAAGGATGTATACTAAGGAATTCCAAGGGGGCAATCGCCTTATCCAAGGCTGGAATCACACCAGAAGTGTTAGCTGCCTATTCGATAGAGAATGTTAGAGACTTCCTTCAATATCCAGAAGCTGCCATAGAGCTGCGAGAAGAGGGTCTCCTAGATGACGACTTTTTACAACAGAACCCAGAGCTAAAAGGATGTATACTAAGGAATTCCAAGGGAGCAATCGCCTTATCCAAGGCTGGAATCACACCAGAAGTGTTAGCTGCCTATTCGATAGAGAATGTTAGAGACTTTCTTCAATGTCCAGAAGCTGCCATAAGGCTGCGGCAAGAGGGACTCCTAGATGCCGACTTTTTACAACAGCACCCAGAGCTAGGAAAACGTATACTATGGAATTCCAAGGGAGCAATCGCCTTATCCAAGGCTGGAATCACACCAGAAGTGTTAGCGGCCTACTCGATAGAAAACACTCAAGCCTTCCTTCAACATCCAAAAGCTACCATAGAGCTGCGACAAGAGGGACTCCTAGATGACGACTTTTTACAACAGCACCCAGAGCTAAAAGGATGTATACTATGGAATTCCAAGGAAGCAATCACCTTATCTAAGGCTGGAATCACGCCAAAAATATTAGCTTCCTATCCGATAGAAAACGTTAAAGCCTTTCTCCAAAATACGGAAGTAACTCTAAAACTATGGAAAGAATTTGCTCCACATCATAATCTTTTCCAACAACGGTCACAATTAGTAAAATGGTTTTTAAACTCCCATGAAGAGGCGATACGGCTTTTCAAAGAGGGAATTTTAGAACTAATATTCACTCCTTCCACAAAAAAAATTGCCATTCTGTGCGAACATTCAGCTTCTGTTAGACGACTGCAGCAAGCAGGGCTTCTTGAAGATTGTCTAGAATACTCTCCAGAGCTGACGATGCTATTCCTCGGACATTCCGAAACGACGATTACCTTATCCAAAGCGGGAATGACCCCTAACGTATTATCTGCATACTCCATAGAAAGTCTTCAAAATATTTACCACCGATCTATAGGAGCTATGGAATTGTATCAAGCTGGACTCCTGGAAGAATGCCTTACATCTCCAACGAACATTCAACAAATATTCCTACTATATGCAAAAAACATAATAAGCCTTGCCTTACATGGAATCACCCCAACTCTACTGTCTAAATGTCCTGAAGACAGTATTTTTATGATCTCTGGATCTTTTGAAACAGCTATTCAATGTTTGGAAGAAAAAATCCCCATACAACAACTCATTGAAACATGGAGTGCCCATCGTTTTTGTGTCTTGATGAGAGAGGGTTATAATATACGTGTATTAAGAGAAGCAGGTATTGATTGGAAACAATTATTGCACACTTCTATAGATGACGAAAAACTGGAATTAGTATTACGTCTAAAAACAGCCCTAGCCGGGTTAAAAAAAGAAGGTGTCGAGATAGATGTCGAACAGTGGAGCACCCAAGATTTAAAAGACATATTGCAATCACCACTCCTAGGACTCAATCATATCTTACCCTATGCAGAGAGAAAGACAGCACCAAAAGCTAGTTTGGATGAATTAGCTAGCGATTACACAACTGTGCTTAGACTGCATGCTAATGGAGTTCCTGTCCAAAGACTTCTTACATATCCACCCTCAAAAATAACGGATATATTAGCGAAAGGTTGGGCAATTCTCGATCTAATGGAGAGAGGGCAAATAACTTTGGAAACCCTGGATCAGTGTGAAAATATTAACGCCTTGCTAAAAGAGCTCCAATATACGCCACATCCCGCCCTTTAGACCTGACTATTACCAAAAAAATTCTACTCTGATAGTCTATTGGACTCCAATCAAAGTAAAAATCTATAACTTTTCTAAAAAGTCGATCATAAGACGTACGCCGCAACCAGTTGCATTTGTCGTATGGTATCCAGACGGATCGTCAAGAAAAGCTGTCCCTGCGACATCGAGATGCGCCCAAGGAATAGATTTACCTTGTTTTCCTTTAATCTCTTGAATAAAGGCTTGGATAAATGCAGCGGCTGTGCAAGGTGAAGCCTTTTTACCACCAATGTTTTTCATATCTGCAATTTTAGACTTTAGGGCATCGCGATACCCTTTAGTCAGCGGCATTCGCCAAAGGCGCTCCCCCGTTGTTTCTCCAGAAACTATGAGGTTCTGAGCCAATGCGTCATCATTACAAAAAAGACCAGAAAACTCATCCCCCAGAGCAACGACAATGCCACCTGTTAACGTCGCTAAATCAATAATTCTCGTCGGCATAAAGCGATCTTGGACATACGTTAATGCATCCGCAAGGATAAGTCGTCCTTCAGCATCAGTATTACCGATCTCCACTGTTTTACCACTACGACTCTTATAGACATCCCCTGGTTTAAAACTCATTGGGCCAATAGCATTTTCAACAACAGCTAACACCCCTATGAGATTGACTTTCATTTTAAGAGCCGCCGCAGCTTTGAGAGTCCCTAAGACAGCAGCGGCACCCGCCATGTCGCATTTCATGGTTTCCATACTACCAGTAGGCTTGAGATTCAACCCTCCAGTATCATAGGTAACCCCCTTGCCCACTAATGCAGTGAGTTCTTTAGTGTTCGGGCTTCCTCTATACTCGATAAGGATTAATGCAGGATCTTTTGCTGCCGCGCGGTTCACAGCTAGCATTAAACCCATCCGTTCCTTCTCAAGCTGGCTCTTGCCTAGCACGGTTGTTTTCAATCCTGAATGCTCTTTAGCGAACGCTAAGGCCATTGTAGAAAGCGTATTAGAATTGACATCCTCAGCATTGCCATTGACAAGATCCCGAGTCACATTAGTAGCTTCTATAAGAAGTTTAAGCCTTTCTAACTGTCCAGAAAAAGTTTTGTCTACACTAAGAAACCAAGCTTTTTTTGGTTGAACAACAGGTTTTTCTTTTGCACTTTCGCCTTTAAGAGAATCAAACGTGTACCCTCCTAACAAAAAACCTTCTGCAAAAGAAATCTGAGAAAAAGCAAAAACGACTGTTTCAATTTTTTTCCGACGACATAACTTAGCTACAGAAGCTCCTGCTTTGCGTAAAATTTCCAGATGACAATTTTTTTCTTCGCCCAATCCTAAGAGAAGAATGCGCTTTTCTTTAGCTGATTTCGGATAGAGCAAAAGCTCCTCTTCTTCTTTGCCATAAAAGTCCCCTGAAGCAAGCGCTAACTTTGTTATCTCATCAATCGGAAACGTCGATGTGGGTTCCGCTTTTTTTTCGCCCTGAAAAAAAGGGAGGACAAAAAGGTCTACTACAGGTCTGGATTTGACATTAGAAATGGTCAAAAGTTCAATCATCAGAAAGGCACCTCATCATCAACTAAGTGAGACCCAGCTTTGCCTTGCCCATAAGCAAATCCTTCACTTACACCAGAATACGCAGGCTCATTAGAACCTCCTGTAGATGCATGGTGTTCTTGTCCAGCAGACTCAGGTCGACCAAAAGGACTAAACAGTAAGTTCAGTGCTGTCATGCTCATAGATACCTGTGGCTTTCCTTCGCGATCGGTAAAAATTTCGGGTTTATTCATTTCTCCGATGACAATAATAGGACTTCCTTTTTTGAAATGTGGAATCATCTTGTCAAACTGCTCACCCCAAACACTAATTTTCCACCAAATCGTCTCATCTTTGTTTCCACGTCGTACACGTGCGGCAACTCGGAGCGTTGTCACTTTTTGGCCAGAAGAAGTAAAGCGCACTTCGGGATCAGCGCCAAGATGGCCAGCAACCGTTGTCTGATTCATTTTTAACTCCTGATGTAGATAGTATAAGGAGTGATTATTGAAGACCATTCCAAATTGATCAAGAGGAATTATCATGTTACAAGACATTAGAACCACCGAAGCTCCCTCCTCTGCGTTGTACTCACAAGCGGTTCGAGCCAATGGCTTTCTTTTCCTTTCTGGACAGATTGCAGTAGACCAAGTTACAGGAACTCTAATTACTGGGGACATCTCCGAACAATTTCATAAAGTATTCGATCAGATCGAGGCCATACTCCGAGCGGCTACATTGACTTTGGCTCATGTAGTCAGAGTGGAAATCTATCTAGAAAACATCTCAGATTTCCCCATCGTAAATGCTTTATATCTAAAACGGATACCTCATCACCCCAAACCTGTAAGACAAGCTATGCAAGTAGGACATCTACCGATGGGTGCTAAAATTGAAATTTCATGCATTGCTGTGGAAAACTTGTAGATGGATTGTTTAAAAGTTGTAGACAAAAAAAATCCCATAGGAGTAACACGGAAAACATGTTGTTCAAAAAATTACTTACTTAAAAAATGTCTGGCGCAACGTCACCTCATTATCCGGAAAAGAAAACTTGGGTGAATCCCTCTTCATCTTCTCAATGGATGACGCGTCATCTCACTAATCACGGCCCCCATAAAACAAAACTATCCCCAGAAGATGAGCTCTTTTCTGTAGATGACACACCAGAATTCCATGACCCCTATTCAGAACTAAGTCTTTTTCTTTCTCAGAAAATTAAACATGAAATGAAAGAACACGGTTGGGTGAAAAAGTGGTCTCTTAAAATCCAAGAAGCGCTTCTTGAAAAAATGGCGCCAGAATTTCAAAAAAAATTCCCACACTATCGTCTTGGAGTCGTTGCTTTGCGCAAAACCTGGGAAAAAATCGCCTATTACACCCAGCAAATTGAAACTGAAAAAGAAGCTGTTGGACAAGATGGTCAACTCAATATTGCTTATCTAATCCGAGAAAATTTAAGACAATACCCACAACTTGCTACCATTAGCGGCTTTCATCCCTATCAATATGCCCACCAATTGGCACTAAAAATTAGCGAGTGTATTGCTGTTGTTGATGGTGTTAAACCAGCTATGGATCATCTTAGCCGCACTGTCTGGTCTATGCAGCGACACCTCCTAAGCTGGGCAACCTTGCAAGAAGCTAAAAGTCCTTATGATGAATACGACCGTTTGGATAAGCTAATTGTCAAAACTATTCTAGAAATCACCTCTTCAGAACCCCACATTTCTGCAGTACATCTTGAAGCTCAAGTAAAAGAATCGATTCTTGCCTTGTGTGAAATGCCAGCTCTTTCATCTCATGATCTGTTACATGCTAATGTTTCAGCCATTATCGCTGAAAAACTCTACCCATTCTCTCCTCTGCACTTTAGATTGTTGCCAGAAGAAAAAGTCGCCTTGCTAGACTTCATCGAACATCATTTAAAATCTAGTCAACTCTCCTCCCTAGCACCACTACCTAGTGAACTCATCCGTCGTATTGTTTCTTTATATCTATTAGCAAGCCAACTTCCCAAGGGATTAGAAAAACAAGCACTCTACCAGGCCGTTGATGCTACATTTCATCAAATTCCCATCGCAAAGCCTTCTTTTGGGCAAGCATTATTTGCCTTTATTTCAGCTGAGATGATCATTCTAACAGGTCAAGGCATAAACGACTTAGCAACTATCCAGGAAAGTGTTTTCTCCTCCTATTCTCAAGCTTGCAAACTTCCTGTGACTCCTGTTGATGAACTAGAAATTCTAGAGATCACAATCTGGAAACAGCTCAGTGAAAAACAACACTTACTAGAAAAATTGCCTTACCGCATTGGCCTACGCATTGAAACAGAAGTTGCCATGCAACTCATCGACAATCCTAAACAGAATTTCGGAAGCCTCGTGCACCATACTCTTCACGCCTTCCAAAAAAATAAAGAATTGACTCTAAGCAAAAAACCTATAGAAATAGAAAAAAAAATCAAGCTGTGGTGTCAACAGGGAGATCTACTCTGTAGATGCGTCCGTTTTGATAGTGAACTACCGCTGCTAAAGAAAATTCAAGCTCTCCATACTGAACTCAAAAACGCTGGGAAACAACTTTGCTGTAGTGAATTTGTTGGAAAAGTATGCCAAGCCTATCTATATGAACACCCGACATTAGGCTGTTATGCAACACAACTTTCACAACGAGTATATATTCTATATAAATACTCCTGGTATACCTTCTTCTCCGATGCGCAGGAATCTTCTATTGATCGTTTTTTACTGTGGCAAAAAACAGAAATAGAACGGCTGCTTCCCAAGGAATACCTCAGAGAAAAAATACGTTCATTATTTGTACAAACCCTTCCACTCATCCCTTTAGACATCAAGATCCTGGACCGTCTCTTAGCAATCTAGAAGCTGAGATATTTTAATTAGAGCTCTTTCGAAACTAAGCTTCAGTCGATTTTAGGGTTCTTTTGAGTCTCTTTTCTTTGGGGTAATATCAACTTCGTATATTACCCCAAAGAAAAGAGTCGAAAAGCGGCTAAAAGAATCACCAAAATAGACGAAGCCTTAGTTTCGAAAGAGCTCTATTGTATTACAATCGCTCGCGTTCTGTTTTCCGAGCCAAGAGATAGCTGCCCAATAGGACCAAAGGAATACTGAGAAGTTGTCCCATAGTGAATGGAAAATCAGGAGCAAGGAGCATACTTTGCTCTTCTTTGAAAACTTCAACAAAAAACCGGAACCCAAATAATAAAACGAGAAACAATCCAGAAATTTTACCCGTTCTAAGGAAAAACTCTTTGTTCTTGAAAAGCCACAACAACAGAAAAAAGAGGACAAGATACCCAGCACTTTCGTAGAGCTGTACAGGGTGACGCGGAGTGATAAGGCTTCCATCTGCGGGATGCAGAAAGATAATTCCCCATGGAAGCTCTGTAGGTCTTCCCAAAATTTCCTGGTTAATAAAATTACCAATACGAATACATGCACCGGCTAAAGCAACAGGAATCACCGTATAATCTAAGACTTTGAGAAAGGATATGGAAACCTTGAACCGTCGTTTAAGACGCCTAGTAAGAAATATAAGTGCTATCAAGATCCCAACTGCAGCTCCATGACTAGACAATCCCCCTTGCCAAATATAGAGAATTTCCAGAGGCTCTGCTAACCATTGATGAGGATTTTGATAGAAGAATACATCCCCTAATCTGGCGCCAATGATCGCGCCTAGGCCAATATATAATAAAAACTGTTCAGCGATCTCATTAGCTTTTTTATATGAGATCCCCTCTCTATGCAGTAGATAGCAAAATACGAGATACCCGAGAAAAAAACCTAATGCAAATAAGAATCCATACCATAAAATGGGCCTGTCTAAAAAGGGGATATTCCAAGGCAACAACTCTCTAGGAGGATCCCAAGTCAGGTAACCAATCATGTTTAAGCTCACCTTACTTACGACAGGAAAAACTAAAGAACCCTGGCTTCAGGGTGCTGTCGAAGAGTACACCAAAAGGCTAAAGAGTGCAATCGAACTCACCTGGCGTCTTGCCAAAGATGATAAACAATTAGAAGAATGGACCCTTCTAGAGCCTCATTTCCTTGGGCTAGACCCAAACGGGAAGTTGTTGCATAGCAAAGAATGGTCTTCTTTCCTATTCGATATCTGGGAAAGGCAGGGCTGCCGGCTTACTATGGTCATCGGCGGGGCTTGTGGTCTTACCGAACCCATGAAAAAAAAAGCCACCGCTTTAATTAGCCTCTCCCCCCTCACCTTTACCCATCAACTGACTCGAGTCATCTTGCTCGAACAAATCTACCGAGCTTTAGAGATTCGTAGAGATTCCCCTTACCACCGATGACCCTTCACGAAAATACGTCATACCACCGTTGATCAGTGCCGAACCTACCGCAAGATCAATAAACCCGTGAATATCCGCAGGGATCCCTAAAAATCTCAGAGAGACCCCAAGTCCTACCATAATCAACAATAAAAGATAGTAGCGAGGAGGATAAAGCTGAGAAATAGGAAGTGGGCTAGACAAAGAAACTAACCGCTGCATCCCTTTACGAGCAGCTTTAGCTAGTACAACTCTCCCTTTGATAAGACCTGCCAATAACCCAAATATGACAAGCGACATGGCCGCTTGGTCAGCACTACCCACCATTGGAATAAGAAACTTAACAAGCGGTGAATGCCCATTTGTAGTGGCTTTAACAAGAAGCGGAACCCCCTTCATCATCAACATGATTCCTACAGCCAACCAAACCAACCCAGACAACCGTATCGCAGTGATGTGTCTAATTTTCATAAGTTCTCCCGTAATGTGATACGCAATTCTACTAGATCCCTTTCTCTAACGTCGACAAAAAAATCATTGAGACCTACAATGCGCGTCTTCGTGAATGTTTCAAATCCATAGTACGGAGTAAAATAAAATTTATGAATATATCATTGGCTTTCCTTCGCACGTTTTTTACAATTCTCAGCATCTTCTTTATGACTTTGTTCATGGTGACAATTCCTGGGGGATCCTATCTCGTAAAGATTTTTACAGGATTAGGATTAGGCATTGGATTTAGTTTGCTTTTATTTGGCTTTGACACCGTTTTCCGAAGATTTAATCTTCGATCGTTCAATGTAGCTATTATAGGCCTTTTTTTTGGTTACCTAATGGGGCAAGCCCTAGTGTTGATTTTCGGAGCGATTCTAGACATCAGCGCTATCTCCAACGCCTCACCTCAGATTCTTGAGATCATCAAGATTGCGCTCTTCCTTTTTGGTCTCTATTTGGGAACCATCATGACCATGCGTTCTTCTGACGAGATTTATATCAGCATCCCCTTTGTTAAGCTCGCTCCAGCTGCTCAAAAAAAACGCGATCTTCTCGTCGATATGTCTGTGCTTGCTGACGCTCGTATTCTAGATATTTCATCAACAGGCCTTTTCGACAACCAACTCGTAGTCCCAAGATTTGTCATCAAAGAGCTCTATGCTCAATCAGAAGTAGGCGATGAAATCAACAAAGCCAAATCTAGACGTGCTCTTGACGTGGTAAAAAAACTCGAAGCTCTTCAAGGACTTGATATCCGTTTTAATGATACAGATTTCCCCGATGTTCATGAATCCACCTCCAAGATGATTCGTTTAGCACGCCTACTCGATGCCAACCTCCTAACAGCTGATATTAGCCGAGTTCAAATGGCTACTTTAGAAGGCGTTCGCGTCATTAACATTCACACCTTATCCAATGCTCTTAAACCACTCATGCAAACCGGCGAGCTCATCAAAATTAAGATTCAACGCTATGGGAAAGAACCTCGCCAAGGTGTTGGCTATTTAGATGATGGCACGATGGTCGTTGTAAACGGTGGGGGTGACTTCATTGGGGAGATTATCGAAGCTCAAGTTCTCTCCGTCAAACATACCACTTCGGGCCGCATGATTTTCTGTAATGCTAGCGATGAAGATCATCCAGGAGGCTCCTATCACCACGACGAGCATGATGAGTCCTAAACATTCGATCCTTGGCATAGGCAACGATATCATCGAAATCGAGCGAATACGTCTGAGTATTGAGAACCACGGAGACCGGTTCCTCAACAGACTATTCACTCCTAGAGAAAGAGCCTATTGCCTTGGATTTAGAGATCCACATCCTAGATTTGCTGGAAGATTTGCCGCTAAGGAAGCCGTTGTTAAGGCGCTTGGCTGTGGCTTTGGTAAATCCGTCTCCTGGCACGACGTTGAAATCATCAATAACGAAGAAGGTAAGCCCATCGTGCATCTAGCAGCTCACCTTCTTCAAAAATTTGGCACTAGGGATATCCTAATTACGATCAGTCACTGTAAGCTCTACGCAACAGCCGTCGCCATCCGCACTTGGTAATCGTGTATCCTTTGCATGGGGTGCAAGAGGTAGGAGCCCCCTCACCCAGATTCTTTTTTCTTAGGGAATTATGTTCAACCTGACCTACGTTAATCGACTAATAGTCAAACTCAAAGAACGCTTCCCACATCTAGACGAAATGCATAACAATGCCATTGTCGCCGTCACAACGGAGTTCTTTCGACCAACTGTCGGAGAGTTTCTCAGAATGCCTTCCCCGCCATCTACGAACTCTTCGTCGCCCCACTTGACAGAGCTCCCTTTAAGGATACTAGACGCGGTCTGAGCCTTAACCGTTTGGGGTCGCTCTTCTTCCACAGTTGATCTGTTTGCCAGCGCCGGCAAAGTGATAGCTTGGATCATTTTTGCAAAACTCTATGACTTTTAGTCTAAAAATACCCACTAGATTGATGCACTCAAAGCCGATTTAGGTGTATTGAGATCACTAAAAACATCATAAAAAACATATTTTCTTTGGTTAAAATATACTATTATGGTATATCTAAATCATGGATAACCTATCTTTTCAAATATGATTAACGCATTGGATGTACCATGGATGAGTTAGCAGGGCTGGGCAAATTATCTCGTAAGAGGCTCGCAGACGTACTTCGCAATTCAAATGGCTGCATATCAGTAGGTTTGGTAGCAGAGACATTGTGCGTCTCACGAGAACAAGCAAGGCTATACCTGTCCTCATGGGTAAAAAATGGCTGGCTACGAAGGGTCAGGAGAGGGCTATATTTCCCCGTGGATATAGCGGCAGAAACTCCAGATGGAGGCGTTCTCGATCCATGGGTAATAGCATCACAGATCTTTCCCCCCTGCTATATTGGGGGATGGTCTGCGGCCAAACATTGGGATTTTACCGAACAGATTTTCGAATCGACGATCGTTTTTACCTCTCGACGCCTAAATCAAAAAAAGCAGTCCATTGCAGGATTAACATTTTTGATAAAAAAATCAGCGTCTGACAAAATGTTTGGGCTTAAGTCCGTTTGGAAAGATCAGATCAAAGTACAAGTGTCAGATCCTCATAAGACGATCATAGATATGTTTGATGATCCGTCAATTGGAGGAGGAATTCGTTCAGTGGTCGACTTTTTTCAAAAATATCTCTCTTCAAGTGAATGCGATCTAAACATTTTGATCCAATATGCAGAGAAGATGAGCAACAAGGCGATTTTTAAACGTTTAGGGTTCGTATTATCAAAAATAAAGCCTGATGAGACGCGTTGGATTGCACAATGCTTAAGTCATTTGAGCCAGGGAAATTCGCAACTAGACCCAGCATCAAAAGGAAAACGCCTGATCAAAAAATGGAGATTATGGGTTCCTGAAGGATTAGAAGAGGGATTTCGATGATTAACAAATTTGAACTTGCTCGAAAAGCAAAAGAGCACGGATTGCAATCCTCTACGATTGAAAAAGACTACGTTTTAGGATGGATACTGATTGGCATTCAAAACCATCCCCAGACGAGAGATTCATGGGTTTTTAAGGGAGGAACATGCCTTAAGAAATGCTTCTTCAACAAGTATCGTTTTTCGGAAGATCTAGATTTCACTCTGCTGGATGCTCAGCAAATGAAAGAAGAGGCGCTGCAACCCATCTTAAAACAGATCGCACAGTGGATTTATGAGCAGTCGGGAATCGAAATCCCAGAAAATTTAATTTCTTTGGACCCACATCGCAGCTTATCCATACAAGGTAAACTATCCTACAGAGGCCCTTTAAAGCAGCCAGTCCCTTATCCTTCCATCAAATTGGACCTTACTGCCAATGAACAAGTAGTGCTGCAGCCAGAAAAACGAAGAGTTTTCCACGAGTACTCCGATTGCCCAATCGAAACGCCCCAAATTCTAAGCTACTCCTATGAAGAAATTTTCGCTGAAAAATTAAGAGCTTTGGCCGAAAGAGCACGGCCCCGCGATCTCTATGACGTTGTCCATCTTTACCAAGAGCGTCATCGACTGACTGATATAGAAAAACTCCTGGAGTCTCTTCAAGGCAAGTGCGCCTTTAAAAAGATGGGGATGCCCAATCTGTTGATGATTGAACAACACCCTCAAAAGTCGGAGTTTTCATCTGAATGGAAGAATATGCTGCACCACCAGGTGAAGGATCTACGGCCATTCGAGTATTTTTGGGAACATTTACCCGATATTTTCTCGTGGATTTACCATTCAAAAAATAACTTATGAGAGGGGCGTTGCCTGTAGAGCAGCTGTGCAATACTGTGCATGGAAAAATTGCACAGCATTTGTAAATAACTGACAAACAGCGAGATATACTGAAGAAATTCTTAATTAAGCAAAAGACTAGCTTAGTCAAAAAAACACTCGACACCCTCCTTTGGGTATTTCTTCACTGAGATCGCCTCTTCCGTTATCGGGTAAACACACAACAAAATCAGCATCTATTTCGAACGCAAAAATTTGATCTGATATTTCGAGGCTGTATATTACCTATGACCAAGGCATAAGAGGATTTCTTTTTGCTGGCTTCATGTTTACTCCACTCATTTAAATGTTCTTCTAATTTTGTCATAAAAAATGTCGTAAACTGTCGTAAAAAGCTGAATTATCCTAGCTAATTATTCTCCGATATTTTTCCAAAAACGCGAAATTTTCGCTTTAGTTTGACAAAACAATACTGTTTTCGTACCCTATTCGCCTAGAAGAGGTGCGTTCACCAAGTAACACTGCTAAGGAGTCCAAATTCCAGTGATGCAGTGCCAGGGGTCGAATGCCGAAATCCTACCAACTTGGATAAGATAGGATTGGGGTTAGTAGCGAAAGCGCTAACACTGTCACGCGATGCGTGGAGCACTTCGAATTGATTCGTCCTTTCTTCGCGTGCCCTCCATTTGCGTATTCTGTAGCTTTTATTTAGGGATGGGTATGTCAAAAAATACGTTACACAGACGGCTTAAAGCGCGTCACATCGCAATGATCGCCATTGGCGGCTCCATTGGTTCTGGAATTTTTATCGCCAGCGGTACAGCCATTCACATGGCAGGACCTGGAGGAGCTCTCCTCGCATATTCTATCATAGGTTTGATGGTCTATTTTTTAATGACCAGCCTTGGAGAAATGTCGACATTGATCCCTTCTACAGGTAGTTTTTGTGACTATGCCAGCCGTTTTGTAGACCCAGCTTTTGGGTTTGCCATGTCGTACAACTATTGGATTAACTGGGCCATTACAACAGCCGTCGACTTATCTGCTGCAGCTCTAATCATGCACACCTGGTTTCCCGGAATTTCGTTTTTGCAATGGAGTCTCTTTTTTTTCTTGATGATTCTCGCACTAAACTTCATGTCCGTCGGATTTTATGGTGAACTACAATATTGGTTCTCAGGGATCAAAGTGGTCGCGGTGATCTTATTCATCATCGTCGGTATCTTCGTGATTTCCGGTATACTAGGGCATCAAAAGCCTCTTGACTTTAGCAACTGGACTATGGGCGATGCGCCATTTCATGCGGGATGGGTGGGTTTCATCAGTGTCCTGATGATTGCTGGATTTTCTTTCCAGGGCACAGAGATTTTTGGAATCACTGCTGGAGAAACACAAGATCCTAATACCAGCATCCCTAAAGCGGTGCGTAGCGTCTTCTGGCGAATTCTATTATTCTATATTCTATCCATGGGGGTCATTAGCTTTCTCATCCCCTACACCAATCCATTGTTGATTAGCGCAAGCACTACAAATGTAGGCGCTAGCCCCTTTACACTTGTTTTTACAATGGCTGGATTACATTTTGCTGAAGTGACTATGACCATTGTGGTCTTACTAGCAATTCTGTCTGCTGCCAATGCCAGCATGTACACAGCAACAAGAACCTTGTGGCATATTGCTCAGGAAAAAAACGCACCAAAATTTTTAGCCAATACCACAAAACATGGCATTCCCGTTCCGGCATTGCTATTTAGTGCTGTGATTAGTGCCGCAGTGTTTTTATCCTCGATTTTCGGTCAGGGGCAATTCTTTGTTTGGTTATTAAATATTTCAAGTTTGACAGGTTTTATCGCTTGGTTCGGCATAGCTCTATGCCACTACCGATTCCGTCGTGCGTATCTAGCACAAGGCCACAAACTCTCAGACTTGCCTTACCATACCAAAGCCTTCCCATTTGGCCCAATATTTGCACTTTGTCTGTCGGTTTTAGTCGTGGCAGGACAACAGTTCGATGCCTTAGTGACTCACAAACTCAATTTCGATAATTTGATTGGTACCTATATTGGGTTGCCTATTTTCATCGCGTTGTATCTCGGCTATAAGCTCTATAACAGGACAAAACTCATCCCTCTTAAAGAGTGTAAATTCAATTAATTATTGATGCCATTTACAGAAAATCCCAGGCCTCATCGCTTGGGATGGCATTAAATAGAGGCTTTCATAGGCGTATATGGCGGAACAAAAAAAGCAAAAGATGCAATTTTTGGTCATTTTGACCATCGTCTTTTTAGCCTTTATAGGCATCTCCATGCCTTATTTGATCTTTCCAGCGCTCTTTCTTAATCCCTCATATTCTATCCTGCCTGTCGGAGAAGGTGCATCTAATCAGGCGCTTTTTCTGGGTATTACATTAGCGGCCTATCCCCTAGGTCAATTCATAGGATCGCCTATTCTCGGAGCTCTTTCGGACGATTATGGCCGTAAGCCACTGCTTTCTGGAAGTTTGGCCATCTCAGCTCTCTGTAATTTGCTTACTGGGTTTGCTATTGAACAGCACTATCTGGGACTACTTATTATCAGTCGATTTACAGCTGGCCTAATGGAGGGAAATATCGCTATTGCCCGTGCTATGGCAGCAGATATCACAACGATCTCCAAACATGAAACCTTTGGTAAAATTAATGCCACAGCCTCTATCGCATTCCTCGTAGGCCCTCTTTTGGGCGCCTTAATGGCCGACAAGAGCTTATGGGAAAGTTTGACAACTGCTACGCCCTTCTACTCGATTGCTATCCTCTTTTTTTGCCTTTCCTTACTCTCCCTCCTTCTACTTGAAAAAACGGTGATTCGCACCCCAACTAAAGTACAAACTTTTTGGCAGCGCATCCACCTCATTAAAAGGATGTCGGTGCTGTTCTCTAATAAACACCTACAGTTCCTCATGATCATTTCCACATGTTTTACTCTTGCAGTGGATATTTTTTATGAATTTGGTCCCGTCCATCTCACAATCCAATGGGCTCTTGCTCCCGTACAACTCATCATTTACAACGGCGTATTATGTCTCGGACTTGCAGCTGGAAATGGGTGGCTACCAACACTCTTGTCCAAACACATCTCTAATCGCTTAGCCATTCTTAGTTCTATTGGTGGATTTACTCTTTGTCTTATTGGTGTCGTATTGACAAAGTCCACTTTTCTCATGATAACACTATTTGGCCTAAGCGGACTTGCCATTGGACTTGCAGTGACCCTGCTTACGGTGAATATTTCCAACTCTATTCCAGACACTATTCAAGGCGAGGTGATGGGAACGCAGGTATCTCTGCGCGTCTTGGGAGATGCCATCATCTGCCTATTTGGCGGCACACTATTGTTGCTATCATCCAAACTTATTTTAATTGCGGCGGCTATAATGTGTGCGTGTGCAACGATTTACTATGGTCGTGCTAAAACAGCTTGACATCTACCGAAAAGAACTCTTTTACTCACCTTACGCACATAGAGGGGCTTAGAAGCTGTACTAAAACCTGGGTTCGTCGCTTTTGTGGATTATTTTGGCCGCTTTTCGACTCCAAAATTGGGGGGCTATATACCTTTGTCGATATTGCCCCCCAATCATTTGGATCGAAAATCG
>Ga0207952_1000436_pt1 | contig 34644 bp, 27 predicted proteins | sample SubbioR12Aug_8Ca_FD_184831 | JGI IMG/M metagenome (GOLD analysis project Ga0207952, IMG submission 184831) | Serpentinite rock and fluid subsurface biosphere microbial communities from McLaughlin Reserve, California, USA - CR12Aug_8Ca (SPAdes) | ecosystem: Environmental > Terrestrial > Deep... | reverse complement strand
TCGTTTTCGGAATTAAGGGAGCTAATACACTCCATTGCTCTTCGGTTAGTTCTTCTCTTCGTGTCATGCTCCAAAGTTAACATAATCCGAAAAAAGTTAACAGACCCTATTTATGAAATGAGTTCTAGTCACCAAACTATGCATATGGTATGCCACATCTTTCAATGGCCGGTATTCACGCGGCCTGCTCAAAGTCAACCGGGTAAACAAAAAACCAGCAAGCGTTGAAGATAACAAGACATGCAGAGACAGGAAACCGACGAAAGGTGAATGCGCAGATAAAAGCGCCTGATCTGAAAAAAACATGTAGAAAACGAGACGCAAAAATAAGGCCGTTACTACCGTCAGAATAATCGACGGCGCGACCCATTCCCGCCGGGCATCAGAAAACGCTCCTGCCCTTGTAAAGATGATGATTTGCAGCAAGACAACCACAGCCAGAGATGGCAAAGACAGAAACGCAAAAATTGGGAATAACTCAGTCATGAACCTGGAAACAGGCATGGAAACACCGAATGCAACAATATTCATAATTTAGCGATGGGATGGATTTGCGCACATCTTACACTGCGTCGTGCTCACTTTGACAGTGGCTTACTTTAATTAAATTAGAGGATGTCATCATGTCCAGGCCTGTACTGTGTCAGTCATAGTTGATGGTCGAGCATAAAACAGATATCGCTTTTAGCCTCATGGTATAGTCCCATGAAGTAGACGAGTGTCATTCTGCAAATCATTTATAAACATAAAAATCGAATTTACATCCAGACCACCAAACTTGAACAAGAGCTTGCCATCCACAAGTGCATGCAAGGTTCTACAGATAAAGCCCAATCATGCAACGTCTCTACCGCTTTCCGCTCTCACTATTCTTTTTCTCTTTTGCCAGCCCCGCATTTGCCTTCAGCCCCCGCTCCGAGCTGGAAGAGTTGATCATAGCGGCGGCGGGTAGCACTGTGTGCAGCCTGATTGCCATCATCGTGGTATTGGTCAAGTCGAACAAATCTTTCTTGCCGCGTTTGCTGATGGCCCTGGCATCGCCCCTGCTGGTTTTCCCTATCTGTATGGGGGGCAGCATGGCGACTTCCTATCTCGTGAAGCAGGCCAGTGATGTGAAGAAAGAGCAGGATACCGCGCTGCGCATACAGGAAGAAACCGAAGCCTGGCAGCAAAATGCCTTGCGCACTGCTGCCTGCAATGGAGATAGCGCAAGCCTCAAATTAGAGCTGGCATCTGATGCACATGATCAGGAAACCAAACAACGCGTGCTGAACGAATGCGTCTTGCCCATGGCAGATGCAGCAAGCCTTGAAGCCATGCTGCTTGATCTGCGGGAGCGTAATACCGGGCCGCGGGCTCACTGCATTTATCTGACCCCGGTATTACAAAGCATGGATACCAGTTTGCTGGATGTCTTTGCCGGACAAAAGCTGTCACTGGCCTGCCCCGCCGACGCATATTCTCATACGGACAATACCACACCCTTTGTCCCGAGCTGGTGGGATGTGGTGAACCAGCAGCACACTGCCGATGCAGTGAAGTTGCTGAACACCCTGCGCTATTTGCAGTCGCATGGTGTCGACATGAAAGTGGCAATCGATGGCCGCTCCTTATTGTCGATAGCGATGGAAAGCAGCAAGCCTGAACTCATTCTGTTTGCCCTCGATGCTGGTGCCGACCCCTACCTGCTTGCTAAAGAACAGTCGACTCTCTCTCCCCTGGAAACCTGGACCTTGCAGCGTTTTTCCTTTACTAGTATGGGCACCTATAGCGAGGCAGACCGGAAAAACATACAGTCACGCCTGCGTGAGATGACGGCCAAGGAAGCAGACGCGCTGGCACATAAAGTAAATGACAAAGGTGGTCTGGACAATGCCAAGGATGGCGGTGCCGGTTTGCTGTCTTACCTGATCAAAAGCGGGGCTAGCCTGCATCGCATGAACAGTGGTGGCAACGGTGCCTTCAACGCTTACACACGCCTGTCACCTGCTTTGCAGGAAGTGCTCAATCAACTCAATGACCAGCAACTGCAAGAATTTATTTGCCCTGTGCCCGGAAAATATGACGATGAATATGCTGTCTATGCACAAGCCATAGAGGCGGAAAATAAAGAGATCATTTCTTTTCTGAAGCAACGCAAGATGCCTGAGACTTGCCCGAAGATGCCAAGAGCAAACAATACGCCAGAGTAAAGCCCACTCACATCGATCATGCCAGGTTTTACACGTCTTGCAATCGCCCTGTTTTTTGCCACGGCATCCAGCCATGCTATGGCCTTTTCACCTGGCTCCAGGCTTGATGAACTGATCATGGCGGTAGTGGGCGGCGCCCTGCTCAGTATCATCGCAATGGTGATGGTGTTCATCAAACTGAAAAAATCTTTCTGGCAAAGGGCCTTGATTGCCTTGTCATTACCGTTGGTGGTTTTCCCGGCCTGCGTGCTTGGCAGCATGTTGACGAGTGCGGGCTTGAGCAATTTCCGGCAATGGCAAGACCAGCGTGAAAGCCTGCGCGTAGAAGCCCAGAACGAGCGCGACTGGCAAAAGAATTTTTTGCGCAGTGCCGCCTGCGAAGGTGAACATGAGCGTTTTGCAAAAGAGCTGACATACAGCAGACATGAGCAAGTCAGCAAGCAAAGGACTCTGGAAGAATGCATCATCCCCAGGGCCAGTGTCACGGACCTGCGCGCCTTGCTGGCTGATCTGCAAGAAAGAGATGACAGCCCGAATGCCTACTGCGCCTATCTGAACCCGGTTTTGGCCAGCCTTGATACCAGCTTGATGGAAGTGTTTGTAGAACAGCATTTGCCGCTGACTTGCAAGTCGCAACATTATCCGCCTGAACAGCTCAATTATGATGCGGAACATGAACCACCGTCCTGGTGGGATGTGTTTGCCCGCAGAGAGAAAATCCCGGCTGAACAATTACTACCCGCCTTGCGCTATCTGCAGGCGCATGAAGTCGATATGAAACGCATCGTCGCCGGACGTTCATTATTGTCACTGGCAGTGGAAAGCAGTAATGTCGCAGCGATAGAATTTGCCCTGGAACTTGGCATGGACCCGCATGATGGCCTCTATAAATGGGATGGTTTGTCACCCGCCGAGACCTGGGTATTGCAAAGTTTTTCTCTAGGCAATAGCGAGTCTTACAGCATCGCCGCCAGGCAGCGTCTGCAACCGCGCCTGGGTGTAATGACAGCAGCACAGGCAGAAATGCTGGCGCGCAAGTTGCACAAGAAAGTCAATCTGGAGATGCTGGCCCATGGTGGTGCAGACATGCTGGCCTACCTGCTGCGCAGCGGGGCCAGCATGCGCAGGCTCAATGAAGGCGGCAATCTGCTATTTGGCAATACGCCCATGTCCCCTGAATTGCTGGCGGCACTCGACCAGCTCAATGATGCACAACTGGCTGATTTCATTTGCCCTGAAGCGGATGAGTATAATCGTGTCTATTCGCTGTTTTCTGAAGCACGATCAGCAGAGAACAAGCCACTCATTGCCTTCTTGCAAAAACGCAATATGCCAGCAAGCTGCCGGGATGCGGGCAATCAATAAAAAATGTTTGCATGCTATATTGTGCAAGCACCTACCAATGGACATAGTCAATCTGATGCATATCTCGCCAATCCAAGCAGCAAGCAATAGTGACCGACGTCCGACAGACTGTTTTCACCTGTTCGACCAGGCACAGTGGCGCAAGATCCTGATGCGCCTTGTCTTGCCGCTGCTGATTTTCTCGCTCAGCGGTTGCGGTACTGCCATCGTTGCGGGTGGCATCATAGAACGTAATCTAAAAGACCGCGAGAATGCACGCGAAGGTGAACGTGCCCGTACCGAAAAAGAGCGTCAGTGGAAAGCCAACTCCCTGCGCATCGCAGCCTGCGCAGGCGAGCCTGCTGCTTTTGACAAAGAACTACGCTCGGGCAGGCATGATGCGGACAGCAAGCAGCGCGCACTGGAAGATTGCATCATTCCACAATCAAATGTCGCGGGCTTGCGTAGCCTGCTAAGTGATTTGCAGTCAGAAAACAAGGAGAAGGATGGCTATTGTGCCTACCTGGCCCCGGCGCTTACCAGTCTTGATACCCGCCTGCTTGATATCTTTGTAGAACAACGACTGTCGCTGACCTGCAAGTCACGATCGTATCCTGAAGACCAGTTTGCTCGCAATGCCAGCCAGCGCCCACCTTCTTGGTGGGATGTGTTTGTCCGCAGGAGCAACATACCGGCTGCGCAACTGATACCCGCCTTGCGCTACCTGCAAGCCCACGACGTGGACTTGAAGCGTATCGTTGCTGGCAACTCTCTGTTACTGCTGGCGGTAGAGAGCAGAAACACCGCTGCCATTCATTTCGCGCTGGACCTGGGCATGGACCCGGATGACCCGGCCTACAAATGGGACAAACCGTCACCCCTGGAAACCTGGGTTTTACAGCGTTTTTCTTACACCCGATTCTATACCAGTGAAGACGCACAAAGCCTGCAGGCACGGCTGGGTGAGATGACCGTTGCGCAGGCAGAATCAATGGCGCGCAAACTGCACAAGAAAGTCAATCTGGAAATGCTGGCCAATGGAGGCGCTGACATGCTGGCCTACCTGATACAGAGCGGGGCCAGTATGCGCAGGCTCAACAGCGGCGGCAACCTGATATTTGGTAATACACGCATGTCAGCAGAGTTGCTGGCAGCGCTCAATCAACTCAATGATACACAGTTGGCAGAATTCATTTGTCCGGAACTGAATGAATACCATCAGCCATATCCACTCTTTGCCAAAGCCATTGCAGATAAGAACGAGCCACTGGTCACCTTCCTCAAGCAGCGCAAGATGCCTGAAACTTGTCCAGCTTTATCTCAATAAACGGCATGCAATAAGTAAAATAAGGCATGACCGGTCCTCACCTTGGTGAGGTGAACTCTGCGCAGGCAAACAGCAGCACTCGTTTACTTTTTATTCTGCTCCAGCAATGGCACATCCTTGCCGTCGACTTTCAAATTGAATGATGCGCCTTTGTGCACCATCTGCACCTTGATCGCGCCCTTCTTTTTATAGATGACATTGCCATTGAGGCGCAGTTCACCATTCTTCAATTCCAGCACATTGCCATTTTCTGTGACTGTGCCAGAGACACCTTCCATGGTGGAGATGGCGGCATCGCCTTCCATTTTGAAACTGCTACTGTCAGGCACGGCATGGGCCAGGCTGGCTGCTGATAATGCGAGCAAACTGCAAAACAGGATGGATATGGATTTCATGGCCTTGTTTGTCATCATGGATAAATAAAGAACAGCTACCCTAGGCCAATAAAAGTAATTTGTCAAATAAGTAATTATTACTCCGTGATGCTTGTGCCCCGGATGATGTTTTACCAATTGTAATTTAGGCTGTTATCTGCTGGGCTTTGCGTATACTCCTGCCGTCCACATTACTCATCATATTATGATTTTCAGCGGCAAGGCTTTTCTGATACTGAGCTGCATGGTATGCCTGTCACAGGCGCAAGCCATGCCGGTGGAAGTGCATACCCGCATCGCTACGTCTGCAAGCAGCAGCAATAAAGTGGCACTGACGCTGGATGCCTGCTCAGGCAAATTTGATGCAAGCCTGCTGGATTTCCTGATACGCAAACGCATACCCGCCACCATTTTCGTGACCAAGAAATGGCTGGATAAAAACCCTGAGGGCGTTGCCATCATCAAGGCCAATCTGGATTTGTTTGGTGTCGAAGACCACGGCGAAAAACACATCCCCGCCATCATCGGCCCTGGCCGGAAAGTCTATGGCCTGGCAGGCGAACCCGATATCGCTGGCTTGCAGCGTGAAGTCACCGAAGGTGCCAAAGCCATCACCAGCACGATAGGCATAGCACCACGATGGTATCGCGGTGCCAGCGCCAGATATGACCCGCTGGCAATGACAGAGATCAACCGCCTGGGTTATAAGATCGCCGGTTTTTCATTGAATGCAGACCAGGGTGCAACCCTGCGCAAGCAAGCCATCATCAGGCAATTCAAACGGCTGCAAGCGGGCGACGTCATCATCGCCCACATGAACAAACCCGCATCCGATTCTGCCGAAGGCCTGGCCGTAGCACTGGACGCCAGCCTGAAACAAGGCTTTGTCTTCGTGCGCCTTGACCAGGTCGAATTGCAACGGGTGAACCTGTATGAGCAGCGAGTGGGCAAGCAAAAACCAATAACTCAGTAGGTACGATTAGCGCAGCGTAATCGTACGCATGTCGAACGTCAAATCATCACCGCTATAAATTTTTTCGGATATCTTCATTTGCTCAACGCTCGGCTGTCTCAATGCTTTTTTGACCAGTTGCAAACGCCAATAATCATGTTTGTATTTGTACGATTACGCTGCGCTAATCGTACCTACATGACCTGCTCAAACTACACGACTACTCATTTCACATCCGGCATAATCGCCAAAGACAACCAGGCAGCCTGGGTCAGATAAGCACGGTATTTTTTGGGCGAGGTAGGGATGCGCCCGGACAGCCAGGCACGGCAATAGTTTTCTGCCTGTCCTATCAACAGTGAAGGCAGCAAGTCAGCGGGTATATGTTTGATATGCGCGTGCCGCTCAGGTACAGACCACCAGCTAAATATATTTTTATTACGGCTACGGTTTTTTGCACTCAGTTCATCTGCCTGCGGCCCTTTGGCGATGGCAGCCCGCGCCTGGTATTGGAAACGTGCCAGTTCAGGTTGTTCAGTCACCCAGTCTACATAGCTGCCGACGATGGCAGCCACGCCTTCCTGGGCAGTATCGGCCTTTTGCAAATACTCGCCCAGCAGACGCGCCTGATCGTCCAGTGCACTGAAAAACAGCGCCGCCGCCAAGCCTTCCTTGCTGCCGAAATGATGATAGATGTTGCCAACACTGGTATCGCAATGCAGCTTGATGATTTCTATCGTCGTCAGTTCCAGGCCATGCTGATTGAAGCAGGCCAGGGCACCCAGCAGGATATCGCGCTTTAATTGCGCCCGCCTGCCTGGATAATTACGTTCGAGTATGTCTGCGGTTGACAAAGTTTGCTACCAATAATGGATGACTGAAGATATCAGTGCCTGATGATACCGCAGGACTCGCAGCAGCAAAGCACTTGACACTGAAAATTATTCTAGAATATTATTCTATAACAGAACTATATTCTACAAATAAATTCGTATCATTGTCCACCAAGGAGAGTAAAAATGAGTCAGGCATTAGACATGTTCAACATGGCAGGCGCAGAGCAATTCAGCAAAATGGTATGCCAGATGGCCCCCTATTTCAGCACCATCAACCCTACGCTGAACACCTTGCGCCCGGGCTATGCAGAAGCCCAGATCCCTTTCCGCCGCGAGATCACCAACCACCTCGGCACCGTCCACGCCATTGCGCTATGCAATGCCGCAGAACTGGTGGCAGGCACCATGACCGACGTCTCCATCCCCAAAGGCGGCCGCTGGATACCCAAGGGCATGACAGTAGAATACCTGGCCAAGGCCAAGACCGACGTCAAAGCCATCGCCGACGGCAGCAACCTGGACTGGACCACCGCAGGCGACAAAATCGTGACTGTGGATGTATTTGATACCGCAGACCTGAAAGTCTTCACAGCGCGGATCACCATGAATGTGAAGCTGGCGGAGTAAGGGCCAAGCAGGTGACAAGGATGTGGGTGGCAATATTCATAGATGCGATTAACGAAGCGCAATCTGTCGAAATCGTATGACGAGCTAAATTCAAAATGAGTTTGCATTTGAAATTGAATTGCTCGTGCAAGCTTATTCGCCACAACATGCGTGCGGTTACGCTCTGCTAATCGCACCTATGCATGCTGCAATATCGTACTCATGTAACACGTTGTATTACTTTAGTCGTGCCCCCTATTTGCCATGCTTCCACCCACGGCTCAGAGTTCTCAATAGTCATTGCAAGCAGTTGATGACTCGCCAACTCTTCCCAATCGCCATCTGGCCATGGGAAGTGCCATCCTCCCAGAACGGCAACTGTTCCATCAAGCGTGTAGATAGAGCAATTGCCCAGCCAATGCTGCAGATATTCATTGTTGTCCAGTACGGGGGAAGCGTCTGGTGGTGGTAAAGTGGTGAAGGCATACGCATACAAATACTCGCCACCGTTTTCTAATAAAACAGCATCTTCCTGAAATACAGTGACGCCAAACTCGGAATCATCGTCCGCGTAAATACTCAAAACACCTGGCCGCTTGTAAAAATTCCCTGGCAAAAAACAACTATCAACACTGAGCCAATGTTGATAAGCGCCAGGTGGTGCCGGCACGGTTCCGGTACCGCCCCAGACTGCGGCCAGCTCAGTCCCTGCTCTTTTAAGAAGAATACAATCCTTCGCCAACTGCTGTGCCAGCAACGGTAGCGGCGCTAGTTTTTCGCGTGAGCTGGCATTAGTTACTCTATTGTCTTGCGACTTCAATTTTCCATGCACCCGTCTTAACAGGTTGGATAGGTGTGCAACAAAATTCATGGCAAATTTTCGACAAATATTGAGTTCTGATCATCGTACACTGCAAGGTAATCTCATGTAAACAAATGCGATTACGTTCCGCACTTATGCTGGACCCCAAAGAAGCAAAAAACAAAGGCCAGCTAATTAGCTGGCCTTTGTTATATCTCCAAAACTTAACGCACAAACAAGGCGATCAGGATAACGATAGGAAGTGGGATTCCAAGTAGCAAAAGTAAGATAGAACGCATGATAGGCTCCGAAAAATTATAAAGTGGTGTAAGCCCTTGCCCATTAATGAGTTAATAGATTAGTGAGCAAGGAGGAAAAATCATGCGATCAGATGTGCCTGATCACGTTGGCGGCCACCCAGGGTTGCGGCGAGGCTGGCGACGAAGGCGCCCAGCAACAGGGCAACAAACATCCACAGGGCAGAATTTGCTGCTGCCTTGCGTGCCTGGTCAGCGGCTGCTTTGGCTGAATTTTTGGCGTCCGTTACTGACTTGTTCAATTGCTCAAAGACTGCATCAACACGTTTGGTCGCATCTGCCTGTGTCATGTCGGTGCGTTTGGCAACCAGTTTGGCGAGGTAGTCACGGTCGGCTGGTGACAAAGAGCCGTTGGCAATGTCGGTGGACAGGATGCGGCTTACTTCCATGCGCACGTTATTACTATTGCCTGTGTTGCTGGCTGTACTGTCTGTGGCCGTTGATGTTGTGGTTGCTGTAGCCTGGTCAGCGCGCAGCAGCATGTCGGTGAAATAATCTACCGGGTTGACTTTTGCATTGCCAGCCACGGTTGCTGTGGCATTTACTGCCGTACCTGCTGCATCGGCTGCGCTGCCGAGTATGCTGGTGGCTGCACTGGCCAGCAAACCCACAGTCAGCAGGGATGCAACTGCCCAGGCCAGCATGCCATGCGCGGTGTCGCGGAAGTAGACTTCATGGTCATGCACATTGGTCCAGCGGGTACGCAAGCGGCCAGCGATGTAACCACCTATGCCGGATGCGGCCAGCTGGGTAAACGCCAACCAGGCGATCGTTGAAATGCCAATGACCGTGGTGTTATAAGACCACGGTGACACCGAGGACAGGCCCAGGCCCGTACCCAGCATCAATAGTATCAATGACAGTGCAGCCGCCGCTACGGCGCCCCCAAGTACTGCCCCCCAGGACACGCCGGATGTGCCGGCACGGCTTGCGTTTTCTGACGTGGCTAGCAGCACAGTTGCCTCAGTTGTCGTGTTATTCATATAGGTATCCGTCTTCTTTCGGTTGGTTTTTTTCGGAATGACATCGCCTGTTTTTTTATCTACTACAAAGCACAGGAGAATATGCACAGAATAGACATTCTTGATTTCCGGGTCTGTGTGTTTCCCAACACTGTGCACCAGTTTTTCAAGCGTTTTTTATGGCGGCGACTCTGGTTGCCGCAACAGCACGCATGGCAGGAAGCTGACTGAACTGCTTGACGGCAAAGGCCCAGATCATGCCCGATGCGTCCGGTCCTTTGGGGTCGCTGTAGGCGTGGCCAGCAGCGCCGCCACTCCATGCGTGGTCCAGCCCGGCGACTTCGCACAGGCTGACGACAATCTGGCCCTGGCTGCAATAATTGGTTACTGTGGCAGGGTAGCGTGTACCGCGTTGCACGATACGGGGCTTGCCCTCCTTCGCGCCTGCCTGTGCTGCCCATTGTCGTGCCAGCAATGGCGCATTGACGGGTGCGACGACACGGTCTTTGCTGCCTTGTATGACGAGCAAGGCTGGCAGCTTTACTCCGCCAGGCAGGGGTGCTGCATCTTGCCTGCGGCCACGCATCGCCATGACGGCTGTGGCAGGAGAGTTTGCCAGCCCGCTGGCAACACCAGAATGCATGGCCACTGCCTTGAAACGCTCAGGATAAGCCAGTGCCAGCAAGGCTGCCATGCTGGCCCCTGCCGAGAGGCCAGCGACGACGATGCGCTGCGGGTCTATGGGTTGTTGCAGGCAAAGCTGGTCTATCACGGCATTGATGGACCTGGCCTCGCGCTGCGCCCTGCCGGAGCGGGTTTCATACCAGTTCCAGCAGGCATGCGTATTCGAGAGTTTTTCTTGTTCGGGATACAGGACCAGGAAGCGTTTGCGGGCCGCCAGCCTGTTCATCCTGCTACTGGCAGCCAGTGCTGCGGCATCTTGCAGGCAACCATGCAGCATGACCACGAGCGGCAGGCGTTCAGTGCGCCGCACGCCAGGTGGCCGGTACAATTGATAGCGCCTGGCACCAGCATTGCCGACGGTGATGCCCGCAGTCCAGCTGCTGTCAGACTGAGGGACGGTCCTGGCAGACAGGATTGCTTTGGCGGGTTTGGGGACATTGGATATCTTTGCCGTCTTGGCTGGCTTGATTTGCCTGATTTGCTTGGGCGTCTTGATTGCCTTGGGTACCACACGTGCCTTGGGCAGTGCCAGCGCCTTGGTGACAACCTTGATACCCGCACGTGTCACGGTCTTGCTCATTTTGCTCAAGATACGCTGGAAAGACTTGCTCCATGGTGTCTTAGGGATACGTTTAGCCATAAATAAACTTCTCGTTCATGTGCTCACTCACCACGAATCGCCAGCAAGGCTTCTTTTACCCGCGCCAGGCCAAAGCGCCAGATCTGGTCGAGGTGGACATGGGGCATGGAAGGCAGCTCAGTTGGATCAATAAACACATTCAGGACCGCAGGGCCGCTGGCGTCAAATAGCTGACGCAAGCCCTGCTCAAGTTCGCTGGATTTTCTTGCCGTAAAGCCAGATGCGCCACAAGCCTGTGCAAACGCGGCAAAGTCCATATTAGGAAAGGTGCTGGCCTTGTCGGCGGGCAAACCAGCCTCTTCCATTTCCAGATGCACCAGGCCCCATTGCTGGTTATTGAAAACGATGACCTTGACTGGCAAGCGATGCTCTACACTGGTCATGAATTCACCTAGCAACATGGTGAAGCCGCCATCGCCAACGGCGACGATGACTTGCCTGTCGCGGTCCAGCGCCTGTACACCGTTAGCCTGCCCCAGGCTGGTGCCAACCGCTGCATTATTGAAGGATGCCAATATCCTTTGCTGGCCTGATTGCTGCAGCCAGTTACCACACCACAGCGTGACCACGCCGGTGTCGATGATGATGGCGGCATTGCTTTGTGCATGCAGGCTGATACCGCGAGCCAATGCCTGTGGATTGACATGCTTGTCGCTGTCTTTCAGCACGGCTTTCTTGTCCAGCATTTCATCCCATTTCTTGCGCGCATCAGTCACGCTCTGGAAGAATTGCTGTTCATGGCGCGGCGGCAATAGCTCCAGCAATTGCATGAGGCTGGGCTTGATGGCACCGACTATGCCCAGTTGCACGCCGGTACGCCGCCCCAGCACTTCAGGACGCAAATCGATCTGGATGACTTTGCCATTCTTTGGCAGGTATTCGGTATAGGGGTAATCTGAACCCAGCATGATGACCAGATCAGCCTCTTGCATGGCATCCACGCCAGGCGCACCGCCGATAAGACCTACCCCGCCTATCCAGTAAGGGTGGGTGTAACTCACCATGTCCTTGGCGCGGAAAGTATGCATAACGGGTGCCTGCAAGCGCTCTGCCAGCGACAGCACTTGCGCTATCGCTGAACGGCAGCCTGTGCCGGCAAAAATCGCAATCTTTTTGGCCTGCTCTATCAGGTGGGCGGCGACAGCCAGGTCTTCAAAGTCGGCGGCCATTTCTGGCGAGGCGCGCAGGGTGGCGAGGCTGCCCATCTTGCCATCAGTCTTTGCGGCAAATACTTCGGGTGGGATATTCAGGTGGGCAACACCATGCATGCCATAGGCATGCGCAATCGCCTGATGAAACACATGAGCGGCCTGGTCTGCATTGGCCAGCGTTTGCGTGTAGACCGCGACATCGCGGAATAATAAATCAGGCGAATTTTCTTGCAGATAATCATTGCCACGCTGGGCAGCAGGAATACCACCAGATATCGCCAGTACCGGCGCATGATCTTTATGCGCTTCATACAAACCAGCAATGAGGTGATTGGCACCAGGGCCTGTCGTGCCACAGCAAACCGCCAGCTTGCCAGTCAGCTTGGCCTGCCCTGCTGCAGCCAGTGCTGCGCCTTCTTCATGTCTGACGCCTATCCATTGCATGTCCTTGTTCTTGCGTATGGCATCCGTAAAAGGATTCAGCGCATCGCCCACTACCCCAAAAATCTGACGCACGCCTATCTCATGCAAAGTAGCGACCAAAAGCTCGGCAACGGTTTGCTGCATAGTATTCTCCTCGTTGGTGACAATGCGGCATCAAATCAGATGTCGCGAGCCAGGCATAACAAGGAAAGGAAGATAAAAGGCAACACGCCGCAAAATGATTACTTCAGAGACGATGAAACCCAGACTCCGTTCGCATGGCAGCCCAGTGTACATGTCTACGATAGCCCTTATTCTTGTATTGATATGTGCGGGAACACACTTCTGAGAGGATTTGCAGGAAATAAGGATGTGGATTAATGCCGGACAGGAGTGTTCATCATCGGGGGAAATGATGAGGCGTTTTGATAAGCATGGCTTTAAGAAGATTGCTGCTCTTGTTGAGCACAACATGCGTGCGATTACGCTTTCGCTAATCGCACCTACACTGATATATGTTGCTGACTAATAGCAGCCAAATCGATGTCGGTTCAATGCCCGCTGAGTTTCAAGATGTAGCGTATGCGTTTACGATCAAGTGCGACCCAGGACCTTTGCCCCTGCAACAAGACACCATAAAATGAAGAATCGAGTTTCATCGCCATTTGCAGAAATTCCAGCCATTCCATCCCGACATAGCCCTCGGCAAGAGCGGCCATATCGTTACGCGTATATGCTGGCGCGGCCAGTTGATTATTGGGCAGAGTGACATAATTCACGAGAAGATTGTCATTCTTTGTAGTCGTGTATTTTTTTCCCGGAATCGCCGCCTTTGGCAAGCTGGCAGGGTCGACAGGGCAAAACACCGTACGTTTTTCCATCATCTGATAGAGCAAATGAAAGTCTTTTTCCGTTTGGTACTCGGCTATATCATAAATGACCTGTTCCAGATCCGGCTCTTTGGGTAGGCTTGTTTTTTTGAAAAATGAAAACATGGATAACTTGAGTGAAATGACTTGATTATTTCTGACGCGACCGCACATTGCCTGCCATCTTATTCAGGCCGGAATTTGATTATATCCGGACCAGAGTGAATGACTATATCTTCCAAACACTTTCCAGCATCGCATAACCATGCGCATCATATTGCTTAAACTCGGCATTGCTATAGGGATAAAAATCATTCTCCCCAAAATAAGCTTCACTGATTTCAGCAAAATATTCCTGATGATTGCTGAGTGCATAGGCTTCCTGCAGCTCTGGCCTGTGGTCGCGGGTTACCTTGCGGTATAAGCCAGCGGCTTTGGCGTTTTCAAAGGCACGCTTGATGAGCGCATCCAGTTCGGGATGCTGGAAATGGTAGGCATGTGCCATTTCATGCAGGATGGCGCATGGCTGGCTTTTTGCCATGCTTGTAAATTCTTTCCAGTTGCAGATTTCTATATTGCCTGCAAACTCAACAGGATAGCCATGCTCTTTCAGCCAAATTGCTGATGGGTGATGTTGCGCGCCAAAAGCACGGTAGGTGCCACTGGACACATAGATACTGACACTGCGCAAACCACTCTGGGCATGGGCTGGCAATTTCCTGAGTTTGCTTAACTGCTCAGTCAAGGCTGCCATGAAGGCGGCCCTGGCGGCTGCATCTGCCGTTTGCATGCCTTGGTCCAGCATCAGGGTCCAGCCATCGACCTGTGTCTTTTGGTAGGTGCTGGCGGCACGCAATAGAGGTGAGGCCAGCAAGAGCAAGACAGGTGCGCGCAATAATGCGCGGCGACGGCGATTGACTGAGGCAGATGACATGGGCAGGAAGGGCTGGTTTGTGTGAACCAGATTAAAGCACAGGCATCTTGCATGGCGCAATAGTGGCGCCATGCGATCCAAGGGCTAAGGGATCAGCGACGATGCGGTGCCCAGTGCCCTTCCCTGAAATGCCAGCCCCGGCCAGCCCTTTCCCATTGATGACCGACCCAGACATGACCACCTCTTGGTGCAGACCAGTAACCGCGATGCCAGACATGGCGGCCACCTTCCCAGAACCAGGCACCACCTATCCAGATGTAACCCGGCGAGGGTGCAACACCTATCACTTCAGCATAAGGAGCAGGCGGTGCAGTGTCCACGATGACCACACCGGGCTGATAAGGCTGTTGCGCATACACGGGTTGCGGCGCATACACCGGCTGAGGCTGGGCATGATAATGGGGACGGGGGGCGACTACGCAACCAGTCATCATGGCGGCAACAGCTATCGCGCTTAAACTCAAAGGCACGGTTTTCATTTATTACTCCATCATTAATACAATAGGCGCACCAGGCACAATAGGCGCACATCGCGGCATGGCTGCATGCTGACAATAACGATGAAGGCAGTGCTGTTGTTGACGTGCTTTTGTAATGATTTGTAGCAATGGCTGACGGTTTGGTAGCATATTGATACAGTTAGAACTCATTTCATAAATAGGATGAGTGCGAACAAGACGATTTGGGATGCAGTGCAAGGCCTCAGGTGTTTACCCTGCGCTGCTAAGGCTCTTGCCTTAGCGAGGGCGAGGCAACAAACTTCGCGCTGCAATGCGCCCAAATCGTCAGTTCCCGGAGGGTTTGCCTCATAACGCGCGCTGGACTGCGTTGGACTCGTTATCAATAGGCAGGCTATTGACTGCCTCGTCCGCCTTGCCAGCCCACGTTATGAGGCAAACGCATCTCACCCTATTTATGAAATGAGTTCTAGAAGCAGCATCATTTTTCTCGTGCCAAACCTTCATCAGATTTCTGTTTTATTGCACTCATGACTACTTCATCAGGTTTTCAATGCGCGACATGTGGCGCATACCATACTGGCTATCCCATGTGTTATGGGCCATCTGCACCAGAGATCTGGTACACCATCCCGGAAGCGGAGCGCGAGGCGCGCTGCCAGTTGTCGTCAGACCAGTGCATTGTCGATGAAAAATATTTTTTCGTATTGGGTCGGGTAGAAATCACTATCATCGAAACTGGTGAAGAGTTTGTCTGGCTGGCCTGGGTATCTTTAAGCGCAGAGAATTTCAAGCGCACTTGCGAGCTATGGGAAGAAGAAGGCCGCGAAACTGAGCCAGCTTATTTTGCCTGGTTTTCATCTGCCCTGCCCTACGCGCAAACCACCCTGCATCTGGAAGCGATTTTGCACACCAGGCCACTGGGAGAACGCCCGGCGATAGAATTGCAGGAGTGTGCACATCCGCTCTACCATTTTCAAAAAAATGGCATGGCGCTGGCAGAGTTACAGGCACTGACTGAGCGCATCATGCATGGCTGAGTTGCAGCGCACCCCGCCAGTTGTTAAGCTGCCCTTATTTTTGGCATCAGCATCTCGTTTTCTTTACTCTTTTTAATTACCACGACACAAAGTATTTTTTGACGCAACGGCTGGTATTGATAAGCGAAACTTTCCCGGTCCCGCCCCGCTCACAGCCATCAACGTGATGTAATGCGTGCTTTCGAATTTAGCGAGTACGCAATGAAGCATTCACATCTACCTTTTTTAGCGGGTATTGCCCTGCTGGCTTTCAGCATGTCAGCAAGTGCGCAAGATATGCGCTGTCTCACATCCGCTGCCAGAGATGATCAGACTTGTTACAAGTTGTCAGAATTGCGCATGAATGGCGACCTGCGTTCTTTTCCCCTGTATCAAATCCGCGCGCGAGACAAGTCGGAGGAGCCAGTCAAAACGCCCTTCATCACGGTCTATGATTGCAAGGCGGAAGTGATGGAACTGCAGGAGGATGGTCAGACTTTTTGGGGACGCATGAAAGCCAATTCTGATACTTCAAAAAAATGGCGGGACAGTTTGTGTGAAGAGAAAAATGTTGCCATTGATAAAAACCTCAAGCTGTCGCCCGATCAACGGAATGATGGAAGACTGGCGCCATAAGTAGCCATTCTTGTGATAGCAAGGATGGGAAACCAATCATCCAGGCACTTTAATTTTTTCTCAGTCTCAATGCAGGACCTCAAAACAATGATCAACAATTATTTATCATCCAGCATCAAGAACCTGATGCAAGCCATGCCCCGTTTGCTGGCATTGCCGTTATTATGTGGATTGCTATCCAGCCCTGCCTTTGCAGAAGACATCTCACTTTTGCCCAAGTATGGGTCAACCGTCAAAAATGAATCTCAGCGCAGTGCCGATGAACGCTTTCTTGCTGGCATAGATGAGCAATACAAGGGCGACCGCAAGAAGGCGGCCCAAGATGCCATCAGGCATGGCTGGCAAAGCCTGCGCCAGGGTAACTCGCAAGAAGCGATGCGGCGTTTCAATCAAACCTGGCTCATCGATGAAGGCAATGCCGAGGCGCTGTGGGGCATGGGTGCGGTACTGGGTGGCAACGGCAAATCTGCCGAGTCGCTGAAGCTGTTCAAGGAGGCAGAACCAGGCCTGCGCGACGATATCGACTTTGAAGTGGATTATGCCTTGGCGCTGGGCAGCGCTGCGGTGGATGCAAAAGATGAAGCAGCCCTGCAACTAGCCTATAAGAGATTTGCGGGTATTCACAAAAAGGCTCCGCAGCATACGCTCAATCTGCAAAACTGGGCGATCACTCTGGCGTCCACTGGGAATTATGCAGAGGCATGGAAAAAAATTATTCTGGCAGAAGCAACACCGCGCCGTGCAGCGATTGACCCTGGTTTTGTGGCGGCGCTTCAGAAAAAAATGCCGCGGCCTTGAAGATGGATTTTTGCCTGATTGATGCTGCGACAATAGTCTCTCAACATCGAGCTACCGTGACCGCCCGGACATGCGCGCCAGACAGATTGCCATGATCTGCCTGGCTGTTGAAATACAGTCTCTTCTTCCTACACCTTGTTACCCTGCATGATCCACACTGCTCTGCCCTGTTCAATCAGGCTTTGCGCACCAATTTTCTCATTTGAGCTGGCACCAATCTGCCAGCATGACTGGTGCGCATCAGACGCAGTAATTGTTAAATAATGTAGAAAATAAAATAATTGACTTTCAATTATATAAATAGCTAATATGATAATTCATTGATGTTTGCATCATCAGTGAAATACTCACCGGCTGCATGATTCCCACATGCTCCAGGCAAGACCAACATTGCCAGGCCTGGCCAGTCTTTGTAGCCGCTTAATCTCTTTGTTTTTCCATCCATGCCTGTGCCTGCATCGTCACAGTGACGACACACGTCTGGATCTTTTTTGCTTTTTTGTAGCTGTCCTTGCGGTTTTCCCTTATATAGCGGAGTCAAAACATGTGTGCATACAATCTCTCGTGGTTAAGCAGCGACTTACAAAATCAGGGGCAAAATTTGTCCTTGCTCTCTGCCCTGCTCAGTGCTCTCAATACTCTTAGTACCAACAACCCTGCAGCTGGCAGAACATGGTCTCAAGCCTTGCAAACCTTACTCGGCGCACTTGAGCAAGATCAGAAGCCCGTTGACTTGGGGCAAGCCGACTGGGACGCACTCAAGACTGAATGGTCGGGCTTGCGCACTGCACTGAACAATCAGCTACCCGCCGCATTGCAACCTTTGGCTTATCAGTTATCAAAATTGCTGGAAGCAGAACCTGTTCCTCCCTCAACTTCAAAAGGGATGCTGGTGTATCCCCTCCTGGCTAAACAGGCGCAAGCAGGTGGCGCAACTGGAGTAGGGGCGCTCACATTTAAAACCTCGGCTTCTGCCAACGTTCAAGCCAATGCCGTTATCGAAGTGCTGAAACAACAACCTGAGTGGGCTACTGCCCTTGGATACCAGCCAGTGCCGGAGAAAAGTTTTTTCCGCTTGGGCCTGCTAGGCAATCTTGGGATGAATGCGGCTGCCAATGCTGCGCCAATATGGGGAAGTACAGGTGTCAACGCTGGCGCCACGGCAACGGCTCATCTTGACTTGTGCTTCAATTATCCACCCAGTGATTATGTGGGCCAGGCTCTGCTAAAAAGCCTGGCCCAATTGCCTGCACCGGGCGATTTGCCTGGCATGTTGACCGCTTGCCAGGGGGGTGATTTTGCTGTTACCAGCCTGGATGTCTCTGGCACTGTCAACCTGAGTGGCAGCATCCAGGCCAGCAGTGCCCTGGTCCAGACCGTGGCCGGTGCCGCAGCTTCGTGGAGCGCGGTACCTTTGGGCAAGCCCGTGAATATTGCCGCTGGACTTGCAGCAAAATTTGCGGCCAGTTGGGCGCTCGATGGCGAACAGCACCTGACTTTGATCAAAAAGGATGGCAAGCCCGTCGTCAAGCTGGCCAGAGGCATCAACCGCAGCACGGGTGCCGCTGTCGATATTTCGGCATCCATAGGGATAGACGGCATCCAGGCGGCACTGGACCCTGTCATGAGCAAGATACTGCCTTCGGCTGAACCGCTGATCAGCAAGCTGGGTGGTTTGTCTGATCTGCGGGGTCTGGCATTGACCGCATTGAATCAAAAACTGGGTTTGACTGCTGACGACAACTGGACCCATGCTGCCCAGGCTTTGCTGGATATTGCTACCGGCGGCTCCACCAGCAAAGCCACGCTGACCCTGAGCAATAGCCTGAAGAAAATTGTCGACGACTACACCAAGGCTTACCTGACACAAGGCGCGACAGCTGTGACTAGTGCGCAAAATCTGTTGCAGGCGCAAGTCAGCACCTTGCTCGCTGGCATCCCCTTTGATACAGCAGCCCTGAACACTGGGTTTACTGCTGCACTGGGCGAAGTCAGTCAAAAAATAAATGGAGAAATCACCGCACTGGGCGCGAGACTTGACGGCCTGGCAAACTCCGCAGCCACACAAATAGCACAGTCACTGGGGCTGGCAACTGCCGATTTACAACAATTTATCAGCGACTTGCAAACCCAGGTAAGTGCAGCGACTGCCCGACTGGGTAACTGGCTCAAGTCCTATGATGATGCCAGAGAGCGTATTAGCAAAGCCATCGAAAAAATTGAACGCAATAAACTGGCATTGGAAGTTGCCTATGCCTACCAAAAAAAGCAAAGCTCCACGACCCTGATTGAAGTAGGCTTTTTGCAAGATACGCCATCGGCACGGGCTTTATATAAATCCCTCTGGACCGGCCAACTGGACAACTATGCAGCGCAAATCAAGCTATGCGAAAGCGATGCCAGTGCGAAGGAAATACAAAGCCTGTTTGGGCGTACACAGCAACGCCAGATCAGTACCGGCTTTTCATTGAGTGTGTTTGATTTTATCAATGCCAGCAGCACGAGCAAGGTGCTCGACAGCATCACTGTCAATACTGACCGTGATGGCAAGATCATCGTCGCCAGAGATGCCATCAGCCTGAGCAGCATTGTGAATTATCAAGGCTTCGTCAGTGAATCCAGCCTGGCGCTGAATCTGGAAATGCTGGCACTCAAAGACAGCTCACCACCTTTTAATGCAGAATTTAAAGGCAGTGGCGATAGTATTAATAAGGATCACTTGAAAGGCTTCTTTGGCTTGCTGGAAAAACTCAATGCTGTGTCATACGGCAGCGGCTCACGTATCAGCGATTTTTTATTTGGCGGCACAGCAGGCTCAGATGCTATCTTAACCCAGGCTAATATCAACGGTATTAGCACACTTGATCTGAATGCCTGGCTGCGCCTTTTGCAAACCCCGGCTGACAAGGTGATGGCTGCGGTACAAGAAAGCTGTCTTGCCTGCCTTACTGCCGCTGTTGACACTGGCGCTGAACACACAGGTATGGGGGGCTCACCCGCAAGCTGGATAGCCTATGGCCTGAACTACAGCGGTTGGTCAGAACAAAAATTCTGGTCCACTATGGTGCCAGGTGCTGGCCCCAAAGACTGGATAGAATCACTATTTCTGGTGCCTCAAAACGGTGTTGATGCCATTGTGCCGGGCACACAAATGAAGAGTTCATTCCGCAGATTGTGGGAAGTGCGCCGTATAGCCTATGGTGCAGGCAAGGCCTGGGCTGCCGTCGTCGCAGAAGCGGCATTATTCGAGCAATTGAAAAATGAGGTTCCCGCTGGCACTGCTGCAACCGCGAATACCTTTGACAGACTGTCCAAGCTATCAAAAAGTATCAGTCAAAATTTTGCTCTTGCCTTCCAGTTTGACGTACCAGATGCCTTACAACCAATGAAAGTCAGCTGGCGCTTTCTGGGCTTGGTGCTGGCGTTGCATAAGCTGGCTTTGCCAGATCAGGACCATCCTTTTATCACCAAGGTTGAAACGACCGCTTACGGTGATACCAAAGCCAGGCTGTTTGTTTAACCCTCTCGTTCCAGCAAAAACGCCTCTCACCAATCAGGATGAGAGGCGTTTTTTTGAGCACATTAATAAGGTGGCAGGACAATGCACGGTGTACTTACGGAATGCGCCAACTTGATCAGCTCAGGCTCACCCCCAGAAGCGTTCCCACTTCGACACTTCATCCTCAGGGCCTACGCTGCGTTTATTGCAGATATTCCTGCGGCCTGAGCCATTGTTTTTGAGGCTGCCATCATCCGCGATGTAATAACCGGTGCGGTAGTACTCCTGCTCATCCTTGTTTTTTGGTTTGTGGATAATCACAGGTTGCAGCATGGTGGGCATGGCCAGACCTTCCTTGGTCTTGCAATCCCATTTGACGGCAGAACCACTGTCGTCTATGCGTATGGTGGCGACATGGTTGCTATTGGGCTGCTCCCACTTGATCTGGTAGACCACATAGGGCAATTTGCTGGCAACGGCCTTGAACTGAGCATCGTCCTGTTTGGCGGGCACGGTGTCGACCACGATCAGGGCCAGGGCGGCATTGCGCTTGAAAGGCATGGTGCGGAAGTTAGGTGTCTCTTTGACCCAGTAGCTGACATAGTAATTGCCAGCCTTGGCGGCATACACCTGGCGCAAGTCTTTTTGGGTGAACAGGGCTGCGCGCGATTCCAGCAACAATTCATAACCCAACTGCTCGCCTTTGACATTGATGGCATAGTGGGCAAATTCCCTGTACTTTTTGTCGACCGCCATGCGGCTATAGATGGGGTCGTCGGCGCGCTGGGTGATGACGTCGGCTTTTGTATCAAGCGCCGGGATGGCGGTCCACATCTGTGCCTGGGCGCTGCCTGCCAGGCCAAGGACGAAGACGCTGCATGCCAGGCTGACACGCAGGGATTTGATGGCAAGGGCTTTTATCATGGCAATCAGGTTTTCAGTTTCATACCATTGGTCAGCGCGAAATGGTGCAGCTGATCAAGGATATTTTTCTTGGAGACTGCGATGATGATGACGCTATGTTCTGCATCATTGACCCAGAACTTGACCCTTCCTATGGCATCAGAGCCACGCATCCAGCGCTTGAAGGTAGCAAAGATGCCATTGCCACCACCAGCGATTTTAGGTTCGGCCATGGCGCGGTAAGAACTGTCAGCAACTTCATAAAACAGCACGTCGGCACAGGCAAAGGATTTGGGCTTGCCTTCATCAATGATATAGATGGACTTGGTGTCATAGTTGACGGCCAGCCCGTCATGGTCGCAGACATCGGCACATTTTGCGTTGTCGACACCAGAAAATTGCTTGATTTCATTGACCAGCCTGCTATGCCTGCGCGCCTCCAGAGCCAGGCCTGCGAAGAAGGCATAAATAAACCAGGCGATGACGGGCAGACCCAGGATGTTCCGCATGTACTGGGCGCTGAAGGTACTGCCGATAAGATAAAACAGGAACCAGGCAATCAGGATGTTTCGGATGAGAGGAATAGTGATGAAATGCAATATGTTTTTGAACATCGTCATTACCTTGGTGATGGACAGTGCATAGTAACAATGCGCTTATGTGCGCTTCTTAACCGTGCGGAAATTAGTTTGTGCGTATTATAAATGTGCAGCCATGCAAATTTTATAAGCAATACCAGTAAAAATGTAATCAGAAGTTACCAGATCGGGCGATATTCTGCCGTGATACGCTGCTGACGCACCTCAGGCGGGCATGCAGGCAAACCACAACGGAAAGTAAAAGAGTGCAAATTAAGCATATCAATATTGCAGCAATATGGATAATTGCATAATATAAATGTAAATTTGGTAATCATGTTTTTATTTTACGAAAAATCGCTGCCTGGTCATTGGCGCCAGAGCTGAAACCAGCCTGCATATATGCAGTGTTACAAATTTCAGATTGCAACAATATTGCCTTAGAGTATTATTTATAGATGTGCGCAGGCGAAAGGATGTCTAATGAATGACAGCATTCCGCAAACCAGACCGGTCACCATCCTGGTCGTCGACGACGATGATGTGGATGTGCTGGGCATAGAGCGCGCTCTGAAAAAGCTCAAGATTGCCAATCCCATCGTACGTGCCCATGATGGCGTAGAAGCGCTGGAAATCCTGCGCTCCCCTGAGGGCTTGCCCAAGCCATATCTCATCTTGCTGGACATCAATATGCCGCGCATGAACGGGCAAGAGATGCTGGCTGAGCTGCGCCAGGATAAGAACCTGACATCAGCCGTGGTGTTTGTATTGACCACTTCACAAGATGACCAGGACAAGCTCATGGCTTATTCCAAGCATGTGGCTGGCTATATCGTTAAACAGCATGTCGGCGATGGCTTCATGCGCGTGACTGAGATGCTGGATCATTACTGGCGTGTTGTTGAACTGCCAGTTGCCTGAGGTGTAAACATGATATTGAGCGCGCCCCCACAAACATCCACCCTTGATATTCTCATCATTGATGATGATGAAGTAGACAGGCGCACCGTTATCCGCGCGCTCAAGCAAGTCTCGGTCAGCGTCAAGATCGTCGAAGCCAATAATGCCCTGGATGGTTTGCTCAAAGCCAAAGAGACAGCGTTCGATGTCATCTTGCTGGATTACCGTCTGCCTGACCGCGATGGCATAGAAGTCTTGAAAAGCCTGCGTCTCGACAAAACCCAGCACACTGCCATCATCATGCTGACGCATCAGGAAGATGTCAGTCTGGCCGAGCAAGCCATAGAAGCCGGCGCGCAAGATTTTTTACTGAAAGAAGAAGTCAACGCCCGCCGCCTGATGCGCGCCGTCCACCAGGCACGCCATCGCCATAAACTGGAGGCTGAACTCAGCCGCAGCTATAACCAGTTACGTGAACTGGCCGAGCATGATGCCCTGACCGGCCTCGCCAACCGTTACGACTTTGAACGGGCACTGGCCTTTGCTGTCAGCAGGGCCATGCGTGAAAATCTGCATGGCAAGATGGCCGTGCTGCTGCTCGACCTGGACCGCTTCAAGAACGTCAATGACACCTATGGCCATGCCATAGGTGACCAGTTGCTCATCAAGGTGGCGCGCCGCCTGGGCACGACTACCCGTGGCAGCGATTTGCTGGCGCGTCTGGGTGGCGATGAATTCGTGGTGCTGGTGCAGGACATGGAAAGAGTCGATCAGGCCATTCTGCTGGCGACCCGCATTGTCGAAGCCTTCAAGAAACCCATCGTGCTTGATGGTCTGGAATGGCATGTCACGATGAGCATAGGCATCGCCGTGTTTGGCTCTTGCGCCAATGATGCAACAGAACTCATGAAATGTGCCGACATTGCCATGTACCGTGCCAAGCAAGAGGGCCGCAACCAGAGCCACTTTTACTCTGACCAGTTGCACCAGGCCGTGCGCCATCGCATGTATCTCGAACGTGATTTGCGCCATGCCCTGCGCAATGAACAATTGCAAGTGTACTACCAGGCCAAGATCAATCCTTATAATGGTCACATCGGTGGCATGGAGGCATTGCTGCGCTGGCACCACCCTGTCGAAGGCGTGCTGGCACCCGGCATCTTCTTGCCGATGGCAGAAGAACTGGGCCTGATGTTTGAGATAGACCAGTGGGTCATGCGCACTGCCTGTGCGCAACTGCAGGAGTGGCGCTCACTACCTTTCCTGCATGCGCAAGACCTGACGATGGCAGTCAATGTCTCGGCCATACAATTGCAGGGTGATAACCTCATTTATACCGTCGATGAAGCCCTGAAAAGCAGTGGCCTGGACCCACGTTACCTGGAACTGGAAATCACCGAGAATGCCCTGATCCGTGACCCCCCCCATGTTGCCGCCATCCTGCACAAACTGGTTTTACGTGGCGTCAAGTTGTCGCTGGATGATTTTGGTACAGGTTATTCGTCCTTCGGGCATTTGAAACTTTTTCCCATCCATGTCCTCAAAATAGATCAGAGCTTTGTCGCTGGCGTAGGCAAGGGGGATTCTCCTGAGCGTCTGCTGGCAGCCATGATTGCCTTTGCCAAGACCATGGAATTATCTCTCGTGGCAGAAGGCATAGAAACCGAGCAGCAAGCCCGGTTTTGTGCTGAACGTGGTTGTGAACTGTTGCAGGGTTATTTGTATTCCCGTCCCATTCCGTCGAATGAATTTGAAGATCGCTACCTGACCGGAAGCTTCCGCCATGAGCCAATTGGACCACCACAGTCAGCATGATGAAACAGGCAAGCAGTCCAGTCATATCAATGAACAGCATGCCTTGCTGGCAGCGATTGTCGCGTCGGCAGATGATGCCATCATAGGCAGTGACCTCAGTGGCAACATCCTCAGCTGGAACCATGCCGCAGAAATCCTGTTTGGCTACAGCGCCACGGCCATTTACCAGCGCCCCTTTGCCAGTCTCTTCCCTGCCGGGCAATTGCCGGATCATCTGTCATTGATCAAGCTCTTGCAGCAAGGTGCATCGATAGGCCATTTTGAAACCATGCGACGCTGCCAGGATGGCACTGAGTTGCCGGTGGCCCTGACCATCTCGGCCATACGCGACGCGGGTGACAATATCATCGGCCTGTCGCTGATTGCGCGTGACTTCAGCGTGGGCTACCGCATCGCTGCCCGCCTGACGCAAAGCGAGCGCCATTTCCGCCAGGTGGTCGATGCTGCACCGAACGCCATGGTCATGATAGACCGCCGCGGCCTGATAGAAATGGTGAATTCGCAGGCTGAAGCCATCTTTGGCTATACCCGCTCAGAGCTACTGGGCAAGCCGCTGGAGATTTTGATCCCTTCGCGCTTCCAGCGGCATCACCCTGGCTTGCGCACCAGTTATTTCGCCTCCCCGGTCAGCCGCGTCATGGGCCAGGGGCGCGAACTGTATGGCTTGCGCAAGGATGGTTCTGAGTTCCCGGTAGAGATAGGTCTCAACCCCATAGAAACTGCTGATGGCATCAAGGTCTTGTCGGCCATTGTTGACATCACCGAACGCAAGCGCCAGGAAGAACGTTTCCGCCTCGTCGTCGAAGCTGCACCCAATGCCATGGTCATGATAGACAGTCAGGGCCAGATAGAAATGGTGAATGCCCAGACTGAGCAAATCTTTGGTTATGAGCGTGAAGAATTGCTGGGCCAGCCCATGGAAGTCTTGATACCGGCCCGTTTTCGCGCGCATCATCCTGGCTTGCGTTCACATTTTTTTTCGCAGCCCACCAGCCGCAGCATGGGTTCTGGCCGCGACCTGTTTGGCTTGCGCAAGGATGGCAGCGAGTTCCCGGTAGAGATAGGTCTCAATCCCATAGAAACATCCGAAGGTATCAAGGTCTTGTCGGCCATTGTGGATATCAGCGAACGCAAGCGCCAGGAAGAACGCTTCCGCCTGGTGGTGGAAGCTTCGCCAAATGCCATGGTCATGATAGACAGCCAGGGCCAGATAGAAATGGTGAATGCCCAGACTGAACACCTGTTTGGCTACCAGCGAGAAGAATTGCTGGGCCAGCCCATGGAAATCCTCATCCCTGCCCGCTTCCGGCCCCAACACCCTGGCTTGCGCAGCGGCTATTTCACCAGCCCCAGCACGCGCGCCATGGGTTCAGGCCGCGACCTGTTTGGCTTGCGCAAGGACGGCAGTGAATTCCAGATAGAGATAGGCCTCAACCCCATACAAACTGCCGATGGTCTCAAGGTCTTGTCGGCCATCGTGGATATCTCTGAACGCAAGCGCTTTACAGATGAACTGTCACGGCGCAACCAGGAATTGAATAATTTTGCCTATGTCGCCTCGCATGACCTGAAGTCGCCACTGCGCGGTGTCGACCAGCTTGCCACCTGGCTCAGCGAAGACCTGGCGGGCAAGATTGATGATGAAACCAATGAACACTTGCGCCTCATGCGCATGCGTATCAAGCGCATGGAAAGGCTGCTCGATGATTTGCTGCTCTACTTTCGTGCGGGCCAGCTTGGCGGCACAGTACAGCATATCGACTTTGCCGAACTGGTACGTGACGTGTTTGAACTCTGCTGTTCTGACAAGGCCTTCAGGCTGGAATTGCAAGGCGAATTCCCACGTTGTCATACCCATAAAGTGCCGCTGGAACTGGTGTTTCGCAATCTCATCAGCAATATCATCAAGCATCACGATACCAAGCAAGGTGACATCGTCGTGCAAGCCATCCCTAATGAACAATGGCTGGAATTTGCCGTCTGCGACGACGGCCCCGGCATTGCGCCAGAACATCGCGAAAGAGTATTTGCCATGTTTCAGACCCTGCGCCCGCGTGATGAAGTCGAAGGCAGCGGCATGGGCCTGGCCATCATCAAAAAAACCATAGAATCCCTGGGTGGCAATATACAACTCAGCGCCAACCAGCCACGTGGGGCAGTGTTCAGGTTCACATGGCCCAGGAACACCAGTGCAGCCAGCAATGCCAATGCTGCCGGGGTCGTGTAATGGCAGGCATGGCTAACAAGACATCGACAGAATTATTGGCGGCCATTGTCAATTCATCAGAAGACGCCATCATAGGCAGCGACCTCGATGGCCATATCATCAGCTGGAACCATGCCGCCACCTTGCTTTTTGGTCACGCACATGAAGCCATACTCGGCCAGTCCTTTGCCCTGCTCTTTCCTGATGGCCAATTGCCCGACCACCTTACCCTGATACAGCTGCTGGAACAAAACAGCGCCATAGGCCAGTTTGAAACCATGGGCCGCCATGCCGATGGCAGGGAGATACCGGTATCGCTCAGTATCTCAGCCATCAGAGATAAGGCGGGCAAGATCTTTGGCCTGGCACTCAGTGCGCGTGACTTCAGCAATGGCTACAAACTCGCTGCCCGCCTGGCCCAGAGTGAAAGACATTTCCGCCAGGTCGTTAATGCTGCACCCAATGCCATGGTCCTGATAGACCATGCTGGCATGATAGAAATGATCAATGACCGCTGCGAAAAAATCTTTGGCTACTCACGTGCAGAACTGGTAGGGCAACCCTTCGACATACTGGTGCCTGAGCGTTTGCGCGGCCAGCATGCTGAACAATTAGACCAGCCAGCCCCCACGTTATATGCCCTGCGCAAGGATGGTACTGAATTCCCGGTCGAAATCAACCTCAATCCCATCGACACTGCCGATGGTTACAAGATACTCTCGGCGATAGTTGATATCTCTGAACGCCAGCATTTCATTGATGAACTTTCGCGCCGCAACCAGGACTTGAAAGATTTTGCCTATGTCGCCTCGCATGACCTGAAGGCCCCACTACGCGCCGTCAGCCAGCTGGCAACCTGGATCACCGAAGACCTGGCAGGCAAGATCAACGAAGAAACCAGCGAACACCTGCACCTCCTGCGCGTGCGCATCACCCGCATGGAAAAACTGCTGGAAGACCTGCTGCTCTATTTCCGCGCCGACCAGCTCGGTGGCAACATCGTCACCATCGACTTTGCCGAACTGGTGCGCGATGTCTTTGAACTATGTTGCAGCGACGCTTCTTTCGACCTGGAGTTACAAGGCAGCTTTCCCAAAGCCCCGACCCACAAAGTCGCCCTGGAACTGGTCTTGCGCAACCTCATCAGCAATGCCATCAAGCACCACGACAAACGCAGCGGCCATATCGTCGTGCGCTCCATCGCCAATGAAGACCACTATATCTTCGAAGTTGCCGACGACGGCGCTGGCATCCCCATAGAACACCAGGAACGCGTCTTCGCCATGTTCCAGACCCTGCGCCCCCGCGACGAAGTAGAAGGCAGCGGCATGGGCCTGGCCGTCATCAGGAAAACCATAGAGTCACTGGGCGGCCACATCAGCCTGGATGCCAACCAGCCACGAGGGGCGGTGTTCAGGTTTAGCTGGCCGCGGGTGGCGGGGTGATTTCATTTTTCTTTCACTTCAACGCGTACACGCTGCACAGCGAAAAAACAAGACCAAAAAGCTCACCACAGAGACACAGAGCCACAGAGGAGCACAGAGAGAAATGAAGAAAGGCGAAAGTTAGTATTGCGAATCAACGCCCCCTCAGCCTAGCGAAGCCCGGTCCAACACTCGGCGTATCAATTACGTAATCATTTCTCGACAGCCTTGTGCCGATGCGGCAAATCGGAAACCTTACGGCACAAATACGATGGATTCCTGCCTGCGCAGGAATGACGATTGAAATATATCCGGATTAACAGGCCACACAGTTTGCATGGCCCTGCATTGTGAATCCAAAATGGGCGTTACAACACTCCTCCATCAAACAAATCAAGAATGGGCATTTTGTACCAATCTCAAAACGCCCATATCAACCTTACTGCGGTGGGAACAAATACGTCACCGAGTAATTACCACTACCAGAATACGACTTGACTTGCACATAGTAATAGCCTGCCGTACCTGCATAGTTAATCGATTCAGTCGATGCGCTGCCTTCGCTGCTGGCTACCTTGGTCCAGGCACTGCCAGAATATTTGTACAGGTAGAGATCAAAGTCCGTACCTGCTGGCCCGCTCAGTTGTATGCTGAACGTGCCGCTGCCTGCCTGGATATAGCCGGGGGATGCGCTTGGTGCATTGGCTGTTGCGCCGTTAGTCAGCGAACCAGTCTGGGTGACCGGGCCGCCCGTTGGCTGGCCGTAGGAAGCAAACACAGCCCTGGCCAGGCCTTCGTTGACGGCATGCCATGGGTAACCCAGCGTACGCATGCGGGAGTTTTCTGTAGGACGGTATTTCCCTGTCTTGCAATATTGCGCGCCCTGGAAAGTACCTACCGTACCATTGGGATACTGTCCCAGGCCAGTTGGCACTGCCGTGGTGGAGGCAATCAAGCGCCCCCATTTGACATTGCGCGTGCCATTGAGTGAGACGTCACCTGATGTCGGCTCAGAGCTCAGGCTGCAAGTACCATAGTCATATTCGTCAGCCAGTGCAAAAGCGGTGTGGCCGATTTCATGCAGGGCAATTTCGACTGACTGGTTATTCATCGACAAGGTGGCAATCTCGCCGCCAGAGCCGCCGTAGCGGGTGGAGTTGGAGACGACGACGATGACATCGCGCTGGTCAGGCGCGAGCACCGAGCCGACGATGTTGTACACCTTGGTCGAATTCACGCAAAGCAGGCGGTCTATGTTATAGCAATAAAAGCTGCCATCCATCGCGGTGTCGCGGTAAATGCCGCGGTCTGGTTCATCGGCCCCGGATTGATTGCTGGCGACATCGACGCGGTGTACATTCATGCTGGCGCGGTTAGCGGCAAACAGGGGGTCGGCCAGGAAACCGTCGATGACTCTCTGCGCGTCAGTACGCCATTTGCTCATCTCGGCAGCAGTATAACCATCCCCAACAAAGACCAGGTCCATGCGTGCATTGGCCGGGCCGTTATTGACAATGGTGGTGACAGTTGCAGCAGGTGGCGGGGCCTGCATGCGTGCCAGCTGGCTGCTGCGCAGCATTTTTTCCAGGGCAGCACGGTCAAATACGGTCTGCTGCGGTGGTACAGGTGTCATACGGGTATCGCCCGTGGCAGCGGTGGCTTGCTGCAGGATTTCTATGCTGGCGATCCGGGCATCAAAGGGCAGCGACACCTCAAACACACCGTCTGCCTGCCTGACTTGTTGTGACACTTCAATCGCGCCGGTTTTGGGGTCAAATGCCTCTATTTGGCGCTGCTGCGCATTCCTGACCAATACTTCATGAATGACTGCCCCTTGTGTGTTCCTGGCGACGACGCGCCATTTCTCTGTCTGGCCGCCATCGGCCATACTGGGCGTCAGGGCAAACTCGCCCAGCTCGGCATGTACCGGCGTAAAACTCGTGCCCTGCCTGCCATCGCTGTAAGCAACGCGCAGGGAGATATTCCCTGCATATGCCGCGTTGATCTGAACCACCATTGCTGCAACGAACATCAAAATAAGTTTGATAGCATTCATACGGTCTCCGGATAAATGAGGGTGAATGTAAGAACTTCGTGCTGATTGAATGGAACGTTCCTGCCGGAAGAAGTTGGCAGGTGGGTAGACGCTGCGCAAGTTGCTGGCAGCTGGAGATCAGTATAGTAAAATAAATATATTAAACAGCATTTAGTGTAACAAGATGTGAAACCTGTCATGAATCTGGCGCTATGTTCTGCACCTGACCTCCAGACTGACATCTGCCTTGATATCAGCATTTGATGCGACCAGCGGGACGGAAGTTTAGTGGTCGCCCAAACCTGGCTTTAGCGCGAGGGGAATGACATAAATATGCCGACTCATTATTATTTCCTCAATGTTTTCTGACAAATTTCGTCACGTAAAATCAAATATTGTCGGCGATCCCACCAGCTTGCTCCAGGCATGGCTTTTGCAAAGTCATCGCAAAACCTGATCTGCGCGCACATTATTCAAAGATGCTGCGTGTGCACAATTTAAGGATGACATAGCCAGCATGAAAAAAACTGAGTTTGACAGGCATGAGCCACATTTAAGTTTGTATTTAGCTTTGTATTTTGCCGCGCGCATGGAATAGCAAAGATGCCTGATACCAGCCACATCGCAGCAGCAGACCACACCAGCTTTGCGCCACATCCCATGCTGGCAGATTGTTGCCTGCATTTCCTGATTAAAAAATTGCCCGCCTGTAGCTACCATCTGCCAGCCACGACCATGCCGCTGCTGGTGGTCATGCTCAAGGGCGCGGTAGAACTGGAAGACGGCTCTCTCCTGCCGCGCATCTCCATCACCGGGCCGTCACTGCAACGTTTTCGCGGCACTACCCTTAGCGAAACACATTTTTTATCGGTAGGTTTCATGCCTGGCAAACTGGCTGGACTGTTTGCTCATACTGTCGATGAATTCAGCAACAGTGCAATTGATGTGGCCGATGTGCTGGCAGCCCCGCTGTATCGAGAATGGGAAGAACGTCTCGAAGAAGCTGGCAGTTTCAGCGACAAGGTTGATGTCCTTCAACAGCTATTGCTAGGCTTGCGACAGCTCAAGCCGCGTGTCGCCACACTACCCATGCCCGGTCACTGGGCTTACAAAACCACTGAGCAATTATGCGATGCCTTTGACCTGGGCAAGCGCCAGTTTGAGCGACGATTTCTGGCCACCTTTGGCATGACATTGCGCAGTTATCGCCAGCATCAGCGTTATGGCGCTGCCTTGCTGCAGGTGATGTCAGCAGTTTTACCCGCCAGGACCTGGGCCGATTGCGCCCTCACTTTTGGCTATGCAGACCAGGCCCATATGAACCGGGATTTTGTGCGCTTCACTGGCCATACGCCAGCACAGATCATGCGCGGCATCAGTGCGCGTGATCCTGCCATGTGGCCCTTTTGTTTTGATGGCGTCGATATAGACCGTTTGTTTATACCAACAGATAGCGATTATGTCGCTTCCGTTCAAGACCACAGATTTGGCTATCAACATAATCGCGACAACCAACAACAACGATGAGCCTGTATGCGAACAATATCCCCACCACGATGAAGGCACGACGCAAGCACTGATACGCCAGATCTTTCTATAAATCTGGCGGCTTGCCAAAGAAAATTTCTTGCAGTACCCAAAAATTGACAAAGCAATTTGCCAATGCGGCATCCCTTTTGCCCACAATTTTGATAGCACTCTGATTGCGCCCTGATTGCACATTTTAATGATACTTTGGAGAATAAAAAATGAAAACAAACAAGACTGAACTACCAGGAAAAATGTCTGGAGGAGATTCCGGTTACAGCTCTGTCACAGGCATGCCTGCATTGTCTGCAATTGCTGTGGCGATCTGTGGATTATTCCTGCTGTCACCAGTAGCCTCCCAAGCCGCCAGTGTCTTCACCGGCCCCAAACCAACTACCTCGCACACCACCGACAAGACTGCACCTGTCATCGAAGTCAGCAGCGTGACCATCAACCCTTTCAACGGTACTGTCACCATCGCTGGCAAAGCCACGGACAATCGCGCACTGAACGTCGCCAGATGGTCAAGTGACCGTGGCGGTTCGGGTGAGATCATCATGAAGGGAAGCTATACCGCTGCCGACTGGATCGTGACACTGCCCGCGCTGAAAGCCGGCATCAATAATGTCCTGCTGGAATTTGCCGATGAAACCGGTAACAACGCGAAAAAGACACTGAGCCTGAATGGAACGACGGGCACGACGAGCGGTACCACAACGCCCAACACACCGACCACAACACCCGGCACTTCAGGTGGAACAACAACAGGTACATCGAATGGTACTGGTACTGGTACTGGTACTGGTACTGGCACAGGAACAAGCACGGGCACCACTACAGGCACAGGCAACAATACCGGCACGCCAACGACCCAGACACCGCAAAGCACCGTCATCAGCAACCCCATCCTGTTTGCCGCAGAAGTGCCTACCCTGGTTGACTTTGGCAGCCGCGCATCGACCTTTGGCAACCATCTGCCCAACGAAGCCAGACGTGGTGGTGACCTGGTGATACGTTACCCCAATGGCGTCGTGCGCAACCTGACGCAGGAGGCAGGTTTTAGCAACATCGCCGTCCGTGAACCATCAGTCAACTGGGAAGGTACGACCGCTATTTTCAGCATGGTCACTGGCGGCAGCAATGCCACCTGGCAGATGTATGAAGTGCAGTCCGGCTTGCGCGCAGGTGAACAGATACGCATCGTCAAGGTGGCCAACCAGCCTGCTGACTACAATAATGTATCGCCCATCTACGGCACCAATGGCCGCATCCTGTTCACTTCTGATAGACCGCGCAGCGGCATACGTGAGCATTACCCGCAAAGAGATGAATATGAAAGTGCAGCCTCAGTCACCGGTTTGTGGAGCATTAACCCGGCTGTGGCAAATGGCGACCTGAAAATACTGAACCACACGCCCAGCGGCATGTTCAGTCCGTCTATAGACAGTTTTGGCCGCGTGATCTCGATACGCTGGGACCATCTGCAACAAGACCAGCAAGTCGATATCGACAGAGAGAGCGGCACCGTCACCTATGGTGCTTTCAACTATGCCGATGAAAGTGCAACAGCAGCGAAACTGAACAGCAATGCAGAATTTTTTCCCGAGCCGCGGCGGCAAAGCAGCAGCCTGCTGGGGCCGGTGTATGGCTTCACTTTCAACCACTTCACACCCTGGCAAATGAATGAAGATGGCACAGAAGAAGAAACCATCAATCACATGGGCCGACATGAATTCAACAGCGGCTATATGCAACGCTCGTTCATGAATGACCCTGCCCTGAGCGACAGTTCTGCCGACAACCTGCACCTGAACCGCAAGTTCCTGCGTGAAGATGGTGGCATGTTCCACATCAAGGAAGACCCAAAAACACGCGGCACATACTACGGCATCAGTGCGCGTGAATTTGGTTCTCTGGCGACCAACCAGATCATCAGGTTCAATGCTGCGCCTGGTGTCAATCCTGAAGAAATCGTGGTCAGCAATGTCACCATGCCCAATATAGACAGCAACTCGCCACAGGGCCGCTTCCGCAATCCTGTTCCACTGAGTTCTGGCCCGCTGATTGCCTCACATACGGCAGCCACCACCGCCAATGTGCGCCAGATGAATGACTTCCGCCTGCGGCAGTTGAACCTGAATGCCCAGACAAACTTGTATGAGCCAGGAGCCTACCTGACCAGCGGTGTCACCAAGAACGGTGTCAACCTGTGGGAGATAGAGGCGGTGGAAGTGGTCGCCAGACAGCGTCCGGTGAAAGCAGCAACGCCACTGGAAACGCCTGAAAGCTCGGTACTGTCTGAAGAAGGCATAGATGAAACAGCGCTGAGAAACTGGATGAAAACCAATGATCTGGCCCTGATCGTTACCCGCAATATCACCAGCCGCGACCGCGCCGACAAGCAGCAGCCATTTAATCTGCGCGTGCCCGGTG
>Ga0207952_1000435_pt1 | contig 34734 bp, 44 predicted proteins | sample SubbioR12Aug_8Ca_FD_184831 | JGI IMG/M metagenome (GOLD analysis project Ga0207952, IMG submission 184831) | Serpentinite rock and fluid subsurface biosphere microbial communities from McLaughlin Reserve, California, USA - CR12Aug_8Ca (SPAdes) | ecosystem: Environmental > Terrestrial > Deep... | reverse complement strand
ACATGCAACAGCTTGGCGTGACAGTGGTAGGCACCTATGCCTACAGCACAAAGCGCGCCTATGCGTATGAGAAGCATGAGTTCGGCGAGCTCGAGCCGCTCTTGCGGGATTCGGGCCTGCTAATCGGGTTTAATATCAATCACTTTGACTTGCCGGTGTTACAGCCGCACGTAGGGATTGATCTCCAAAAGCTGCATGTTCTCGACCTCATGGAAGATGTTGAGAAATCTGCCGGATTTCGTCTTTCTCTTGATAATCTCACACGAGCAACGCTTGGTGTGGGTAAAATTGGCTACGGGCTTGATGCGATTTGGTGGTGGCGTGACGGTCTCAAAGACAAAGTAAAAGAATATTGTCTCAAAGATGTCACGCTTACACGGGATCTCTACGAGTTCGGGCGTGAGCGCGGGTTTGTGCTGGGCGATACGCGTGATCGGGGGCGTATACGCATACCGGTCCGCTGGTCTGATATCAAGCCGCGCGAGAGAGAAGCATATGTCCAAGAAAGCCTTATCTGAAACCGGTGAGCGCATATTTCGCTCAGAGACGGGGGAGCCACTCTCCCTTCGCGACGTTGTGTTACGCATTCGCGACAAAATCGCGCTTGATCGGGCGGCGGCCTACGAAGTAGTCATTGGAAGTGATTCGGAGGCAGCCGAGAGCGGTAGTGCCGCATTTGTCACGGCTATCGTAGTGCGTAAAGTTGGCAATGGCGCTATCTACTTTTGGACGCGCAATAGGCAGGAATTCCATGGTCTTCGCGACCGTATCTGGAAGGAGGCGTTTCTTTCAATAACACTCGCCCAAGAGCTCCGTAGTACTGTGCGCGAAGTGATTGGTGATGAAGTTTTTTGGGAAGATCGGCTCGAGGTTCGCTGTATCCATCTCGATATGGGGATGGGCGGCCCCACCAAGTCATTTATTGACGGTATTGCCGGTATGGTGCGTGGATTTGGGTTTGTACCCGTCATCAAGCCATATTCGTACGGTGCCTCGGTAGTGGCTGATCGCCACACATAGCCGAAGGGATAGGTTTTGCATTATAGTTTCTCGCTATCGTTGCGAAAGCAAAACCGCGTAAATATCCCCCAGATATTTACGTCCTCGTAGTTCAATGGATAGAATATCTCCCTCCGAAGGAGGTGATGCAGGTTCGATTCCTGCCGAGGACACAAGGGTTTTTAGGCCAGATACTTGACTAAGTATCATTAGTTTGATATTCTTTTTTGAGGAAATCGTTCTTCAATTCGTGCGTAAGCCCATGGAGGGATAACAGATGTACGCACATGCGTTTGTCCAGGTCGCTGGAGGTTTCAGTGCACTATTTCTTCTCATCTTTTTGCTGCAGGGATTGCGTATCCGCAAGGATCGCATCCGCAGCGACGAGGCGGCTCAAGAAGCCGCTGCGGTAAAAAGATTCGAAGAAATCTTCCAGATTTCTCCCCATGCGGATGTGGGGGAGGTGAAAGCCCACATCAGGACAGTCATCGCTGGGCTCAATCTTCTACTCATCCGCCATCTGGATCAGTACGAGCTCAATCGAGCTCTTCGCGTCGAGGCCATCATGCTCGCGGAACGCTTCGGTTTTCGTGTGACGAGTGCGCGCGAGACTCACGAGCAGCGTCGTGCGCGGAGACGACGTCTCACCACAAGTTCGCGCCAGACGGGAGCTGCCGACAGCGCCGCGTAGAGCGTGGCAAAACCCTAGACCCACAGTCGCCATCACGGCGGCTGTGGGCGGGGTTTATTTTTTTACAAAAGTATGTAGAATGATGGAACAACGCGCGGTTAGCTCAGTGGTAGAGCAGTGCTTTTACACAGCAAAGGTCGGGGGTTCGAATCCCTCACCGCGCACAAATAAAAAAGCCGAGCTTATGCTCGAGCTTTTTTATTTGCTGTATCGATAAGGGGATTCGAACGGATTTGCGCGCCATGGGTTCAAGCGCAAATCCGCGGGCGAGCCGTGGGGGCGAGCGAATCCCTCAAGCACTAAGCGAAGCCTGTCCGAGGGCAGGCGGGCGCAGAAGGAGGAATCCCTCAAGATTGTTGAAATATACGTAAAGTTTGCTATTATCGTTTTACTTGCCGTGGTAGCTCAGTGGTAGAGCAGACGCCTGAAGAGCGTCGTGTCGGGTGTTCGATTCACCCCCGCGGCACCAAAAACAAAAAATCCCCGTACGGGGATTTTTTGTTTGTGTAAGATTTTTATTCGTTCTTGACCTTGATGCGCTCACTGCGGTTCTTATCCATCTTCGGCAGCTTTACCGTGAGCAAGCCATTTTTGAGTGAGGCCTCAGCCCCGTCTACGTCAACTTCGCAGGGGAGGAGAATCGAGCGCGAGAAGCTACCCCAATAGAGTTCTTGGTAGTAGTAATCATCGTGTGCTATTTCGCGCGCTTGCTCGCGTTTTCCGCGTATGGTGACCATCTCGCGGGTGATCTGCACATCCAAGTCATCAGGGCGTACGCCCGCGACGGTAGACTGTACCACGATCTCGTCGTCTTTTTGGTAGACATCAACGGTGAGCTGACCTTCTTCTTCGGGCGTCATCCAGTCTTCTTCTTTTTTGATGGGCGCTGACTTAGCGCGCGGCTTGGTATGGGTGACAGCCAAATGAGCGCGAGGCAGTTCGGGCTCTTCGCTGATTTCTTCCTCATCGAAATATTCTTCTTGTTGTTGAGGCGTCTGCACGGAACCCGTTAGGCGCTCAAAAAATGATCTTCTATCCTTTGGCATAATATTTTCTAATTGTATGCTTAATCCGCTCAAACGAAAAGAGGACAAAAATACCAGATGCAATCAGTAGGAGCAGAGCGGGCTCGATCCTGTGCCCTTCTGACCTTAGTATAAAAATATTAAAGAGCGAGTGCAACACGGTTGCTGCCAAAAACCCCAAAAGCGCGTCAAATTCTTCACGAAGCCATCCTGACAGGAATCCTTTCGCTATAAAATAGCCAAAAATACCTGATGAAAGAGTGTGAAGCAGGGTAGGTCCTAAAAAGCGGAGGTTGGCGGTGGTAAAGCCGTGCAGAAGTGCTGTTTGAAATGGATTCCAGAGATAAAAGGCGTTTTCAACCGCAGCAAAACCAAGTGCTGCGGTGATGAGGTAGATCATGGCGTCTGCCGGCTCGTCATATTCGCGCCGCCAAAAGATAAGTACCAAGACGGCAAGATATTTTACAAATTCTTCGATGGCCGCAAAACCAATGAGTAGCACGAGTCCTACATGCTCCGAGATATCATTTGGTACGCCCTTGGTACAGTCCGTATCGGTATAGTTGAGATATTCGAGTACGCTCGAAAGCCATGAGCATTGCATGACGAGTGCGAGAGGAATCGCAAGCATACCGCCCACAAATGCGAGGATGATAAGGCGGCGAGGTTCGGGCGCCTCATCTTCTTTGAGCCAAAACCAGAGCCATACGAAGGCGGCAAGAAATCCCGCGGCAAATGCCCACGCAAGCGGCTCCAGATTCAAGCGCTCAACAGGTTTGAGTGCTTGGGCTAGCCAATCAATCATAGGGTTATTGTAACCTTTCTGCGATCAAAAGGCGTTTTTCGGTGTGTGGAAGAAGTCCCCAGATATATTCGGTTGCAAAGGGGATAAATGGATGGAGGTTTTTAAGTGAAGTAGCGAGTACATAAAAGAGTACATCCCTCGTTTCGCGCGAAGGGTTTTTCTTTGCTTCTTCGATATACACTGCACAAAAATCATTCCAGAAAAAATTGTAAGCTGCATGGAGTCCCTGGCCAAACTCAAATGACGCGATTGAATCCGCAACCGCTTTTTCCATGACGTCGCAGGCCTCTAGTACTTTTTTTGCCGCAGCATCTTTCGGTTTCGGGCGCTTTACATCGCGCGGATCGGTGCCAATTTGTACCATGATGAATCGTGAAGAGTTCCAGAGTTTGTTGAGAAACTTTTTGCCTGCGCGCAAAGGATCTTCCGTCCAGTGAACATCCTGCGTGCCCATCGTTTGCCAGATGATACCAAAGCGCGTGGCATCAATGCCGTACGTATCTATGAGCTTCATAGGGTCGACGACATTGCCTTTTGATTTTGACATCTTGTGGCCACTTTTATCGAGAATAGTTGGGTGGGTATAGATTGTTTTAAACGGCACATCATCCATAAACTCAAGGCCAGAGAAAAGCATACGGAAAATCCAGAGATAAAAAATTTCACGCGCACTCGAGATAATCGCGGAAGGATAAAAATCTTTGAGATCATCAGTCTCGTCAGGCCAGTGGAGCGTGACAAATGGCCAGAGCGCTGATGAAAACCAGGTATCGAGCACATCATCAGTCTGGCGCCATGGTTTTTTGCACCGACGGCAGAGATCGGCGGGAGGCACGAGTCCTACGTGCCATTCTTCGTTTTCTTTGCATTCACAGCGAAATGCGGGGATGCGGTGACCCCACCAGAGTTGGCGCGAGATATTCCAGTCACGCAAATTTGCCGCCCAGTCGAGCATCATTTCTTTTCTGTTCGGCGGTACAAAGGTTATTTTGTTTTTCTCGATTGCTTTACGGGCTTTGTCGGCGAGCTTATCCATCTTTACAAACCACTGGTCAGAGAGAAGCGGCTCAATAACAGTCTCGCAGCGTTCACAAACACCCACCGAGTGATCGAGGTCTTCAGTTTTTACCAAAAGGCCAAGTTCTTCTAAGTCTTTGACAATTGCCTCGCGAGCTTCCGCTACTTTCATGCCTGCGTATCGCGCGCCAGCATTTTCCGTCATGCGCCCATCAGTACCAATAATCTCGCGAATCTCAATCTCGGGATGGCGCTGACCGATGTCATAGTCAGTAAGGTCGTGCGCTGGCGTAACCTTGATGATACCTGATCCAAAGTTCATATCTGCTGCCTCGTCTGCGATCACGGGTAGCGAATATTCCTTTTTGCGGGGCGATTTACCAGTCTTTGTGTCAGGATCGACTGATTCGATGGTGATGGTGTTGCCAACATAATCTTTATAGCGATTATCGTTAGGATTTACCGCGAGCGCGGTATCACCCAACTTTGTCTCAGGGCGCGTTGTCGCGATGACCACGGGACCATATTGGATAAAGTAGAGTTTACCTTTTTCTTCTTTGTGGACCATCTCGAGGTCAGAGATTGTACTCTGGCACCGAGAACACCAGTTGACTACGCGTTTGCCGCGGTAGATGTATCCTTTTTTATGGTAGTGCAAAAATACTTGCTCGACGGCGTGTTGGTACCCTTCATCCATGGTAAACCGTGCGCGCGACCAGTCAGCAGAGATACCGAGGCGCTTGAGTTCTTGATCAATGTTTGAGCCGATCTCGCGCATATATTCCCATACGCGCTCGACAAATTTTTCGCGACCCAATGCATGGCGTGTGGCCCCCTCTTTTTTAAGTTCTTTTTCTACCGCATATTGGCCCGCGATGCCCGCATGATCCTTGCCAGGCAGAAAGAGGGGGCGAAAGCCTTCCGCGCGTTTGCGGCGGATGATGATATCAGAGGCGATATTCTCGAGCGCGTGGCCTACGTGGATGTGTCCCGTAATGTTGGGCGGCGCCATCATGATGGAAAACGGTTTGCGCGATGCGGCGTCTGGAAGCGTATCAGGATTAAAAAACCCTGAGGATTCCCAGAGGCGGAAGGTTTCATCTTCGTGAGCTTGCGCTTCGTAGCTTTTGGGGAGGTCTTCGAGTTTCATTGTTTGGGGTTTATCTATTTCCGAGTGAGTGAGTAAAATCAAAAAGAGTTTTTTGATTTTCGAGCGAACGCTGGAAACAAGCGTAGCTTATAAAGGGAGATTAGCATGCGCTTCGAGCTTTTTCCAGCTGGCGAAATCATTGCTAATCGCATGAAAATACGCTGATGCGGCAATCATGGCGGCGTTATCTCCTGTCATAGAAAGTGGCGCCAAATAAAGTGCCCGTCCCTGTTTTTCTTTTTTGACTGCATCACGCATGCGCGAGCGCAATCGTGCGTTTGCTGCCACCCCGCCGCCGATGATGATTGAGCGTGCCTTGTATTCGGCCGCTGCACGCATAGTCTTTGTCATGAGTACATCGATGACTGCATCTTCAAATGAGGCAGCGATATCATTTTTACTAAAAGGAGTTTTTTGTTCAGTGAGATCGCGTAGCTGGTAGAGAACAGCGGTCTTGAGACCTGAGAAGCTAAAGTTATAATTTTTTTGTTGCAGCATGGGGCGGGGGAAGGAAAAACCATAGCGATTGCCGGTGCGTGCCAAGCGGCTTACCTCGGGTCCACCGGGGTATGGCAATTCGAGCATGCGCGCTACTTTATCAAACGCTTCGCCCGCCGCGTCATCTACTGTTTCGCCCAGTACCGTGTAGTCGCCCCATTTTTTGACGAGTACGATTTGGGTATGTCCGCCCGATACCAGAAGAGCGATAGTGGGAAAGGCGACTTTGGACACGCGCGCATTCAAAAGAGGCGTTACCAAATGCCCTTCCATATGATTGGCGGCAATTACGGGTAGGCGCCACTCTTCAGCAAGTTTCTGAGTAAAGGTAATGCCGGTCCAGAGCGCGGGCTCAAGGCCGGGGCCCGTGGTTACTGCTATCGCGCTGATTTCTTTTTGAGGATTTCCAATACTAGCTTTGCGTAGCGCTTGCTTGAGGATGATGGGCAGGTTGCGAATGTGTTCGCGTTTGGCAAGATTTGGCACCACGCCGCCATAGGGCGCATGCATTTTTATTTGCGAGGAGACAATATTTGCCCGCACGCGAAACTTTGGCAGCAAGAGCCCACCCGATGCATCAACAACCGCGATGGCGGTCTCATCGCACGAGGTTTCAATGGCTAGGATGGTGAGCTCTTGATCTTTGGCCATGTGTGCGCGATGCAGGGATCGAACCTGCGGCCTTCACAATGTCAATGTGACGCTCTACCACTGAGCTAATCGCGCAAAAACAACGCGTTTATTCTAGAGCATTTAGTTGAGACTTTCCAGCTCTGCTCGTGAGATTTTCTTGCGTTGTATTTCTTGAGCCTCAGTTTGGAGCTTATCGTCCTCCGCGCTGCGTATGAGAAGGTATTCATCCTTTTCTTCGCTATAACCAAAGATGGTCCATATTTTTTCATCTGGGCCACGTACTTCCACGCCAGGCTTCAGACGAAGCTCACTTTCTTGATTTTGAGGGAGTTGTTCCATAAGAGTAGTGTATCATGCGTATTATTTTTTATAAGCGGCCCCACCGGGAATCGAACCCGGATTTACGCCTTGAAAGAGCGCTGTCCTAACCATTAGACGATAGGGCCGTATGACGCGGTCATCGTATCATTTTTATATGTTCACGGAAAGTCCTTGGCCAAATCTTCCCTGCAGCGCGTTCTATGGCTATACTAGAGAACATCATGCAAGATTATTCCGTAGGGCATGTGGCTATCATTCCTGACGGCAACCGCCGGTGGGCGAAAGAGAAAGGCCTCTTCCCATGGCTCGGACATAAAGAGGGCATTACCGCATACGAAAAAGTCATTGATCGGGCACTCGATCTCAATGTTTTTTGTATGTCCTTTTGGGGGATGAGTGTCGACAATATAAAGAAGCGCCCAGCCGCTGAGGTCGAATTTTTGCTTAAAGCTTTCTCAAAAGCTCTCTTAGACGCGCTTGAAAACCCACGACTCAAAGAACATGATGTGCGTGTATCGATCATAGGTGAGTGGAGGACGTTGTTTCCTAAAAAACTTGTGGAAACGGGTGAGCGGCTTATTGAGGAAACGAAAGATCGCAAAAAGCATATTATGAATCTTTTGCTTTGCTATGACGGCAAGACGGAGATGACGCGTGCATTTGAAGCAGCTGTGGCATCTGGCAAGTCATTTACTTCACCTAAAGAATATCTTTGGACGCGCGATTTGCCGCCGGTAGATTTGGTTATCCGCACGGGCGGTGATCCACACTTGTCCGCTGGGTTTATGATGTGGGATACGGCGGACGCGCAGCTACACTTTACCGAAAAGCTTTGGCCGGATTTTACGCCTGATGATTTTACGGCGGCAGTTAAAGACTTTCAAAACCGTGAACGAAGATTTGGCGCGTGATATACTAAAGGCATGAATGCCGCCCTCATCGCGGGGGAATATCTTTGGTGGCAGTACGAGGCAGGGCTCGTACTGATGTTTGAGGCGTGGATGAACGTCCAATGGTTTTTGTTGCACTTTTTTTCAGTGCCCGAGTTGCTCAAAAGTCTGTTTGCGCCTTTTCACCGCATGCGCGAGCGTAAAAAGCAGGGTTTTGATCTTGAAGATATGTTTGAAGTATTTGCGATCAATATCCTCATGCGGATTGTGGGTGCACTCGTTCGGCTCGTCTTTATCGTAGCGGGACTTGCAGCACAAGTGGTCGCGTTTGTGATTGGTTCTTTGATACTTGCCACAGCTCTTTTAAGTCCCATAGCGATCCCAGCACTTTTTATTAGTGGGGTGCGGCTCATGATATTTTGATATGATCCCGAGACGACACATTTTGCGTATTGAGCAGGCGCTCTCGACGGGTGCACGCGGCATGCTCGTCAAGATTTTTCTTTTTGTGGGTATCGCGGGTCTAGGTTTTTTTATTGCAACAAGCATTTTGAGATTGCCTATACCGTATACAAACATTGCGGGTGGTGTAGGTCTTATAGCTCTTTCGTTTTTTTTCTTTTTTGGTTTTCTCGAGTTTTATTACAGATCTTCGCTTACAGGCGAGACGGTGACGGTGGGGTCAGGGCGCGTTGCGGTGTCATCAGAAATCTTGCGCATATGGGCGCTCATGCCGCGTCAGCCCGATGACAAGTTGATGTTTCGTGAGTGGTGGCGCGCACTCATCGATACTGACGCGTTTCATCTTTTACTCTTTCGACTCGGTATCGCGCGTTCTGAATTTGATACGTGGCTCAGAGCGTATCCTGCGAGTGATGGGGCGTTTGCGACCGTTGAGGGGATTGTAGGAGAGGAGCGCAATCTATCTGTAGCTCGTGTACTTTCGTTTGCGATGGATGCAGACAAATCATTTGCCGAATTTTTATTTGCACATCAGGTAAAGCGTGAAGATTTGGAGGGAGTAGCTCTGTGGGTAGAAGCCGAGTTTGAAGAAGAGTACGCGCGTACGCGCTGGTGGTCGCGCGCGAGACTTTCGCGGATACCGGGCATCGGGAAAGATTTGGGCTTTGGCTATACCTGGACGCTCAATCAGTATTCGCATGATTTTGCATATGCCTCTACGCATTTTGCAAGAGAAGCGCGCAAAGAAGAGATTGAGCGCGTTGAAGAGGTGCTTGCGCGCAGTGCCCAAGCCAATGTGCTCTTAGTAGGCGAAGAAGGCTCAGGTAAACATGCGGTTTTGGAAGGCCTTGCTCAGTGGATTGCTACGGGTCGTGCGCATCCAGCGCTCGAATATAAGCGCGTGGTATTTTTTGATAGCTCATCGGTGGTTGCCTCAGCGCAGAGCAAAGGTGCTTTTGAGGGACTCATGATCCAGATGCTCAACGAAGCAGTGGGTGCTGGTAATATCCTTCTTGTCATTGAAAACTTTCCGAGTTTTCTTGCATCCGCCAATGAGCTTGGCGTTGATATTATGGCACTCATCGAGCCCTATATTGCAGGTTCGGCTATACAGGTGGTAGCACTTTCGGATACCGATTCGTTCCACAGAGACCTTGAGCCCAACGGCAAGATTATGAAACTCTTTGAAAAAGTGGCGTTAGAGGAGCCCATACGTGAACGCGTGCTGGGTATGCTGCAAGACGCGCTTGGTGCTATCGAGCCACATACGCGCAAGTTTTTTACCTATGCCACACTCCTTCGTGCCTATGAGCTCGCTGATCGGTTTATCACAAGCGGCGCTATGCCTGAAAAAGCAATCGATCTTTTGGAGCAAGCAGCATCTGCGACACCAGCCAACCAGATAGTAATAATGCCGAGCGATATTAATACGGTAGTCGAGAAGAAAACACATATTCCGACGACGATTGCTGAGCCAGAAGAGCGCTCAAAGCTCTTGCACCTAGAAGAATTTTTGGAAGCACGCGTCATTGGTCAGAGCCGTGCTATGCATGCGGTAGCTGACGCGTTGCGGAGAGCTCGCTCGGGACTCCGTTCGGGTGTGCGCCCCGTCGGTTCATTTCTTTTCTTGGGACCTACGGGTGTAGGCAAGACCGAGACAGCTAAGGCGCTGGCTGCAAATTATTTTGGCGGCGAGGATTCGATGTTTCGGTTTGATATGTCTGAATATCAAGGTGCTGATGGTATTGAAAAGTTGATTGGTTCGCGCGACGCGCATGATCCGGGTATTTTGACCTCGCGTCTTCGTGAGAAGCCGTTTTCACTTTTACTTTTCGATGAGTTTGAGAAGGCATCAAAAGAAGTTCATAACCTCTTTTTACAGATTCTTGATGAAGGATTATTTTCTGATGGTGCAGGCAAAAAAGTCTCCGCGCGCGAGACGATGATCATCGTCACTTCCAATGCCGGCGCTAATATCATTTGGGATTTACTCAAAGAAGGCAAAGAAGTTGCGGATATCGAGGGTCGCGTCATTGATGCGATTAGGAAAGAGCGCATCTTTGCCCCAGAGCTTCTCAATCGTTTTGACGCTACTATTGTGTACCGCCCGCTCGATAAGCGTGAGCTTGCCCAAGTTGCGATGTTACTCTTGCAGGATTTGACCAAAAGATTACAAAAGCAAGAAATTATCTTTGAGCCGACAGCAGAGCTTGCCGCTCGCGTCGTGGAGATTGGGCATGATCCTACTTTTGGCGCGCGTCCCATGCGTAGAGCGGTTGCGGATCGCGTTGAGCAGGTGATCGCCAAAAAGATCTTGGAGGGTACGCTCAAGCGCGGCGATACATTTCGGTTTACAAGCGAAGATATTGCTGCATTATAGATATATGGATTCATGTATTTTTTGCAAAATCGCCAAGGGCGAAATACCCGCAGACAAAGTGTATGAGGATGATACGGTTTTTGCGTTTCTGGATATCCATCCGCGCGCACCCGGTCACACCATGGTGATTCCAAAGACACATGCCGAAACTTTTTCTGATTTGCCTACGGGCGAGGTCGGCCCTTTTTTTGAATCAACTCAAAAAATTGTTGGTATGATCAAGCGCGCCCTTAAGCCAGACGCTTTTACGCTCGGTATGAATCATGGGCGCGTATCGGGCCAAGAGGTTGATCATATGCATTTTCATATCATGCCGCGTTGGGCGGGTGATGGCGGCCATTCGGTACAGTCAGTGGTGGCGAATACTCCCACCGAAGACATCAAAACAATCGCTGAAAAAATTCGCAGCGCCGCATAAAAAGAAAAGAAGCTCCCACTAGGGAGCTTTTGCGTACTGGAGTGGCATGCCTGCCAGATGTCCGAGTGCTGATGCAAGAATCGCATCAGGCATACCTTGTACGTAGTAGCCGTAAGGACTTGTGTCACGCACTACTATGTCAGGCGTGACCCCAATGCCTTCGATGACTGTTTGGTGTGGCCCTCGGTAGATTGTGTGGGGGATGTAGGCCGTGCTGTTGTCTGGCAGATCTGCGGTACCCAGCGCTGTACCAAAGCCAGCTGTCTGCTCGCCGATGATGACCGCACGCCCGTAGTCTTTGAGCGCGAGTGCTACCATCTCACCCGTTGACGCAGTGCGGCTGTTGACGAGCACGACGAGCTGATTGCCAAGCGGCGTGCGAATGTCGGGTATCTCGATAGGTGTTTCCCCGTACCACAGAGCGGTTGAACCAGCCGGTATGAACATCGAGAGCAGGAGTTTACCCGCATTGACCAACCCACCATTCATCGAGCGCAGATCGAGAATCACTTTGTCTCGAGGCTTCTCACGCACCCACTCGAGCGCGGCGAGTGCTCTTGATAGGTAGGCGTATTCACTCAAACTCGAGATCCACACATAGCGGATGTGATTAGGGAGGGCGACGTCAATGATGGTGGGAAAATCGTTTTTTCGTTTCGGGATGTTTTTGGTAAACACCACACCATCTTGCTCGATGGTTAGCAGTACGGATGGTTTGCCGTTGCAGATAATGAGCTCGGCTGCGTCACTCGAAGTGAGTAGGTTGGTCGATCGTCCATCGATGGTGAGCACTCGATCACCAGCACGGATGCCAGCGAGCGCTACTGGGCTTGTCGGCGCTAGGCTTGAGATGACGATGTTGTTGCGGTAACTGCGTGTGAGAATCACACCGATACCAATCTCCGCTTTGCACGGTGGCGGCTCGTCGAGTCGAGCAACTTCACCGTGCGCGTTCAGACGCGCAAGCGCGCCGTGCATGGCATGTACGGTTACCATGCCGAGATCTACTTCTTCGAAGTAGCGCGCGTCGAGCTCTGAGAGAAACTGCTCGTATGTCTTCGCTGCTTTGCGTACAGCGTCGGGGTGCGCTTGGCGCAAGGGGCCAAAGATTGCACCGTCATCGGTCATCGTCAGATTCCATGTCTTGGGTTCCTGATGGGAAGAACAGGCGCTTAGGGTGAGCGCGGCGAGCATCACCAATATCCTCATGGCAGACTCCTTTCTATACCTATTCGTACCACTACGACCACCTCGCGCCAAGTATGGTACGATACCGCATATGGAGGAGCTCAAAGTTATCTATGAAGACGATGACGTGCTGGCGCTCGCGAAACCAGCAGGTATTGTTGTGCATCATGATGCGACACATATGAGCGGTACCGTCGTTGATTGGCTGCTCGCGAATCGACCTGAGATAAAAGAGGTGGGGGATCCGGAACGCCCCGGCATTGTGCATCGGCTCGATAAAGATACGTCAGGCGTGCTTTTGGTCGCTAAAAATCAAAAAACATTTTTGTATATAAAAAATCTTTTCCAAACCGGCGGTATCAATAAAAAATATCAAACACTTGTGATAGGTGTGATGCAAAATGATGATGGTATTATCAATGAGCCGATTGCACGCTCGACCAAAAACTTTCAAAAGCGCGTGGTGGGTGGCGGGCAGGGGAGATCGCGTGAGGCCGTCACGCACTACCGAGTGCTCGAACGCCTTCCCGAATATACTTTAGTAGAAGCATCCCCTAAAACTGGCCGCACCCATCAGATCCGTTCGCATCTGGCACATATTGGATATCCAATCGCGTGTGACAAGCTGTATGGTGGCAAGCGCTACCTGTGCCCCGCAGATCTCGGGCGTCAATTTTTGCATGCACACTCTCTCACTTTTGTGGCACCGTCAGGTAAAAAGCTCGAGCTCGTCTCACCTCTACCAAAAGATCTCGAGGGTGCGCTTGAGGTGTTGCGCACCGCAAAATAGTGTGATATAAAGGGATTCTATGAAGCCAGCACAGGTAGACATGAAGCCAGGCGACACCATTCGCGTGGTACAGAAGATCAAAGAAGGTGACAAGTCTCGTCTTCAGACATTCGAGGGTCTTATCATCGCCCAAAAGCATGGCAAGGGTATTGCTGGCACCTTTACCGTACGCAAAGTATCCGCTGGTGTGGGTGTTGAGCGCATTTTTCCTGTGCATTCTCCAAACATTGAAAAAGTAGAGATCGTACGCCGCGCAACCCGCGTACGCCGCGCAAAGCTTTACTACATCCGTGACAAGGCAGCACGCGATACGCGCAAGAAGATGCGCCAAGTGCGATTTGAGATGCCAAAAGAAGAGAAAAAGGCAGAGACAGTAAAGGAGGAGTAATATCCTCCTTTTTGTTTAGATTAATTTGGCATACGCTATAAGCTTGAGGTACAATGAGGCTATGGCAGGAGTAAAGCCAAAAGGGAAGGTAAGGATACAATGGTCGCCAGAGTTTGCCTATGCGATTGGATTGTTGGTGACCGATGGATGTTTGTCAAATGATGGACGTCACATCGATCTCACCTCAAAGGACATTGATCAGCTCCATACATTCATGAAATGTCTGGGGCTCAAAAATAAAATTGGCAGAAAGCGTTCTGGTTACGGCTCAAGAAAATCCTATACAAGAATTCAGTTTGGAGATGTGCTTTTTTATAAATTTTTACTAAGTATTGGTCTTATGCCCGCAAAATCACATACTCTTTCTTCGCTTGATATTCCGCCAAGATTTTTCTTCGATTTTCTACGCGGCTGTTTTGATGGCGATGGATCATTTTATTCATACTATGATCCGCGTTGGCGCTCAAGTTTCATGTTTTATACAATTTTTATATCTGCGAGCAAGGCACATCTTGATTGGATTCGACATGAAGTCGAGATGAGACTCAAGATAAGGGGTCATATGAATAGGGGTGGGAAGGGAACGCATCAATTAAAATACGCAAAAAAAGATTCCACAATACTTTTAAGAAAACTGTACCCCACCACAAAAGTTATATGCCTTAAGAGAAAGCGGTTGAAAATTGAGAAAGCTTTCGATATAATCGGGGTTGCACTGTAATATAATGCGTAGGTGGCGGAACTGGTATACGCGCAAGGTTGAGGGCCTTGTTCTCGCAAGAGATTGGGGGTTCGAGTCCCCCCCTACGCACCAGGAAATATGGTGGCTATAGCTCAGCGGTTAGAGCGCCGCTCTGTGGAAGCGGAGATGAGGGTTCGATTCCCTCTAGCCACCCATAGAACAAAAATGACTCGTTTTACGCGAGTCATTTTTGTTGCTATTTGATGTGTGCGAGGGAATCGAAGGGAAGCGCGGGGCGCTTCCCCGGCTCCGCACTAAGCGAAGCGCAGAAGGAGGATTCCCTCTAGCCACCCAATAAAAAGATTCTGAAATAAAAAAGCCACTCTTTAGCGAAAAAGAGTGGTGTTGCTGTTTTTTTTAACGCTTCACCTTGAGGCGCCGTGGGACGATCGTGACCATGATATTGCGGTCGTACATTGTACCTCCGGCGCCATGTTCATCGATCACGACAAATGCATCGACGATCTCGAGCTCCTGCGTTTTTCCGTCCTGCGTCCAGCGAACCCCTTTTGAAAGAGCTGCTGCCTTGAGGCGAGGTTTGAGGGTATCGTCTCGAAATGTGACGATTTCACTGCACGCTGCAGAAAGTACGGTGATGGGAGGATCGAGTTCGCCGCTTCCCGATAAGGTGGGGGAGCCATCTTCCTTGGGCATTTGGTAGTAGGTAGTTGAATAGAAGGCGATGACGCTGCGGCCAAGTTCTTGTTTGTAGATTGCGGTGAGAAGGCCGTCGAGCGCATCCGCCTCACTCTGTGTGAGCTGGTTGATCGAGACGGTGCCGTCGAGCGATGGTATGTTGCATGAGGTTGCGAGGCAAAGCAGTACGGCAATCACGATTGTCCGACCGAGCTTCATGTGACCTCCTGTTGTCGAATCCCAAACTACTCATACCACAGGGTTTTTAAGTGCACAAGATTGTCTTCTCTAGACAGGGATTGGGGCTTGGGACAAGAGTCTTTTGAGGCTGGCGTGCTTGCCATTCATCGAGGATCTACTCTTTCCACAGACGAAGGGTATTTTATGGTATACTATTTTCAATAGTCGATCTTCGTAGTTTTTATATATTATTTTTAATTCGAGGTTTTATACATGTATACATCCTTAAGAAAAGCATTTGTCTCTGACGACAAACAAAAATATGCTTTCAAATTAGGGCAGGTGGTCGCGTCTGCATTAAGTGGGTTCGTCGTCGGTGTTATCACCGCAACGGTTATTTGGATGCTCGCACTTTACTATATAAATAACTTGTTGTTGGAAAATGGCGTTGAAAATACTCCGTCACCGCAACAGATTTTGAAGGACGCCAGTCCTTTTGGTAAGTAGTCATGCACCTTAGAGGTTTTCTCGATTTTGTCCGCAAGCAGGGCGTGGTAGGGCTTGCTGTTGGTTTTATCTTGGGTGGCGCCGTATCAAAAGTGGTGAGTTCGGTGGTCAATGATCTGGTCAATCCCATCATTGGCGTAGCGTTGGGGGCTGCAGGAAATCTCAAAGACGCCAAGCTCGCGCTTGGCCCCGTGTCACTCGGGCTTGGCAATTTTGTGAGTACGCTCATCGATTTTACGGTCATCGCGCTCGTGGTGTACTTTGGGGTCAAATGGATAGGTCTCGATAGGCTTGATAAAAAAGACTGAAAAAGATGGTATCCCCATGGCCCTTGACGCGGGTATAGCGGTTTGATATACTGGGAAGGTACCTCTTCTGTGGCCGTCGTTCCGTAAGCATTCGGACATATCGGCCTGAAACCACGAGAACACAGAGAGCAGCGAACCCCTAGCCGAAAGGCGAGGGGTTTTCTGTTACACTATCTATATATGAAGATTGGTAACACACTCATGTTTGGCGTGTTTGGCGTGCTGTCAGGATTTCTGTCTGCAGTAGCGACCGACACACTACAACATTATTACCAGTGGAACGATGCCCCATGGTATACGGCAGGCATCGTGTTTGGTGTTTTTATTGCCATCGGTATTTTGATGCGCCGAGATCGTGAGGCGACACTGCTCTTTCGTCTGCCACTTTGGGTTGTAGGATCGACGGCAAGTTATTTTGTCGCCGTCAAAACAGTACAGCTTTTGATTGAGGGAACAAACGTAGCGCCTTCATATGGTGAGTTCTTGATAGCGGGGGCTGCGGGTGGGCTTGCCATGCTCGCATCTTTTAGCATTTTATTATTCGGGCTTGAATTAAAAGAACTCGGGGTACTGGTGGTACTGGGCGCGACATTGGGACTCACATGGTTTTTAGGCGATCCTGCATCAGAGATTTGGTACCAAAAACAACTTTTTATGCTCTATGTGTGTTGGCAGACAGGTATGGCTCTGGGTCTTGGCGCAGCACTCGATAGGCGTAGATGAGAACTCCCAGTCTTTTTGAACATTCCGAAGAAGTATTGGCGCTTGCTGAACGCTTGCGCATGAGTGCTGACGAACATCCCATCACCGCGTGTGCGGATGCGCCGCATGCGCGACATCGCGCCGAATTTTTATCAGGCATCAAGCTTTGTTTTACGCGCAACGTCACCGATCAGGGTGACCAATATTTTCTCTCATTTTCTTTACCTGACGGCATGAGTTTTGACGATGAAGCGTTGCGCCTTGTGCCGCTTTTTTTTAACAACGATTTGCCGATAGAGGAAGTCCGCGATATAGAAACGCCAGGCGTGCGGTGCTTTCGACAAGACCTTTGGCGGCCAGAGGTCTTGACACAAGAGAAAAGCGTGCTATACTCATACTAGAGTTCTTGAAAGGAGGAACCATACATGGTAGCAATTTTGCTATTGGCGCTCGTATTATTAGCGCCGACTGCAGAGGCGCACCAACCCTCGCAGCTAGAAGAAATCTTCGATCAGACTCGGCCGTTGAGACTGCTTGGCCCTGCCAAGCCGCTCAAGTTGCTCGCCGCCGAGTATCCCGCACCATCGATGGAAGACATCTCCTGGCACGCATCGTCTCAGAGGAGGGTTGAACAAAAACCAGATTCCCAACTAGAGGGGGATCGGGGTTTTGATGCGCGCGCGCCTATGCGTGTGCATAACCTACAGGTGAGCGCCTACACGTCTCGCGTTCGCGAGACGGATGATACACCATTCGAAACCGCTTCAGGTAAGCGTGTTCGGTGGGGTATTGTTGCGTCAAACAAGTTTCCGCTCGGCACTAAACTTCGCCTACCGGAACTCTTTGGCCACGAGATATTTGTGGTCGAAGACTGTATGAATGAGCGGTACAGGCATCGAGTCGATGTGTGGATGCCACGTCTCACGCCTGCGCTCAAGTTCGGTGTCAAATCCATGGTCAAGGTGGAGGTCGTCGAATACGGTAATCGCCGCATGTGCTACTCCTAAAACGCTCCCGTCCATGGGACCCAGCAGCCCTGCGAATAACATTTCGCAGGGCTTTTTTCTTTAGCTATACAAGTGAGGAGGGACAGATGTCTTTGAGGGGACAGCGTGCGCATTCGGGTCGCTGCGCCTTACAGATTGCGCGACCATGATCGATGATGCGATAGGTAGCGCCAAACCATTCTTTTTTTGGGAGAAGTTCCATCAGATCTTGTTCGATTTTGACAGGATTGTCAGACGCGGTAAATGCCCAGCGCTGACTGATACGCCCTACGTGAGTATCAACCGCGATGCCGTCTACCACGCCGTATGCGTTGCCCAATATCACATTGGCGCTTTTACGTGCGATACCAGGTACGGTGAGAATTTCTTTCATGGTGCGCGGTACTTCACCCTTAAAATCACTCTCTATTTTTTTGGCTGCACCGATAATGCTTTTGGCCTTGTTGTGGTAAAAGCCTGATGAGTGGATAAGTGTTTCAAGCTCAGCGATGTTTGCTCGCGCAAACGCACGCACACTCGGATATTTTTTGAAAAGCGCTGGCGTGATTTCGTTTACTTTTTTGTCAGTACATTGCGCAGAGAGGATGACGGCAACGAGAAGTTCAAAGTTTGTTTTATAGGTGAGTGCGATGACCGCCTTGGGGTAGGTTTTTTTGAGTCTGCGAAAAATTTCTCCCGCACGCTGTTCTTTCTCGAACGGCGTTTCTTTTTTTATCCATGGTTTGGTATAGGTTTGGAAGCGAAACATGAGGGTATCGTAGCACGCAGGCGCCCTTTTTGCAGAATACAGCAGTCGTGTATACTGGGCTCATATGAAGAATGTTGGAATCTACACGACGCCATCGTGCGTATACTGCCGCAAGGCCAAAGATATGTTTCAAAAGCATAATATTCCGTATAGCGAATACAATGTGATGACTGATGTCAAAAAGCGTGATGAGATGATCATGCGTACCGGCCAGATGGGAGTACCCGTCATTGAGGTTGACGGCACGCTTATCGTCGGTTTTGACGAGCGGCGCTTGCGGGAGCTGTTAGGCATCAAATAAATGAAAGGGGGCGGGCGCTATATCAAAGACATTGTGTATGGCGCCAATGACGGCGTCATCACTACCTTTGCGATTATCGCGGGGGTAGCGGGTGCCAATATCGCTGATCCGCGTGCCACTATTATTCTCCTCGGCATTGCCAACGTGCTTGCCGATGGTTTTTCAATGGCTTCATCAAACTATCTCGGTTCAAAATCCGAGCGTGATGTGGTGCGTAGAGAATACCGTGATGAAGAGCAAGAGATCAAAGAAGATCCCGATGGCGAGCGCGATGAGATGACGCAGCTTTTGCGCGAAGAGGGCTATGCCGATGCTGATGCCAAAGCACTCTCGCACCTTATGCTCAAAAACAAATCTTTTTTTGCCGATCTCCTGATGCACGAAGAATTTGACGTCTCGAATCATGACAGAGGACCTATCATCACGGGGTCACTCCTGACATTTGTGGCGTTTGTGTGCGCAGGAATGTTGCCTATATTGCCATTTTTAGTTTTCTCAAATATCACGCATGTTTTTCTTTATTCGGTAGTATCGACGGGTACCGCGTTCTTTGTGCTTGGCGCGTTGCGATCACTTATTACTAAGCGATCATTTATCATCTCGGGGTTCGAGATGCTTTTTATTGGAGGATTGGCCGCCACGATTGCCTACGGGGTGGGGGCATTTCTGCGTAGCGCTGTCGGCGCATTTTAATGATAGATAAGGAAGAGGCAAAACTTCATCTGGGATATCAGTACGGGTTTATCGGTAACCCCAAAGGCTTTGTGCGCGATGGCGTAGCGTCATATACTGATACGGATACAAAAAAAGAAACCCACACGCCCTATCTCCACGGGCTCTGGGTTGTACGCGCGGATGATATTGAATACGCAGGCGAGCCGGGCGCGGGCTATGTGGCGGTTGATTGTCTAGAAAATACAGGTCTTGTAGGGGACGAGGAAAAATTTGATATACAAAAAGAACATACGCTCACGCGCTTTGTGCCGCGCGAGCGGGGCGCGAGACTGCGCGAGATTATTTTTCGAGACTCTGAGGTTTTACCTCGCGCCACTCTTTGAGTTCTACGGGGAGTGAGAGTTTTTCGGTGCCACGCAATATTGAGAAGGTGACAGTGTCACCCGGGTTGGTATTTTCAAGCATATCTTCGAGCGAGGTTTTTTCATTGATTGATTTACCGTTGCAGGCAAGGATGATGTCTCCTTCCTTGATGCCTGCTTTGTCAGCGGGACTACCAGGGATGATGGCGTGATCACCGGGCACCATTTCGCGCACCACAAAAGCGCCGTAGTTTACCGAGAGGCCAAATTGTTTTTGGATGGCGCTATTTACTAAAAGATATCGTACACCGAGATATGGTCTACGGATGCGGCCGTATTTTTGTATATCGCCCAGATCGCGTGCCGCTTTTTCAATAGGAATCGCAAAGCCGATATTTTGAGCGCCAAAGACAACGGCGGCATTGATGCCGATAACCTCACCGTGGATGTTGATGAGCGGGCCACCTGAATTACCGGGGTTGATGGCGGCATCAGTCTGGATAAGGCCACGCAGACGCTCGTGATGTCCCGACATATCGCTAACAGCGGTGATGAGGCGTGAAAGGCCCGAGACGACACCCGTCGATACCGAACTTTGAAATTCACCAAGCGCATTGCCGATGGCGATGACGGTCTGACCCAAGCGTAGGTTTTGTGAATTACCGAGGGGGGCTGCTGAAAAATTCGCGGGCGGAGTCATCTTCAAAATGGCGACATCATGGATGGGATCGCGCGCCAAAATCTGCACATCGCTACGCGTACCTGCTTGATCAAAAATCGCATACTGCGCGTCAGGATCCATGATCACGTGTTTGTTGGTGAGTACCAGGCCATCGTTAGAGATGATGAAGCCCGAACCACCGCCAAGGCGTATATTGCCATCAGCGTCTTTGGGTAACTGTTCTGCGATGCCGTCGAGTGGCAACATGCGGTTCACAAAGTCCGCGTGCTTGGAGATAGTGATTGAGACAACTGAAGGAAGTATCTTTTCTACCGCACGGATTATTTCATCTTCATGAGACATTGCTTTTACTATATCAAAATTGCGTGGTACAAAGAAGCTGTTCCAGTCTCCGTAGTTCAATGGACAGAACAACTCCGTCCTAAGGAGTGGATGTAGGTTCGATTCCTGCCGGGGACACATATGTTGAGAAAAGTAATTTTCTGTGTAGAGTAATATACATATATATAAAGAAAAAGAGATTGGGCCTGTAGTTCAGTGGTAGAATGCATCCATGGCATGGATGAGGTCGGAGTTCGATTCTCCGCAGGTCCACAGAGCATTGACTGCTTATACAAAAAATGGTATAAGTGATAGGTGAATAATCGTATCAAACAACTCGGTATTGTCTTTATTCTCGCATTTCTGTTGAATCTCGCGTGGGAAAATGTGCACTCCTATCTCTATGTGCACTATCAGGGCGGTACTATCACCGAACTTATTTTGGTAAAAGCGGCGCTCTTTGATGCGTTCGTGACAACTGTTGCTGGCGCATTATATCTATGGGTACGGCCGTTTCGCCGTCGTCTTGACGTGACGATAGTCGGTCTCTTGGTGTTTGCTATCGGTCTTGAGCTTTTTGCACTCGCAACGTCTCGCTGGCTTTATGCGCCATCGATGCCGACCTTACCATGTCTTGAGGTTGGTCTTACGCCTACCATACAACTTGCACTTTTGGCATATATTAGTTTTCGCCTGTCCGGTTTGTTGAAAAGGGTTGATGTACGCTAGTATAGAGAACAATGATTGCACGATTTAAACAACTCTCACGAAGAACAAAGTGGATTATCGGCGTAGTAGCATTGCTCACCATCGGTGGTGTTTTTGTATTGCGCGGAGGTAGCAATGGTGACGCCGAGCTCTATACGGTCGTAAAACGCGACGTGGTTCAACGGGTCAATGTATCAGGTCAGGTTAAGCCTGCGAGTACGGTTGATTTGGGGTTTGAGACGGGTGGCCGTGTTGCTGCTGCCTATGTGCGTGTTGGCGACCAGGTAGGTGTCGGTGCGCGCCTCGCCGCACTATCTGCGGGCGATGTCGCGGCTCAGTTGCGTGAAGCAGAGGCGAATGTAAAGTCAGCTGAGGCAAAACTCTCTGAGCTCAAACGCGGTACGCGTCCTGAAGATATTGCTTTTTTTGAATCAAAAGTTGCAAGTGCCAAAGCGCTGGTGGGTAATTCACGTGTCAATCTCAATAATACGCTCGCAGAGGCATACACTAAGTCAGATGACGCAATAACCGCGAAAGCCGATCAGCTTTTTACGAATCCGCGCATTGCATCTGTACAACTTACCTTTAATCCTGGAGACCAGCAGCTTGAGGTAAATCTTGAGTCAGGCCGTGTGAGTCTTGAGATTTTGTTTGGCGAATGGCGTAAAAAAATTATTGACGCTGGTGACAGCTCATTTATACAGATGGTTAAGGATAATCTCGATAGCACTAAGCGATTTCTTGATGACGCGGCAAAAGCGGTAAACTCATTGACGCCCAGTACAGGTTTGACGCAAACAACGATTGATGGTTACCGAGCTGATATCACGACTGCGCGTACCAATGTAAATACGGCAATCTCAAATCTTTCTGCAGCTGAAGAAAAGCTCAGGTCAGCCGAAACCGCCCTCGTAGTTTCTGAACGCGAACTTTCTATCAAGAAGGCTGGTAGTACTCCCGAAGAAATCTTGAGTGGAGAGGCGGAGGTTGAGCGTGCAAAGGCTGCGGCTGACAATATTCGTGCGCAACTCGCAAAGACTGTCATCACCGCACCCATCGCGGGTATTGTCTCACGCCAAGATGCTGATGCTGGCGAGTTTGTGAGTGCGGGGACGAGTCTCATCTCACTCATCAGTGCTGCTGATTTTGAGATCGAGGCCAGTATCCCCGAACTGGATATTGCTAAAGTAGCGTTGGGACAGATGGCACGCGTAGAGCTCGATGCGTATGGTAGCGAGAGTCCATTTGAGGCGCGTGTAGTGCGCATTGACCCTGCTGAAACCATTATCGACAGCGTTTCTACCTATAAGATTGAGCTTCAGTTTGCTAAAAAGGATGATCGTATCAGGTCAGGTATGACGGCAAGTATCGATATCGAGAGCAAGCGGAACACGAATACTATTGCTATTCCGCAGCGATTCATCAGATCACGCGATGGCAAGCGTTATGTCTTTGTAGGCACCAAAGCTGAAGATGTGCGCGAAGTAGAGGTCTCTTTGGGACTTCGTGGGTCCGATGGTTTTACGGAGATTACAAGGGGGCTTCGCGAGGGCGATACGATTGTTTTGAAATAATATGCTTCTCTCGCTGCGCGTTGGTTTCTTTCTCGCCCTGCGCCAGCTCAAGCGCTCGGGTAAATGGACCACGACTCTCATTATCTTCATTATGATTTTGACGTTCCTGAACCTTGTAGTGGTATCGGGGTTGTTGGTAGGACTTATCTCGGGATCGGTCAAGCAGTTTCGGGAATCATATTCGGGGGAGGTGATCATTACCTCTGCCGATGGGCGTGACTACATTGAAAATTCTCCCGCACTTATTACGTATCTTGAAAATCACCCAAAGGTAGATGCAATTTCTCCGCGCTATTCAGTAAGTGTGCAGATGCTCGGTACACTCACAGATCTACCAGGTAAAAATGAAAAACCTAATCGCATTGGCATTTCGCTTACGGGTATTGATATCGCGCGCGAAGAGGTGGCGACTGGTTTTTCGCGCTTTCTTAAATACGGCGAGCATCTCCAAGAAGGTGAGGAAGGATATGTGTTGCTCGGTGCCAACATGATTAAAAAATATTCATCGTTTGCTGATGCCAATATCCCCGGCCTTACACTCCTTGAAGATGTTGATATCGGCAGTCGCGTACGCGTGAGTTTTTCGCGCGCTGGCGGCGGTGTCGTAAGTAAAGAATTTATTATCAAGGGGATTGTGAAGAGTAAGGTTGATGAGATTTCCACGCGCGCGTTTATTACCGACAAGGAGCTTAGAAAAATGCTACCGGTTAATAAAGATCAGGCGCAGACTATTTCTATAAAGACTGATTATGCGGGAGCGCCAGCACTTGTCGCAGAGATAAAAGAATTTATGCAGGGCCACGCCGCACGCATTCAGACGAGCGATGAGGCTATACCATCATTTTTGCGCGACGTGGAAACTACTTTTGCTATTTTAGGAAATGCACTTTCATCGGTAGCTCTTGTTGTCGCCTCGATTACGGTATTTATCGTGATCTTTATCAATGCCGTCACCAAGCGTAAGTTTATTGGGATTATGAAGGGGATTGGCATCAGCCCACAAGCGATTCAGTTTTCCTATATATTCCAAGCGCTCTTTTATGGCGTGATAGGATCGATTGTCGGTGTTATTTTAACTTTCGGTATCTTGAAGCCGTATTTTGATGCAAACCCGATCGATTTTCCGTTCTCCGATGGAATTCTGGTGGCGACACCTGAGGGGGCCGCGATTCGCATCGCCATCTTGCTGACAGTCACGCTTATTGCTGGTTTTATTCCTGCCAAGATTATTGTACGCAGAAATACGCTCGATTCTATTTTAGGTAGATAATATGATCAAGACAGAAAAACTTGTAAAAACATATGGTGCGGGTGAACTCGAGCTTGTGGTGCTCAAAGGGCTTACCTTTGAAATCGAGACGGGGGAGTTCGTGGCGATCATTGGCCCATCCGGTTCTGGTAAATCTACCCTTCTCTATCAACTCTCACTTCTCGATGAACCAACTTCAGGCGAGGTTATCTTGGATAATGTTCGCACAGGCGCTCTTTCGCTTCAGCAAAAGACTGATATACGTTTAGCAAAGCTTGGGTACGTATTCCAAGACTATGCACTTTTGCCTGAACTTACGGCGCTTGAAAATGTTGCGCTACCTATCATCATGCAAGGACTCTCGATGCCGCAGGCGTATCTCAAAGCATCATTCGCGCTTGAGCGTATTGGTATGGTTGATAAAAAGCACAACTTACCGAGTCAGCTCTCAGGCGGTCAACAGCAGCGGGTGAGTATCGCGCGCGCTATCGCGCATGAGCCGCAGATTCTTTTTGCCGACGAGCCAACGGCAAACCTTGATTCGGCAAACGGTATGCGCGTGATGGAGGCATTTCGCGATCTTCATGAGAAGCATAATCAGACGATTATCATGGTGACCCATGAGCCTGAGTACGCAGCGTTCGCGGGACGCGTCATCACCCTCGTCGATGGGACGATAGTCTCAGATGAGCGCAAAAAGGTTGCAAAATAAAGGATTTTCGCGCGTGACTTTCTTTTTGAACGTATCGTTATACACTATGTACATAGAAGACTAAGTATATTTCAATGATTGAATCCCTAAAACTTGACGAAGAAATTTTAGCAGCTTCTCTTGACGACCCAGGGCAATTTGCTCTTTTAGTTGAGAAATATCAACGCCCGTTTTTACGTGTTGCGTATGGCGTGGTTCGCAATCCGCAGGAGGCCGAGGATATTGTGCAGGAAGCATTTTGCGACATGTACCGCAATGCTACCAAATTTAAAAAGCAGGAAGGCGCGAGCTTTAAGAGTTGGGCATATCGCGTGGTGATCAATAAGGCAATCTCTCACTATCGCAAACTCAAGCGCGAGCGTGAGCGCTTTACCCTCTTGGAGCCCGATCACTACGAGAATCTCGGAGTTGACGAGGTGCTCTCGAGCGCACTCGATCAAAAGATGACGGCAGAAAAAATGCTCGATCGTTTGCCGGCCGACCTGCGACGTGTCGTTGAAGCATATTACATAGAAGACAAATCATACGCCGATATTGCGCGCGAAGAGAATCTGTCACTCTCGACGCTTAAGATGCGCCTTTTCCGCGCGAAGCGCATGATGAAAGAATTCGCATTAACAGTATAACTCTATGGATCACTCAAAACATATGACAACGGATCTTCGCGCACGCCGCCTTCAGGGCCGCACCATGCGTCGTGTATACGGCATTTGGTTTTTGCGCCGCGTACTCCCAATCTTGGCGCTTGAGGTGGCAACTTTGGTGTTTGTAATAAGTGCCGTACAAAGCTATATGTCATTTGGCGAGTTTTTCCGTAATGCCATTGATCGTTCGACCAACAGACCTTTGGGGAGTGCGCTTTGGTATTGGACGGATGTGATAATGCAGACCGAGCACATGATCAAGCTCTTTATGGTGGGGGCTATGGCTGCTGGTTGGCTCGTGGTACGTGATACGATGCGTATTAGTCGCCAAATGCGTAGTAACTTTTTGAACGTTCGCCGCGTTAGCTAATATAGAGAAAGGTCAATCTCATTATTCATCTGATAACGCATATTTAAAAACCCCCGCTGCCGCGGGGGTTTTTACGTCTCTTACAGGTACTTTATTAGGTAGTTTTCCGCGCCTCCATTATAAAAACGCCTGGGATATTGAGTGGTGAGAATGAGAGCTTTACTTCGGGGAATGATTCCTCCAAGTATCCTTTCATGAGTGGGGAGTACTGGTAGACTACAAATTTGCCGTCAGGATTGAGCACCGATGCGGTACTTGCTACGAGTTCTTTGCGCGTCGCGGGTGGAAAGAAGGTAAACGGGATGCTTGATATGACGATATCGGCGCCTTCAAGCCCGAGACTGCGCATGATAGTTTTGACATCCCGCGCGTCTCCCTCTATAACGCTAAAGCGTGGATCGCGGCATGTTCTTAGCTGGCGCGCAAACTCAGCGTTTGTCTCGATGCCCACAAAGCGCGATTTGGACGAGAGGCGCTCGAGCACCGGAAATGAACACACCCCCGTACCGGGGCCATATTCAACAACCGTAAGATCTTTCGAGAAATCAATCTTATCGAGAATCTTGCGGACCGTGGGGCGCGAGGTCTCGGTTACAGCGGCGATATTGCGATCTTTAAGAAAGCTTTTCAGAAAGCGTACTTGATTCATACTCGTGTTCCTTCTATGATACCCGTGTTCGCCGATAATGAAAAGTGTCTTTCAGGAGGAGTGGCTGCCTGTCCCACCGAAGCTTCTGCGAAGGCGGAAGTGGGCACCCGAAGCCACTTCAAAAAATAAATATAAATGGAGGAGTGGCTGAGTGGTTGAAAGCGCCGCTCTCGAAAAGCGGTATACGGGAAACCGTATCGTGAGTTCGAATCTCACCTCCTCCGCAGTAAAAGCTATGATTGCATACACGTGCTAGGGGTGTATAGTAAGACCATGGAACCATTTGAAATATTCGCGGCGCTGGCAGGCACGCTTTTCTTTGTCATAATTTTATTGCTTTTTCTGATTGCCATCAGTATTCGGCAGGTCAATCAGTGGGAGAAGGGGGTGAAGTTTACCCTCGGCCGTTTTACCAATATTAAAGATCCGGGATGGCGCTTAGTAATTCCCATCATACAGGGTATGACCAAGGTAGATATGCGTCTAAAGACTATTGATGTGCCTGCGCAAGACGCTATTACGAAAGACAATGTATCGGCAAAAATTAACGCGGTTATCTACTACCGCGTGACCAATGCTGCGAAGGCCATCATTGATATCCAGGAAATTGACTACGCGGTATTGCAGCTAGCACAAACGACTATGCGTAATGTTGCAGGATCGGTAACGCTTGATGAATTGCTCGCTGAACGCCAAAAGATTTCTGATCAGATTGAACAAATTGTCGACGCCGCGACAAAAGATTGGGGGGTAGATGTAGCATCGGTCGAGCTCAAGGATATTGAGCTGCCCGATACTATGGTGCGCACGATTGCCAAACAAGCAGAGGCAGAGCGCGAACGCAGAGCTGTTATCATCAATTCGGAAGGTGAGGTGATCGCAGCACAAAATCTCGCCAAAGCAGCCGAACTACTTGCGGGGTCCAAGGGCGCTCTGCATCTCCGTACGCTTAACTCGATCAATGATATCTCCTCTGATCAATCAAATACCGTTATCTTTACGATACCGCTTGAAATCATGCAGGCATTTAGCGGATATGTTCAGCAAGGCAAACATCAAACCGAGAAATAAATTATAACGTTTTGCAAACGTTAGTATATGGTAAAGCGTACGACAAAAAAGATTCTTGGGCTCATACTTATTTTTATAGGTCTTTTAGCCCTTTTAACACCGCTTACACCCGGTGCCTGGCTCGCATTTGTAGGTCTTGAGCTCTTGGGTATTCGTCTTGCTGCGAAAGACAAAATAGTGGCTTGGTTTAACCAAAAATTTAGATCATCGAAAGATCAAAATCTACCCGAGGCGTGATATACTAAACGCATGCTTGTCGGTATTCTTTTTACCGTTCTCGTATCGATTGCGATAGGCACCTTTAGTGTTCTTGCGTTTCTCGCGCGCTATCGGATAAATCCCCGTCATGAGCGTTCGGGGCTTTTTACATACGCACTCTTTTGGTATGTCATGGGTATTGTATGGTATTTACTCGCTGGCGTAGATTTTTTTGGGTATATCGAGCGCAAAGATCTAGCGTCAGTAATGATTTATATCATGCAGTTTTTTATAGGATTTTCTCTGGTAGTGGTGGCACATCATTTCCGCCAAGCTCTTTTCCCGCGCATACCGGCAAGCATGGTACACGTCATCTACGGCGCAGGATATGCTGCATTTTTAGTGTCACTGTTCTTGTATCCCGTTATCGTACGTCCTGACAGTTTTTTTGTGAGCCAGATTATCACGAGCAACATGACTACACTCATCTTTACTATTATGTTCGTCCCTCTCTTTCTTGCGGCAATCTATGGATTTTTCAGATCTTTGAGAGTGCGTGATACTGATCCCTTGGGCCGACGCTTTGAGCTCTTGGCAAATCTTTCTTTTATGCTGTTAGGTATTACGGGGTTTCTTGATGAGACTGGTTTGGTGACTGATTGGTACGTGACCGCATCTCGCCTTATTACACTCATCTCCGCGATTCTCGCGTATTTTGCTGTCACCGCTTTACAGGAGCCCGATGAACTGGTAATTTAAAGCCAGTATGCAGATAGCATTGATTGGTTTGGGAGTGGTGCTGGTCGCGTGCGTAGCGCGACTTTTCTACCTCGAGAAAAAGTTTCAAAAAATCTTCGGGGGAGGCGATCCTAAAACACTCGAAGCGCTCGTGGTGGAGCACGCAGGCCGTATCACCGAGACAGAAGCAGCGTTGCGTCAGCTGGGCGATGCTCATAGTACGCTCGCACGAGATTTCCTGGGCAGCGTGCAAAAGGTATCTATGGTCAGATTTAACCCCTTTTCTGATACGGGGGGAGATCAGAGCTTTGTCATAGCGCTCCTCGATGGTAAAAACAATGGCGTTGTGTTCTCGAGCCTCTACACGCGTGGTCAGCCGTTAGTATACGCTAAACCCATTGAAGCAGGCGCTTCACGCTATCCGCTATCACAGGAAGAATCAGATGCGCTCGCACGCGCTATCAAAAGCGCCTAACGGTATGCGCACACAAATCTCACGATACGTATATGTCATCCAAGACCGACAACAAGGCATCAACCTCACGCCATCCCATTGTGGTTATTTTGGGGCATATCGATCATGGCAAAACGACGCTTCTTGATTATATCCGTAAGACCAATGTTGTCAGCAAAGAATCAGGTGGTATTACGCAACATCTCGGCGCCTCTGAGATAGCATGGCGTGACAAGCGCGTGACGTTTTTGGACACGCCGGGCCACGAGATTTTTTCAAAAATGCGCGTACGTGGTGCTCGCGTGGCTGATGTGGCAGTGTTGGTGGTGGCGGCTGACGATGGCGTAAAGCCACAAACAAAAGAAGCGTACGAGGCAGTAAAAAAAGCAAACATCCCACTTATTGTTGCTATCAATAAAATTGATAAGGCTACGGCAGATATCGACCGCGCAAAAGCGGGACTTGCCGAGATGGGTGTGCTCGTTGAGGGGTGGGGAGGAAGTGTGCCATGCATACCAATATCAGCGAAAGAAGGTAAGGGGATTGACGATTTACTCGAGACAATTTTTTTGCTCACTGATCTCGAAGAGCTCAAGGGTGATTCAACACAACCATTGCGCGGTATTGTGATTGAATCGCATCTTGATCCGCGTCGTGGTCCTGCAGCTATGATTATTATCCGCGACGGGCATATCAAGAAGGGCGATTTTGTATTGGCGGGAAGCGCGGCCGCCCCCGTGCGCATATTGGAAGACGGTTTTGGTAAGCCCATCGAGAGCGCAGGGCCTTCGAGTCCGGCGCGCGTAGTGGGCTTTGATGCAGTGCCCCAGATTGGATCTGAGGCGATAACATTTACATCAAAGACTGAGCTTGAGGTCGCGCGCGCAGCGCTTGAAAAACCGGCTACGCAGGATAATGCTCCAGCTGATATCGGCATCTTAGTAAAAGCTGATGTGGCAGGATCCTACGAGGCGCTTACTGAAGAGCTTCGTGCGGTTGTACCCGAAGGCCTGCCTGTAAAGTTTTTTGAGGGAGGGGTAGGCGAGGTAACCGAGAGTGAGATTAAAAATGTCTCGGCCGCAAAGATTCCTTTTGTGGTCGGTTTTCATGTGCGTATGCGCGGACCTATCTTGGATGTTGCTGAGCGCTTTCATGTATCAATCAGATCCTTCGAAGTGATTTATGAGGCGATAGATTGGATGCGCGAAGAGCTTCAAAAGCTTGCACCAAAAAAGATTACGCGTGAAGATTTCGGCAAGCTCCTGGTGCTGAAAGTTTTTGCAAACACCCCTACAGGGCGTATTATTGGCGGTCGTGCCAAAGATGGTGTGGTGCCCGCTGACGCGCAGTTTGATATTGTGCGGCAGGGCGAGGTGGTGGGGAAGGGGCGCATTTTGAGTCTTCAGAGAAATAAAGTAGCCGCGGCATCGCTCCGCTCGGGTGAAGAAGGCGGATTGATGGTGCAATCAAGTCGCGCGATCGATGAGCGCGACACGTTAGCTTTTTACTATGAACGAGAGGCGTAGAGAGCGACTCACAGCATTCTTGCAAGAAGCGCTCGGAGAATTTTTTTTGCGTGAGTGCGCATTTGCGCCCGGCGTGCTTGTCTCCGTGCAGTTTGTCGATCTCAACGAAACTGCATCGCGCGCGATGATCGCGGTAAGTGTTTTTCCTGACAGCGCACGCGACGGGGTTGCCGAAGAGCTCAAAACACGGGAAAATGAAGCGACGCATTTTGTGCGTCAGCATCTCGACAACAAGTATACACCTGCGATACGATTTACGGTGCAGTAATGGCGTGGTAGCCAAGTGGTAAGGCAAGGGTCTGCAAAACCCTTATACGCGGGTTCGATTCCCGCCCACGCCTCCAGTTTCCCAATATTTGGGAATCGAACGGATGTGAGCGCCACAGGTTCGAGCGAGCATCCGCGGGCGAGGCGAGGGGCCGAGCGATTCCCGCCCACGCCTCCAGGTTTTCCGTTCTTCTTTTTACGCTGAGGTGGCGAAATTGGCAGACGCGCCAGCCTTAGGAGCTGGTGGGAGAAATCCCGTGGGAGTTCGACTCTCCCCCTCAGCACACACTCTTGAGTTTCGTGCTCGCGCACGCTATCATAGAGCACATATTTGCGGTCGTCGTATAACGGCTATTATGCGTCCTTGCCAAGGACGAAACGCGGGTTCGACTCCCGCCGACCGCACAAAGGAGGTGAACGACTCCCGCCGAAATGCCCGGGTGGTGAAATTGGTAGACACGAGGGACTTAAAATCCCTTGGCCGTAACTGGCCGTGCCGGTTCGACTCCGGCCCTGGGCACCATGAGAATACAAAGGGATATACTCTGGGGCGCTACAGTTTTTCTTGTAGCGTTTTTGTTGCGTGTGCCGTTTTTTTGGTATCCCGGGAGCACCGTATTTGATGAGGGTATCTACGCTACCTATATATCAAATATTATCTACGATAGACCCTACTTTGAGCTCCATCCGCCACTGCCCAACATCATCATGGCGGGCGTTGCGCACATGAAACCCTTTGACTACAAGATAGTGCGGGGAACTGATGTGCCGTTTGGCGCGTTTCCCTACGTGCCGCTACGGTTTATAAATGTTTTTCTCGGATCTTTGCTTGTTGTCGCAGTATATGTCGCAGCGCGATTTTTGTGGGAGGAAAGATGGTTTGCGATTTTAGCTGGCTTTGGTGTTGCGTTGGATAATGCGCTCATTGTCTATTCACGTACCTTTTTGCCCGACACGATGCTTGTTTTTTTTGGTATGGCTGGTATCACGACGTATCTGTGGCATGCCAAAAGGGGAGGATGGTGGCACCTTGTGCTAGCGAGTATTTTTTTTGGCGCCGCACTTTCAACTAAATGGATTGGCCTCGCCTTTCTGGGCACCGCAATGTTTGCCTCACTCGTACGCAAGCGTTTTCGCGAAGTTATAGTGATGGGGGTCGGCGCAGGGCTTGTATACGTGATTACATTTTTTATTTTCTTTGGTCAGTTCTCAGGTGGATTTTTGGTGGATCGATTTTCGTTTAATGCAGTACCAGCTCTCTCGTATCCTGCGCCATGGAACATTGGCGAGACGTTGTCGTTTTTACCGCGCTATACCAAGATCATGTACAAGGCAAATTATACGGTAGATATACATCCTTATGCATCAAAGCCGTGGCAGTGGCCACTGGGGCAGGGCAGGGTGGGTATGTGGGATAATGGTAGTCGCTTTATGATTCTTTTGCCCAATACATTTGGATGGGGTACGGTTTTTGTGAGCGTGCTATTTGCGTGTGTGATGCTTGTATATCGACGCCTACCTAAGGCGGGTATGTTTGCGCTCACCGGGTATCTGATAAGTTTTGTGCCGTTTATTTTCATCGGCAGGCCATTTTTTATGTATCACTACTTTATGGCGCTTGTCTTCGGCTGGCTCTTGGTTCCTTGGGTAGTAGGCGAGCTTCGTATGATAGTTGCCCCTCAGATGTCAGAGAAGAAGTTTTTGATCGGGTGTCTGGCAGTTGTTTTTGCAGGGTTTCTTTTGGCGGCGCGCTCTACCTACGGCATATAACGAAACAAACAAAAAACCTCCCGAAGGAGGTTTTTTGCTTGGAGAGTTTTCTCGAAACTATCCTGATATTCCCCAGAAGCTCATGATGATACGGATGATGCCACCCGTACCGATCATGATTGAGGCTCCGATGATACCCCAGATGATATGCCGTTTGCCATTTTCTCGTCCCTCGGAATCATCGGGACTTGCCATCATCTCGACAACGCCAAAGATGAATACGAGGGTAGCAAGGCCAAAGATGAGATAGAAGAATGGATTGATGATTTGATCAACGATGACCCCAACGATCCCTTGGATATCGGCAAGCGGCATGGGGGATTAGATTTGAATACTTGGGATGCCAGTGTTTGAGCCACCGACGCCTTCAGCGAGCAAGCGGGCGATACCCCAAATACCGAGGATGGCTGCGAGACCTACGATTGAGAAGATGATATAGCCTCGTGCTTCTTTTGCCGAATCAGCATCACCACCTGCAGCGATGTATTTTACAACACCAAAGATAAACACGAGGGTTGCGACCGCGATCATAAAGTTGATAAGCGCGCCGACGATACCTCCAAGTTTAGTTGTAATAAATCCTTGGATATCTCCTCCGGTTTGTGCCGCAACCATCAATGGCATAAATGAGATTGCCAAGACAGACGCGTGTATGAGAACTTTTTTGCTCATAAATAGCAGTTATTTGAATGATTGATAATAACGGACGACAGTCTTTGCAAGGGGCTCATCTAGAGCTTTTTTGCAAAGTTGATGACCATAGTGGCGATGGGTCCTGCACCCACAATAATAGCCGTACCCACCAAAACCCAAATGAGCATTGTTCGCGCATCTTCAAGTTTTTTTGCGTTGCCTCTGGCGGCAACAAACATAAAACCCGTGAGCACGATAAAAAATGCCGCAACAGGAGTACCAAAGGTAGTGACAAAATCGGCAATACCTTCAAGGATTCCTGCAAAGTCTTCTGATTGGGTAGGGGGTTGACCTATATTATTGGTTTGGGCAGAAGCGCCACCCGCTACGATACAAAGAGCCGTTACCACCAGTATAGCCCAGCGGGGGGTTTTGCCAAACAGCTTGTGGAAAGGGATTTTCATCATAATGCTTGGATTGATTCTTGGAAGGCAACGGCGAGTGCCCATGCCCCGATAACGACCGTAAGGCCAATAATCGCCCACAAAAGAGTCGCGCGGGCTGTTTTTATCTTCTCAGGGTTGCCTCCCGCCGAGACAAAGAGAAACCCTGACCACAAGATAAGGACGACCGCCACGGGGAACGCTATTTCGAGGGCTGAGGCAAAAAGGAGCTTAAGACAGGAGGGGATGTTGGTACAGTTGAGCTTGAGGAGTTCTTTATAATTGAGGGTATATTTTTCAGCACTCGCAAAGAGCGGCGTTGCGAGCATCAGGAGTGATGGGGAAAATCTAAGATTTAACATAAGAGATATGAAGTTATGTTTTTATTGTATCATTCTCTACAGTCTTGGAAACAAACATCCCAGTGATCTGATTCTTTCGCGTATACCATATTTCCTATTCGCCAGCGCGGGTCGCCGTTGCTGCGAGGAGACATCGGGGTTCCTTCTCGTTGCACCCACCTATTGAGAGGCCCGTCGAGGCGAAAGTCCAACTTATCACCACCGCCATGGGTGCCGGGGTTATTTCCCCCCGCGTGCGACCCGTCAGTGGCACTCGTAATAGTAAGATCGCACTCGCAAGCATTTTTGAGCGCACGCGCGCCGAGGATGGCGCCCGCCGATACCCCATCGAGGTTCACACCTGGCTTTACATTGATCTTTGGGTCTTCGTCAAGGAGTCTCAAGGCTTCCTCGTGCGAAAGGCCTTCCGGAGGACCACCTGCTGGTGGAGGCGGACCCGATCCCGGCGGCTCCGGCACTATCTCATCACCCAAAGCAATATTACATTTACTACCCCCACCCCGCTCACACTTTAGTGTCTGGTACCAAGCTGAACCTGCG
>Ga0207952_1000434_pt1 | contig 34801 bp, 36 predicted proteins | sample SubbioR12Aug_8Ca_FD_184831 | JGI IMG/M metagenome (GOLD analysis project Ga0207952, IMG submission 184831) | Serpentinite rock and fluid subsurface biosphere microbial communities from McLaughlin Reserve, California, USA - CR12Aug_8Ca (SPAdes) | ecosystem: Environmental > Terrestrial > Deep... | reverse complement strand
CGGCCGGCACCGGCGATGTCGAATTCACGTCGCCGGCCGCGCTCGACGGCGCCGGCTGGCGCGACGCAGTGAGCCGGGTCGGCCTCACCGTCATCGAGCGTCAGCTGCCGCGCGGCACGACCAATACCGCCAAGATCGACATGTCGCCGGAGCAGCGCGCCGAATGGTGCCAGCAGGTGGCGATCAAGCTGGTCGAGGACGCAATCAGCGCCAACTACGAGATCCGCGGCACCGAATCGGTCGGCCCCAAGATCGGCGACGAGCTGATGACGAGCGGCATCTGGGCGGTGCTCGCCACCATGGCCGCCATCGTGGTCTATGTCTGGTTCCGCTACGAATGGCAGTTCGGCGTCGGCGCCCTGATCGCCATGCTGCACGACGTGATCACGACCTTGGGCGTCTTCGTCCTGCTGCAGCTCGATTTCAGCCTGACCGCACTTGCCGCGGTGCTGACCATCGCCGGCTACTCGATCAACGACACGGTCGTGATCTTCGACCGCGTGCGCGAGAACATGCGGCGCTACAAGAAGCTCGGCCTGATCGAGCTGTTGAACCTCAGCCTCAACGAGACCCTGTCGCGCACGCTGATGACCTCGGGCACCGTGTTCGTGGCGGTGGGCGCACTGGTCCTTTTCGGCGGGCCCGTACTCTACAGCTTCTCGATCGGCATGCTGTGGGGTGTCATCGTCGGCACCTACTCGTCGATCTGGATCGCCTGCGCGGCCTTGGTTTACTTGAATTTGAGGCCCGAGCAGCTGCGGCCGGCCGATGAAGAACCGGTAAAGGCCAAGGCATGATCCCGCCGCGCCCCGCTTCAGGCGGCAGGGCGCCGGACGACAAGACGCTGCCGGCGCCGGATCCGGCCCAGGTTCAGCTCATCCGCAGCTACGGTCCCGGCCGGTTTCTGATCAGCGACCGCGAGTGGCACGCGCCGGTCCTCGTGACGCCGTTCTCGACCACGGCGTGGAACGTGGCGCGCGCCGAGGATTTGACACTGGAGAGCCTCGCTGCGCTCAAGGCGGCGCCCGCACCGACCGAGCTTCTGGTGCTGGGCTGCGGGGCGCGCGCCGTCTTCGTGCCCCCGGACCTCCGCGCGGCGCTCAAGGCCGCCGGCTTTGCCCTGGAGGTTGTCGACACCGGATCGGCCTGCCGCATCTACAATGTCCTGCTGGCCGAGAGCCGGCGGGTGGCGGCGGCTCTCATTCCGCTGTAGGCATCGGCCATGTCGCTCGATCTCTATCTCGCCTTCGTGGCTGCCTGCGCCATCCTGATCCTGATCCCGGGGCCGAATGTGGCGCTGATCGTCGCCAACAGCGTGGCGCACGGCACGCGGTTCGGGCTTTTGACCGTGGCGGGCACCAGCAGCGCCGTGGTGGTGCACCTCGCCCTCACCGTACTGGGCGCGACGGTGGTGCTGAATGTCCTGGCCGCCAGCTTCGACTGGCTGCGCTGGGCGGGCGTTGCCTATCTCGTCTGGCTCGGCATCGCCGCCTGGCGTTCGCCGGTCGTCGATCTTGCCCGCACTGCGCCGCAGGCGCGCTCGGCACGGCTGATCTATCTCCGTGGTTTCCTGGTCGGTCTCACCAATCCCAAGACGTTGCTGTTCTACGGCGCCTTCCTGCCGCAGTTCATCACGCCGGGTCCTAGTGCGCCCGATCAACTCCTGCTGCTGGCTGTGACGTTCCTCGTTGTGGCCGTCGTGCTCGACGGGCTGTGGGCCATCCTGGCCGGCCGCCTGCGTGCGCTTCTCGGCGCACAGGCGCGGCTGCGCAATCGGCTGACCGGTGGACTGCTGGTGGGCGCGGGCCTCGGCCTCGCGCTGGCGCGGCGGCCCTAGGCCCAAAAGAAGAAAGCCTCCCCGTTGCCGGGGAGGCTCCCTCGAGGGGTGTGTTGCTTTGCGCTAGTTGCGATTGAGGATGTAGAGCACGACACCGATGGCGACGAGGCCGACCAGGCCCTGGCCGCCGAAGGCCTTGACGAAGTTCATGATGTTACCGGCGACGTCGCCGAGGAACTGCGTGTTGCTGCCGAACAGAAGCTGCAGGATGATGGCCAACGCGAGAAGCGCGACGCCGATGTCGGTGAACTTGACGATCATCACCTTGGCACGATCGAACCATTCCATCGTTATCTCCTCTTGGTTTCTTGTCGTCTCGACTTGCTAGCAGTTGAGGGGGGTTACTTGCGACTGAACAGGTAGAGAATGATGGCGATCGCCACCAACCCCACGACGCCGTTGTTGCCGAGCGCGGTGAGCAGCTTGATCAAATTGCCGACAACGTCACCGAAGAAGGCGACGTTGCTGCCGAACAGCATCTGCAACACGATGCTGAGGGCGACGAGCAAGAGGCCCAACTCCGTGATCCTTACGATCCAGGCTTTGGCCTTGTCGAAAATTTCCATCACTTGTTGTTCCTCCGGTTAGCGTCGGAGACCGCGAGGTCTCCGCTCTTGGCTCTTGAGCTTTTGAGAACGCTACGCGTGCGCGAACCACGCTTGGGGATTGCCGCGGCGGGCCCGATACGCCGGCTCGCACTTCTGTCCACGCAGAAGCGGCTGGCGGGAATCCCCACCCAGATATTGTAATATTGTTGCTACAAAGACGCAACATCTAGTAGTGGATAGACTACCGAGAAAGCGGCGGACTTCACTCAGACTGAAATGACAAAATAGTTGACGTTTCAGCAGGATAATGCCTATATTTCCTGTAGGTTGGCGGGGATTGCGCCGGCCCTTTTCGTTTATCGGCAAGGCCGCCCGTGGCCGTCCGCGGGTTCGCGCTATGCGCTTGGTGCAGCCGCCCTGGGTCCTGACCCAGGGGTGAGAGCAATCCGTCCATGCCCAAAGGGCTTCGTGCTGGCAGTGCTGGCACCAACAGGGAAAAGAGCCACGCCTCGAATCGTGGACAGTCTTCACGTGCACGCTCGGACACAGCTCCGGGCACACTTTCTGGCCCAACACACGCACGTTTCAAGTGGGCCCGATGAGCCAGGTAGAATCCTGGATTTGTTGGCTTCTAGGCGGCTAGAAGACCAAATAACTGTCGGCGGGTTTGGGCCAACTTTGAAAAGTTGGGTCCGGAAAAATAGAAGCCGCGTGGAATAAGAACGGGGCCCCGCAGGGCCCCGTTTCCGTCGTCGATGTTGGTCGGATCAGACGGGCGCGTTCTGCTGCGCCACCATGCAGTAGAGCATGCCGATCGAGAACATGGTGTTGAAGCGGCTGGCGTAGAGCGCCGGCTTGGCGGCCGCGGCCTTCTGCTCGGCGGTCGCTTCGACCAGGCCCAGGATCTTCTGCTGCGCCGGCCAGATGATGAACCAGACGTTGAAGGCCATGACGAGCGCCATCCACATGCCGATGCCGATCATGACGAAGCCCGGCCGCAGCGTGAGCGCCTGCATGATGTAGCCCAGCATCCAGGAGAGCAGCAGGCCGGTGACCACCGTGGCGACCGCTGCCCAGCGGAAGTAGAAGAGGACGTTGGGCGCGATGAACTTGCTGATGGCCGCGCGATGCTCGACCGGCTGGATGGTCGGCATGGTCGGAACCTGCACGAAGTTGAGGTACCAGAGCAGGCCGATCCACATCACGCCGCTGATCACGTGCAGCCAGCGCATCGCGAAGCTTGCCCAGTTCATGTCGATCTTGGTCATCTGCCCGGTGACCAAGCCCACGACGACGACGATGGCGATGAGTAGAACGACCCCGGCGCCGACCGTACGCCCGGGCGATGTGAAGATGGCACCCATGAGGATTTCCCCTTATGTCGTTGACGGGATTAACGAATCCCTGCGTCTGTCATTGTAAACTTCAACCCCAGCGCGTTCAACGATTGTTATCCCCGATGCCCGACTCCTACAGCGCCCCTGAAGCATCGCACCGCTACGTGCTCGATCTGGTGCGCGCCGCCGACCGCGATCGCTTCCTCGCCGCCCTGTTCGCGCCGGAGCCCGCGCGTCGCGGCCTGCTGGCACTTTTGGCCTTTGATCACGAGCTCGCACGCACGCGAACCGTCACCCGTGAGCCGATGCTGGCCCGCATCCGGTTGGAGTGGTGGCGCGAGGCGGTGACCGAGGCGGCGGGCAGCGGAAAGCTCCGGGCGCAACCGATCGTCGAATCGCTCAGCGAAACCGCAAGGCGGTACGACCTCGCCGCCGAGCGGTTCGTTCGGCTGATCGATGCCCGTGAGGAGGAGATCGACGGGCCGCTCGATGTCGTGCGCGCGAGCCATGCGCTGGCCGATCTCGAGATCGAGGTGCTGGGTGTTCGCGATGCAGCGACCCGCGACGCAGCGTATGCCGTGGGGGCGGCATGGCTGATGGGCGAAGGGCCGGAACGCGACGCATTGCTCGTCGAGGCACGGGCGCGGTCGAGCGCGATCGATCCGGCGGCGCTGCCGATCCTGCTGCCCGCCCTGGCGCTCGATGGGGCGCCGAGCCCGTGGCGTCGCCCGCTCGCCTACTGGTGGGCGGCGCGGCGCGGGCGGTACTGAAATGTCCGCACGCATCGACAAATCCTGGGTAGTCCTGAAAAGCATCGAGAACGACCAGTACGACCGCTGTGTCGACCTGTTCCGGCGCCCCGACGGCAGCTTTGGCTTCGAGGAGTTCCGCAGGGACGTCGAGGACGCGGGTGCCTGGACGCCGGTCGCCTTTTACTCGGGCGCCGCCTATGCCACCCGCGAGGCTGCCTTGAGCGCCGCCGTCGCAAGGGTTGTCTGGCTGGCCGAAGCTCTGTGATAGCATCGCGGTAACGACAAAGAACGGAGGAAGCGTGGCGCGGATCAAGGCCAACGGCATCGAGATTGAGTACGAGACGTTCGGCAAGAAGGGCGATCCAGCGCTGCTGCTGATCATGGGGCTGGGCGCGCAGCTCACGCTCTGGCCGGAGGCGCTATGCGAGGGCCTCGCGTCGCGTGGCTTCCACGTCGTGCGCTACGACAACCGCGACGTCGGCCTGTCGACCGACTTCGACAAATGGGGCGTGCCCAATATCATGGACGCCTTCATGAAGCTCATGAAGGGCGAGAAGGTCGCGACCCCCTATCTGCTCGACGATCTCGCGAACGACGCGATCGGCTTGCTCGATGCGCTCGATATCGATCGTGCGCACATGATCGGCGCCTCGATGGGCGGCATGATCGCCCAGATCGTCGCCGCAAAGTTCCCGCAGCGCACACTCTCGCTCGTCTCGATCATGTCGACCAGCGGCCGCCGCGGCCTGCCCACGGGCAAGCCCGAGGCGGTGGCCATGCTCTCGGCGCAGCCCGAGGGTCCGGCGCGCGAGCAGCTCGTCGCCCATGCCATCAAGCTCCGCACCGTGATCGGCAGTCCGGGCTTCCCCGCGGACCCCGACGAGCTGCGCGCCCTTGTCGAGCGCAACATCGACCGTCGCTACTATCCCGCTGGGGCGGCGCGGCAATACCTCGCCGTCCTAGCGTCAGGCGATCGCGTCGACCTGCTCAAGACCGTGAAGGTGCCGACGCTGGTGCTGCACGGCGCCGACGATCCGTTGCTGCCGGTCGACGGCGGCAAGGACGTTGCAAGCCTCGTGCCCGGAGCGAAGATCGAGGTCTTTCCGGGCTGGGGCCACGATGTTCCCAAGGAGATGGTCCCGAAGCTGGTCGAGAGCATTTCGAAATTCTGCAGAGCCGCGTGAGGAAACAGCCATGAAGTTCGGCATCTTCTACGAGCACCAGTTGCCGCGACCCTGGGGTCCGAAGAGCGAATACCAGCTCCTGCAGGATTCACTGACGCAGATCGAGTTGGCCGACAGGCTGGGCTACGACTATGCCTGGGAGGTCGAGCATCACTTCCTAGAAGAGTACTCGCATTCCTCCGCGCCCGAAGTCTTTCTGGGTGCCGCCAGCCAGCGCACCAAGCGCATCCGGCTCGGCCACGGCGTCGTCCAGCTCACCACCAACAATCCGCATCGCGTCGCCGAGAAGGTGGCAACCCTCGACCTGCTGTCGGGCGGTCGCGTCGAGCTCGGCATGGGCGAGGCGGCGGGGCCGGCCGAGCTCCATCCCTTCAACATCCGCGTGCGCGACAAGCGCGAGCGCTGGGAGGAGGCGGTGAAGGCCATCATCCCGATGTTCACCCGGGAAAGCTGGGAGTTCCACGGCCAGTACTACGACTTCGAGGCGCGCAACGTCATTCCCAAGCCGTTTCAGAAACCGCACCCGCCGCTCTGGGTCGCCTGCTCGAACATCGCCACCATCGGCAAGGCGGGCGAGTGGGGCATGGGGGCGCTGGGCTTCACCTTCGTGACGCCCGAGGCCGCGCGCGCCTGGGTGCACAAGTATTATAACAACCTTTTGAACAATTCGAAGAAGCTCGCCGACTATCCGAGCAATCCCAACGTGGCGATGGTCTCGGGCTTCATGTGCGCGCCGACCGATGCCGAGGCCGAAGCCAAGGCCGCGGGCTGGACCTTCTTCATCTTTGCCCTCAGCCACTATGGCCGGAAGGGCGTCGATGCGCCCGGCACCTCCAACCTGTGGGAGGAGTACCAGGCGTGGCGCGGCGGACCGGAGGAGAAGAAGGCGCTGGAGTCGGGCCTGATCGGCTCGCCGGAGACGATCGCCAAGAAGCTGCGCCAGTTCCAGGCAAGCCGCGTCGACCAGGTGATCCTGCTCAACCAGGCCGGCAAGACCAGCCATCAGGATATCTGCGAGTCGCTGGAACTGTTCGCGAAAGAAGTGATGCCGGAGTTTCACGCCGCCGAGCCCGAGCATGCCGCGTGGAAGCAGAAGGTGCTCGACCGCGAGATCGTGCTCGAGGACCTCGATGTCGCGAAGTACGACATTTTCAGCCACCAGAACGAGCACATCGTTCGGCTCACGCCCGAGCAGCTGAAGCAGAAGATGGCGGAGAAGGAAGCGGCCGCGAAGCGCGCGTGAGCGTGAGCCACGTTCCCGTCCTGATCGCCGGCGGCGGGCCGGTGGGGATGACCTTGGCCCGCACCTTGGCGCTCCACGGCGTGCGTTGCCTGCTGGTCGAGCGCAATCCCACGACCACGCGGCATCCCAAGATGGACATCACCAACGGCCGCTCGATGGAGCTTTTTAGGCGCCTCGGCGTGGCGGACAAGTTGCGCGCCGTCGCCGTGCCGGAGGAGAACAACTTCGACATCTCCTGGATCACATCGCTTGCCAAGGAAGCAGGAGGCCGAGAGCTGCACCGCTTCCGCTATCCCAGCGTCGTCGAGAAGCGCGCGGAGATTCGCGGCCGCAACGACGGTACCCAGCCGCGCGAGCCTGCCATGCGGGTGAGCCAGGTGATGATCGAGCCCGTCCTGCGAGACGCCATCGTGGGTCACCCGATGGTCGATGCGCGCTGGGGCGTGGCCTTCGAGGATTTCGAGCAGGACGAGGCGGGCGTCACGGTCACGCTCCGCACCCAGGAGACCGGCGCCACCGAGCAGGTGCGCTGCGACTTCCTCGCCGGCTGCGATGGCGGCACCAGCGCGGTGCGCGAAAAGCTCGGCATTGCGCTCGAAGGTCGCGCCGCCGTCGCCCATCGCTTCATGGTCCATTTCCGCTCCGAGGCGCGCGAGTTGCTGCAAGCCTTCGGCGTTGCCTGGCACTATCAGAAGGCCACGGGCACGATCATCGCGCAGGACGACAAGGAGATCTGGACCTTGCAGACGCGGCTGCCGCCGGGTGTCGATGCCGCGGCCGTCGATCCGCACAAACTGCTCGACGATTTCGCCGGCAAAAGCTTTCCGCGCGAGATCCTGGTCGCCAATCCCTGGTTCACGCATCTGCTGCTGGCCGAACGCTACCAGGGCGGCCGCGTCTTCCTGGCCGGTGACGCCGCACATCAATACATCCCGACGGGTGGCTACGGCATGAACACCGGTATCGGCGACGCCATCGATCTTGGCTGGAAACTGGCTGCGGCCGTGAAATGTTTTGCGACACCGGGCCTGCTAAAATCCTACGAGCGCGAGCGGTGGCCGGTCGGCTATCGCAACCGCATCGCCTCGGAATGGCACACCGGCGTGCGCCTGAAGATTGCCGAGCTCTACCAGAACGAACGCGATCCCGAGGCGCTCGGTCGCGCCATCGCGGCCCTCGGCAACGCCGAGAACGAAAGCTGGGGCATCGAGTTCGGCTACCGCTACGACGGCGTCGAGGGCGACCCCGTGGTCTACCAACCCACCACAGCGCCGGGCGCGCGCCTGCCCAGCACCTTCCTGTCCGACGGCAGCGCGCTCTACGACCGGCTGGGGCCGTGGTTCACCCTGCTGCATTTCGGCGGCGCCGACCCCAGCGCCCTGATCGATGCCGCGCCGGCGCCGCTCGACGTCGTCTATCTCGACGAGCCGGCATTGGCCGCGATCTACGAGGCCAGGCTGGTGCTGGTGCGGCCCGATACCCACGTGGCGTGGCGCGGCAATGGCTGCGACGACGGCGCGGCCGTCTGGGCCAAGGTGCTCGACGGCAGGCTGGCATGAAGGTCGCGGTGATAGGCGGCGGCATCGGCGGCCTGTCCGCGGCGCTGGCGCTCCTGAATGCCGGCCTCGGCGTGCAGGTCTACGAGCAGGCGCAAAAGTTCGGCGAGATCGGCGCCGGCATCCAGATCAGTCCCAACGCCTCGCGGCTGTTGCATCGCCTCGGCCTGAAGCCTGCCATGGACCAATGGGGCGTGCGGCCGCTCGCCGTACACCAGAAACGCTGGGATGACGGCCGGACGCTGCAGAGGGCGCCGCTCGGGCCCGAGGTCGAGGCGCAGTTCGGGGCGCCCTACTACCATTTCCACCGCGGCGATCTGGCGGCGCTGCTGGCCGAGGCGCTGCCGAAGGACCGCGCCCATGCCGGCCACCGTCTCGTCGGCCTGGAAGAGAAGGGCGAGCGCGTGATTGCGTGTTTCGAGAATGGCGTCTCGGTCGAGGCAGATCTTTTGATCGGTGCCGACGGCATCCATTCGAAGGTGCGGGCGCTCACCTTCGGCCCCGAGAAGCCGCGCTTCACCGGCTGCGTGGCGTGGCGCGGCCTGGTGCCGGCCGAGCGCATCGGCCATCTCGACATCGAAGTCGCCTCGCACAACTGGATGGGGCCGGGGGCCCACTGCGTGCATTACTGGGTCTCGGCCCGGCGGCTGATGAACGTGGTCTGCGTTGTCGAGCACGGCAGCTGGACGAACGAGTCGTGGACCGACAAGGGCAATGTCGCCGACGTGCTGGCGCGTTACGAAGGTTGGCATCCCACGGTGCGCGGCCTGATCGGCGCCTTTCCCGAGACTTTCATCTGGGCGCTGCATGACCGCGCGCCGTTGCCGGCGTGGACGCACGGCAGGATCGCGCTGCTGGGCGACGCCTGCCATCCCATGCTGCCGATGATGGCGCAGGGCGCGGCGCAGGCGATCGAGGATGGCTCCGCGCTGGCGTCGCTGTTGAAGGCGATGCCCGATGATGTGCCGTCAGCACTCCGGCGCTACGAGGAAGTGCGCAAGCCGCGCGCGACACGCCTGCAGGAGGCAAGTGCCGCCAACCGCACGCGCTTCCATCTGGCCGACGGGCCGGCGCAGCAGGCGCGCGATGAGGCGATGGCCAATTCAGGCGACCGTTCGATGGCCAATATCGGCTGGCTGTACAGCCACGATGCCGCGCTAGTAAATTGAAGCCCATGACCACGACCCCCAAGACCATCGTCGACACCGTGCGCACGCTCGCCAGATATCGGATGTGGGCCGATCAGCTGACCTTCGACGCGGTCCGGGCCCTGCCGCCGGGCGAGGCGACCAAGGAGCGGCCGACGCTGTTCAAGACCATGATCGGCACCCTCAATCACAACCTTCTCATCGACCTGATCTGGCAGGCGCATCTCGAAGGTCGCGACCACGGTTTTGGGGCCCGCAATGTCGTTCTGCACCCGGAGCTGTCCGATCTTTGGGCCGCACAGCAGGTCGTGAACCAGTGGTACATCGACTGGAGCGATCGGCAATCGCAGGACACGCTCGCTGAAATCGTGAACTTCACCTTCATCGGCGGCGAGAAGGCCGCCATGAGCCGCGCCGATATCCTGCAGCATGTCGTCAATCACGCGACCTACCATCGCGGCTGGGTGGCCGAGATGTTCTTCCAGGTGCCGGCCAGGAATCCGGCCACGGATCTGCCGGTGTTCCTGAAGCGGGACCGACCATGATCGAAGTGAACGGCCTGGCGCACGTCATCCTGACCGTCAGCGACTGGGACAAGGCGCGGGCTTTCTACGCCGAGCTGCTGCCCTTCCTCGGCATGAAGAAGGTCTTCGACGGCAACAACTTCCTCTATCACGTCGGCGGCCGCACGGCGCTCGGCATCCAGCGTTGCGCGGCGGAGCACGAGGGCGCGCCGTTCGTCCAGAACCGGGTCGGCCTCCATCACCTCTGCCTGCGGGCGCGCACACGCGAGGATGTCGACAAGGTCGCCGACAAGCTCCGCAGCATGGGCGCCGTCATCGACCGCGGGCCGCTGGAGGGCGACTGGGCGCCGGGTTACTACTTTCTGGTCTTCGAGGATCCCGACGGCATCCGCCTCGAAGTCAATTTCATTCCCGGCAAGGGCCTGCTCGCCTCGGATCCGCCGCTCAACCCTAGCTTCGATCCGAACTGGAACCAGAACCATCCTTGAGGAGCGTCAGCCCTTGTTCGGATTGATCAGGAACTTCTCGCCGGTCGCGCGCTTGGCGTAGCTGGCGATGTTTTTTAGATCGAGCGCCTCGGGCAGCGAGATCACCTTGGTGTAGTGGCTGGCGAACGTCGTCTTCAGCGAATTGACCACGCGCTCGCGCAGGCGCACCTGGTCGGGCCGGCCGATCTTCTGCAGGAACGGCGTCAGCAGCCAGCCACCGACGCCCCACGCCATGCCGTAGTTGCGGTTCAATTCGACCGCGCCGGTGCTGAGGCTGCCGTAGATATAGACCTGCTTGTGCGTGGTCGAGCCGTAGCGGCTGTACTCCTTGGCGGTCTTGTTGAGCGCGATTTCCATGCAGGTGAGAATCTGGCTCGCGAGCTTGCCGCCGCCGATGGCGTCGAAGGCGATCGTGGCGCCGGTCTCGACCAGCGCCTGTGTCAGATCGTCGGTGAAGGAGGCTGCGCTCGAATCGACCACGTGCTTGGCGCCGATGCCTTTCAACAGCTTGGCCTGCTCGGCGCTGCGCACGATGTTCACGAGCCCGATGCCGTCCTCGTTGCAGATCTTGTTCAGCATCTGGCCGAGGTTGGAGGCCGCCGCGGTGTGGACCAGCGCCTTGTGGCCCTCGCGCTTCATGGTCTCGGTCATGCCAAGCGCGGTCAGCGGATTGACGAACCACGAGGCGCCCTCGGCCGCGGTCGTGCCGGCCGGCAGCGGCTGGCAGTCGGTCGCCTTCAGCAGGCGGTACTGCGCATACATCGCGCCGCCCACCATCGACACCGTCTTGCCCTTCAGCGCCTGGGCGGCATCCGAAGCGCCCGCCTTGACCACCGTGCCCGCGCCCTCATTGCCGACCGGCATCGATTCGCCCAGGCGCGCGGTGAGGAAGGGCAGCGCGGCTGCCGGCACCTTGGCCGTCACCTTGATGGCCTCGCCACTGCCGTTCGACTTGAAGCTCGCCATGTCGGCCGGCCCCAGCAGCAGGCCGAGGTCCGACGGATTGATCGGCGTCGCCTCGACCCTGACCACGACCTGGTCCGGGCCGGGCTCGGGCACCTCGACCTTGGCCAGTGATACTTCGAGGTCGCCCGCCTTGCTGATCAGGGAGCGAAGCTGCAGTCCGGAAATCCTGGTGGCGTCGCTCATGTTCACTCTCCTGGCGTTTGTTTCCTGGGCCGCTTATGCCAAGCACCGCGAAGGCGAACAAGCGGGGACGAACAAGCGCGATCTTTGTATGATGTCCGTCATGGCACCTCCCCGGATCGGCCTCGCTCTCGGTAGCGGCTCGGCGCGCGGCCTGTCGCACATCGGCGTCCTCGATGCGCTGATCGAGGCCGGCATCGAGCCCGACGTCGTCTGCGGCACGTCGATCGGCGCGCTGGTCGGTGCGGCCTATGTCGCAGGCCAGCTGGCCGGGCTGCGGCAGTGGGCGGAGACGGCGACCTGGCGCCAGGTCGTTCGGCTGATGGATGTCCGCCTCATGGGCGGCGGGTTGATCGACGGCAAGCAGGTCGTGGCCCTCCTGCGCCGGCTCGGCATCGAGGCGCCGATCGAGAGCTACGCCACGCGTTATGCCGCCATCGCCACCGATCTCGAGACCGGCCGCGAGGTCTGGCTGCAGACCGGACCGATCCATGACGCCGTGCGCGCCTCGATCGCTCTGCCGGGAATCGTCAGCCCCACCCAGATCGACGGCAAGTGGCTGGTCGACGGCGGTCTTTCCAATCCGGTTCCCGTCTCGGTTTGCCGCGCCCTCGGTGCCGAGGTCATCATCGCGGTCAACCTCAACGGCGATCTGGTGGCACGGCGTTTCGACAAGGCGCGGACGCCGCCAGTGGCTGCGCCGTCACGTGTGTCGACCGAACTCTTCAGGCGGATGTTGGGCCAGGTTCCGGGCACCCGGCCGGAGCAGGTGGCGGAGATCGCGCCGGATCAGCCGTCGCGGGGATCGCCGGCGCCGGGATATCTCGACGTCCTCGCCAACTCCCTCAACATCATGCAGGACCACATCACCCGCACCCGTCTCGCGGGCGAGCCGCCCCATGTGCTGCTCGTGCCGCGGCTGGGCAACATCGGCCTGATGGAGTTCACCAAGGCGCGGGAAGCGATCGCCGAAGGCCGCCACTGCGTTCAGCACGCGCTGCCGCTGTTGAAACGGTACGTGTAGCCGTTGAAGCCGGCTTGAGATCATGTGACCTTCGACGCCGCTGTTCGTTCCGCGAGGGGGAGCCTGTCATGTACTACTACGATCTCGGCGCCTACATCCGTGCCGTCACCACCAAATCTCCCGACGCCCAGCTCTGGTTCGACCGCGGCCTCAACTGGCTGTTCGCGTTCAACCACGAGGAAGCCATCAAATGCTTCGCCAAGGCGGTGGAGCACGATCCCGGCTGCGCCATGGCCCACTGGGGCATCGCCTATGCCGCCGGCCCCAACTACAACCTGCCCTGGCACCTCTACGATCCGGCCGGAAAGGCGCGGGCGCTGGGCGCCGCCTATGACGCCATGCAAAACGCGCTCGCGCAGGCCGGCCGCGCCTCGCCGGTCGAGCAGGCGCTGATCAACGCGCTGCCGGCGCGCTACCCGCAGCGCGAGCCGATCGAGGACCAGTCGGCCTGGGACCACGCCTTCACCCTGGAGATGCGCAAGGTTTTCGCCACGTACCGCGACGATCTGGAAGTCCGCTGCGTCTTCGTCGACGCCATCATGGTCGAGACGCCGTGGAAGATGTGGGATCTCACGACCGGCGGCATTGCCAAGGATGCCGGCACCGCCGAGGCGGTCGAGCTGCTCGAGACCGCCTTCCGCGACCAGCCGGAGGCGTGGACGCATCCGGGCCTGCTGCATCTCTATGTCCATCTGATGGAGATGTCGCCCTTCCCGCAGCGGGCGCTGCGCGCCGGCGATCAGCTGCGCGACCTGGTGCCCGATGCAGGCCACCTGATCCACATGCCGACCCACATCGACGTGCTGTGCGGCAACTACCGCGATGTCGTCGTCTATAACCAGAAGGCGATCGTCGCCGACCGCAAGTTCCTGGCGCGTGAAGGCGCGATGAACGTCTATGCGCTCTACCGCACCCACAACCATCACTTCGTGATCTACGGCGCCATGTTCCAGGGCCAGTACACGGCGGCGCTCACGGCGGCACAGGAGATCATCGACACCACGCCCGAGGAACTGCTGCGCATTCCCTCGCCGCCGATGGCCGACTTCATCGAGGGCTATATCCCGATGAAGCAGCACGTGCTGGTGCGCTTCGGCAAGTGGCAGGAGATCATCGACCAGGAACTGCCCAAGGACCGCGAGCTCTACTGCTCGACGACGGCGATGATGCTTTATGCCAAGGGCGTCGCCCATTCGACCCTGGGCAACATCGCCGAGGCCGAGAAGGCGCGGGCGGCGTTCCGCGAAGCCAGGGCCAAGGTGCCGGACACCAGGCGCGTCCACAACAACACCGTCGTCGACCTGCTGGCCATCGCCGAGCAGATGCTGAGCGGCGAGCTCGAATACCGCCGCGCCAACTACGACATCGCGTTCCGCTATCTGCGCCGCGCGGTCGAGCTGGAAGATGCGCTGCCCTACGACGAGCCGTGGGGCTGGATGCAGCCCTCGCGCCATGCGCTGGGCGCGCTGTTGCTGGAGCAGGGCCATGTTGCGGAGGCCGAGGCCGTCTATCGCGCCGACCTCGGCTTCGACGGCAAGCTCAGCCGCGCCTGCCAGCACCCCGAGAACGTCTGGAGCCTGCATGGCCTCCACGAATGCCTGACGCGCCGCGGCGACACCGTCGAGGCGCCGATCATCAAGGCGCGGCTCGACCTCGCGACGGCGCGCGCCGAGGTGGTGGTCCGGGCCTCATGCTTCTGCCGCAAACAGGCTGCCTAGGCGGAGCATTCAATAGCTGAGGACTGGCCATGCACAATCCGGCGTCCATTCCTGAACCCGCAGACGCGGCGAGCCGTCGGCGACAGCGCAAGGGGCCCGTCTATCCGACGGCCAACCGGCCCAAGGTCGACCTCGCCTTCTACGACAAGGCCCGCGACGGTATGGAGAAGATCTCCGAGTTGACCGTCGCCCCACGCGACGCTGAGGCCTTCGACGTTCCGGCCGGGCACTTCTTCCGCATCCTGTGCCCCGACGGACCCCAGGTCGGCGACCTCAATCTCTGGAACGCGCACGACCTGCAGGAGAATTTCTTCAGCGGCAAGACCAGGGCGATCCATGCGACCCATCTCACGGTCGGCGACCGGTTGTGGAGTGCGATGCCCTACCTGCGCCCGCTCGCCACGATCACCTACGACACCCTGCAGTGGTATGGCTGGGACGAGGACGGATGTGGCGTCCATGACGTCATCGGCACGCGTTGCGATCCCTACATCAACAGGATGCTGCACGGCGTCGATGTCCATCACCACTGCCACTCGAATCTCATCCGGTCGCTGGTGAAGCACCGCAACATGCCAATTCCCGAGGCCGAGCGACGGGTTCACGACGTGCTCAATGTGTTCATGTGCACGGGCTTCGATCGCGAGACCCACCAGTACATCAACAAGGCGAGCCCGGTCCGATCCGGCGACTTCCTCGAGTTCTTCGCCGAGATCGACCTGCTGGGCGCGCTGTCGGCCTGTCCGGGCGGTGACTGCGCGATCCGTGAGGCCGGGGAGGAGTGGCCCTGTTACCCGCTGCGCGTAGAAATCTACCGGCCAAGGAAGGAGGCGCTCGCCGGCTGGACGCCGCCCAGCCGCAACTTCTACGCGGGCGACCACGGCGTGCACACGCCGCGCGCCACCGATTGAGGCCAGGCATGAAACGCAGGAACTTTGTCGCCGGCGCATCCGTCGCCACCGCCTTCGCCGCGTCGGCGGATCTCGGCTTCGCCCAGGCCGGCGGCACGCTCGGCGTCCTGCTGCTGCACGGCAAGCAATCGCGGCCGGGAACGCCGGGGCTCAACGACATCTCCTCCAAGCTGTCGGGCATCGGCGCCAAGGTGCTCGTGCCCTCGATGCCGTGGGAAGGGCAGGGCTGGGAGCGCATCTCCGTCACCGTCGAGCAGGTCCACGCGATGATCGACGGCTTCGTCGGCCAGCTGCGCGGCCAGGGCGCGCAACGCATCGTCGTCGGTGGCCAGAGCCTCGGCGCCAACGCGGCGCTCTCCTACGCCGTCGCCCGCCAGAACGTCGCGGCCTGCGTCATGCTGGCTCCCGGCCACAGTCCCGGTTACGTGTTCCGGACCTATTCCGATGTCCCCGGCCTGCTCGAGAAGGCGGCGGCGCTGGTGAATTCAGGGCAGGGTGCCCAGCCCTTCAGGGGCACGGACGACAACCAGCAAAGCAAGCTCACGCTCAACACGACCGCCGCGGCCTATCTCAGCTGGATGAACCCGCGCGGCCAGGCCGCCATGAACGCCCAGGCGCCGCTCCTGCCGGCCAGCATTCCGCTCCTGATGGTGATGGGCAGGCAGGACCCGGCGTTCAATTACAACGAGGCCAACATCTACAAGCCGGCCGCGAAGAATCCCTACAGCAAGTACATCGTCGTCAACGCCGGCCATCGCGACACCGACTTCGCCGCCTCGGCGCAGGTGGTGAGCTGGATCGGGGGATTGCCGGCCTGAGGAGCATGAGAGTCACTTGCGAAAGTGCGCCTCATATTGCTCGACGAGCGGCGAGAGGTCCGACCACTCGCGCTTCGAGCGCAGGAAGACGTGCCGTATCTTGTAGCGGTCCGCGCTAATCCACTCGGGATCGTCGAACGCGCCGGCCGGCAGGGTGCGCACGCCCGGCACCGCCTCCAGCGTGAAGCCGAGGTTGCCGCCGCACGTGGCGCAGAACTCGATATCGAGCCACCGGCCCGAATCATCGGAGACGTGCCGGTAGCGCGTGACGGACTGCCCGGTGATCTCGACTTCGTCGCTGTTGAAGACGACCTCGGTGCCGAAAGCCGTGCCGGTGCGGCGCTGGCACCAGGTGCAATGACAGATCGTGATGCGCGACGGTTCGGCGGTCGTCCTGAACCGCACCGCGCCGCACACGCAGCCGCCGGTTCTCTCCTCGGTCATTGTGCGTTCTCCGGACCAGATACACCTGCTTCCCTGCCATCCAGAGCGCGCCGAACTATTTGAGCAAGGTCGCTCTTGCGGAAGGGTTTACTCAACAGGAAGACGCCCGCATCAAGCCGGCCATGGTGAATGATCGCGTTTTCGGTGTAACCCGACATGAACACGACCTTCGTGACCGGCCAACGGCGCTTCACCTCGTCTGCCAGGGCTTTGCCGTTTATCGAACCAGGCATGATGACATCGGTCAGCAGGAGATCGTAAGGCTGCGACGCTGCTTCAAAGGCCGCAAGACCCGCCTCACCATCCGGCGCCTCCGATGTAATGTAGCCCAGGCTCTGCAACTGACGCATGACCGCAGCGCGAACCTGCGCATCGTCCTCGACGACGAGGATGCGTTCGCTTCCGCGTGACATTGGCGGGCCTTGCCGGGCCGCCGGCTCCTCTTGTTGGCCAATGCTCCTGGGCAAGTAGAGTTTGATCGACGTCCCGCGGCCGACCTCGCTGTAGATTTTGATATGCCCCTTGGATTGCTTGACGAAGCCATAGACCATGCTCAGGCCGAGGCCGGTGCCCTTGCCGAGCTCCTTGGTGGTGAAAAACGGCTCGAACACCCGGCCCAGGGAATCGGGTGGAATGCCCTTTCCGTTATCAGTAACGGTCAGCCTCACATAGTCGCCCACGGCGGTCTCGGCCTCCTGGGCGACGTAGTCCTCGTCGAGCGTTGCATTGCCCGTCTCAATGAGCAGACGGCCACCTTCCGGCATGGCATCGCGGGCGTTGATGCTGAGATTGACCAGGGCGGAATCGAGCTGAGCGCGGTCGATGTCGGCATCCCAAAGATCGTCGGCGAGAATGCATTCTATTTCAATCTGCTCGCCGAGCGTGCGTCTCAGCAGCGTGCCTGTCGCGACCACGAGATCGTTGACATTGGTGCGTTGCGGCCGCAGCGCCTGCCTGCGCGAAAACGCCAGCAGCTGGCGCGTCAGGTCGGACGCACGCTGGCTTGCCTCGTCGATCCCCCTAAGCTGCTCGAGCGCCTCCGCATCCAGCTTCTGGTCTTCCTCGAGGGCTTCGACGTTTGCCATGATGACCATGAGAATGTTGTTGAAGTCGTGCGCCACGCCGCCGGTGAGCTGGCCAACCGCTTCCATCTTCTGTGCCTGTCGCAGCTGTTCGGCCGTGCGCTCGTACTCCGTCATATCACGACCGATAAAATAGTATCGGTGGTCCGGTTCGGACCATACGCTCTTCCAGACGAGTGAAACTGTTTGTCCGCCCTTGTGGACATAACGGCAGCTGAATTGCCGGGCGACGCGGCCGCTCCTCGCCGCCCGCATTTCGTTGCGCGTCGATTCGAGGTCTTCGGGAAATATGAAGTCGCTGCCCAGATGGCCGGTCATTTCTTCCGGTCGGTAGCCGAGTACTGTCGCTGAACTGGGGCTTACCTGGAGAAACTTGCCATAACTGTCCGTGACCAGAATGACATCCTGCGAGGTCTCGAATATGCGCTGGGTTTGGCGTTCGGCTTCCTTGCGCGCCGTGACGTCGACGATCTCTGCTAGTCGGGCGGATTCGCCGCTGAACTCGATGTCGCGAAGGAAAATCTCGACGTCGGATATCTGCCCATCCTTGCGCACGTGCCGCCAATCTGTCGCGTGAAGACGCTCGTTCCCGGGCTGCTGTAACCACCGATCCAGCCGCTCATTGTCTTCAGGCGGTCTGATGTCCCTGAGCGTCATGGAGAGGAATTCCTGGCGCGAGTAGCCGTACTTTGAAATGGCGGCGTCGTTGACTTCGAGGAACCTGAGGGTCTTGACGCTGTACACCCATTTCGCCAGCGACGAATTCTGGAACAGATCACGAAAGCGCTCTTCGCTCTCGCGTAGATCGCGCGTACGTTCTTCGATGCGGCGCTCCAGCTGTTGCTGGGCAAGTTCGAGTTGGCGGGTCGCCTGGCGTCGCGCGCCCGTCTCCTGGGCAAATGTCTGGACTGCGCGCGCTATGTTGCCCAGCTGATCCGGCCTATCCTTGAAGGCAATCGGGCTGGTGAGGTCTCCGTTGGCGACGGTCAGCATCCGGTCGGTGATGGCTTCAAGCGGCTTGATCACCGCGCGCAGCGCAAGCGCTGTGGCCAGAAGGACCGCTATGAGTTGAAGCACGCCAAGCTGGGAGGCTTGCCAGAGAAAATCATTCCGTATGGCCTCCAGACGCGCGTGGGTGAAATACAGTTTGAGCGTGCCGATTCTGCGGTCGGTATCTCCGTCTTTTACGATGATGGGCGCGTCGCTGTGCTCCGTCAGGGTCGTCGGGATGTCGTTGGGGCCGACACTCGCGAAGACACGGCCTGTCTCGTCGAGCACGCGGGCAGCGAGAAAATCGGGATCGCGGGTCAGGCCCTGGAGTATGATCTCGGTGCCTTCCCTGTTGAGCTTCCATAGCGCATCGCTCACCGCGATTGCCCGCTGGCTGCTCGCCTCGCTCAACCGCTCGTGTAGAATTCTCGTCAGGTCGGCGCTTCTCTCCTGAATCGAGAGATAAGTGGATAGCCCGGTAACCGCTGCGAGACTGGCTCCGATCCATAGCATTGCTCGGGAATAGAGTGTCAGAGACATCTTGGGAGCCTCGGTGCCTACTGAACGATATCAATCATCCGGATACTGATCGCCTAGAATGTCGCGGAACCGGTCCACATAGGGTTTGGCGATACGCAGCAATTCGCCGCTGGCGCGGAGTTCGCCGACGCATCGATCGAAATCAGATGCGAGCGCCGGGTCCCTGAAGTACAACCGTTGCGGCCCGCCGGCAAAAATCTTGCGGAAAACGACCTGCTTCGAGGGATCGATATCCGGCTCCAGCCCACCTCGCGCCCGCTCGCGCAGCACCGTAATAAAGTGGGCCGTGATCAACCCGTCGGCAAGGACCGCATCGGCCCGGTCCGCGAACAGAGGCCGAAGCTGGTCGAAGCGATCGGCTCGCATGCCAAAGCTCTTGAATTGCGGCACCAGCGCTTCGATGCCGAGAATCTTGTCCGCTGCCGGAAACGCCAGGACGCGCATGCCCTTCAACTGGTCCACCGACGATATCGCCTCGAGGCCGCCTGCGCCGCGCACGGTTGCGCCGTCCTGAAGACGCATGAAAGGCTTGGTCGAGTAGCCGGGGAACGTCTGATCCGCTTCCGCCGTGGCCAGACCGTCGAGCGAGGTCTGATCCGTGTAGTCCTTCCAATGGCGGCCGAAGGGAACGACCGTAAAGCGGACCTGGTGCCCGCATCTCTCCAGGGCCGCCCGAACGACGTCGGCGATGCGCCCCCGACCGCTCTTGTCGAAATGCGGGGGGATTTCCGGTGCGATCATGTGAACGTCGCGCGCTTCGGCTTCGGCCACTCCGGCAGAGGCGAGAAATGCGACCAGCAAAGGAAGGATGATACGAGCCTTCATTTGAATCGCTCCATTGCTGAAGTTGGCAAGAAGCTAGGATCGTCTTGAGGGCAAGTCACGCTGCTTCTGGAGACCCGACACGTCATCAGTTCCGTCCGAACGTCTCCGGATCAAGTAGGTATCCATGATCCAGCCGTTCTTCTGCCGCGCCTCGGTGCGGCGGCGGTGGATTTCGCCGGCCACGTCCTTTAGCTTGCCGGAAATCAGGATCTCGTCGGGCGTTCCGAGATAGGCGCCCCAGTAGATCTCGACGTCCCCATGGACTGATGAGTCGGCGAAGCGCCTATAAGTGTCCTCGCCGTCGAGCAGCACGGCGGCGCTGTCGATGCCATCGGGGAATCCTTCGGCGAGCTTGCGCCCCGTGGTCAGCAGCACCGGCTCGGCGATGCGGTTGAGCGGAATCCGGTGTCGTGCCGCCAGCGCCTGCACCGCCGTGATGCCGGGGATCACCTCGTAGTCGATCGTCTGCCGCCCCGAACGCGCGATCGCCTCGATGTTGCGGATGGTGCTGTCGTAGAGCATCGGGTCGCCCCACACGAGGATGCCCGCGGTCTCGCCGTCCTTCATCTCGCCCGCGATCATCCCTTCGAACACGACCTGCTTGGCGGCATTGAGTTCATCGACTGAGGCGCGGTAGTCGGCGGGCCGAGTGTCGCGCGGCGGACTCGGCGCTTCTGCGAAGCGGTGGGGGTGGCCCTTGATGTGCTGCCGGCAGATTTCCTCACGCAAGGCGCGCAACTTGGTCTTGGCCGGGCCCTTGTCCATCAGGAAGAACACATCGACGCGATTGAGCGCCTTCACCGCCTGCACGGTGATGTAGTCCGGGTCGCCGGCGCCGATGCCGATGATGAGGATGGTCTTCATGGCGTCCGTTCTCGCATATCGCCGAAGGCGACACCAAGGACGCCAATCCCGAAGCTTGACGCGGGTTTTCCCTGGTGTCGCCACGACGGCGAGCGATAGTCAGTCCGGCAGCCCAGCCAGGCGCAACTGTTCCACGATGTTTTCCGCACCGACGACTTTCATGTTGTTCAGCATTTTCTCAACTGTCGGCAACGACAGGTCGGATCTCAGGCGCAGGCCGGCCTCGACCTGGATCCGTGCCTCATCGAGGCGTTCCGCGAGCGCCAGCACGATAGCCGAAATCAGATATGGCCAGAACTGATCCGGACGTTCCTGGATCGCCCTTTGCGCGAACTCGATCGCGTTGGCATGGTCACCCAGACGGGCATGCGCGCTGCTCTTGTCCATGAAAAGCACCCATAGCCCCGGATCGCGCGGGCTCAGCCGTATCCCGGCGTCGAGCGCCCGCAGCGCGTCTTCCGGCCTACCAATCTGAAAGTAGACTTCGCCCAGCAACCGAAAACCGTATGCCAGGTTCGGGTTCAGCGCGATCGCCTTTTCCAGTCCAGCAACACCGATTGGGATTTCGCCTGCCCACACCTGGAGCCGGCCCAGGACGGCATGTGCCAATGCGTCGTTGCCGTCGAGGTCGACCGCCCGTTGCGCGTGGCGAAGACCGTGCGCCACCGTGCCGGCGGGGTCGTCGGTTAGTCCAACACCGATATCGGATATGAAGGTGCAAGCAAGACCGGCATGGGCCATCGCGTGGTCTGGATCGATGGCAATGGCTGCCTCGAACAGGCGGCGGGCTTCAGTATTGCTGTCTCTGGTCGAACGATCGTATTGGCGTACACCGCGATGATAGAATTCCCACACGTCGAGGCGGCCGGATCGCTTATGACGAGTCCGTTTGGCCTCGACATCGATCAGTTCTACATTGATCGTGGAGACGATCCGCCCGGAGATTTCGTCCTGGAACTCCAGAATGTCCTCGATCTGCCGGTCGTAGCGTTCGGACCATACATGGTGGCCGCTCGTCGCGTCGATGAGCTGCGCGGTGATGCGGATACGGTCGCCGACCTTGCGCACGCTTCCTTCCAGCACGTAGCGCGCGCCCAGTTCGTGGCCCACGGAGCGCACGTCGACCGCGCAGCCCTTGTAGGTGAATGTGCTGTTGCGCGCGATGACGAACAGCGAGCGGAAGCGCGACAGCGCGGTGATGATGTCCTCGACCATGCCGTCGGCGACGTAGTCCTGCCCGGCATCGCCGCTCATGTTCTGGAACGGCAACACGGCGATCGATGGCTTGTCGGGAAGGGCCAACGGCGCATCCTCTGCTGAGGCCTCGAGGCCGAGCCGCACGGCAAAGGCCCGGGAGGCAAGCTCCCAGTCGGCCCGGGCAAAACCTGGCCTGTGACGGCCGACTGCTTCGGTGAGCAGGGAGAGGTTGTTGTCGGTCGGCATCTGGACGCCAGACGCCCAGCGACTAACGACGGATTTGTCGATGCCGACGGCCTGCGCCAGCCGCCCGCGGCTGATATTGCAGGCCTTCAGGACAAGTCCGAATTTGTGCGCGAAGTCCGCGATCGCGGCCATGTCTCTCCAAGTCTCCCGAGTGCCGGATCAGGATCGCCTCTTACGGACGGCCTCTCAACCTTCCGCACGCCGCCGCAACTGCTTGCGGGCGCTGGATTTTGCGAGGGTTCGTCATGCCGGACGGCTTTGTACCGTCCGGTCCATCGAGGGGACCTCGCCATCCCACGACCGATCCTCGATGGACGTCCTCGTGAATACTGCCAGGTCCAATTTTCGCAGGCACGGGGTCACTCCGGCAACCCAGCCCGACGCAGACTGTCGGTATATCGGGCAATTGCCGCAGCACTTCGGAACGGCGTCACGCCCCCGAGAGTGGCAACGCATAAGCCCGGATCGAATTGGCGCATGCGGGTCATTGTTTGCTGCGCTTCCGCAAGCCGGTCGACGCAGGCGTAGCTGGCCGCCAACATACGCATCGCGGGCGCATAGTTCGGCTTCGTCTGCACTGCCTTTTCGGACCATTTTTGCGCATCGGTATAACGCCCGGCGAGAAAATGTGCCGCGGCCGTTCCATTCTCCGAGGTAAAGGTTTCAGGACCAACCGGGTTCAACCGTATAGCGCGTGCCAGGTGCTCGATAGCGGTTTCGGCGTCACCGAGGTAAATCCTCACCCAGCCACTCGCGTGCCATGCCGCCGCCAAGTTGGGATCGAGCGCCAGCGCTCGGTCAATCAATGCCGCACTTGTTTGGAGTTGACCCACGACCATCGTGAGTGCGAAGCCGCCGGTATACAGGGCGACTGCATCCTCGTTACCGAAGCGCACCGCCTGTTCAGCAAGCCGACGTGCTTCCGCATTCTCCCGCCCGTCGTCTTGCACCCACCCGAAGTTCCTAAGCTGAAGATGGCAACAAGCGGCCATGCCGTAGGCCGCGGCAAACTCAGGGTCGAGCTCGATCGCTCGGTAGAACAAGAGCAATGACTCGTCGATTGCCTCCTTGTCATAGGCGAATCCCTTATTCCAGCTCCCTCTGCCGCGGAGGTAATAGTCGTAGGCATCGAGGCTATCGGTTGGTTTGCGCGTGGCGCGTACGATCTCGGCCTGCTCCAACTTCGGTGCGATGGCGCCGACGACACTCGCCGTCACCTTATCCTGAAGTTCAAAAATGTCTTCCAGCCCGCCCTCGAAGCGGTGCGCCCACAGATGCGAGCCAGTGGCGGCGTCGATGAGCTGGCCGGTGATCCGCAAACGATTGGCGGACTTCCGGATGCTTCCTTCCAACACGTAGCGCACACCGAGTTCGCGACCGACCTGCTTCACATCAACTGCACGACCCTTGTAGGTAAAACTGGAATTCCGCGCGATCACGAACAGCCAAGTCACGCGCGACAGCGCTGTGAGAATGTCTTCGACGACACCGTCGGCAAAATACTCCTGCTCGGGATCGCCGCTCATGTTCTGGAACGGCAACACGGCGATCGATGGCTTGTCGGGAAGGGCCAACGACGTATCCGCCGATGAACCGCCGTCAAGGCCGAGACGTGCGGCAAAGGCCTGGGACGCAAGCTCCCAGTCGGCCCGGGCAAAGCCCGGCCTGTGACGGCCGACCGCTTCGGTGAGCAGGGAGAGGTTGTTGTCGGTCGGCGCCTGCACACCGGACGCCCAGCGACTGACGACAGATTTGTCGATGCCGACAGCCTGCGCGAGCCGGCCACGGCTGAGGTTGCAGGCCTTCAGAACGAGACCGAACTTATGCGCGAAGTCGGCTATCGCGGCCATGCCGGCCCCCTCCCCAATGCCGAGTCAGGATCGCCTCTTACGAGTGGCCCCGCAACCCTTCGCACGCCGTCGCAACTAGTAGCGCCCAAAGCCTCTTGCGAAAGTCCACCTTGGCGGATGGCATCGTTCCGCCCAGCCCGTCGACGAGATCTGCCTGGAGCGAGACGGTCAATGCTCACCACGATTAAAGCTGTGCCGGTTGCCGCCGCATTGACCGGAAAAGCCGGCAAGGGGCCGATCGTTGCCGTTGTCTCTGGAGGCAACATCGACCTCGAGAAGTTTTGCGTGATCGTCTGCTCGTCGTCCCGATGAGCAGTCCGATGGTGGAGGCAAAGATGCGCTATCTAATCCTTGGCGCCGGTGCGCTCGGTGGATATTTCGGCGGCCGGCTTATGAAAGGTGGGGCCGATGTCACGTTCCTCGTCCGGCCCGGCAGGGCGGCCCAGCTTCGGCGCGATGGCTTGGTCGTAAAGGCCCAGGACGGCGAGATCCGGATGCCTGTGAAGACGGTTCAGAAGGGCCAGATCGACGGGCCGTACGACGTCGTGCTGCTCTGCTGTAAGGCCTACGATCTCGACGGGGCGATCGAGGCCATTGCCCCGGCCATGGGCGAGCGGAGCGCGGTGCTGCCAGTTCTGAACGGCGTAAGGCACATCGCCACGCTGACCGACCGCTTCGGTGCGGGACAAGTGCTGGGCGGATTGACGATCATCAACGCCACCTTGCTGCCGGACGGGACCGTCCAGCAAAGCCAGCTCAAGGTCAACACCACGGCCATCGGAGAACTCGATGGACGGATTTCCAGGCGGTGCACGGCAATCCAGCAGGCGCTCGACGGCGGCGGCCTTCCGGCGACGGTGAGCGACAACATTACCGCCATGCTGTGGGGCAAGCTGTTTGCTTTCGCCTGCAGCGCAACGATCGCCACGTTGACGCGATCCAGGGCAGGTTCGATCGCGCGGTCGGCGACGGGATCGTCCTTCGTCACCGGCATCATCGATGAATGCACGCGGATCATCACGGCCGAGGGGTTCCTGCCGCCGACGGAATTCGCCGGCATTCTCCACGGCATATTTGCCCAACCGGACTCGACCTACGGCCCGTCCATGCTCGTCGACATGGAACAAGGTCGCCCGACCGAAGGCGAACACACGATCGGACATCTGGTGGAGTGCGCCGGGCGACGTGGCGTCGGCGCGCCGATCCTGGGCGCGGCCTTGTGCAATCTCCAGGCCTACGAGATCGGCCGCCATCAGATGCAGCGCTGAAATTCGGCGCCGCACGCGTCTGACCAAAGGAGCTTCAATGACCATCGCGCTCGTCACCGGAACCAGCACAGGCATCGGCCTTGCGACGGCCATCGCGCTGGGCCGCGCCGGCCACACGGTATTCGCCGGTATGCGCAATCTCGGCGGCGCCGCGGAGCTTCGCTCGACCGCGGAACGCGAGAAGCTGGCTGTCGGGGCGATCCAGCTCGATGTCACCGACGACGCATCCGTTGCACGGGCGATCGATCACGTGCTCACCGTGTCCGGGCGGATCGACGTCCTGGTAAACAACGCCGGCATCGGTGGCAGGGGTCCGGTCAAGGACGCACCCATCAACGATTACCGTCGGATCATGGAAACCAACCTGTACGGCGTGCTGCGCTGCATCCAGGCCGTGCTGCCCGGGATGTGTGCCCGGCGGGCCGGCACCGTCATAAACGTCTCGTCGCTCTCCGGACGCATCGCGCTTTCGCCACAGGCCCCCTATGCGGCATCCAAATGGGCCCTGGAAGGAGTGAGCGAGTGTCTCGCCCACGAGATGAAGGCGTTCAACGTCCGGGTTGCCATCGTCGAGCCCGGCGTGACGGCAACGCCGATCTTCGGCAAGGGAACGCCGCCGTCGAACCCAGACGACCCGCAGATCCGCCGCCTGACAGCGCTGTTCAAGGCATTGAGGCCGGCGGCAACCTCGCCCTACGTGGTCGCCGAACAAATCCGGGCGATCGTCGAAGGCGACAGTTGGCAGCTCCGCTATCCGACCGGCCTCGACGCGCCGGTGTTCCTGAGCTGGCGGGCGGGCAAGAGCGACGAGGAGTGGGTTGGGCTGGGCGGGGTCGGCGACTCTGATTGGTCGGCCGAGATCAAGCGACAGTTCGGCTTAGACGTAACGCCCTGAAGTGCATGGCGAGAAGCACGATGACCGTTCGACATCAGCCAGCGGACTATGGCCCGATCATGCGTGAAATCGGCGGCGAATTCCCGAGATCCTCGATCCTGGTTGCCCACGCGGTCGTCGACCACCAACTGGAACGACTTCTCAAGATAAGGCTGAAGTCTACCGTCTCCGAAGCGGTGATGGAGACACTCTTCGGCGACGGCGCGCTCTATGGATCCTACGCCCGACGAGCGGACGCGGCGTACCTGATGGGGCTGATCGGCCCCGAGACACTCCGGGAACTCGAACTGATCGGGCAGATGCGGGAGGAATGCATGCGCAACATGCATCCGATTTCTTTCGAGGCCGGCAAGATCGCGGAGTGCTTTTGCGCGCTCGGCCGAACGGGCAGGCCGGACCTGAAGGGCAGGCCCGGGCAGCGGCGCTCGATCTTCTCAGAAATCGTCTACGAGCTCGTCCAGGGCTTGATGATGAAGTCGGCGAACTACGCCGTGCTCAACGCCTCATCACAAGCCAATCGCAGCCTCGACCAACTCGCCGATGTCGTTGCGGTCCAGTGAGACCCACCAGGAATAGGCTTGCGGCATGGCAGGTGCAGGCAAAATGCTGGCGAACAAAAACTTGCAGATTCAGCAGGTTCCGTGGTATATTTCTGATATCGTCGCCATGACGTGCGTAAAGCGCGGGCCGCCCGGTTCACTTGCCCGGAGCGGCCTTTTTTCGTGGCCGGCGGCAGCCTGGACTCCACGCCGGATGACGCAAGGGAGGGGCCCTGAGACGACGGGCAAGCGAACAACTCCGCGATTCGGGCCTGTGCCGGAGCGCACGCGGCACTGTACCGGAGGGTCGCGGCAAGTCGTTGATTCCGGCGGGAGTTTCGCGCCTCGCGGCACACGCTCCGGCACAGCTGGCGCGATTTCGCGGCACACTTCGTGTGCCGGAGCCGTGCCTCAGCCGGTCCACGCGCGCCTGGTCGTCGAGAAGGCCAGCACCAGGGAGAAGGCCACGATCCCGGTCGCCACGCAGGCATAGAGGCCCGAGACGCCCCAGCCGAAGGTGTCGAGGGCCAAGAGGCTGCCGCCGGCGGCGATGGTGATGCGCGTCAGGTTGGCGCCGACCGGCCAGTACATCTCGCCGGTGCCCTGCGAGGCGAAGTAGAGCGCCATGGCGACGCCGAAGAAGCCGTACACTGGTCCCACGATGCTGAGGTAGTGGCGGCCCGAGGCCAGCGCGCCGGGATCTTGCGTGAACAGGCCGAGCCAGAGGTCGGGCCACAGCGCCACGACGATGCCGATGGCGGCGGTGACACCGCCCGCCATCAGGGCGCCGGTCCAGGCCATGCGCTGGGCGCGGCCGTATTGCTTGGCGCCGATGTTGGTGCCGACCAGGGCGGTAAGCGTCGCGCCGATGCCGAAGCTGATCGGGATCAGCATGTATTCGAGGCGGCTGCCGATGCCGTAGCCCGCGATGGCGGCGTCGCCCTGGCGGCCGATCAGGCCGGTCACGATCAGCACCGTGCCGTTGGTCAGCACGACCACGACGCAGGCGATGGCGCCCACCTTCAGGATGTCGCGGAAGGGCTGCCAGCGGAAGCCGCCGACCGGCCAGCGCAGCCGCACCGTGGCCTTGTCGCCCATGAGTTTGCTGAGCATCCAGACCGCGGCGACAGCGAAGGAGATCACGGCCGCGGCGGCAGGCCCGCGGATGCCGAGCGCCGGCAGGCCGAACCAGCCCAAGGTCAGCGCGCCGGTGAGCGGGATTTGCAGCGCCGCACTCGCCACCAACGCATAGCCCGGCGTCTTCATGTCGCCGGTGCCGCGCAGCACCGAGGCCATCGAGTTGGCCACCCAGTGCACGATGCAGCCGAGGAAGAGAATGGTGGCGAAGGCCTCGGCGCCGTCGAGGGCGCCGCCGCTGCCACCCAGCGCGCCGAAGAGGGTGCGGCCGAAGCCCACGAAGATGATGGCAAAGAGAGCTGCCATGCCGAGGGCGATGGCGAGGGCGTGCGCCGCCGCCGCTTCCGCCGCCGCCTTGTTGCCCGAACCCAGCGCGCGCGCCACCGAGGAGGAGATGCCGCCGCCCATGGCGCCGGCCGACATCATGCCCAAGGTCATCTGCGCCGGGAACACGAGAGCCAAGGCCGCAAGCGCCGTGGTGCTGCCGAGCTGGCCCACGAACCAGCCGTCGGAGATGCTGACCAGGCTCTGCATGGCCACGTTCAGGACATTGGGGGTGGCCAGCGCCACGATGGTGGGCACGATCGGCCCGGCCAGCATCATCTGCCGGCGCTCGGAGGGGGTCATTGCAGACTAGTTAGCACGCAACCTGCCGCGTGCTCGCGAACTTATCTCATGGGGGCATCAACGCCGGCTGGCGAGCCGCACCACGGTTTCGGCCAGCTGGTCGATGGTGTCGATGCCGGCCACCGTGTTGATGGGGATCGAGACGTCGAAGCGGTCTTCCAATTCCATGATCACGTCCATGACCGTGAGCGAATCGACGGTCGTGCCGGTCGAGATCACGGTCTGCGGCGTGATGCCCTTGCCGCCGACCTGATATGGCGCCAGCAGGCGGAAGATCTCCTGCATCACGTCGTGGCCGATATCGGCGACCCGTTCCTGTGTTGCCAGCATGGCTCTCTCCGTCGAAGGGTGAAGCCATGTCACCTCATTCGCGGGCGCCTGTGAAATAACGTTTGGTTACCCAACGTTGCGGATCGTTACAGATTGTTTCGCGGCACGACGTTGAGCCGCTTGCGCACCTCGTCGAGCGGCAGCGCCGCCACGGCCCAGTAGTCCCACTTGTCGGAGAGATCCTGGTTCACGTGGCTGCCGCGCTCCAGCGCCGCGAACATGCGCTCGGCCATGCCGGGCTTGCCGAGCACGCCCACGGTCGTGAAATCCTCCTTGGTGGGCCGCATGTTGACGCCGGTGCTGAAAATCAGCACCGCGAACAGCATGATGAAGAGCGGGCGCTCCTTCTTGAAGCCCGCCGTGAAAGCCGCGACCTGGACTTCGCCTTCCGGGTCGGTGTCGTAGCCACCCAGCACGTGGCAAAGGTCGTGATAGAGGCCGGCCTCGGGGAAGCCCTTGCGCTCGCCGGGCAGGCTGAAACCATTTTTTGCGTAGAACTCGACCAGGGAACGGCCGAGCGTTCCCTCCGGCAAATCCTTCCAGGCGCGGTAGCGCGCGGCAAGGGCGGGGTCTTCCATCACGCCGCGCATCGTCAGCACTGCCTTGGCGAGGCCGAGCGGGCCCTTCTGCTCGAGCTGGTTCTTCATGATGTCGGCGATCTGGCTGCGACGCAGGAAGTCGAGCTTGAAGATCGTCATGTGCCGCTCGGCGAGCAGCCGGAGGTCCGTCAGCGCCGGCGTCGACACGCCGATCGCCTTCGCGAAGGCCTCGACCTCGGCCACCATCTCGCGCGCGGGCACGCCGTCGGACAGCGCCATGACCAGCATGCCGCTGGTGAACTGCTCGCGCAGCTCGGGCGAGGGGAAGCCGGCGGCGAATTCGGCGGGCGTGATGGGGGCGAGCGTATCGATGTCGGCGTCGATCCTGAGGATCATCCGCCGCGCCGCGTCGAGCAGGGTCCGCCGCACCGGGCTCATGGCGCCGGTCGCCGAAGCGACGGTCTTCATCGCCCGCAGCCCCAGCAGGGCGGCGGCAGGTTCAGGCTGCAAGAGGCGCATGGTGTTGTCCCAGCCAGTGGTCGAAGTCGCGGAGCGCGCGGGCGGCCATCGCCTGCTTGCGCTCCTTGCCCTTGAAGCTGCCTTCAATGGGTGGGAACAGGCCGAAGTTGATGTTCATCGGCTGGAAGGTCGTGGCATCGGCGCCGCCGGTGATGTGCCCGAGCAGCGCCCCCATCGCCGTGGTCGGCGGCGGCGCGGTCAGCGCGCGGCCCAGTCTCTCGGCCGCCGCGAAACGTCCGGTCATCAGGCCGACCGCCGCGCTTTCGACATAGCCCTCGCAGCCGGTGATCTGGCCGGCAAACCTGAGCCGCGGCATCGCCTTCAGGCGCAAGGTCGCATCGAGCAGGCGCGGGCTGTTGAGGAAGGTATTGCGGTGCAGGCCGCCCAGCCGCGCGAACTCGGCCTTCTCGAGTCCGGGGATGGTGCGGAAGATGCGCGTCTGCTCACCGTGCTTCAGCTTGGTCTGGAAGCCCACGATATTCCACAGCGTGCCGAGCGCATTGTCCTGGCGGAGCTGCACCACCGCCCACGGACGATGGCCGGTGCGCGGGTCGCGCAGGCCGACCGGCTTCATCGGACCGAAGCGCAGGCTCTGCGGTCCGCTTTTCGCGATCACTTCGATCGGCTGGCAGCCCTGGAAGTAGGGCGTGCTCGCCTCCCACTCCTTGAACTCGGTCTTGTCGCCGGCCAGCAGGGCCGCGACGAAGGCCTCGTACTGCTCCTTGTCCATCGGGCAATTGTAATAATCGGCGCCTTCTCCTTTGTCGTAGCGCGACTGCTTCCAGGCGATCGACTGGTCGATGCTCTCGTGGTGCACGATGGGCGCGATGGCGTCGAAGAAGGCGAGCTGGTCCTCGCCGGTGAGCTTGGCGATCGCCCCGGCCAGCGCCGGCGAGGTGAGGGGGCCGGTGGCGACGATGACGCTGTCCCAATCCTCCGGGGGAAGTCCCGCCACCTCCTCGCGCTGCAGCGTCACCAGCGGATGGGCGAGCAGCGCCTGCTGCACCGCGGCGGAGAATCCATGCCGGTCGACCGCAAGCGCGCCGCCGGCCGGCAGCTTGTGCCGGTCGGCCGCGCGCATGATCAGCGAGCCCGCGCGCCGCATCTCCTCGTGGATGACGCCCACGGCATTGTTCTCTGCATCGTCGGAGCGGAAGGAGTTGGAGCAGACGAGCTCGGCCAGGTTTTCCGTGAGATGGGCTTCCGTTCCGCGGACCGGTCGCATCTCGTGCAGCACCACGGGCACGCCTGAAGACGCGAGCTGCCACGCGGCTTCCGAGCCCGCGAGGCCGCCGCCCACGATGTGCACTGCCTTGGCGCTTGACGTCATCCCGTCCAACCTCAAACTTGCGCCTCCTTACATGGGAGATTCCGCGATGGCCAACAAGTTCCACAATCCCAAATCCGTCGCGCTCGCCGGCAAGTACAGCCTGGGCTGCGAAATCCCGCCGGGCGCCAGAGTGCTGTTCGTCGCGGGCCAGGTCGGTCTCGACGGCAGCGGCAAGCTCGCCGACGGCATCGAGGCGCAGTGCGACCAGGTCTGGAAGAATATCGGCGAGGTCCTCAAGGCCGCCGACATGGGCTATGGCGACATCGTCAAGATCACCTCGTTCCTCACCGACAGCCGCTTCATCGCCGCCAACCGCGCCTCGCGCGACAAGGTCATCAAGGAGCCGTATCCCGCCTCGACCCTGCTGATCATCCAGGGCCTGGCCGATCCCGCCATGCTGGTGGAGATCGAAGTGGTCGCGGCGAAGTAGGAGAGAGGCCGACATGCCGTTCTATGAAAAGGGTCCCGTCCGCATCCGCTACCAGGAGGCGGGCTCGGGCTTTCCGCTGCTGGTCATTCCCGGCGGCGGCCTGAACTCGACGATCGCCGGCCTCGACACGAGCCATCCGTTCAACGCGCAGAAGGAATTCAGCAACGACTACCGCTGCATCGCGGCCGACCTGCGTAACGCCAAGGACGGCCAGTCCTCAGGCCCGCTCGAGGCCGACCGGCCGTGGGATGGCTACACCGACGATCACCTCGGCCTGATGGATCATCTCGGCATCGATAAGTTCATGGTGCTGGGCTACTGCATCGGCGGCCCCTTCATCTGGAATCTCTTGAAGCGCGCGCCCGGCCGCGTCGTCGCCGGCGTGCTGACGCAGCCCTCCGGCCATCGCGCCTCGATGCCCAACCAGTTCTACGATAACAACATGGGCAACTGGGGGCCCGCGCTGGTCGCGCGTCGGCCCGAGATCGCCATCGAGCAGGTGAGCACTTTCCTCAACAAAATGTACCGCTCGCCCGGCGACTTCGTCTTCACCGTGACGCGCGACTTCGTGCGCGCCTGCAGGACGCCGCTGCTGGTCCTGCCCGACGACATCCCGCCGCATCCCTACGAGGTGGCCATGGAAACCGCGATGCTCGCGCCCAACGCGCAGGTGAGCATGTATCCCTGGAAGGACGTGCCGGAGAAGATTCCCCTGGCGGTGCGGCACATCCGGACGTTCCTGAAGGCGAACGGGCCAGCCTAGGGGACGAGGATGCCGGTGGCGCGCAGGGCACTCGTTCTCTTGCTGGGTATTCTGGCAATGCCCTCGGCGTTCGCGCAATCGCCGCCGCCGACAGCCACGGGAAAAGCGCCGGTGCCCAACGTGCGCGCGCCGCTGCCGCCGAAAGTCCAGCCCTCCACCCTTGCGCCGGCGCCGGCACCGTTGGCGAACGCCCCTTCGGAGACCGAACGCCAGCCGCAGGGCGCGGCCGGCGCGGGACGCGTCTTCAACGGCGACACCATCAGGATCGACGGCCGGACCTTCCGGCTGTGGGGCATCGACGCGCCCGAACTCATCCAGGCGTGCCAGCTCGATGGCCGCAACTACGGCTGCGGTCGCGAGGCCGCGGCCTACCTGCGGACGCTTCTCGCGCCTGAACGCGGATCGGCCGCAGACGCTCCCCCTCCCCAGGTCGTCTGCGAGCCGCGCGCCGCCGATCAGTTCGGACGGCCCGCCGCGGTCTGCCGGCTGGGCGATATGGACCTCGGCGCCGAGATGGTCCGCGCCGGCTGGGCGCTCGCGTTCGCGCCGCACGGCACCGACTACGCACCGCTCGAAGCGGAGGCGCGCGCGGCGCTCCGCGGCCTGTGGGCCGGCTCGTTCGAGGCGCCGTGGGACTGGCGGGCGCGGCGGCTGGGCGAGTGAGCCGGCGCTAGCCTGGTGGCTTGCCGACCCAGCGCGGCGGCAGGACACGCGTGTCGAGGAAGAAGCGCGCGCTGTTGTCCGGCAGCCGGAACCAGTCCAGAAACGGCACGTCGTAGGCGCTGCGAAAGTAGATCTCGGCTCGCGTGGCGACGCTGGGGTCGTCCTTCACCTGATGGTCGAGGAAGCTCAGGAACGGGCAGGTGAAGGTGCCCGACTCACCCGGTTCCAGTCCGCGGATATCCGTGGCGGGAAACCGCACGTTGGTCGCCTCGATCAGGGTCGGGGCGATCGGCTCGGCGCGCACATGGGCGAGCACGCAGCTGATCCTGAGGTTGGCCAGCGGGAACCAGGCGTCCTTGTTCTCGACCCGGAAGGTGACGTCGAATGGCGAACCCGCCGTCACATCGTCCGAGGAATAGCTCGGGACCGGCCGGAGCAGCCACAGCCCGGCCGCGCCGCCGGCCACGAGGGCAAGAACGAGCAGGGCGCCGACCAGCTGCACCAGCGACCGCGCGCCGCCGTGCGCCATCTGCAGCAATTCCTGCTGCAGCGTCGGGGGCGGTGGCCGGGAGCTTCGGCCGGGGGCCGGCTTCCTCGCTCTCGTCGTTCCGCGCGCAGGGCCGCTTTTCCTGGGTCTTCTGGTCGTCGTCTTTTTCGTCGCCATGGTTGTCGGTCTGCCTCGCGCCCGGCGCACCATGCCATCGTTGCCGCGCGCGGCGATACAGGCATGTGGCCCTTCGGCATTTGAATGCCCGGATGGTCTGACCTACTGTCCGGGCCGCCGAATGCCTTACCTACAGGCAGGCTGCGACAACGGACGGGTCAAACTTCCTCTCGGCCTGCGCCAGGTACGGCGGGCAATCTGGGCTTCAAGCGGGTGACGGTGATGCGGCGACAACTGGACATGATCGGCAGCCATCGCCGCTGGCTTGGCCTGGTCGGCGTGTCCGCGCTGGCACTCTTGCCCGGCTGCGGCATGTTCGATGGCGGCGGCCCGCCTCCGCAAAGTTTGAGGGAGCGTCCGGGCGCCGACCGCCAGGTCGCGGCCAGCAACGCCCTGCGGTCGGCCCCTTCGGGACGCCAGTACGAGTCCGGCATCGCGCCCGTCGACGAGACGCGGGGGGGTCCGCGGATCGGTTCGATCGTTGCCGGTCTCGGCGGCCAGAAGGTCCAGAAGGAAGCTCTCGAAAAGCAGGCCTCCGAGCGCGACGCGAAGGACCGCGAGCAACGTCAGGCGCGTGCGACCGCGGAGAAGGAAGCCAAGGCACGCGAGCCGGCACAACCACCTGCTCGTGCGGCGCCGGTTGCGCCCTCTGATGGCGCGCCGCCGTCCGAGCAGGCTGCCGTCGCGCCGCCCGCGCCGGTTTCCACCGCTCCGATTGCGCCGGTGGCGGCAGAACCGGCACCGATTGCTCAGCCTGTTGCCCAATCCCCCGCACCGGTGCCGGCTGTGGCAGCAGCCGAGCCGCCGACACCTGCACCGGCTCCC
>Ga0207952_1000433_pt1 | contig 34989 bp, 23 predicted proteins | sample SubbioR12Aug_8Ca_FD_184831 | JGI IMG/M metagenome (GOLD analysis project Ga0207952, IMG submission 184831) | Serpentinite rock and fluid subsurface biosphere microbial communities from McLaughlin Reserve, California, USA - CR12Aug_8Ca (SPAdes) | ecosystem: Environmental > Terrestrial > Deep... | reverse complement strand
ATTGTGGCTGAGGCAGATGCAGAAGCAGTTGATTGAGCATTTGCAGTTGAGATGGTAGCTGCTATTACTATAATAGACGCTACGATTTTTTGAATGTGTTTCATGTTTGTGTTGTTTAGTTGTTTAAGGAGTTTGACAAAGCAAAAATCAAACTAATACTACACCTGCACAATCCCTTAAACTAGGGGGTAGCTCTGAAACACATATAAATAAAGGATTTTATGAGTGTTTAATGTATGTTACTACAATAAATAATGCCCCACAATTGTGAGGCATTATAATGAATTGTTTATTTTTTTAAAAAGAAAACTTATCTAATAAAAAACTACTGACGTAAACATTACTTTGTTTTGAACTGGAGTAGTTATCAACTATATTTTCATTGTGTATAAGGGCTACAGAGTTTGATATACTATCTTTTAGTAGTTCAATTTTTTTCTTGTCTAGCTTTTTTTTCTTGTTTTCAATTTCTTGTAATTCTTTTTTTAAATCTTCTATATCCTCACTAAGTTCTTTTTTCTTGTTAGGATTTATTAATTCTTTTTCTCCCATGATTAATTCAACATCATCATCCCAAGAGTATGAATTGCTTAAATTGCTATCCCAATCAGCATTCCACCCTTTTCTTCTATTGTAATTTAGATCGAACCATTCATAATCATCTAACGAATTATCAAGCTGAATTTTTTTGCCAACAGGAACTTCAATAATGACAAGCACTTGCTGATTTCTAAATTTATCATTTTTAGTTATCACAAATCCTTTAGGTAATATTATAACACTATCTGTTTGGTTAATATTGAATTGGATATTGCTTGCAACACTTCTAGCTTTATCTCTATCCTTACCTCTACTGAATTTAACTAATTTCATATGATAATTTTCATCCTTACTTTGAATAACGCTTACTCGTATTGTTCTTAACATGATACTATCTTCATTCAATCCATAAAATGGGGCATCATTTCTATCCCAATTCATACCAAACCAATGGTCTTCGTAAAAACTTATAGGATCTTTTTGAATAGTCAATAACAATTTACCGTTAGAGGGTTGCTGAATGGAAATAGTTTCTTCAATGGCTGATTTGGTTTTAAAATTGGTCAAGACAATTCCTACTAAAGTTAAACAAGAAAATAAGCCTATAGTCCATATTACACCTATTGTAGCACCAAAATATCTGAATTTAGTTTTCACTTTCATGAATCTACGTACAATCCAGATCATGAATCCAACTAATGGTACAATTAAAAAACCAATAATTGTTGCCCAAGCTAAAGTGTTCTCCCAAAACCCATCTAAAAAGAAATTTTTGAATGGAAAAAAGTTTACGCCACCTATTAATGTTCCTATTAAGGTCATGAGTAAAGCAAAAGCTATCATACCTGCAATAAATAAGAAGAATGCTTTGAAAAATATACCAATAGCATGGCCTATTCTGTTGCCAGATCTTGAAGCTGTAGCATTTACTTCATCACCCCATTTGTTTACTTTTTCTGTTATTTCTTTTCCATATTTATCTGCACGTTCTTTAAATCCAACTAAATCGTCTTGAATTGTAGTCTTGATTGTTTTTAAATCAATTTTTTCTCCTCTCATTTCTAATTTTTCACTGGCAGTATTGGCTTCAGGAATTACAGCCCATAATACTAGGTAAATTAGTGTAAGTGATCCTCCAAAAGAGCCAAAAAATACGGATGGGAAAGGATCAAAATCCCAGAAAAGGTTATGAAAAATTGAATTTCCAATTCCTAAAACGAGTGGAAAAGCAAAAATTAACCTTGGAATCCAAACTGCAATATTGAAGTATGCAGCTAAACCACTTGAAACACCACCGATTACTTTTTCATCTGGGTTTCTATATAATCTTTTAGTTAAATTAGTTTTTAAATTTTTACTTGGTAAGAATATCCACAGTAATAAATAAATAAAAAACCCTGTTCCTCCACCAAAAGTTAAAATGGCAAATACAATTCTTACAACACTCGCATCTACACGTAGGTAATTAGCTAAGCCTCCACAAACACCTCCTAAAATTTTGTCATTTTCATCTCTATATAATCTGCCACGAGGAGCTGCAAAAGTTGTTGAATTGCTTTCGGTTTGTGTTGATGAGTTGTTTTGAGATTGATTATAATGTGGATCTTCAGTTTCAAAATCTTCTGGTCGGCCCATACTATTAATTACACGTTCAACATCGTCATCGCAAATGCATGTGCTACCTTTTTTCAAAGTTTCAGCAAAAAGCTCTGCAATTCTGCCTTCTATATCATTAATAATTTCTTCTTTGCCTTCTTCATTGGCAAAAAATCTGTTTAAGCTTTCTGTATATTGTTTAAGGATTTCATAAGCAGTTTCTTCAATCGGAACTACTCGTCCTTGAAAATTTATATTAATAACCTTTTTCATTTGTATAGTTTTATTGGTTAAAGTTGTTAGTTTCAGTATCTGCTTTTGTAATATTGTTTACTGCATCAGCAAGTTCTTTCCAAGTGGTTTCTAATTCAGCATAAAAATCTAATCCTTTATCTGTCATTAGAAAATATTTTCGTGGGGGGCCGCTATTACTTTCAACCCATCTGTAAGTTAAAAGATCTGCATTTTTAAGTCGGGTTAATAAAGGATAAAGTGTTCCTTCTAAAATCTGTAATCCTGCAGCTTTCATTGTTTCTACAATATCACTAGGATAGACTTCGCCTTTTTTTATTACGGATAGAATACAAAATTCTAGTACCCCCTTTCTCATCTGACTTTGTGTATTTTGAATATCCATGGCTTTTGTTTTAAATGTTATTGATTAGTTTTTTTGTCTAGATCAAGTATTCTACCAGAATAAAGGGTTTACTCTTCTACGGGCAAAACCAGATTTACTGTTTTTATGAATGTTCCATAAATCTACAGATCTAAACACCTGTTTGGTGGCTGCATGATTAGTTTCTGAACTACCCATTGTTTGTGTTTCAACTGAACCATTAAAAATTTCTTGATGATTTAATGTTCTTAAAAAGTTGCTGTGTTTGTTTTTCATGTTGTTTAATTTTTTATTGTTAATGATGTTGTTTTTAATTTGACAATGCAAACATATAATCTTTTTTAGTACTATGCAAAACATAATACCTAGCAAACTTTAGTAATTTAGATTAAAAAGTATTGTATGAACTGATAAAAGTCAATAAGCATAAGCGTTTCAGCAAACAGATTGAAAGCAAGGCAATTTTTTAAGATTGTGATGAACGGTAAAATAGCCTGATGAATATTATCGTATTATTACGATAATAACCCTTATTTTTGCATTATCGTATTTAACCGATTAAGAATTATGGCAACAAAAAAGAACGATTTATTCCATTCACAAGATCAAGAATTAGCAGCTTTAGCAAATGCTTTATCTCATCCTGCAAGAATTGCAATACTTAAGTATTTAGCTCAAAAAAATGAATGCATATGTGGCGACCTAGTTGCAGAATTGCCATTAGCTCAAAGTACAGTCAGTCAACATTTAAAAGAATTAAAAAAACATGGTTTTATAAAAGGTGAAATAGAAGGTGTTAAAACCTGCTATTGTATTGAATGGAATACCATTGAAAAAGTAAAAGCATTATTCAATGGATTATTTGAAGAAATTAAAATGAATAATAGCAACTGCTGTTAAATTATTAAAATATAAAAATTAAATTATGAAAACTGAAATTGAATTAAAACAACTAGTTAAAGAAAAGTATAGTGAAATAGCTTTACAATCGAAAGATCTTAATGCAGCATCATGTTGTGGAGCAGGAGGTTGTAGTACAGAAGTGTATAATATAATGACAGATGACTACTCAGATTTAGAAGGCTATCAGCCAATTGCTGATTTAGGTTTAGGCTGTGGTTTGCCTACTCAATTTGCAAAAATTAAAGAAGGAGATGTAGTGATTGATTTGGGCAGTGGTGCAGGTAACGATTGTTTTATTGCACGAAAAGAAGTAGGACCAACTGGCAAGGTAATAGGTATAGATTTTACAGAAGCTATGATTCAAAAGGCAAGAACAAATGCTGAAAAAATTGGATATACCAATATTGAGTTTAGACAAGGAGATATTGAACAAATGCCAGTGAACGATAATGTAGCTGATGTTATAGTGAGTAATTGTGTGCTGAACTTAGTACCCAATAAAAGTAATGTGATTAAAGAAATTTATAGAGTTTTAAAACCTGGAGCTCATTTTAGTATTAGCGATATAGTATTGGTTGGCGAGTTGCCTAATGTTTTACAAGAAGCTGCTGAAATGTATGCAGGATGTGTAAGTGGAGCAATTCAAAAGCAAGAATATTTGAATCTGATTACACAAAATGGTTTTAGTAATATTACAATTCAAAAAGAAAAAATGATTCATGTGCCAGATGATATACTATTAAACTATGTAACCAAAACTGAACTTGAACAATTTAGAAATAGTGGTATAGGAATTTTTAGTATAACAGTTTATGCAGAAAAGCCAGAAGTAAAAAGTTGTTGTGGACCAAATTGCTGTAATTAATAAAATAGAGTTATGAAAACTTTTTTTTAAGCTCATAAAAAGCTAATAGTTGTAACTTTTTCTATAACTATTTTACAATTAATTTGGGGTTTCGACCCTAAATTTTGCATCATAAATATTATTTGGATATTTCTTTAAGTTAAATGTCAATGAAGAAAAAACTACTTTTTGTTTGTATAGAAAATAGCAATAGAAGTCAGATGGCACAAGCATTTGCCATAATGCATGGTAAAGATAATGTTGAAGCGTATAGTGCTGGTAGTAATCCAAGTGGTATTGTAAATCCAAAAGCAATTGCTGCTATGAAGGAATTGGGTTATGATTTATCGATGCACGATAGCAAGAGTTTGAAAGAGGTTGAATGTTTTGCTCCTTTTGATGTTGTAGTAACTATGGGCTGTGGAGATACTTGTCCTTGGATGCCCTCTAAACAATTTATAGATTGGCAAATTACAGATCCCAGACACATGAATGCATTAGAATTTAATCAGGTTCGTGATGAAATTTCAGAAAAAGTTAAAGCTTTAATTCAAAATATTATTTAAAAGCCTTTAAGCCACATTGCAACCATTCTAAATATTTAGCTTCATTAAAAGTTGCACCAATTGGAAAGGTTAATAATTTTTCTTCATTATCTAATATTACATATAGTGGTTGAGAAACCTGATAGAAATTTTCAGATTCAAATGTTGCATATTTATCGCCAATGGTAATAATATCTTTTACATTTCCATCTTTGGTTTTATAATTTAAAATTCTCTCAGCAATAGGTAGTTTTTCTTTATCATCTACATATAAAGAAACTAAAATAAAATTATCATGAATCATTTTTTGTACTGCATCTCTAGTCCAAATTTCTTCTTCCATTCTTCTGCAATTAGCACATGCCCAACCTGTAAAATCTATGAGTAAAGGTTTCTTTTGTTCTTTGGCAAGTGCAATGGCTTTTTGATAATTATTAATAAAATTAGGTTCAAGACCTTTAAATCTATCTTCTTCAGAAAAAGCACTATAACTTAATGGAGGTAAAATTCCACTAAGTAATTTTAGGTTGGCATATTTTGTTTTAGTTAATCCTGGAGCTAAATACAATGCAAAAAGAATTGCTACTAAACCTATAATTTTTCTTCCCCAACTTATTTTTTGTCCTTTATAGTCGTGTGGTAAACGTAAAAATCCAAATGCATATAAAGCCAATCCTAAACTTATTACAATCCATAATGCAATAAATACTTCTCTTTTTAATAATCCCCAATGCATTACTAAATCTGCATTTGAAAGAAATTTTAAAGCCAAAGCTACTTCAACAAAAGCTAAAACTTTCTTTACTGTATCTAACCATCCACCACTTTTTGGTAAACTTTCTAACCAATTTGGGAAAATGGCAAATAGTGCAAATGGTAATCCAAGAGCTAATCCAAATCCACCCATACCAACTGTTAAAGCCCAAGCTCCACCATCTGAAGTGCCTACTAGTAAAGTTCCAAGAATTACACCTGTACAAGAAAATGAAACAATAACTAAGGTTAATGCCATAAAGAAAATTCCAACACCACTTGATAAATTACTTTTCGAATCTGCTTTGCCTGCAATGCTATGAGGTAATGTAATTTCGAAATATCCGAAAAAAGAAATTGCAAAAACAATAAATACTAAAAAGAAAACAATGTTTAAAGTTGGACTAGTAGAAATGCTATTGAAAATCTCACTGTTTAAATTCAGTAAATGAAAAGGAGCACTTGCTACAACATAAATTAAGAATATAAAAAAGCCATAGAGAAGACCATTTTTAATTCCTGCTTTTCTTGTTGGAGAACGTTTAGTAAAGAATGAAACTGTAACAGGAATCATTGGAAACATACATGGCGTAAATAATGCAATTAATCCACCAAAAAGACCTAAAAGAAAAACGGTCCACAAACTTCCTTTTTCAATTTTATCGCCACAATTTGCAACTGGTTTTTGAATATCAACCGACGAAAGTATTAGGTTATTATTAGTAGCTTTTGCACCACCTTCTAAAGCAACTTCAATTTCAGTTTCTGAAGGAGGAATAAACTCGAAACCCTTTGCAATATTGGCGTTGATTTTTATCTTAATGCTTTCAGGTATAAATCCAATAAGTTTAATGTTTTGTTTTATTTCAACATCACCAGTATAAACATTAACGGTTTTATTCTCGAAAAGTTCATCATTAATTGTTGTTGATGCTTTATTAAAACGAATTTCTGAAATAGGTTTTACATTCTCTAATGAATAATTGAAGTTGATATTTTCTAGGCCTTCAATATTAGAATTTGAGGCATACATGTACCAACCTTGCTCAATTTGTGTAGATGCAATTATTTCGTAAGTACTATCAGCAATTCTATTAGATTTTACTTTCCAGACTAAACCTGTTGATTGAGCGTTTACAAATAAAAATGTAAATACAGCAATGAATGAAAAGAGAACTTTCTTCATTAATTAATGTTTATTGTAAAGTTTTTGGTAGTTGGTGGCAAACACATTTCATCGTTACAAACCATATATTCAACTTTAGCTATCAATTTTGTTTTAGCAGCTACTTTTAATTTAATGGTTTGAACAAATGCAACTTCATTAGAATAATTTAGTACATAAGTTTTAAAATTTTCATCATAACTTTTTTCAAGCTTACCTTCTTCTTTTATTTTTCCTACTAAACTCACTAAAGGATTTTTACTGAAAGTAATTGTAGTGGGTATTGGGCCACCATCACCAGTATTTTGCGAGTAAATATGCCAAGGTTTTGGCAAACTTGCTTTAATAACAACATCATAAACATTACCTGTTTTTTTAGTTGCAGCGTATGTCCATTTTACAGGATCTTTAACTTGTGCATTTACATTACAAAATGAAAAACTGAATAAAACAAAAGCTAATAAATACTTCATATTAAATTAAAATTATTAAAAAACTATTTTTTCTTATCGTTTACCAAATCTACTTTCAATGAAATTACATGTGTATATAATGGATTAGATTGATTGGCTAAATTAGTGAATGCATAATCTATGCCAACATTACTAAATTTTACACCTGCTCCTAAACTAGGTTGAAAAATCCAAACTTTTTTCTGATTAGTAGTATCTCCATCGCTTAACGCTTGTTGAAAGTTAGAGATTCCGGCTCTTAAGAAAACTACTTTATTATATTGTGCTTCTAGTCCAATATTAGGATCAATATTTACTACATTAGAGCTAATAACTGTATTGCGTTTGCCATCGAAAGTTAAATGCAAATTGGCTTCAGCATATAAATTCAATTTTTCATTAAGTTTAAAATCTTTTCCAACACCTAATATTAACCTTGGTGCAGTTAACTCAGTGCTTTTAACAGGAATATCATTTTTAGTAAGATACAAAACTTCTTTCTCTCTCTCCGTAAAAGTAAAACTCCAAGCATTAAATGTTGTTGTTGCATCTCTTAATACTGCAGCAAATTTCCATTTTTCTTTATGATACATTAGTCCAAAATCTAATCCAAACCCCCAGGCGTTTGCAAAACTTCCAACTTGTCGGCGTATGATTTTAATATTTCCACCAAAGCTTAATAACTCTTTATTATTTCTTTTTAATATTTGAGCATAAGAAAGTAAAACTGCATAATCTGCACTTGAAAAAGTTGAAATATTATTATAATCTATAGAACCATCAGGGTTTACCAAAAACAAAGTATTAGGAATATCATCAACTGCAAAGCGTAAAAAACTTATGCCTAAAACCTTATTATCGTTTTTTGTTGGAAGAGCCAATCCTCCAAAATCATATTTACCAATTCCACCAAAATATTCTGCATGCATTAAAGCCAAATTAGGATGATCTTTTACAAAAACTAATCCTGCCGGATTCCAATATCCAGCTGTTCCATCATTTACACTAACAATTTGAGATGCACCCATGCCCAATGCTCTGGCACCAGCACCAATATTTAAAAACTCATTTGAATATTTTCTAAACTGGGAAAAACCTTTACTGCAGCACAGAATAAACGTTAAACCAATCAGTAATCTCAATATCTTCATATAAATATTTACGTTGTAAATTTATAGTTTGATTTTGAATTCAAGTTCAAACTCGTTTTTTTATCATTTAATTAATATTTATCATCTATTAAAATTGCAAATGAAAACAATTGTATACTTATCCGTTGGAGCTCTATTAACTGCTACTATTTTAGGATTTAGTTTAAAAAAGCCAGTAGCTCAAAACTTAAGTCCAGAATGCTATATCAGTTGTTTTAATATTGCTACTAGCGAGATGATTCAATTAGACGCTAATAAAACAGGCTTTGCTGCATTGCACGAAAATCCAAAAGATTTTATTTTAGAAAATCCTCTGGGTGAAATGATAAGTATGCCTTCAGTTGATGGTATTAATGCGTCTGGTTATTTTATTAAAAGCAAAAAGAAATCTAATAATTGGTTAATTGTAATTCAAGAATGGTGGGGATTAAACGACTATATTAAAAAAGAGGCTGAAAAATATTATAATAATTTACAGAATGTTAATGTGATTGCTGTTGATATGTATGATGGAAAAGTGGCCACTACAAGGGATAGTGCCACAGTTTATATGAGTGGTGCTAAAAAAGAAAGATTAGAAAATATTGTAAAGTCTGCAATTGCTTTTGCTGGCGAAAAAGCTAAAATATTTACTGTAGGTTGGTGTTTTGGTGGAGGATGGAGTTTACAAACTTCAATACTTGCTGCTGAACAAGCAAATGGATGTATTATGTTTTATGGCAGACCCGAAAAAGATGTAGAACGATTAAAAATTTTAAATTGTGATGTAATTGGTTTTTTTGGAAATCTTGATAAAGGAATTCCTGCATCTACTATTGAATCTTTTGAAGCCAATATGAAAGCAGCAAGTAAAACAGCAACCATTTATAGATATGAAGCTGGTCATGGTTTTGCCAATCCTTCAAATCCAAGCTATAATCAAGAAGCTACTGCAGATGCATTTGAGAAAGCAATTAACTTTCTAAAACAGAGAATGTAATAATAAAATACGGCTCTTAAAATCTTCTTAATATTTAAATTGAATCTTAACATCTTTTTCTTTTAAGCTATTTTTACGCAATTAAATTTTAAGTTGAATGAAGCCATTTTACGTATTAGCTTTTACATTAATAATATTTCAAGCAGTTCATTCTCAAAAAAACAAAACAGTTTCAAGCAGTGCTTCTAACAAAACAGTTATAAGCAAAGCTTCTAGCAATTTGGTTTTAGGTCATAATATTGCTATTACACTTACTCCTGCAAAAAATCAGAAAGCATATTTGGCTTGTTATTATGGCAAAAACAAAGTGATTATAGATTCATGCATGTTAGATGAAAATTGTAAGGGAAGATTTATTGGCGATAAGAAATTAGTAGGTGGAATTTATTTTGTAGTATCTCAAGCCTATAGTATACAATTTGAATTGCTAATAGGAGATGATCAAGAGTTTACCATTATTGCCGATACAACTCAAAAAGAAAATTTCAATATAATGGGTTCTCCAGATAATGACATTTTTAAAGCCTACACTAAAGTGAGTTTTGAATTGGGTTCTGCAATAAATAATCTATCTAAACAATTAGAAACTGCAACTTCATTATCAGACTCCGCAACAATTAGAGAAGCCATAAAAGAGAAGAATGCTGCAATGACCAAGTACAGAAATAATATTATTGAAAATAATTCTAACTCTTTAATGGCGGCACTTTTAGCTGCTATGAGAAGACCAGAAGCACCTGCAATACCCTATGATTCCCTCACTAATAAATACGACTCAACATATCCTTATCGTTTTGTAAAAGATCATTTTTTTGATGATGTAGATTTTGCAGATGAAAGATTATTGAGAACACCTTTTTTTGATCCTAAGATTGATGAATATTTAAAATACTATGTCTCACCTGAGCCTGATAGTATTATTCCTGAAATTAAATACATGCTACTTTCTGCCAGAGAATCAAAAGAAATGTATGCTTATTTATTAACTAAGTTTACTAATAAATACATCAATCCCGAATACATGGGTCAGGATAAAGTTTTTGTGTATTTATTTACCGATCATTATTTAAAAGGCGACACTACTGTTTTAGATGCAAAATCTCGTAAAACTATTATTGACAGGGGTTATAGCTTAATGTTAAATCAGCTAGGCAATATTGCACCAGCATTAGACTTAACTGATACCACAGGAAAAGTTGTATCCATGTATAACATTAAATCTAAGTTTACTTTAGTAGCTTATTGGGATCCAACTTGTGGACATTGCAGAACTGAATTACCTATTTTAGATTCTATTTATAGAACCAAGTGGAATAAGTTAGATGTTGCTGTGTATAGTATTATTTCGAAAGATGATTTATTACCAGAGTTAAAAAAGTTTATTAAAGAAAAAAAACTATCGAATCAATGGTATTATACCTATGAAACCAAGGCACAGAAAGAAGCTACCGAAAAAGCAGGGTTGCCCAATTTTAGACAAGGATATGATTTAACTAAAACACCTATCTTTTATTTATTAGATGCCGATAAAAGAATAATAGGTAAAAATTTAACCATTCATCAGATAGATGATTTGATATCTAAAAAACTTTCCATTAAAAAATAATCGTACACGAATCATGTTCAAAAAATTATTTTGTTCAGCTGTCATCATATGTTCAATACATATTCAGGCACAAACTTTATTTACTTATGGAAATAAAACTGTTTCTAAGAAAGAGTTTTTATTGGCCTTCGATAAGAATCCAAATCTAGAAATGAGTAGAAGAAAGGCTTTGGATGAATACAAAGATTTATTCATCAACTTTAAACTTAAAGTTCAAAGTGCTTACGATGAAAAACTAAATGAAACAGCCTTATTTAAATCAGAAAGTGAAACTTTTAAAAAGCAAATTGTTGAAAGTTTTATTAATGAAGAGGCCAATATTAAAACATTATTGAACGAAGCATTTGAAAGAAGTCAGAAAGATATTAATCTATCACAAATATTCATAGCTAATGGTTCAGATACTGTTGCCAGTAGAATGGCTATTTTTAAAGCATATCAAGAATTGTTATCAGGTAAAAATTTCCTTGAAGTTCTTAAAAAATTTACAACAGATTCTAGTCAAATTCAATCAGAAGGAAATCTAGGGTTCATAACAGTTTTTTCTTTGCCTTATGAAATTGAAAATATTGTATATAATTTAAAAAAGGGTCAATTTTCTATGCCATATAAAAGTGCCTATGGTTGGCACATATTTAAAAATATTCAAGATAGGCCAGCAGTAGGAAAAAGAAAAATAGCACAAATCTTATTATCATATCCACCAAATTTTACAACAGCAGAAAAAGAATCCATCGATCAAAAAGCTAAGGAAGTGTATAGTAAAGTATTGGCTGGTGAAGATTTTGGAAAACTTGCAGAAGCGTATAGCAATGATTATTCAACAGCAAATAATAATGGCTTTATGGGTGTTGTTGGCTTAGGAAAGTACAATAAAGATTTTGAAGAACTCATTTTCAGTATTAAAAATCAAAACGATATTTCTCCAATGTTTTTCACTACATATGGAATACATATTGTGAAGTTGATTGAAAAGATACCTGTAGCTACTTCAATGAAAGATGATGCTTTTATTGAAGATTTAAGAACTCATGTTGTTAATAATGATCGATTAGCTTTAGCCAAAAAAAATCTAGTGGTGAAATGGAAAAAATTAATTGGTTATAGAAAAGCTTTTTATAACGATAAAGAAGTTTGGCGATATATTGACAGTAGTTTAAAAGGAAAATCGGTTAACACTTTATTTTCATTAGTAAATGATTCTACCTTATTGTTTTCTTTTAAAAATGCAAATGTTAGATTGTACGAGTTTATTGACTATGTTAAGAATGTTCGTTTTGCTGGAGTAGATAGAGAAGATAAAGATTATGCTACTTTAATGAATATGTTCGAAGAAATGAAATCGTCTGAGTATTATAAAAACAATTTAGAAGAGTTTAATTTAAATTTTAAGCAACAAATTAAAGAGTTTAATGATGCTAATTTATTATTTGCAGCCATGGATAAATTTGTTTGGAACAAAGCTGCAGAAGATACAGTTGCACTTAAAAATTATTTCGAAAAAAATCAATCAAAATATGTTTGGCAACCCGGAGTTGCAGCAATTAATATTACTACAAATAGTCTTCAGGATGCAGAGATGCTCACTAAAAAAATAACTCAATCTCCCGAAAATTGGAGAGAATATGTTTACCATTCCAACATCAATGCAATGGCAGATAGTGCACGATACGAATACGAACAATTACCCAATTATAATGCTGAAACAAGGTATAAAATACATACAGCTACAAGGCCTGTAAAAAGTAAAAGTGAAGAGCAGTATCATTTTATATATGTTACTGCCATTTTTAATCAGTCAGAACCCAGAACATTTGCAGAAGCCCGAGGTATGGTCATTAACGATTATCAGCAAGAATTAGAAAAAAAATGGTTAGAAAGTTTAAAGAAAAAATATCCAGTAAAATGGAATGAGGCTGTTTGGAAAACGATTCAATAAATCAGCTTGATTATACAAATAATATTATAATTTAGTAGTATTATTACGACCAAGTTTTCATGCTGCTGAGAATTATTATTTATTTTGGGGTTTTAATTACATTTTCTTGTAAACAGAACAAGACTGTTGAACTCAGAGATAGACACAGAAGTGATAGTATATTTTCAAGTGCCACTGCTGCATATTTTTCAAATGATCAAACATTATTAGCCTTAGATACTGTTCAAAAACTTTATCAATCTTTAAAAAAGCCTACATTTTGGGATAAGTTAAACTATTATGCCATAAATGGGGTAACCAATAGTAGAGCCTTAGGAAAATTTGTATTAGCCACTAACTATTTTGATACCCTTATAAATATTATTGAAAGTGGAAATATTGAAAAAATTTCTACTTCTGAATATGCAGGTGTGTTTATTGAAAAAGCCTATGCATATTACGAAATGGCTCAATATGATAAGGCTATAAATTATTATTTTAAAGCTGAAGACCTTTTAAAAAATCGAGAAAATGATTGTGAAAAATCAGATCTTATTCATGCAATAGCTATGGTGTTGTATAAACAAAAAGATTTTGATCAAGCAAAAATATATTTTAAAAAAGAGTTGGAAATAATACATAAATGTAAGGCCTCCTATAAATATTTTGATCCCAGTACCGAACAACAATCATTTAATAATATTGGTCTTAGTTTTTATAAACTAAAACAATACGATAGTGCAAAAACTTATTTTTTAAAAGCACTTCAATTCATTGAAAAAAACAAATATCATTTTAGGAAGAATCAGTCCAACTCAATTGCAGTTTATTATTCTTGTAAAGGAGTTGTATTAGGCAATTTAGCCAAAATATTTGTTGAACATCAAAACTTCGATTCTGCAGTAACCTTATACCAACAAGCAATATTATGTAATTCACCAAAGGGTTACGAAAAAGGAGATGCTCAAATTTGTAGATTGCAGTTGGCTGAATTGTATTATAGGATGGGAGATTTTAACAATATGAAATTAAAGTTGAATGAATATAAAACAGAAAAAACAAAGGCCATAAATGTAGATGCCGATATTGATTGGTTAAGATTAATGTCGTTATATTTTAATAAAAACAACGATTACAAAAATGAAGTTGCGTATTACAAACACTATATAAATAAAAGGGATTCTGTAAATGCACTTAAAAATATTTCTCAGTTTACAACCATCACTAAAGAGTTAGAAAATAAACAACAAAAATTACAAATTAACTTGTTGCAAAAAGATAATCAACTATCGAAATTATATTTAATTTTTATTGCTTCTGGTTTTTTACTTGTTGTATTTACTGCTTATTTGTTATATAAGAATAATCGAAAGGAAAAAAAGAATTTGAGAGTTTTAACACACCTCAACAATGAAATTGGCTTACAACAAAAAGCAACAGAAGAAGCATTACAACAAGTTAAAGCATCTAATTTGGCAAAAGATAAAATATTAAACGTGGTGGCACATGATTTACGAAATCCAATTGGTGCAATAGCTAATTTTTTAGATATTATTCAAACAAAATATGATCACCCTGAAGCAGAAACGAAAATCTTACATAATAGTCAACAAGCTGCAATGCGTTCATTACATTTAATTAATGATTTACTCGAAGTGAATAAAATTCAAGCTGGTGAATGGGTATTGGTTAAGGATAATTTTGATGTGCTTTTGTTGTTAGAACAATCTATAGAATTGGTTCAATATAAAACTATTTCAAAACAACAAAGCATCAAACTAAGTACAACATTACAGAATTTAATGATTGAAGGAGATGAAGAAAAACTGCAAAGAGTATTCGTTAATATTTTAGATAATGCCATCAAGTTTAGTTATTTTAAAGCTGAGATTATTGTAAAGGTTTTCAAGTTCGATAACTATATACAAATACAAATAGTCGATTATGGAGTAGGAATGCCATTACACTTTCAAGAACACTTATTTACAAATTCTGTTGTTGTTAAACGTAAGGGCACTAATAACGAGCCCTCGAATGGATTAGGACTTACTATTTGCAAACAAATTATTGAAGCCCATAATGGAAAGATATATGTTAATAGTGTTGAAAGAAAAGGAACAACTTTTTATATTGAATTACCCCTTGTTTAACTAATAATATTTAAATGTTGTTTTACAGTTTTTATATAAGATTTTGTAATGGTTAGATTTCTAATGGGTGTGATGAGTTCCTCTTCTATCATTTCTGAAATAAAATTTAATTGAACAACTTCTGATCTATTTACCTGAATATAATTTTTTTGTAAAGGAATGGGTATTTGATATTTCAATGTCATAGCCAAAGAGCTTCTAATATAATGTTCACTTTTATCTATTAAAGTTAAAATGGTGTAATTGTCTGCAGAAGTAAGAAGCACCACATCTTTCCAATCAATACGTTTTAGTTTATTTCGTGTTTTAATAAAAAAGAAATCTGTATTTTTTTGAGAACTTAGCTGAGGCTCTTTAAAAGAATTGAAGTTTTGTAATGCAGTTTGAATGCAAGCAAACAGTGTAGCCGGACTGGCAGGTTTTTGTAAATAGGCAGAAGGCTTAGCCTTAACAGCTTCTTCAATTACCGACCGATCTGAAAGACCTGTAATAAATATGAAAGGGATATGATACAGATTGGTTAAGATTAATCCAATTTCAATTCCACTTTTAGTTCCATTCAAATCAATATCAACAAGAGCAATATCAAAAGTTTCTCTATTTAAAAGAGCTAGAGCAGTTTCTACAGAATGAGCAATTCCTTTAATTGTAAATCCAAACTCCTGCAATGTTAGCTCCATGCTTTCAGCACTAATAGGGTCGTCTTCTATTATTAGAATTTGAATAGGTTGTTCAGGAGTTAATTCCATTTTATAAAATTACTAATGCAAAATACTATATGTTTTACTGAGTGTAATTTTTTTCGTCCACAAAAAACAGCAGTTCATCCACAAAAAAGTTTAAGAATAGTCCCAATGATAATAATAAAACAAGTATTTATTGTTACTTGAGTTTATTATTCAATAAACTAGGTTAATATTTTGTTTTAAAAATTAACTTATGAAACATTCATTAATACATTTTACCTGTTTTCTTTTATTATCAAATTATTTAAACGCTCAAACCGTAACAACTTTTGCTACTGGGTTAAGTGGTCCGTTTGGTAATGTATTTGATAATAGTGGCAATATGTTTGTGACGAATTATAACAATAATACATTAAGTAAAATAAACTCTTTAGGTACAGTTTCTACTTTTGTAAGTTCTGGACTTAGTTTACCTGGTGCAATTACAATTGATAATGCAAATAATTTATATGTTACCAATAGGGGCTCTAATTCTGTTAGTAAAATAACTAGTGCCGGTGTAGTTTCAACCTTTGCAACGTCCATTACACCAAATGCCGGTTCTTATGGTATTACAATTGACAATAGCAACAATTTATATGTTACAAATTATTTTGATAGTACCATTAAAAAAATAACAAGTGCCGGTGTAGTTTCAACATTTGTAACTGGTATTAGTAAACCATATGGTATTACAATAGATCCCATAGGAAATTTGTATGTAGGAGATGATGGAACAAATTCTATACTTCAGGTTTCTCCATCAGGAACTACTTCAACTTTTGCTACAGGTATTTCATCTCCTTATGGGCTTACCTATATTAATGGTGATATTTATGTTAGTAGTAATACAGGCACAATTAGTAAAGTTACAAATACCGGAACAGTAACAACTTATGTAAGTTCAGGGTTAAATAGTCCTATGGGATTGTGTGCTAACACAACTGGAAATTTATTTGTGTGTAACATCGGTACTAATTCTATACTAAAAGTTACTCCCCCAATAACCTTGAGCCCTCTAAATAGTTTATATTTTAATGGAACTAACAATTATATAGACCTAGGTTCTAATACCATCACATCAAAGCTCACAACAAACAAGGTTACAGGAGAAGCCTGGATTAATATTAAAGTGGCTTCATCTTTTGGTACAGTGATGAAAAATTGGGGTGATAATAACCATGGAGCATTTCATTTTGGATTATCTGGTACTACCGGCAGGTTAGACATTGCAATAACACAAACTAATGGAACTGTAGTTAATGTAACTTCTCCCAATGTAATAAGTTTAAACACCTGGCATCATGTTGCTTTTACTCTAGATGGAACAAATATAAATTTATATGAAGATGGGGTACTGGTAGCCAGTACTACATATAATGGAACATTATCTAATGCAATACCAGTAACTTATTTAGGTGCAAAACCAAATGATGCAGGTACAGGACCTTCATCTGGTGCTTTCTCTGGTTACTTTAATGGATTAATGGATGAAGTTAGAATATGGAATACTGCTTTAACTCAAGCAGAAATAAGAACTAACATGTACAACTACATAAGCCCATCTTCAACAGGGTTGGTGGCTTATTATACATTCAATTCTGGTATAGCTTCTGGGAATAATGCTGGAATTATTACTTTAAATGACTCAACTTCAAATAACTATAATGGAACACTAAAGAATTTTGCATTATCTGGTTCAATTAGTAATTGGGTAGAGAGTTATGCTATGGTTGTGCCTGAGCCAAATGCTGCCTCTGGAATTACTACAACAGGATTTACAGCAAGTTGGTCAACACCTTTATTGGGCACAGTTGATAATGGTTACAGGTTAGAGGTATCAACATCTCCTCAATTTCTTTCAAGCATAACAGGGTCTCCTTTTACAGTAAATGGATTAACTCAAAACATCACAGGGTTAAATTCTGGTACTGTATATTATTATAGAGTTAAAGCTGATAAAACATCAGTTACTGGTCAGGGAGGCTTTCATTATAATTCTCCTATTAGTGTAACAACAATTAATGCAACAGTTGCCATTACTCCAGGATCTATAGCTCCTTTCTGTGATGGGTTAACCAGTACAATTTTAACATATACAAACCCTGTTAGTAACCCAACTAATTATAGTATTGTTTGGGATGCACCAGCAATAACAGCTGGTTTTTTAAATATTACAGATTCTGCACTCAGATCTTCATTAATTTATATTAAAACACCCACAGGTATAAATGGCAATTTTACCGGCACATTATCTGTTAGAAATGCAAGTACTACAAGTGTAAATTATCCTGTAAGCATAACTATTTATGCCAATCCTGTAGTAGCTGCTATAGTAGGACCTTCAAGTGTTTGTCAGACAAAAACAATTACATTAACTAATTCAACATCAGGAGGTGTATGGAGTAGCTCAAATAATAGCATTGCTTCAATTAGCACAACTGGTTTAGTTACAGGCATAGCAGCTGGAAATGTGGTAATAAGTTATAGCGTAACTAATGCTAACAACTGTACTACAGTTTCTACCTATAATATTGTTGTGAATGAAGTACCGTCAAGAACAAGCTTTAAAAGTGATACTTTAATTTGCAAAGGCACCTCATTAAATATTAATGCTACTATTGCTGCTCCAGCAACTTATTTGTGGACATCAGCTAACACCGGATTTACTTCTTCCTTAGCAACAGTTAGTCTAACACAAGACGACTTGTACAAATTAACAATTACACTCAATAATGGTTGTGTCATAAGAGACAGTATCAATGTTTTAACAACTAGTGATCCTGCTATAAAAGCAAAAATGGCAATTACCGCACAGGCATTTATAAATCAAAATGTTATTGCAGTAAATCTTACAACTCCTACACCTCAAACCCAAAATTGGGTTATACCATCTGGAGCACAAATTGTAAGTCAAAATGCTAACATGTTGGTTTTAAAATTTGCAAATAAAGGCAGTTATATGGTTGGCTTAAATAATACTTCATATACTGTTTGTACCAGCAAAGACTCGGGTAAAGTGGTCATCAGCAATAGTGATTCTGTATTAGTATCTAATACCAATATTGTAATTGTAAGAGAAGTTGCTGTAAGCCCTAACCCAAGCGTATCAGGTATTTTTAATTTGAATATTAAATTAAACAGAACCGGGAAAGTTTCTATAAAAGTATTTAATCTATTTGGCTTGCAGGTTTATAGCAAAATAATTCCTGAAAGTTCAGCAACCACTTTAAACGAAAAAGTTGATTTGAGTGCATTACCAAATGATACATACGTGGCTGTTATACAAACGGCCAATGCCAACGAAATTAGAAAAATGATGAAGAACTAGTGTAATGAATAGTTAAAATAAAATAACCAAAAGCTACTAATAATTTAAAACTGCTTTATGAAACAAAAGTTATTATTAATTTATTTAACAGTAATACTTGTTTATAACGGCTATACTCAAGAGTTTACAGCATTTGGTCTGTTTGGCAAAGGGAAAAGTATGAAATTAACAGGAGGTTTAAATTCTACTATGATGCTAAACAGTTCCTCTGATGGTAGTGGAGGTAATAGAGTTCCTTTTACAATGATAGTGGGTGGTAATCTAAATCTCTTTTTTAAGGGTTATAATGTACCAATAAGCTTTACATACTCTAATGCTCAAGTAACAGTAACTCCACCTGTTTTTTTTAATAAATTTTCTATTAGTCCAACATACAAATGGGCTACACTTCATTTAGGAACTTCAAGCATGGAGTTTTCAAATTACTCCTTAACTGGTCACCAATTTGATGGAGTTGGGGTTGAACTTGCTCCAGGAAAATTTAAAATAAAATCATTATATGGTAGATTTTTAAGAGGTAGTGGAGATTATTTAGTAAGTAATGCCGCACCGAGTTATAATCGCAAAGGATATGGTTTTGCTTTTGATTATGATATTGAAAAATTTAAAGTCGGTGTTTCATTATTTCGTGCATCCGACGATGCAGTATCTGCATCAAATATACCTTTTGAACTTAATATTCAACCAAAAGAAAATGTGGTGAGTACCATTAGTTCAAGCTTTTCTCCTATTAAAGATTTAAAAATTTCTGCTGAGTATGCAACTAGTTTTCTAACACAAGATGTAAATTCAATTGTAACATCAAAAATAAAGAATGGAATTTTTGGAGGGATGATTAAAACAAATGGTTCTACAACAAAAAATCATGCTGCAAATATTAAAGCCAACTATACACTTAATTCAATAGATCTTGGACTTGAATATGAAAAAATTGATTTAAATTATCGTTGTTTAGGGGCTTATTATAATCAAAATGGATTCGAAAATATTTTGCTTAAATTATCACTTCCTTTATTTAATAATAAACTCTTTTTAGCACCATCTTTTGGTAAACAAAATGATTTAGTAGATACTGTATTCAGTCAAAAATCAAGCAGGTTTATAACAAGCATTAATGCCACATATACTCCTGCACCTAAGTGGTCAATTGCAGGGGCTTTTAGTAATAACAGTGCTGTTACAAATTACAGAAATTTAGATAATATAGCTAATTCAAATAATATTGTTCCTTACTATTTAGATTCATTACAGTTGATTTTATTAAATCTGAATGCTAACCTTAATGTTAACTATCAACTCAAATCAACCAGCGATATTCAACAAACAATTTCTGCAAGTTACTCTTTACAAAAAAGTACAAAAAAAGAAGGAGACTATTTTATTAATGAAGAAGATAATATTTTTCACAATTCCAATATTATGCTTTCAACCAATTACCCACAGTCTAAAGTACAATGGACTATTGGCTATAATTATAATTTAAACACAATTGGTTTAACCAATAAAACAACTGCAAATGGAGTAAATTTTTCTTTTGGAAAAAAGTTGTTTAAAAACAAGGTAAATAGCGTACTCTCTTCTTCTTACAATTCAACATTTAACACATCAACATTGATGCGTATAAATATAACTAACCTAAGGTTTAATATTTCTTATTTATATAAAAAGAAACACGATTTTAAGTTAATTGGTATAATACAGTTCAGAGCAACTGATGACCCAATAAAGCAATTGAATCAATCTGTCACCAATACAATTTTTTCATTAAATTATAATTATAGTTTTTAACATGAAAAAACATTATCAAATTATATTATTGTTATTATTAATTTTTAGTTTTTTGTGTAGTAAAATAACTGCTCAAATAACAGGTAATTATCCGGTAAGTATTAATCCTGTTATTTATCCACCATATCCAACTGCTATTAAATTTTTAAATGCATCAACAACCCCCTCATTAGTATTAACTATTACAAATAAATCAGCCACCAATTTATCAATAGACTGTTATTTAAATATAACCATAACAGCCAAGAATTTTACAGCAAAATCAAGATCTATTAATGTAATGGCACCTATAACAGTAACCTCGGGTATGCCATTAAGATTAACCAATGTAGATATTGCACAACTTTTTGATTTTTCGAATTTAACAGGCGTAAGTTTAAACCAATACGAATCGGCATTTCCTGCTGCTAAAACAACTTTTACTTTTGTTTTATACGATGCAGCTACTAGCAGACAAGTTAGTGATAACGTAAATTACACAGTGGTATATTCTATTAATCAACCACCTAATTTAATCTTACCAGCCGATGCTACAACTCAAACAGAAAAAACTATACAAAATATAATTTTTCAATGGCAACCTAGACAAGCAACAGCACCTAATGCTGTACAATATAAATTTGAGTTGGTTGAATTATTCGATAATACCCAAAATCCTCTACTTGCTTTTTTAACCAATCCTATTTTTTTTACTGACAGCACTTTTAGTAATACATACATTTACGGCCCTGATAAACCAGCTTTACTAACAGGAAAAACTTATGCATGGAGAGTTAAGGCTGCTTCTTATGATAATGGTGGATTTCAAGTATCGAATTTTGAGAATAATGGATACAGTACTATTTTTTCATTTAAATACTTTGCCGAATGTAAAGCACCAACTATGTTGCAGGTAAAAGATATTGATAAAACCAGTGCAACAGTTCAATGGGATGCATTACCAGAATATGCCAATTTTATTTTTCACCATAGAAAAAAGGGAGATGGTAACTGGAAAGAAACCACTTTAAGCGGTGTAACTGAAAATATTTTTTACCTCACTAATTTGATAGGAGTTACAACTTACGAAGTAAAAGTTTCATCACTCTGTAGCGGTACTTCTAAAACAGAATCAACTATAAAAGAGTTTAAAACCACCAATGTTGAGCAACCAAATAAAGTGGTTAAAGTAAACGCAACATGTGGTAAAAAACCTGATTTGCCAAAGCTATCAACAGATTTACTTGCATCATTAAAAGCAAACGATATTATTAAAGTAGCAGATTATTCAATTGTAGTTGATAATGGTGTTACAGGCCAGAATGGCATATTTAAAGGAACAGGTGTTGCTGAAATTTGGATAGGCAAAACAGTAAAAATTCCAGTTAGTTTTAATCAAATAAAGATTAATAAGAAATATGAAGTAACAGATGGGGTTATCATACCTATTTTACAATAATGAAAAATTTATAAAAAAATAATATCAAGTTATGAGATTTAAATGCTTACATAAATTTTATAAAGTTTTTATACTTGTTACATTTTGTGTTTCAATTTTTATATTGCCAAACATAACCATAGCAGGGGAGGGTGATGGTAGAAAACTTGTAAATAATATAAATAATTCAGATAAATTAAATCGAAACCTCAATAATAACAATACAATACTAAATGGTAACTTTTCAAATTTATCTTACGAGCGTTTAGAGCATGAATATGCTCCTACAAATTTCGCATCTGCTTTAATTGATTCAGCAAAAAGTGTTTTTACAATCATCGAAAACAATGGAAAATGGATAACAACTTTAGCAGAAAATGCCTCAACATCAGTTCCATTTGGTTTAAAGAAAAAATTAGTTAGTACCGATTATTATGTTGCATTTTCAAATATTCAATTTACTTCAAGTGGAGCTGTAGCAAGAGTATTTGCAAAGTGCATATTACCTCAACGCACATCAGATGGAAATAAAAAAGAATTATACTTTGCAGGGTTTGTAAATTTATCAAGAACAGGTGGTGTAATATCAGATGGTAAATTACAGTTAATAGGAGATGATGCAGTAAAAACCGACAATCAATGGAGTATTGTTCTTAATGGTAATAATCCTAGTATTAACAGAAAAAAAGAAGAACAAACTTACTTCAAAATTGATTGTACAGGATTTATAGAACTGGGTATTAATGGTGAAATAATTCTTTCAAAAGATAATTATATACCTCTTAACGCTACTTCTTGGGAGCCATTATCAGAAAGCGACACAAGAGTGAGTGCATCAATTACAAATTATGTTACTACTTCATGGGATAAAATCATGATTCCCAAACTGAGCTTTAGTAAACCTTTTCGCTTAAAAAATGTAAGCCAGTATTTTTTTCAAATAGAAGAAGCAACACTAGATTTTAGTGATGAAAGAAATCCAGATGGAGGTCCGGATTTTGTTGACTATATAAAAACAGTACAATCTGATTTTCCAAATACTTGGCGTGGAATATGCATTTCTAAAATGCAAATTGGAATGCCAAAAGAATTTAAATCTGCAGAAGCACAAAAAAGAATTATTTTTTCAAGCACCTATGCATTTATTGATGCTGTAGGTTTTACAACAGACTTCAGTCAAAAAAATGTTGTTCCAATATCAAAAGGTAGAGCAGGGGGTTGGCCTTTTAGTGTAGATGAATTCTCGCTTACTATTAAAAAAGGAAATTTGTTTGGGGGAGCATTATCAGGTACTGTGGTATTACCCATTGAAAATAAAAATGCTTCTGGTAAAAAAGGTATCCATTACACAGGCACTTTTAATAAAGATGGAGATTACTCATTTAGTGTTGGAAACCTTAAAGATATTAAAGCCGATATCTGGAAAGTATATTTAGAAATTGATAAAAGTTCTCAATTTACAATGGCTGTTATTGATGGAGAATTTAGACCTAAAGTTTCTCTTACCGGAAAATTAGGATTCAATTTCGATGGAAATAAAGATGATGAAATTGCAGATAAAGGAGCTTCATCGGGTAAGAAAAAAGCTTTTTCACTAGAGGGTGTAAAATTTGAAGAACTGGTATTACAAACTCAAAAGCCATATATATCTATAAAAGCAATGGGTATAGAAGGCTCATTGCATATTGCATCATTTTCTGCCGACTATTCAGTTGAAGTAATAACCAAAACAAAACCAACGAGTGTTTCATCATCTAATAACAATGAATTTGCAACATTAGCATTTGCCGCTGATATAAAATTAATGGCAGGAAAAATAGCCGGAAAAACTAAATTAAATATTAACGCAATTTATAATACTTCTAATAACGCATGGGAGTATTATAATACTGAGTTAGAAAAAATTGGTATTAAGGCAGATTTTGGGAAAGCAAAATTTGAAGGTGAATTAGGAATTTTAAAAAACGATGATGTTTACGGCAATGCTTTTGCCGGAAGTTTATCATTAAAAGTTAACAAGTTTGAAGTAGGAGCAAAAGGAATATTTGGTAATAAGGATGGTTTCAGATATTGGTCTGTTGATGCCATGGCTAAAGGGTTTAAATTACAAGCAGGTCCTATAACATTTACAGGTTTTACCGGAGGTGTTACCTATAAAATGAATGTGGCAGATAAACCGAGTGATAAACTACCCAGTGGAATTTTATATGAACCAGACAATAATCAATTTTTAAGAGTAAGGGCTGGTGTATTATTTGATATTTTGACAAAAGAATTAATTGATGGCTCCGCAGGTTTTGAAATAGTATTTAATAATAATTGGGGTGTAAACTCAATTACTCTTAATGGAACATTAAGAATGCTTACTGCAGATGATAATAAAGGAGAAGCAAGAATGAAAGGCAGTATGAGAAAGTTTGCAAATGCAAAAACTTCAGCTGCCCCAAAAGAAGATGCTGCCATTTGGGGAGATATATTAATAAAATTCGATATTGAAAATGCAGAATATTCTGCCGAAATGAATTCATACGTAAATTTTAATGATTATGTTATTGGTGGAATGGGTAATTATCAATCAGGAAAAGCTCAGCTCTTTGTTAGTAGCGAAAAATGGTATATTTATAATGGAACAGATAAACAACCTAATAGCATTAAATTAAACGGACCGGTTAATGTAACAGGTACAGGATATTTTATGATGGGAAACGATATTCCTAGTCCTTATGGGTCAGGTAATTTTGCTTTAAAACATGGTTTATCAGCTCATTTTTCTTTAAGTGCAAATATTGGATGGCTTTGGGCAGAATTTGGCGGAGGTGTTAGATATGATATATTGTTAATGCGTACTGAAAATTTTAAATGTAATGGTAGCCCTGCTGGTTTAGGTGGATGGTTTGGAGAAGGAAGAGTTTCAGCTGGTTTATATGGTTCAGTTGGTGCTAGGTTTCATAAAAGAATGCCATGGTTTTTACCTGATATCAATATCACTGCAACTATTTTTAAAGCTAGCTTAAATGCCAATTTGTTTCTAAGTGGTCCTAAACCATTTTATGCTTCTGGTCATGTATCAGGCAGATATTCTGTTTTTATTTTTAGCGGAAGTTTTGGTGTAGATTTTTCTGTTGGTACAAGATGTGGTACACCACCACCACCACCATATAGATTAAATGCCAAAGATCAAGCTATAGAAGATGAGATAAAAGCCAGAAGAGATTCATTAGTTAAAAGACTTAATGATTTAATTGGTCAACAAAAATTCAATAAATCAAAAGATTACCTTAAACAAGCCAATACAAATTACTTTGATGCTAAACTTTGGGCCACTCCTATCAATTTAATAAAGAATAATGGGTTATTAAAAGATGCCATAAAATTCATGGATGATTTTATTAAAATCAAAAATTCTGAACCCCCAATTATTAATAGTAGAGATAGTACTTTAAATAATTATAATGATGAACTTAAACTAGAAAAAAATTATTTCAGAAAAACTATTTTAAATAAGCAAGTACAATTATTAACCGAAGAAAAAACCTGGTCAACACCAATTGATCAACCAGCAGCAAATAAATTACTCAAAAAAATAAACACACAATTAGATTCATTAAAAACAGCAAGAATAAATGAATTTAAATTAATCGACTCCATTAATCAAAACATAACAAATAATAAGCCTATTGTACAAACAAAACTTAATGATTTGTTGGCTTTAAATAAAAAAATGAGTACAACAACTAATCCAATGACTAGGGCAAATCTTGCTCAAAAATATTTATCAGATGGAGAAGCATTAAAAAAACTAGGTTTAGGATTAAAACGAGATCAACTTATTGTTGATTTATATAAAGAGTTAGATTTAATAGATAATGAAGCAGATGCTAAAAAAATTGTAGAAAAAATTAACAAACTAAAAACAACAACCATAGATAAAATAGAAAATTTAATTGATCAATATCAAAAAGATCTCAATAAAGTGTATGCCGATAGAGAAAAACTAGCTAAAGAAAAGAAAGAGCTAGAAGATTTAAAAGTTCGACAAACTAAAGCAATTACTGAATCACCTGCATTAATTAAATTAATACCAACCAACCAGAATGCAACAAAAGTTTCTGCAAACAAGGCAGTAGAAACATTAAGTAAGGCAACAAAAGCTACAGAAATTAAAACGGCACTTGATAAATTGAATAGTTTATTAAAAACTAATTTTTAGTTTTTTAAATAATAAGTTGAATTTAAAAGAAAAGATTTTTATGATTAAACAAAAAATATTTATACTTCTATTTATTATAGCTATACCTTGCTTTCTGAAAGCACAGGCTCCAAAACCTTATATTGATTTTAAAATTCAATCTTTCAGAGATGATAAAAAAGTAATACTACGCTGGGCCTTTGAAGATGCAGATCAATGGCACTATGTAAATACTTTAGGTGTAAACATAGAACGTGCAGAAGGTGCTTCTAATCAGTTTAAAAAAATTAATAAATCTATTATCAAACCAATTAGCGATAAAGAAACATTTTTAAAATTGGATACTAATAGCAACACATATAAAGGCATGCTGTTTACATTTAAATCTGCTGGCGACCCGGCACCTAAAGATTTAGAATATCAACAATATGCAATGTATTATTTAACTACTTCATACGAAATAGAAGCTGCAGTATTAACCGGATCTGGTTTTATAGATCATACTGCTGAAAAGGGGAAAAAGTATACTTATAGAATAACTGTTGCCAATACTAAAGTGCCTCAAAAAAATAACAGCATTGTTGTAAGTGAAATTAATACTGAACTACCAAAAATATCTCAATTCAGTGCTGTTTTTTCTAACAGGAGCGTAAACCTTAGCTGGAATATTGAAGATGTAAAAGATCACTATTTTGCATCAATAATTGAAAGATCAACCGACTCGATTCATTTTGAAGCCGTAGGAAAACCTGTAATAAAAGTTTCAACACCAGATGATAAACCAGAAGATCTTTATATAGTAAGCGTTACCGATTCTATTCCTAATAGAATTAAATATTATTATAGAGTACGTGGTTTAAATACATTTGGTGAGCTTGGCCTGAGCAGTGAAATTATTAGTGGAAAAGCATATCCAGATTTAAATGTAGCCCCTTATATCACCAGCGTTGATTCTTCTGCTCCCAATATGTTAACTGTCGAATGGGAATTAGCCGATTCTTTGTACGATGCAATCGAGAAATATGAAATATATCATTCAAAAAAATTTGATACCAATTATATTAAGATTACCGAATTGTTCGGAGCCCATCATAACAAAAAAGAGTTTAGTTTTAAGACTAAAGATTTGTCAAATTATTTTATAATAAAGGCAATTGGAAATAGATATGGTCAGGCTACCACTTCTGCACCTTATTTCTATCAAATTATTGACTCTATTCCCCCAGCCATTCCAACTGGTTTAACTGGAGCCATAGATACTAATGGAGTTGTAACTTTAAAATGGAATGCTAATGCTGAAGAAGATTTATTGGGATACCGCGTTTTAAGAGTTCTAAAAAAAGATGATGAATATGTTTCTATGAATGCAACACCTAATACTGCTACTACATTCAAAGATACCCTTCCATTAAATCAACTAAATACGCTTGTCTATTATAAAGTAGTTGCTCTCGATAATAAATATAATGAGTCTGATGCTTCGAATTTTATTGAATTGAGAAGACCTGATAAAATAGCTCCTGCACCACCAAGAATAGAAAAAGCATTTGCAAAAGATAATACTATAATTGTTGACTGGATTCAAAGTTTTAGTGATGATGTTGAATTTTACCTTGTCAATCGTCTTTCTTCAGCTGATACCAGTAAACAATGGAAAACTATTGCACAGGTTTCTAAAAATGATACTACATATACAGATACTGATGTAAAACCTAATATTAATTATACATATAATATACAAGCCATAGATTATGGAAATTTAAAAAGTACCCCTTCTTTTACCTACTCTGCAAGCATTGTTCGAAATACTGAATCTCTGCGAAAAACTTTAAAAAACATTAATGCATTTGTTTCTCGCCAATATAAATACATTGAATTAAATTGGCAACTTTCTGAACCTGAGGCAGAAGAAATTTGGATTTATAAAGCCATTGCAGGGTCTGATGAAATAGCATTAATGGCAAACTTAAAAATTAATCAAAATAAATATATCGATGAGGACATTGCTCCTAATACCAAGTATGCTTATTATTTTAAAGTAGTTTATAAAGATGGATCAGCAAGTAAATTCGAAAAATTAGAAGTAGAATATTAATTTAGTTTTAAAAGCAACTCTAACTTTGTTATATGTTAGTTGCTTGTATATATTGGAATACTGTAAAAAATAAAGACGAACTTAGTTTTTATCAAGCTGCCGAATTAATTCAAAAGCTTGCAAAAAATCAACCTCTTCATAAGTTCTTATTATTGACGAATAAAGTCATTTTAAATAATTTAAATTGGAATAGCAATGTTCAAATAATACAAATAGAAAGCAATGGTAAATTGGCCAAAAAACTACTTGAAGTGATTCAATTTAAAAAGCAAATTCAATTATTTCAACCTCAAATTATTATTCATTGTAATGAAATAATTCCTTTTAAAAATTCAATTCCACAAATTCTATATTTCCACCTTCAATCTACCAAAAAAGAAAAGTCTAAATGTTTCAACATTCAAAAAATTATAGTTAATCACCTACATTCTAAAGAGCAATTAATTGATGATTTTGAAGTAGAAGAAAATAAAATTGAAATTCTACACCTTCCACCATCAAGCGGCTTTAAACCTCTGCCCTTACAAGAAACTTCTATCATAAAGGATAGTTATGCTGATAGTAGAGAATATTTTTTATATATAATTACATCTGAAAATAATGAACAATTCATTACAGTTTTAAAAGCATTTTCTCAATTTAAAAAATGGCAGAAGAGTAGTATGAAGTTAATAGTCGTTAGTAGATTTACTCAGCTATCGAATATTAATAAAGAGAAATTAGACAGCTATAAATTTAAAGAAGATGTTGTAATAGTTGAACAGCCCAATGATGAACAATATGCCAAAATATTAGCTTCAGCTTATGCTACAATTTATTTATCTCAAAATTGTAATCTAAATCTTCCTTGGTTCGAAATATTGCAAACGCACCAACCTCTAATAACAAGCGATTTAAATGAAATTAAAGAAATTGCTCGTGATGCAGCATTATTTGTAAACGACAATAATGTAGATGATGTAGCAGCTCAAATGCAAAGCATTTACAAAGACGAAAATCTACGTTCAAAGCTCATCAATAAGGCCAAATCCATTGCTGAAGCACATCTTCAATCCAATTCAATCGATAAATTTTGGCAAATCATTCAAAAAGCTGTTCAAGTTTAAACAAACCCTTTCGCAGCCTTCCTTACATTTGCAGCAAAGCAAATAAATCATACCCCTTTTGGGTTTTGATTTTAAATTTTTGATTTTTATATGAGTGCAATAAGTAAAAATTTTGATCATCAACAAGCCGATGCATTTTGGTATCAGCATGCATTAAATAAAGGATATTTCAATAGTACGCCAGACGAACGTGAACCTTACACTGTTGTAATTCCTCCCCCAAATGTAACAGGAGTGTTACACATGGGGCATTGTTTAAACAACACTATTCAAGATATATTAGTTCGTAGAGCAAGAATGCAAGGTAAAAATGCTTGTTGGGTTCCGGGTACAGACCATGCTTCAATAGCCACAGAAGCTAAGGTAGTAGCCATGTTGAGAGAAAGAGGAATTACAAAATCATCATTAACTCGTGACGGATTTTTGCAGTACGCTTGGGAATGGAAAGAAAAATATGGTGGCATTATTTTACAACAATTAAAAAAGCTGAGTTGTAGTTTAGATTGGAATAGAGTAAACTTTACAATGGATGAGGACTACTATAAATCTGTCATTAATGTATTTATAGATTTATACAATAAAGGTTATATCTATCGTGGTAAAAGGATGATTAATTGGGATGTGAAAGCCTTAACCGCATTGAGTGATGAAGAAGTAATTAGAAAAGAAACACATCAAAAATTATATCATCTACAATATCAAATTGTTGATGCAGGAGGTAACACATTAAATGAAAAAATTACGATTGCAACTGTACGACCTGAAACTATAATGGGTGATACAGCAATTTGTGTTCATCCAAATGATGCTCGTTACAAACAGCTTCATGGAAAGTTTGCCATCGTTCCTCTTATCAACAGAAAAATACCTATTATTTGTGATGATTATGTAGCTATGGATTTTGGTACTGGTGCTTTAAAAGTAACACCAGCACATGATATGAACGATTATCAATTAGGCCAAAAACATAGCTTAGAAGTAGTTGATATTTTTAATGATGATGGAACTTTAGGAAATGATGCACAAATTTTTATTGGTGAAGAAAGATTTGAAGCACGTAAAAAAATTGTGGTTGAACTTGAGGAAAAAGGATTTTTAATAAAGACAGAAGACTATACCAGTGAAGTGGGTTATAGCGAAAGAACAGATACTGTTGTTGAACCAAGATTGAGTTTGCAATGGTGGGTTGATATGAAGAAAATTACTGGTCCTGCTTTAGATGTGGTGATGAATGATGAAATAAAATTTCATCCTACAAAATTCAAAAATACCTACAGGCATTGGATGGAGAATATTAAAGACTGGTGTATTAGTCGTCAGTTGTGGTGGGGTCATAGAATTCCAGCTTGGTACGACGAGCAAGGAAATTTTGTTGTTGCAGCTACTGAGACAGAAGCTATTGAAGCATATAAAAAGAAGTACGGTCAACTGTCGACTGTCGACTGTAAACTTTCTCAAGATCAAGATTGCCTTGATACCTGGTTCTCTTCTTGGCTTTGGCCTTTTGAAGTATTTAAAGGATATAGTAATCCCAATAATGCAGAAGTAAAATATTATTATCCAACCAATACATTAGTTACAGCACCAGAAATTATTTTCTTTTGGGTAGCTAGAATGATCATGGCTGGAGAAGAATACATGCATCAAATTCCTTTTAAAGATGTTTATTTTACAGGAATTGTTCGTGATAAACAAGGCAGAAAAATGAGCAAAAGTTTGGGCAATAGTCCAGACCTTTTAAACCTCATTGATAAATATGGTGCAGATGCTGTTCGTTTTGGAATTATGATTGCTTCACCTGCGGGAAACGATTTATTATTCGATGAAAGTAGCTTAGAGCAAGGCCGAAACTTCAATAATAAATTATGGAATGCCATGAAATTGGTGAAAATGTGGGATGAAAGACAGTCGACCGTTGACAGTCGACCGTCGACAGAAGAAACGGACTTTCCTACTTTTTGGTTCACTAACAGATTAAATGAAGCCAAACAAGAAGTTGAAACTTTAATGAATCAATTTCAACTGAGTGCTGCATTAAAAGTAATTTATAGTTTAATTTGGGATGACTTCTGTAGCTGGTATTTAGAATGGGTGAAACCTGGTTTTGAACAACCCATTGAAGCAAAAACTTTTGAATCAACTATCAGCTTCTTTGATGAGTTGTTGCAAATGCTTTCTCCTTTCATGCCAAATATTACAGAAGAGATTTATCATCAATTGAAAGAAAGAGATCATGATTTAACAGTAAAACTTCAGTCAACCGTTGACAGTCAACAGTCGACAGTTCTTGATCAAGGAAAACTTTTAAAGAATGTGATAACTACATTAAGAGAAGCACGAGCAAAAAATCAGTTAAAACCAAAAGAAGAAATTAAGTTATTTATTCAAACACAGCAACCACAAGCGTTTCAATTTATTCAATCCATTCTTGCCAAACAAATCAATGCTTCAGAAATTAGTTTTGTAAACGAAAGCGTTGCAAATACTATTGTTGTTGCCATAGAAAGCGATAAGTTTTATATAGAATCAGAAAAAGAAATTGATACAGCTGAGTTAAAAGAAAATTTATTAAAAGATTTAGAGTATCAAAAAGGATTTTTATCATCTGTAATGAAAAAGTTAAGTAACGAAAAATTTGTTGCCAATGCAAAATCTGAGGTATTAGCAAATGAGCAAAAGAAAAAAGATGATGCAGAAGCCAGAATTAAAACCATTGAAGAAAGTTTAGCCAATTTATAAATTTTGATCATGAGTTTAATTGTTCGTGAGGCTGAATTAAAAGATATTGCTGCTATTCAAGAAATTGCAAAAATTACATGGGATGAAACTTATAATTTTTTGCCAGAAGGACAAATGGATTACATGCTCAATTGGATGTATAGTAATGAATCGTTACAACAACAAATGCAAAATGGGCATCAATTTTTTATTGCTCAACTTAAAGAAAAATCAATAGGATTTGCTTCTGTTTCCGCAGAAGAAAATCATCTTTTCAAATTAAATAAGCTCTACGTTTTACCAGAAATTCAAAAATCTGGAGCTGGTAAAGCATTGCTTCAAGCAGTAATACATTATGCCAAAAGAAATGAAGGAAAGGAATTACAACTTCAAGTCAATAGAAACAACACAGCAAAAGATTTTTACCTCAAACAAGGATTTACCATATTATATCAAGCTGATTTTGAAATAGGAAATGGCTATTTTATGAACGATTATGTTATGAGTATGCTATTTTAAACCCAAAATCACCTAATCTCTTCAATAATTGATTTAAAATAATCTCATTTTCCCCTACTTTTGCGTCCCAATTCACTAAAAGGACAAGTGTATTAACTGCGGGTGTGGTGAAATTGGTAGACACGCCAGACTTAGGATCTGGTGCCGCGAGGCATGGGGGTTCGAGTCCCTCCACCCGCACCAAACTAAAAGTTGATGAGCTAAAGTTAGAAAGCAAAAAACTTTCGCTTTACTTCATCAACTTTTAAACTATTATAAACATATACAAATTCAATAATGGCAACAGTTGCAAGAGAAAACATTGGTTTATTAAACGATAAACTAACAGTTACAATTCAAAAAGAAGATTATCTTAATAATTTTGAGCAGAGTTTAAAGAAATATGCTAAAAATGCAAATATTTCTGGCTTTAGAAAAGGAATGGTTCCTGCAGGATTAGTGAAAAAAATGTACGGACAAGGTGTGTTTACAGAAGAAGTGGTAAAGCTTGCCGAAAAACAATTATTCGATTATTTAGAAACAGAGAAACTCGACATTTTTGCTCAACCTCTGCCTGTTGATTTTGACACTAATAAATTAGATGTAAATAATCCAACTGATTATAATTTTTCTTTTGAAATTGGCTTGAAGCCTGAGATATCAATTGATCCTTCTAAGTTAAAAGTAACTAGATATGTAATTAATGTGGATGAAAAATTGATAGATGAAGAAGTAGAAAGATTAAGAACTCGTCATGGTAAAATGACAGAATTAGAAACGATTGCAGGAGAGGAAAATGTGCTAAATGTAAACTTCGTTGAAACAGATGCTGAAGGAAATGTGGTTGAAGGAGGTATTACAAAAGCAAATTCTTTATTAGTAAAATATTTTTCTGAAAACTACAGAACAAGTTTAATAGGCAAAAACTTGAACGATACTATTAATTTTCAATTAAACAAAGTATTTGACGAAAAAGAGTTAGAATTTATTGCCCAAGATTTAGGATTAAATAAAGATGAAGCAGCTTCTTTAGAAAAATATTTCAACTTAACAATTTCAAAAATTGGGCATGTTGAAAAAGCAGAAATGAATGATGAATTTTTTGCTGCTGCTTTTCCAAATAAAGAAATAAAATCAGAGGAAGATTGCAGAAAAGCAATTCAAGAAGATATTGCAGCTGCATATGCTGCACAAAGCAAGAATCAATTGCACGATCAATTATATCATCAGTTAATCGATAATACTACAATTGAGTTCCCTGCAAACTTTTTGAAACGTTGGCTACAAAATGGAGGAGAACAACGTAAAACAGCTGAAGAAGCAGAAGCTGAATATCCATCTTTTGAAAATAGTTTAAAATGGACATTAATCAGTACAAAAGTAGCAGCTGATAATAAAGTTGAAGTAATGCCAGATGATATTAGAGCATTTGCAAAAAACCAATTATTCAGCTATATGGGAGCTGGTGTTTTAGACGAATCTCAGCCATGGGTAGAGGATTATGTAAATAGAATGATGAAAGATAAAAAATTTGTAGAAGATAGTTATTACAGAATTCAAACTGAAAAAATGTTTGAATCTTTAGAAGCACAAGTAAAAATTTCTGAAGAAAGTATTACAGCAGAAGCTTTTGCTGAAAAAATGCATCACCATCATCATTAAAAAATATAAATTTAATAAATAAAAATGCCTCACAATTGTGAGGCATTTTTATTAGTTTGAATGTTTTAAAAATTAGTTGTAGTTAACTGTTACATTAAAAGGAGTAGCAGTAGTGTACAATCCAGCAGCTTGGTTAGCACTTACATCAAGTGTAGCACCAACAGTGAAAGATTGTGTACCTGTACCACCACTAGATAACTGACCAGCAGTTAAACCAATACTTGCAGTAAAGTTGTTAATGT
>Ga0207952_1000432_pt1 | contig 35009 bp, 29 predicted proteins | sample SubbioR12Aug_8Ca_FD_184831 | JGI IMG/M metagenome (GOLD analysis project Ga0207952, IMG submission 184831) | Serpentinite rock and fluid subsurface biosphere microbial communities from McLaughlin Reserve, California, USA - CR12Aug_8Ca (SPAdes) | ecosystem: Environmental > Terrestrial > Deep... | reverse complement strand
CCCACATTTATTGACTGTTAATTGTTAAAGAACTTTAATCTTTTCTACTCAACCGGACTACTTATTCATCCAGTTTTGCGTCGCAGCGTTGTGTGCGTCAGCAGCAGAGAAACGAGATTATGGGGCATTTTACTTACGCTGTCAACACCTTGATTTCACTTCGTTTTGTTTCGCTTTCTCAAGCGTATAAAACTGTTGTTCGGTGTTCACAGTTGCCAGTTTTTTCCGCAATTTATTCAATCGCTCTTTTCACCAGCTTTGTTACTTTGCTTCCATTCTCTTCCCGCTTCACAGCGGGAGGCGAACTATAGCAAACTACGGCCCTTGTCTGCAAGCTTTTATCGGTAATTATTTAGGCTGTTTATTTAAAGGCAAAAAAACTAAAGGGTGCGCTGCGCGCACCCTTCGGTCTTCTTATTTATATATAGGTCTGTGAACAAGCGTCACGGTTCATTGACGAAAGACACTGGGCTCCTGCCTGCGCAGGAGCGACGGGGTTGGGGGGTAACTAGATTGCTACTGTTTTGAGCTATTGAGTGCTCTATATTGTTGATGCTATATATATAGAGCACTTTTATGAAATCTGCCGCTGAAGCGTAACTTACTTATTCTTGAATACAGCCGGACGCTTCTCCAGGAAAGCCTGCATACCTTCTTTCTGGTCTTCAGTGCCAAAACTGGCCTGAAACAAACGGCGTTCATATTGTATACCCTCTGACAGGGTAGTTTCATAAGCGCGATTCACAGACTCCTTGGCCATCATGACGATAGGCAAGGACATGGAGGCGATTACATTCGCAGCAGCGAAAGCTTCTTCCATCAATTTATCCAGAGGCACAACGCGGGATACCAGGCCTGCGCGTTCAGCTTCGACCACGTCCATCATACGCGCAGTCAGGCACATGTCCATGGCTTTGGATTTGGAGATTGCACGCGGCAGGCGCTGGGTGCCGCCAGCACCAGGCAAAGTGCCGAGCTTGATTTCTGGCTGGCCGAACTTGGCATTTTCTGCGGCAATGATGAAGTCACACATCATGGCAACTTCACAGCCACCACCCAGGGCATAACCAGCAACGGCGGCGATGACTGGCTTGCGGATCTGGCGCATGGTTTCCCAGTTACGGGTGATGTAGTCATCTTTATAGGCATCCATGAAGCTATAGCCAACCATGGCGGCGATGTCTGCACCAGCGGCAAAGGCTTTTTCGCTACCGGTCAGAATGATGCAGTGGATGTTTTCATCCTTGTCGAAAGCTTTCAGTGCCAGACCCAGTTCATCCATGAGCTGATCGTTCAGCGCATTCATGGCCTTGGGGCGGTTCAGGGTGATCAAGCCGACTTTGTCGCGGGTTTCAGTCAAAATACATTCGTATGTCATAGATGCTCCTGATGTTATTGAGTAGGGGTATGCAGCATGAATGCCGGTATCTCTATTGTAATGCGCGGGACCAGCACCTGTAATGAGGTGCGCAAATAAGCACACAAATTAGCAGGTACAATGCGCTTAGTTTATTGAGCGAGGTGGATGCGATGTGGTTATTGGCGCTGGAAGCAGGCGTGGCGATGTTCATGCTGATTTTTATCGTCTGGTGGACGATGTTTCATGGTCGCGCACCAGAAAGGCCAGAAACACCGCCCAAAGAAGATAAAAAACTAATAGAGCAGAACAAGCAAAGCCAGGATATTGAAAATCCGCAATAAGCCTGGACTACGCAAGTATCAATGCAGGGTGCGCGGCAAAGATAAAACAAATTCGGGTATCTCTGCCTCAAAGCGATGGGCATCTTCTGCCACGCAGAAATAAGTACCCTTCATGCTGCCCTGTGGTGTTCTCAATGAACTACCACTGGTGTATTCAAAGCTTTGCCCAGGTGCGAGGAAGGGCTGGTGGCCTACCACACCCAGGCCTTTGACTTCTTCTACGTGATTGGTGCTATCGGTAATGATCCAGTGGCGTGAAATGACTTGCGCTGCCACGGTACCGGTATTCTTGATAGTGATAGTGTAGGCAAAAACAAAATTGTTTTGCTCTGGGTCGGACTGGTCTTTGAGGTATTGCGTCGCCACCGATACACTTATTTCATACGCTGCCATAATTTTCTTTCATGATGAACTATGTTCATTGTGCCAGACGAAGACAACAGCCGCTTGCCCTCACAAGGTAAAATAGCATATCTTTTTCAAGCACGATTCCATCATGACTACTTTCCGCATTGCTCCCAGTATATTGTCTGCCGATTTCGCCCGTCTGGGTGAGGAAGTCCGCAACGTTGTCGCCGCTGGCGCTGATATGATCCATTTTGATGTCATGGACAATCATTATGTGCCCAACCTGACCATAGGCCCCATGGTGTGCGAAGCAATACGCCCGCATGTGCAGGTGCCTATCGATGTGCATCTGATGGTCAAGCCTGTGGACCGTATCATCCCTGACTTTGCCAAGGCAGGCGCAAATATCATCACCTTCCACCCGGAAGCATCGGAACATATAGACCGCAGCCTGCAAACCATACGTGACCATGGTTGCAAGGCTGGCCTGGTATTCAACCCGGCGACGCCATTACATGTACTGGAAAACGTCATCGATAAAGTCGATATCGTTTTGATCATGTCGATCAACCCCGGCTTCGGCGGCCAGACCTTCATCCCGCATACGTTGAAGAAAATCGCGCAGGCCCGCAAGATCATTGATGAATCTGGCCGCGACATCATGCTGGAAGTGGATGGCGGCGTCAAAATCGAGAACATCGCAGAAATAGCCCGTGCCGGTGCCGATACCTTTGTTGCCGGTTCTGCCATTTTTGGTAAACCCGACTACAAGGCCATCATTGATGCCATGCGCCTTGAGTTGTCCAAGGTCTAATCCCCAATTTCATCTTCAGGCTTTTCGCCGCACAAGGCGGAAAGCCTATATCTGATCGCCCCACCATGTTCAGCCACATCAAAGCCGCCATCATAGATCTTGACGGCACCATGATAGATACCGCACCAGACTTTCTGGTCGCCATTAACCGCATGCGTGAAGACTTTGCGCTGGCACCGTTAACGCTGGATGTCATCAAGACCATGGTAGGCAAGGGTTCTGAAAATCTTATCCAGCAAGTCTTGTCGCTGGATTTTGATGCGGATGGCGTAGCAGCGAGCTTTACTGATGCATTGGCTGCTTACCAGCGTCATTACCTGGCTATCAATGGTTACCAAAGCCAACTTTACCCTGAGGTGCATGAAGGCCTGCAAGCCATGCGCAATCTGGGTCTGCGCCTGGTCTGCGTCACCAATAAGCCACTGGCCTTTGCACTGCCGCTGATGGAAAAGAAGGAAATATTTCATTATTTTGAGCAAGTCTATGGCGGTGACAGCTTTGCAAAAAAGAAACCTGATCCCCTGCCCATGCTGGAAGCATGCAAAACTTTAGGCTTGTCGCCATCACAAGTGCTGGCCATAGGCGATTCCAGCAATGATGCGATTGCCGCCCGCGCTGCCGGTTGCCCGGTCTTGACAGTGCCGTATGGATACAACCACGGTGAAGCTGTACAAAATATTCAAAGTGATGGTATAGTCGAAACCCTGTTGGTAGCAGCACAACTGCTGTCGGCGAAAAACTCTCATTGACTTTCAAACCATTCACATAACGAATGTTCATCGATAACAAACGTTCCATGATCACTCCAGGCACTTTTGAGGCCTGGCTATGGCGACGCTGGCAATTCTGTTAATACACGAATGCCGCGAGTGGCTGTGCACATCCCCAGCACATCTTCTTGCTTGTTATATCAATCTGTCTTACCCGTCCATACTCTCTTGAGCGAATTTGCGTGCGCTGCAGACTGCTGTTGCAGACGCGTGCACAAGTTTCAGGAGCTGGCAGGCGGTTGAAAGAAAACCATGACCGAACTCGAATTCAAATCGTTGGCCGCGCAAGGCTACAACCGTATCCCCATGATTGCGGAAGCCTTCGCCGATCTGGAAACCCCGCTCACCCTGTATCTGAAACTCGCGCAAACCCAGAATACGGGCAAGAATACTTTCTTGCTTGAATCCGTCATGGGTGGCGAGCGTTTTGGCCGCTATTCCTTCATCGGCTTGCCTGCCAATACCCTGGTACGCAGCTTTGGTGACAAAGTCGAAGTCCTGAAAAATGGCCAGGTCATAGAGAGCCGCGAGATGAACCCGCTGGATTTCATTGCTGAATTCCAGGCGCGTTTCAAGGTGGCATTGCGCCCTGGCCTGCCACGCTTCTGCGGCGGCCTGGCTGGTTACTTTGGCTATGACGCCGTGCGCCATGTAGAAAAACGTCTGGCTGGCAAGGCACCAAAAGATGATCTGTGCTTGCCAGAGATACAGTTATTACTGACTGAAGAACTGGCCGTCATCGACAATGTATCTGGCAAACTCTATCTCATCGTGTATGCCGACCCGACCCAGCCAGAAGCCTGGTCCAAAGCCCGCCAGCGCCTGAAAGACTTGCGCGCAATGCTGCGCCGTAGTGTGGATGCGCCTGTCACATCAGCGTCTGTCCGTACAGAATCCATACGCGACTTTGCCAAGGAAGATTATTTGAAGGCGGTAGAAAAAGCCAAGGAATACATCATGGCGGGTGACCTCATGCAAGTGCAGGTTGGCCAGCGCATCAAGAAACCCTATGTCGATTCACCGCTGTCACTGTACCGCGCCCTGCGTTCGCTGAACCCTTCGCCGTATATGTATTTCTATAATTTTGGTGATATGCAAATCATCGGTGCATCACCAGAAATTCTGGTACGCAATGAAAGCCTGAATGATGGCAGCAAGAAAGTCACGATACGCCCACTGGCAGGCACCCGCCCGCGCGGCGCGACACCAGAACGCGACGCTGAACTGGCCAAAGAATTACTGGCCGACCCGAAAGAAATCGCCGAACACGTGATGCTAATAGACCTGGCCCGTAATGACATAGGCCGCATCGCCCAGACCGGCAGCGTCAAGGTCACGGACCAGATGGTCATAGAAAAATATTCACATGTACAACACATCGTCTCGAATGTAGAAGGTGTCTTGCAAGCGAACTTGTCCAATCTCGATGTATTGAAAGCCACCTTCCCGGCTGGCACCTTGTCTGGCGCGCCGAAAGTCAGGGCAATGGAACTCATTGATGAACTCGAACCCGTAAAACGCGGCATCTATGGCGGGGCCTGCGGTTACCTGTCCTTCGGCGGCGAAATGGACCTGGCGATTGCGATACGCACCGGCGTCTTGAAAGACGGCATGCTGTATGTACAAGCAGCTGCTGGCGTGGTGGCTGATTCAGTACCGGAAATGGAATGGCAGGAAACCGAAAACAAGGCACGCGCAGTATTGCGTGCAGCAGAACAAGTGCAAGATGGCCTGGATGGAGAGATTTGATCAAATGCCAGACCAAAAAGCTCACCACAGAGACACCGAGACACAGAGAAAAACAGAGAATGACTTATTGAGTGAGCAGGTCATCGGTGCAGCAATAGAAGTGCACAAGCATCTGGGTCCGGGTCTTTTGGAGAGCGCGTATGAAAGCTGTCTTTGTCATGAACTGTATTTGCGCAAACTCAGTTTCAAACGCCAAGTTAGTCTGGACATTGCATACAAAGGTGTACAAGTTGAGTCTGCCTATCGACTCGATCTGGTAGTAGAAGATAGTCTGGTTCTGGAACTGAAAGCAATAGAGTCACTGCTCCCAGTTCATACCGCACAACTACTTACCTACTTGCGCCTGACTGGTTATAAAACTGGATTACTTATTAATTTCATGGTGCCCGTATTAAAAAGCGGGATCAAAAGGGTTTCTCTGTGAAACTCTGTGTCTCCGTGACTCTGTGTTGAGAGGTCTTACTTATGTTACTGATGATAGACAACTACGATTCCTTCACCTACAACCTGGTGCAGTATTTTGCCGAGCTGGGTGAAGATGTGCGTACCTACCGTAATGATGAGATTACGATAGAAGAGATTGAAGCCTTGCAGCCTGATCACATCTGCATTTCACCCGGCCCCTGCACACCGGCTGAGGCTGGTGTTTCCATCGCTGTGATAGAACGCTTTGCCGGTAAGACGCCTATCCTGGGAGTCTGCCTTGGTCACCAGGCCATAGGTGCGGCATTTGGTGGCAAGGTGATCCGCGCCAAGCAAGTCATGCATGGCAAGACTTCTGCCATTGCCCATACTGGCGTTGGCGTCTTCAGGAATTTGCCCAGCCCTTACACGATTACCCGTTACCACTCATTGGCGATAGAACGTGCCAGCCTGCCGGATTGCCTGGAAGTGACAGCATGGACAGATGACGGCGAAATCATGGGTGTGCGCCACAAGGAATTTAATCTCGAAGGCGTGCAATTCCACCCCGAATCCATATTGTCCGAGCATGGCCACGCCCTGCTGAAAAACTTTTTGACTGGAACAGCATCATGACCATCTCTCAACAAGAAGCACTGACACGCCTGATAGAACACCGTGAAATTTTTCACGATGAAATGCTGTTCCTGTTCCGCAAACTGATGGGTGGCGAAATGTCGCCAGTCATGATTACGGCTCTGACCATGGGCCTGCGCGTCAAGAAAGAAAGCATAGGCGAGATCACCGCAGCCGCTCAAGTCATGCGTGAATTCTCGACCAAGGTGCCACTGGCAAATACGGACAACATGATCGACATCGTTGGTACGGGTGGCGATGGTGCGCATACCTTCAATATTTCTACCGCATCAATGTTTGTCACTGCCGCTGCCGGTGCTCGTGTTGCCAAGCATGGTGGCCGCAGCGTTTCGTCCTCTTCAGGCAGTGCTGATGTACTCGAATCATTGGGCGCGAACATCAATCTCAAGCCTGAGCAAATTGCCCAGTCGATTGCACAAACCGGCATAGGCTTCATGTTTGCACCTAACCACCATGCGGCGATGAAACATGCTGCACCAGTGCGCCGTGAACTCGGTGTGCGTACTATCTTCAATATCCTGGGGCCGTTGACCAATCCGGCAGGCGCACCGAATATTTTGATGGGCGTATTCCACCCTGACCTGGTCGGCATACAGGTACGTGTCTTGCAAAGACTTGGCGCACAACATGCGCTGGTGGTATGGGGGCGCGACAATATGGATGAAGTCTCACTAGGCGCACCGACCATGGTGGGTGAGCTGGTGAATGGCGAAATCCGCGAATATGATATCCACCCTGAAGACTTTGGCTTGCAGATGGTATCCAACCGCAACCTGCGTGTCTCTGGTGCAGATGAGTCAAAAGCCAAGATACTGGAAGTGATGAACAATGTTGAAGGCGCAGCGACTGATATCGTTGCCCTGAATGCAGGTACGGCCCTGTACGGTGCGGGTATAGCCACGTCGATTGCCGATGGCGTCAAGCTGGCCCAGGCAGCGATCTCATCTGGCGCAGCCAGGGCCAAGCTGGAACAGTTCATAGCAGTCACCCAGCAATTAGGGAAGTAAGCGCATGTCTGACATTTTAAATAAAATCCTGGCAGTCAAAGCCGATGAAGTGGCGGCAGCAAAGAAATATCAATCCTTTGCCAGCCTGCGTGCAGAAGTTGAGAGCAACAAGGAAGCGCAAGCTGATCTGCGCAATTTTGAAGGTAGCTTGCGTGACAAGATTGCAGCAGGCAAGGCAGCGGTGATTGCTGAAATCAAAAAAGCCTCGCCTTCCAAAGGCGTGCTGCGCCCTGATTTTCACCCAGGAGAGATCGCGCAAAGCTATGCAGAACATGATGCTGCCTGTTTGTCTGTACTGACCGATGTGCAATTCTTCCAGGGCGCGCCTGAATACCTGCAACAGGCACGTGCGGCCTGCACCCTGCCAGCATTGCGCAAGGACTTCATGATCGATCCTTACCAGATCTATCAGGCCAGGCACTGGGGAGCAGATTGCATCCTGCTCATCGTCTCTGCACTAGATCACGGCCTGATGGCCGACCTGGAAGCCTGCGCACATGAACTCGGCATGGGTGTGCTGGTTGAGGTACATGATGCGCAAGAACTGGAAGCCGCGCTGAAACTCAAGACAGCCATGCTGGGGATCAATAACCGCAACCTGCGTACGTTTGAAGTATCGCTGGATACGACGATAGGTTTGCTGCCAAGAATCACGCCAGACAAACTGGTGATTACAGAATCCGGCATCATGACAGCCGCGGATGTCACCCGCATGCGGGAGGCTAATGTGCATGGATTTTTGGTTGGTGAGGCTTTTATGCGGGCTGAAAACCCTGGTGCAGAACTGGCGAAGGTGTTTGGCTGATTGCTGAATTCTGTTTTTCTTTTTTATCAAAAAATGATGTCAGGGATTCGCAAAGCATGGCTTTGCGAATTTCCAGTCACCACTTACATCCCTTCCCGCTTACCGTATCCGCCACGATCACCCCTGCGACAAGCAATCCGGATATGGCAACATTGCCCACCCTCGCCCCTTGCGAATACGCATTCATGCAGTTTTTGCGTTTGGCATCCGCGACATCCCTGCCAAATTTTTCTTCCATTCTCAATTCAGTGACCGGCTGACTAAAAGCTAATGCGGGTTCTTTCAAACGCTGCTTCTTATCATTCGCAACAGCACCGCGCCGCAAGGCATCGAGATCCAGTGATGCCGATTTACTTTCTGTCGCAACTTGAGTAGCTGGCACATCAGTGACAGGAAAGGTCTGGGGTCCAGGCGATACGTCTATAGAAACTGGCCTGCTCTTTTCACGGACAGAGGGCAATCCGGACGTGACTGTCCTGGGTACCCGGACAATTTCAAGCTGCGTTTCAGGCCTGGCTTTGGGAAGAGACTTTGGCACAGATTGCACCATACTGACATCCAGATACACCAACCCGTCTTGCTTTGCCACATATCGTCCGTGTATCTGCCGCAAACCCAGCAACAGGATCAGGTGCAATAGAATAATCCCTGCCCAGTTCGCAGACTTTTGCCACAACGCTTGCTGCGGAAAGGAAGGTGACAATGTCATGCAGGCCAAGGCTAAGGTAATAATTTAGTATGACAAAATCATACTATAGAAAGTTCAAAGCCTGCGCTGCAGAAATATCAGGCATAAAAAAAGCGCCGTACAGCAAAATTACTGTACGGCGCTTTGCCAGATATCAGATCGGATGCAGTTTACAACTTACTTCTTGCCAGGTTTCTGAAAGCTTGGTCTCACCAAACTGGCGGCCTTGCCCGCTGCCTGCACTGTCAGAGTCACAGCTGGCACGTCATCCGTTTGCAACTTCGCCTGCACAGTCAGCAATTCATCACGGCGGAAGGCATGAATCTGCACCGTTTCACCTACGCGATAACGACCCAGCGCTGTAGCCAGACTATCGGCAGCATCCGCTGCAGTTACACGCAATCCATTGATGGCGATGATGACATCGTTTGGCGACAAACCAGCGACATGTGCTGCACGGCCTTCATGTGCATTGGCGATCTTGCAATCATTACCGTCACGCACTACACGCACGCCAAGGCTGGCTTTTTTGCTTGCACTGCCATCGTTTACCTGCAAAGCGAAGTCTGCATACAGACTTGCCAGCGGCACGTCTTCAGTACCACGCACATGCTTGTCGAGGAAGCGACGCACGTTCACGCCAGTGATTTGTTCCACCAGGCTTTCAAACTCAGTCTCGCCCAGGCCTTGCTGCTTGCCTGACAGGCTGCGCTCATAAAAGTCGCGGCCAAATTTTTGCCACATGGCGCGCATGACGTCATCAAGGGATTTTTTACCCGCAGTTTCTGCGCGTATCATCAAATCCAGGCCCAGAGCCACCAAAGAACCCTTGGTGTAATAGCTGACTATCGCATTCGGTGAATTTTCGTCCTGGCGATAATACTTGGTCCAGGCATCGAAGCTGGATTCGGCCACGCTTTGCTTTGTACGACCGCTACCACGTGTCACCATATTGATGGTCTTGGCCAGCAACTTGAAGTAAGCAGCTTCATCAATCACGCCTGCGCGTACCAGCATCAGGTCATCATAGTAGCTGGTGAAGCCTTCAAATACCCACAACAGGCTGGTGTAGTTTTCGTGACGCAAATCATAGCTGGCGAAGGCCGCAGGCTTGATACGCTTGACGTTCCATGTGTGGAAATATTCATGGCTGCACAGGCCCAAAAAGCCGCGATAGCCATCGCTCATCTCTGCATGGTGTTTGACTGGCAAATCAGTGCGGTTGCAAATCAATGCAGTAGAAGCACGATGCTCCAGGCCGCCATAACCTTCGCCGACGACCATGGTCATGAAGACATAGCGGTCCATCGGTGCTTTTTTTGTGCGAGGCTCAAAGAAGGCAATCTGGCTTTCGCAGATTTTTTGCACATCAGCGACGATGCGCTCCATGTCCATATTCGGTACTTTGCCAGTCACGACAAAGTCATGCGAGATGCCATGCGCATCAAATGTCGCCAGCGCGAAGTCACCCATTTCAACCGGGTGATCTATCAGCTCATCATAATTGGCAGCAATATAAGTACCAAAGCCGTAGCGCTTGGCTTTCAGCTCAGGTAGTGACGTGGCAACGCGCCAGGTTTTACAAGCGACATCTTCAGAGCGCTGGATATCAACCACATGCGAATTCATTTCCTGGCCATGCACACTCAGAAACACGCTGGTGCCATTGAAGAAGCCATGGCTTTGATCCAGATGCGCTGCGCGAACTGACAAATCCCAGGCATATACTTCATACGTGATACGCAAAGCGCCTTTGCAAGGCGCAGCTTGCCAAGTGTGTTTATCGAGCTTTTTCAGTGCGACTTTTTTGCCTTCTGAGCTGGCTTTGATCTGTACGATATTGCGGGCAAATTCACGCACCATATAACTGCCGGGTATCCATGCGGGCAAGCTGACAATCTGGCCTTCAGCATCAGGTGTCGCGATATCGAGCGTGACCAGGTACATATGGCCAGCCAGATCTTTGGGAACAATACTGTAAGCCAGTGCATGCGCTGATACCGCCGCACCAGGTCTCTTTGTTGTTGTCGTTTTTTTCATGCTGAACGATCTTTCTGATTCTTTATTTATTAATTAGTCTGCTGATTCAAGCCGGGCACCAAGGCTGTGCATGTATGAATTATATGAATGCGTAGCTCAATTCTAAGCTGTGGGATAGTTGCGTACATTCGCGGCGATAAAGGTAAAAATCTGCGCGCCGACGACCACGCGGGTCAGTTGCAAGCGTAAATTGATAAACCATTCAGGCACGCCATAACTTTGGTACAGCCGCTTGTCTATCTTATAGGTCATGATAAAACCAGCGACCTGCACCACGAAGCCAATCAACATTTGACTCATAAACAACCAGGCAATAATAATCGGGACCACGCCCCAGATAAGTGCCTTTTTTGTTTCTTTCTCATTAGCGCCACCTGCCATGAGAACTACTCCCCAGTGCAAGCCACCAAGGAAAGAAAGAATCACAATGCCATAATGCAATTGCGCTTTGATGAGTGCCCCCAACCATTCCGGGTGGACAATCCAGCAAGCCAGTGTCAAGAAGACAAATGGCGCAAGTCCAGCAAAACCTATCCGTACCGCCAGTTTTTGATTGAGATTATTCATAGATTTTGGCAGCACCAATACCGCCACGTCTTAAATCAGGTGGAAGAAAACCGCTATTCTATGGTTATTTTAGTTGTATAGATATATCTGAAAGCTATTTAGAAGCAACAAAGCTGGGGGTGAAAGTGAAAAATTGTAGAAAATCCATATAGACTTCAAGCATCCTCTGCGAAAACATGTCTTATTTGCAGTATTTTTATCACAAAATCATCTATCTTGACAACTCAGTTTTCCGTCTTAAGCATAGAGGCAAGATGAAGCATCAAGGCATCCGGGGTATCGATATCCTCATGAATGCCAGTGTCATCCACCATCACCTGCGTCACCAGATCGCTACTCAAAAGACTACGGGCTCCCACATCTCCCTGCAAATCCAGCAATTGTGATAAATACTGATGCGCAAACCCAACCGGGTTGCCACGTCGTCCCCGATGTACAGGCACGACTATCCCTGCGCCTGCTTGCAGGGCATCGTAGAGTTGCATCATTGTGGAAGGATGTACTACAGGCATGTCCGCAAGAGCAATCAGCCAGCCAGCACTGTCGACGGTGGCACGCAATGCATGCTTGAGGGAGTTGGCCATGCCTGCGTCGGCATCATGACAAACCAGGCACTCAATCCCCATGGCCTGTAATTGATCTGCCAGCACAGGAGTATCTGGCCTCAGCACTGCGACAACATGCGGCATGACAGCCAGCAAATTCTGCGCGCTATGCTGCGCCACAGATAGCCCATCAGCCAGTTTTTGCAAGAGTTTGTCTTGCTGACCACTAGCATCAAAACGACGGCCACGCCCCGCTGCCAGCAAAATGCCTGTCCAGCGTGGCGTTAAAGTCATGGTTAAATTTTAGTTGGCTTTGTTATTGCTGGTTGCCGCAGCGATTCTGCTCTCCAGTACTTTGATATCCAGCGCACCCGGTGCACGGCTACCATCTGAGAAAATAACAGAGGGAGTACCGCTCACCCGCATTTTTTGTCCCAGTGCAAAGACCTTATCGTTTGGCGAATTGCAGTTGGCTGGCGCTTCTGGCGCTGCCTTGCCATTCAACATCCAGTCATCCCATGCCTTGTTACGGTCAGCAGAACACCAGATATTTTTTGATTTGACCTTGGAGTCATCGGCCAGAATGTTATACATGAAAGTATACACCGTGATGTTATCCAGGCTATTGAGCGTCTTGCGGAACTGCTTGCAATAGCCGCAGTTTGGGTCCTCAAACACGGCGATGACGCGCTTGCCATCGCCCTTGACCATCTTCAGCGCAGATTCCAGTGGCAGGTCAGAAAACTTCACCTTGCTCAAATCATCTATCCTGGCCTTGGTGTAGTTAGTGCCGGTTTTTGCGTCAATGACGTCGCCAGTGAACAAGTATTGTGCTTTTTCATCCGTATACATCACATCCGAACCTATACGCACTTCATACAGGCCAGAATAAGGTGTCTTGGTCACCGAATCAATTTTCACACCTTCACGAAAAGTGGTTTGTACCAGCTTGCGTACAGTCGCCTCTTGCGGTGTCTCTGCGAAAGCAGCAGCACTCAATATGCTGCCACCAACAGCCAGCGCCATGACCAGCAGGCCTTGTATTGTTTTATGCATCTTTAGTTATTCTTTCATATACGGGACAAAACTCACATCAACACTCTCGTATGAGGATTTCATCACCAGTTGCTAGCATCGCATGCCCCAAACTTACCATAGTGCCAGGTTTATTTCCCCATGGCGTGAGCGATTAATTTGTTCTTTATGACTGGCAAGCGGTCCAGCAAGTTCAATCCCAGATCACGTATTGTACGCAAAGGCGTCAAATCAGATGCAAACAGGCGGGCCAGGCCATCTGTAGTCGCCAGCATCAGCATCACTTCTTCCTTGCGCGCACGCTGGTAACGGCCCAGTAAACGGGCATCGCCACAATCGCGGTGCGCTTCTTTTTCTTTGATCACTTTCAGCAAATCGACCACATCAGCAAAGCCCAGATTCATGCCATGCCCGGCCAGCGGATGCACAGCATGCGCCGCATCCCCAACCAGCGCCACCCTTGGCGCGATCATGCTGTGTGGACGCATCAGACGTAATGGAAAAGCCTTGATCGCCTCCGGCAGCACTGGCTGCAAGGCACCCAGCACCTCACCACAATATGGCATCAAACGCTCGACCAATGCAGACAAGGGTTCACGCAATAAAGTTTCGGCCAGCGCATCTGGTGCCGACCACACCAGAGAAACACGGTTCCCCGGCAAAGGCAGCAAGGCAATGATGCCCTGCTCCTGCACAAACCATTGGTGCGCAACACCGTGATGCGGTTTCGCACATTCAAAATTGCTCACCACGCCCTGTTGATGATAAGACCGGTAATCCAGACCTATATCGCAAGCCCCCCGTACCCACGACTGCGCACCATCAGCGCCAATGACCAGAGATGCACGTATACTGCTGCCATCATCCAGCACCACTTGCGCCGCATCGGGCTGCACCGATAAGGCCTGCGCCCGCCCCTGCACCGGCGTCAGGTTTTGCGCAAACCGCAAAGCCGTATCCAGCGCCTGGTTGAGATTCCTGTCTTCGATGATCCAGGCCAGTTCATTCACATGCGCGCCATAAGCATCAAAACCCAACTTGCCCGCATCGATACCGCCACCCTGCACCTGCATTGCCGACACCGGCGCCACCCGCGCCTGATCCAGCGCATCCCAGACCTTTAACGAAGACAGCAAGTCATGCGCCACATGGTTCAACGCATATACCCGCACATCCCAATCAGCAGAACCGGAATCAACAGCAGACGAACCAGAACCCGGAGCACATAGCAAACTGACACGCAAACCCGATTGCGCAAAGCCCAGAGCCGCAGCCTTGCCGACAGCCCCATTACCAACGATACAAATATCGCAATCCCTCACCTGAGCAGACATCAGTCCCCCATCAAAAACCAGATAATGCCCCATTATACGGGAAGCCCACCCACCTGCCAGATGCGCCAGATCAATGCCCCGGCATAGAGGGAAACACAGGTTTTTTCAGAAAAAGCTTGCAAACAGCCTCCGACATGTCTATAATTCTTGGTCTTGGCCTGGTAGCTCAGTCGGTAGAGCAGAGGATTGAAAATCCTTGTGTCGGTGGTTCGATTCCGCCCCGGGCCACCAAGGAATAACCTTACAAAACGCCTACTTCTTGAAGTGGGCGTTTTTGTTTTTGGATGTAGAAAGTCCTCGTGTCCGGCGCATATCCGGTCCGTCGACAGCATCGTGTAGCCGTTTCGCATAGTTAGGTTCGTCTAATTGCCCGTCGAGTGACCGATCGATGTCCAAGCGATTCATACTACTCTGGAGCCCCCCCCTCTTGCCAGCTTAGCAGTCTATAACGGCGCGTCATTTTATGAAGTGCAAAGCGCGATCGGCCACAGATGCCACAACGCTGCGCCCACTTGGCCGACAACGGACTGCGATGCGCAAACCCGTTACGAGCGGCCCGTCCTATTTCTCTGCATACTCTTCCACCAAGCGCTCTTGCTGATCCCAACCAGTGCCTTTTAGCAAGGTTGATAATTTCACGTCCAACCCCGCCCACTGCGCAAGCGTGAGTTCCTTAAATTTAATAATAATGCCCTGCATAGAGTCCCGAAGATACTGTGCATCTGCGTGTTCTTGCTTGATTTTTTCAAAGTCCAAGGTATACATTTGCTCGGAATGCCACAACAGTTTGAACTGACGCCTGTGGTAAAGCATCAGGCCTGGTGGATATTGCCGCACATCCTCTTGCGAACGCCCATTGATAACCTCCGATTTGCGATGATTGTCTAGAACCAGACGTGTATCAAATATATCATTGGTGCAGTAGCTCCAAGCCACCGCAAGTCCTGTAAGCAGTACGTAGTGCCATCGGAAAGGCTCCACTTCGGGAAACTGCGTTATTAATTTATCCGTATCCGCACAAGCTTCAGCGCGGGCTAACACGTTGGTCAATGCTTGCCCCTTAAATACCCGCCATGAGGTTGTCACTGAAGGCTTATCCATGGCATATGCCAGCAATTCCCGAACTTGTTCAGCGTTCTTGACTTGTGGCAAAGCATCGCCAAACACATGCTTTAAGTGGCGCACCAGCGCTGCCATCTCTGCCGCAGCTTGGCCGCATAAACGTGACTGCTCTGCCAACTCTAGACAAAACCTGTTTACCGTTGTGTTAAGCATTAGCCTTGCAAAGAGAGAGTCATTGTTATCGGTCGGCGCATCAATTAATTCACCCAGCATCTCTTTGATGCGGTGCATGGCTAAATCTGTGACATTGACAACTTCCGGGCATAGGTGCAGCGCTTTCATTCTATCAACACTTTCTCCCATCTGATACTGTTCCAACTGCATCAAATCCTGCATTTTGTACAAAACATAAGCAGCTTTGATATCAGGTATGGCACCACTCACCAGATAACCCGGCGACAGCAGTTGGCCGTAGACCTGACGCTCCTGAAACGACAGGCGCTCATAAAGCAGATCCAAATAGACCAAACGATTGCTCGCCAACTCCTGAACTGGTTCCGGGGTCAGCTTAAGTGAGTAAGCCGACAAATAGTTGCTTTTGCGTTGATCGCCATTCCACTCAATCATCAAATTACTCGACCATTGAGGGTATTGGCTGGCCATGACCGCACATACTTCGCCATATGTGTTAAGCAACAACCGACGCTCCGCCACGGAAATAGAACGCAAATAGCGCGTGTACATGTCCTTATCCCAACCCAACGTACCACGTACAGAAGATCGAATCTTCCTGTCGAGCACGGTCCCGCCAGGTGAGGGTTGCTTTGCGCCAGTCATCACTTTCACCTTTCTTATGCTGGTTTCGGGCTATCTGCAGCTTGTGTCTGCAACTGGATGTGGGCTGCTTTGCAAACAGTTGCGCCGTTTTGGATTTGGCGGTGGTAGTCGACAATCTCCACCGCACGGCGCATTGCGTCGGTATAGGTCCGCGACATGCCAGCGTTCTGCAACTGATCGGCTAGGGCCCCCAACACTTGCTGCTCTGTGTAGGTGCTTAATGCGCGATCCATATGGTAGCCCTCGCCGCCAGCGGCCCAAACGATATTGATGATTTTCAACATTTTTCTTCCCCTTTACGTTGAACAAGACCACTGCGGCCTTGTTCAGCATATTGTGCAAAACAACCAAACCAAATGGGAGACAGTTTTTCGCTTCGAAATCAACAATCGCCATCGACAAGAGCTGCGAAGAGGCGAAGCCATCTGGAGGACATCCAGTCGTTCAATCAACAGTCGCGACTACATTTCGATTTGCTGGAAACTGTTCTTGTTGTTATGGTCAGACATGGACTGAATACAACATGCCTTTTATACTGATTGTCGCTAATTCTTAATTTTGGCCTGAAACCATCGAAAAGCTTCTGGATTCTTTGCAAGGATCGCCATTCTTGCAGTTGGCCGCGTACAGGCCACGTACAGATCCTCGAATCGAAAAACGCTTTTCTCACCATCTGAAGGTATATCAGCATCGACCAGAATAATTGCGGGCGATTCGATGCCTTTGAAACTTCTGATCGTTGAAAAATAAACCATACCAGGGGTACCCATATCATCCAAATTTTCGGTCAATGTAAGGCCATGCCCTTTCCTTGAGTTTGCCATCGAAGAATTAGAGAGTACATATGGTGAAAGAATTACAACACCGCGCTCGGTACTCCATTGCTTTGCCAACTCCCAGGTTATCATGGCAGTATTGTCCTTATTTGAACAATTAATAACTGTAGGTACCTCTCCTTCGGGCATTCCAGGCATTGAGTCGACAGGTAAATTCCCTAAATAGGAATTCGTTGCCCTGTTAACTTGTAGCGTATTCCGACAGTTATGATATAGCTGAAAAATCACTTCCGCACCGAACGTGTCACCAGAACCAGCTCGAAACAAATCCTGCCTGCGGTCAGTGAAAATGGCCCATTCGCCCACTTCTCGTTTGAGTAATTCATTCAACACGTATAACTGGAGTTCGTTAAAGTCTTGCCCCTCGTCTACGATGATGGCATCGAATTTTGATGCATTGGGATAGGCCTCAGCGATTTCAAACGCTGCGGATGGAAGCGTTTCCCGAAAAAAAATAGAAATATCACCAGTACAACGCAAATCTGGACACAAAGCCGAAAAAAATTTATCTACGCTGACAATAGATTCTGCATAATCTGGGTGCCGCTTTCGAAGTGATTCTGCAAGCTTTGTATTGAAACAAACATAAATTGCGCGCTTTCCGGACTCTATCAAAGTTTGAAGTCGCCAGATTGCAAGCACGGTTTTCCCCGAACCTGCAGGCCCCATAACAGCGACTCTAGGTAGTTCGAATATACCCCGAAGTGCCGCAAATTGCTGCCTAGTAAGAGTATCGATCTGCTTGATGTCTTCGATAACATCGATCTTAGAGTCGGATTTGGTGATCGAAAACGGCCGGCTCGTCAGAATTTCAGCGACTCTATCAATCACAGCACTAGTGAACATTTGCGAAGAACCCTCAAAACCTCTTTTCTCCAACGAAAGCCGCAATCTTGATGCAAGCTCATGCATGTTCCTATTAGTAACTAAGGTAGACGCATCGAATAAAGCGGGGGCTTGATTGGCCTGACCATTTGGGTAGACAACTAGCCAAGAATAACGACCAGGAAATTTCGGCCAAGCACCCTTCTGCTCCACGACTCTTGCTAGTTCGTGCATGTTACTCATCGCCTGCTCAGGCGGGGACTTGGAGATCAATATTTTCTCGCCACTCTTTTCCGCCCTATACCAACACCCGTCATCATCGATCCAAATCTCTTTCGACCCTTTAACTTCAACAATAATCATTCCTGAATTTGGAATCAATACTACAAAGTCGGCTTGCCCATCCTTCACATAACCCCGATTTCCCGTAGTCGCCCATGTCACATTCGTGACAACTACCCAATCTTGTGGAAGCTGATGCTTTAATTGATTTGATACTTCCCGTTCCCATTTATCAGTGGGAATTGGTCCTAATAAACGAGCCATCTCTATTCCTTCACGTCATTTAAGTAGGTTCTAGCAATCAATCTAAGTAATGATGCCTCGTATTGATTGACTACACCGGCTCCAACTATTGAAATAAGCGGCCTGACCGAACCTGGCAATCGCCTGATTCTGATCGCTAGTAGTTGCCCACTCTCGGTCATGGCCAGCCATTCCCCCATCTCCGCTGCCCAAACATCACTTTCAGCAACTCGCTGGAATTGCTTTGAATCATATGAAAATATCGTGCCAGCCGATTTTTCAATAATATTGACCGGATCAACGTCCCCCGCGCTTGTGACGACGCAGATTGTTCGAAATAACTGGATGTTGCCGCGAACCCATGCCATCCGCCTGCTAAGGTTGAAGGAATCTACCAGTCTTACGGTACCAATCCCATTTTTTGATGCCCAATCTATAGCAGGTCCAATTGCATTTTTCTCACCTTGACTGTCTGCGCACAAAGGGTGAACGACCAATGTGACCATACCTACATTATCTAGCTCCATCCAACCAGAGTAAGGAGAGCCCGCTGGCAATGGACCTGCGACTGTTGGAAAGGACTCCACATATCGATCTGCGAGTTTTGCGGATAGCCCCTGCCAATCAGGCATGAGATATTCATTACCAGTTCGGCTCTTAACGAGGCTGTCAAGACCGGGCCGGTATCGACTATCCAGAAGTGTGGCGAGCAACTCCAGGCCGAGCTGCCAATCTAGAATGCCATGAAGCTGACGATTCCTGAAACCACGAAGCAATATATCGGGACTACGCCAAGGCTCGATCTTACTGAGCTCCCATCCTTCGCGAATGCATCGCCCCATCCGAGAAATTTCGCCGCAACCCAGCACGCAACCTTCTAACAGTTCTTCGAAATTCTTGCTTGCCCATTCCACGATTCCTGCACCATTAGGATGAGCGTCCGAAAGATAAAGCTCGGCCCCTTTATTAAGTTCTTTGGCAATAGTTTTAAACCGATGTACGGATGCGATCTCAACGTCGAGAGAATCAATGTCAAGTTCGAGTGCTATAGCTCGTTGCAGAATTGTGGCTGCGGAATACCAAGCAGCACGTCGCCGTGCGAGAGCTGCCTCATTATCAAAAAACTCAAGCCCACTGCCATCTGCCATTCGGATGGCCAAAACATCAGTAGTCTTAGGAGATGTGATGGCGACAAAGCGATTCGAATTTTCGGTGGCACTAATCCAAATCGAGTTAGGGCCGCCAGCTAGCCCGCTTCCTACATTTTTCCGGGGAATATAAGTAGTATCAGCGAAGCCAAATAGCTTCATGTTATTAGTATTAGTACGGTATACCTGCGCCTGTCTACCCAGAGCGACGCTCGCGTTCATTTTCTGATGATAGTGGGCGGCATCACCTAATGCTGGCGATGTAATTGTTGGGAATCCAGCTCGACTCATCTGATCGCCCGATCGTTTGGGTGGTTTTCCAGTTTCAAGATCAGAAACAAATGCTCTTGGTGCGACGGCCATGAAGGGCTTAGCATTGGAACCGTCACATGCTGGGCAGTCGACAGTTGCAGGAGGGGCGCTTAAATACTCTCTACTCCACCAAGTTACCTCTTGTGTTGGCTCTAGTGTCGTCGAGTCTGCTGGACATACTTGTAGTAAGCGGCAATCTGGGCAAAATAATTGTACGTAGGCGGCCCCGACCGCAGGCCCTCTCGCCTCCCATCTACGGCTCGCATAGACGTAATTCACTTCACCGCATATTCCCTTAGGAAGAATTTGCCGCTTATCCCATGTCCTCTCGGCACCGGGGACGAATTCAGAGACTGCTTGGTCAAATGGACGATCCAGCGTCTTTGGCTCGTTATCACTGCCAGATGCAAACGAAAAATAGAGGCTCCGTACACTGGTCGGCATGCCGTACATTGGCAGAATACCCGCCTCCGCTAGTCGGAAAGCCAACGTTGGTTCCACGAAAACATCAACTGCTAGCCCTGCCAATATTCTTCTCGGCAAGGAATTCGTTGCTGAAATGAGTTCTCCGATATTGACTTGTGTTCCACCTCCAATGATAGACGCCACATTGCAGACCGTTGCTTGATTTTCCTCTAGCCAGTTCTTAAGAAATTCAATTCTCAGAGGAGCATCTCGCACCATGCCCAACTCACCATGAATGTCATTGGCATCCGTATCCGACCATGCCACGCCCATTTCTTGGAACGCCTGACGCAAAACTTCTTTTGCAGCCAAACGCTCTGCAAGGATTCTTTGCTCATCTCCGACTGCGACTGTAGGTTGGGGGGGGATACCGCCGGTCATTTCCTCAGGATGTTCGAAATGTATTCGATCATGCGTTTGCCCTCGGCAGAAGGTCATGGCTGCAGAAAAGGGTTGCCCTTTTCGCCCTGCGCGGCCAGCACGTTGCTGGTAATTGAATCGTTCTGGTGGCATGTTTGCTTGAAGAACAGCCTGCAATGATCCAATGTCTACACCGACTTCCATTGTTGTGGTCACTGAAAGTAAGTCGATCGAGTCGATATTCCGGTATGCGCGACGCTTGCCAATATCGACGATCTCGTCGTCCTCAAAAAAGATATCTCTGAAGTGGCGTTGCCGCTGGGCTTGGTTGATGGTCTGGCCAGTAAGTTCCTCGGCGTGAAGCCGAAACGTTGACTCTAATTCGCCCGCTTCGCGGGCATAGTAGTGATTGGACGCAATATCTTTGGCGTTCTTAATACCGTTTGGTACATCTTTTAACTGCCCCAGGCAACGCGAGCATACACCAGCAGAAGCATGCCATTGTATTTGGCTACACCGTTCACACGTCCATGGGAAAGCGCCATCATCAACGACTTTGACCCACAAATACTCCATTCGAATCACACCCCATTTACCACCTTCAATTGAGACATGGCCAGCCGCTTTGAACGCCCTGCTTATCGATTCTTGAAGCGCGGAAACATCTATACCAAATTTTGAGGCGACAGAATGGATATATCCATAAGTACGTCGGCCCACTGGATTGCGAGCCAGTTCACTTGGTTGTGCATCGTCCCAACCTTCTTGCGCGTAGTCTCCTTGCGTAGGATCGGTGCGTCGCTCCTGAGCAAGAATGCGGACAATCGAATTGCAAGTTTGGATAAATGCTTCACTGTCCATCTTGGCAGGTCTGTCCAATTTCAAGCTTGGGCAGATGCAGAGAAAGCCTAAACCTTGCGATTCTAGATCGTACAAAAGCCTCCCTGAAAGTGATCGCCAAGCAATCTTCCGTAGTCTCTGTCCAAGCGTCTGCACGTCGGCAACAACAGCGGCTGAATTGTCACTGAGGCGAGGTAGGAGTTCATCACCATTTGCTTCGAAGACAGAGGTCCAATCTCGCGTATCGGTTCCAAAACGAAGCGTTCGGAGGTCAATTGCTGCACCTCCTGGATTGACACCTTTTTCGACCATATCGTGCCAAATCGGCGTCAATTCTTTAGTAATGGTGGGATTAGGGGTCATGAGAATATCATCCACCCGTACAAATCCAGCCTGGAAACCCCTCACCATCTCAATTTCAGCTTTTGCTTCACCAGTCACAAAATTCGCGTGTCTTTTTGCCCCCTCAACTAAACTATGAAATCGAAAGACTTGCAGAAACTCGTCAGGAGGCAATTCAGCGTGGGACTTATTCAGTAATGTCACGGCATCAGCATCTTGGCCAGATTCAACGGCTAGCAATATTTTCCGCTTAGTCGTGTCGACTCCTCCCGTAGCGCGGCTACGGAGTTCCTTTTGCAGAAATACCCTAAAGAGGTGATTCCACTGCTGCTCTTCTACGCCTACAGCCAAAGTCGCAGCGGCTTCGCGACTATCTGAAAAAGCAACTAGTCGTTTCGATCTCCCATGAGGAAGGACGTTGACGAGGTGTTTCGCCAATAGGTGGGACATAACGCCAAGACCTGTGACAAATGACCTAATTGGGGAGCTACGACCAAATCTCTCAGAATAATCAATATGACAAGACGGGCATCGTTGTGGCATGGCAGGCAGCTCTCTACCCGTTGGCTCCAATTGGGATTCAAACCAAAGGCAATCTACTTCACCTTCTGAGACAACACCGGAAAACTGGACTATCCCAGTTCGTGGGTTAATCGATGCTCTGCGCCAATTCGCTGGCGCCCTTCCTAAGCGCCGTCCCTTCTCACCACGCTCCTCAGTGCCTTGTTCCCATTTATATTCGGAGTCCGAGTTCATCCGCCACCCAGAAGGGACAAGCCAGATCACCCCTAGGTTTTTGTATGGTTGCACATCCGTTCTGCTTCCTGCATTTGACTCGGGTAGTCCTTCAATTCTGATTGGCAGTGCGGTTAACTCATACGCAATTGGTGGGCCATTGCCCATGCCAGGGATACCGTGCGGATTTGCAGAGCCTTTCAACTGTGCTGCGGTCAGTGAAATCTTGTTACCGCATAAGAGTTGCGTCCCACAACACTCACAGTACAGCACTTCGAGCAACCTTTGGTCGCCTGCGGCTAATGCTGCCTCAGGGAAGAGACGACCTACACGTCGACGCTCATCATTAGGATGAAGCATTGGCGTCGCCCAAAGCCCATCTATATTCTTTGCCATCCAGTGGAATCTAAGGCGTGGCAACTCAAGGTCACGGGCAAATTCAGAACCAAGTGCAACAAACAGACCTCTAGTAGCGGTTTGCATTTCATCGAGGTCTCTAAGCATCGGAAACCATTGATTTGCGATGACGGAGAGAGCCCTGGCTTGAATGCGCCCGTTGCGGAACGCTCCAACAATTTTTTCGCAGATTCCATCCTGCTGCTTGAGCAATGTCACAACTGAAGATGGGTCAACTACACCATTCGCGGCCTTGAGTTCTTGTCCAAGCTGAAGGCAAGCCTGTGCAAGTAAAGCGCCCACAGCTGGGCTCTCGGTATCCGATTGGTGAAGCAGATTGCCAGGCTCAATATGAAATTTACTTAGAGCGTCCCCCTTTGTCATTCCAAAAAAACCACCGAGAAATTCGAACGTTCGCTCATCCTCCCCATCGAGTGACGCACTTGATGCAAGTATTCTGAGCTGCGAACTACCAGGCTTCAGTCCCAATCGTTCAAGCAACAGCCGAATGAGATAGCCGACTTCTGTGCCTGACGCACCACGGTATAGATGAAGCTCATCTACGACCAATTGGAATACTCTATCTTTATCCTCAGCTAGCCAGTCACGCGTTACATCAAACATCTGAGAATCCGCACGATCACCGCTAATTTGAGGATGCTTATGGCGCATAAGCATGATCGAGAGCATGCTCACGTTTGTGATCAACAAATCAGGGGGGGTTACCTGCATTTCCCACCGATGGAACATCTCTGACGCGCCAGGCTCCATTCTAGGGATGAAACTAGCTTCATCCATTGCTGCTTCAAGCTCGACCTGCACGCAATCTATGATGTGCTCGTCTCCCGAAGACTTTGCCATTTCGAGCTTTTCACGAAGCAACTTAATTTCTTTTTGTATTCCAATTGACTCCCCAATGGCATTGACAAGTGACTCGCGTAACGCTGTTCGCGGACTAATATTTGCCGAGCCGTCAGCCTTGAAGGGGTGACCAGACACTGGTGTCGAACCATTATAGCGGCCGAAGCGGATACGATTTCCACCAAGCCCACAATCCATCGCAGAGTGTGCCTCATTAGAATCCAATGCAACTCGCAACCTTGAAATTTGATCTTCTACGAGTGCGTTCATGGGATAAAGGATAAGGGTGCGGATCGCCGCTGGACGGCTCTCGCCCCGTTTAAATCTTCGAGAAATATCCCAAGTGGGTGGCGACTTCTTTGTCCATATGTCGTCATCAACAGGCTTTGCAGGTTTCCATCTTGTACTTTCAAGGAAGGCTTCACGAACAATCGATGCGATAACCGGTAACAAGAATGATTCGGTTTTACCAGAACCTGTGCCGGTCACTACGACGCAGTGTTTGCCATCCAGAGATTCCTTAAGCATGCGCTGCTGGTGGGTATAAAGTGGATAGCCATCTCTAAATAATCCGCTCCGGACAATCAATTTGAATGCCTCACGCGCATTGTCCGACATACCTGGTAAATCATTGTCGTTCAGGTCTGCTAATTTTTTTCCACCTTGATAGGCAGGGATTGGTTCGACATATGGTTCTTGAAACAAAACACCTGCTTTATCCAACAATTCTTTTCGGTCCTTTTCGAATGTCGAGGAATTGGTCCCAAATGCAGATGTGATGTATCTCTTTATACTACTTTGGATGCGTTCAAACGCTTCGATTGGGTCTTTCAATTCTGCTCCTAAATGAAAATATGCAATTTTCTAATATTTAATTCGTTTCGAACCCAGCAGTTAACTCAACTTTGCTAAAGCAACCTAGTGATCTATGTCTCTAAAATTTCGCGATTGTCCCACCAACTTTGCAAGCGACAAGAATGGCAATATCTTCCGGCACGAATCTATAAGCGAGCCACCTCCCCGTCGCCATTCCCTCATAAACCATACTTACGCTGGCGATTTCCTTCCCATCAATTTTCCGAATGAGCGCAATATGTTGCGGCTGCAACTGAGACTGCTGCCTAATAACCCCTTCGATATCCATAGATTCAGGACCACTTCCACCACACAAGTTGAGCGCACGCTCCAAAATTATCGGCAAACTTATTCGAGCTGGGAGCCAGAATGTGCCATCGGAAGGCGAATAGGGAATAGGCCAGGGCGACGCTTCGCTAATATTATGGTTTCGCTTTACGAATTCGGCAAAAGCTCCTAGAGCAATCCAAATCCCCCAGCGCGAATCTCTGACGAATCCAAAACGAAGGCCTATACCATAGCGATCTATACCAAGCGCATATGTTTGAAGTTTTCCAGTATCGCGATCTTCCATGCGAAACAATTGGGAATCCGGGCCTGATGCAGGAAATTGGATCTCAGGCAAAGCGAAGAATGATCCGCTTTTCGGACTTAGCCGTTCAGGAAACCGGACTCCAGTCCCAATGCTCTCACCTGCTAGAAGTTCAATCTGTGCTCGAACCTCTTCGCGCGTCGCAGCCCATTCTGCAATTGGTAATGCCGGATTCGTCTGTATCGAAAACCCATTCGAATTTGCTTTGCTTGTTAAAACATTCAAGTTACTTGTCAGGATACGCCATACGTCGAAATAGCCTTCACTAGCAAAATAACGATAGACTAAATTGTCTTCACCAATCCTCGATAGCGACTCCCAATGCTGATGCCTGAGGGAACCAAGTACACCGAAAACCGTTTTCCCCTGCGCAGTAATAGCCAACTGGTAAAGTGTAGGTGGTACCGAGTAAATTCGAGCCAAATGCCCTCTGGTATTGATTTCTATTTCTATGTGACCACGGCCGCGAAGATCAAGCAGAATCGTGGTAGGGGAGATAGAACTACCCGTTTTTGCCATTAATCTTGCAAGTTGGTCACGTGCCGGACCATATGCAATAGAGCCGACCTGAGCTAACGTATCAAGGAATTGAGCGATAGCGCTAGAGTGTTTTCTGGCGACATCTTCTGGTTGAAGTAACCGACCAAGCTCACGAGTAAATATGGGAAAATAAGGTGGTGCATTCGTACTTCGGTTATTTAATGGAGTCGCTAGAACTCCGCGCAATCCAAGCACATCGCGGAGGGGGTTGCCTTGAGGGTCCAAGCTAAAGGCGTGCCCGACTTCAACTTGCTCACCACTGTCCGCTGCCACCCTCAGGGTGGCGTTACCTAATTGTCTGCCGCGAAACACTGCACCAATCGCATATGATCTTGGTCCGAGACGTTCTGGAGTTACTAGAAATCGGCGGATTCCTGATCTATAGGCCGGATCATTGCTTTTGCATTCCTCGTCGCACTTGAGACCGGATGCTAAGAGCACAGTGCCTTCAGGCGCATCGAGTTCGATTATTGGCAAATCATAAGACATGTACTGCTTTATGCCGGCCCGGCGTACCGTTCGGCCTCCCACTAGTCGAATCACACGATGCTGGTCCCGTTCGTGTTCGCCATCCGGCATTTCATTTCGCTGTTCCTGAGTCAGATTACCGCAATTAACTATGCAAACAAGCATCCATCCTTTTGGAAGCCCCGCCGTATCAATCTGAAGATGGTCAATACTTTCGCGTTTAAGCCAATTGCAAAGTTGATTGGTATTGCCTGCGGCCGCAAGCAAGTATGCAGGCCCGTTGAGTGGCAACGCATGTTCTCGCAATTCGTCGCGCTGGGTGTAACCATTGAAGTCCCAGACAAACACACGTAGTATGGCCTTCCGAAGGTAAATGCTGCCAAAGTTAATCCGGTCGTTTCCATCCTGAGTAAGGTCCACATGAAACTCGACATCACTACTGGCAGAATCCGATAGTGCGAGGCACGACGCAGAATGAATCATCGGACTCGTATCGCTCGTTGTTGCCGATTCAGTCCCCCTAATCTGCGCCCTCCACTCCACGCCGTTTCTGGTCAAATTGATCTCACCACTATCTCGCACAGGAGGTACTTTCCAGCGAACACACCAGGGATACTGATTACCCGCTTGTAAACTTAGGCAAATCTCTATATCGTCGCGGTCCGCTGCTACATCGCCATTAGTAAGGCCTTGCATACCTGTATTTGAAGGAACTTTTCCATCCCAGTCTTCAAACAACGCACTAAGTCGAGCATTAATTGGCTCATCAAAAATGGACTTGCTTAGGGCATCCCTGAAACCAGCGGTTAAGAATAGTGACTCAGTTGCTCTCAGCTTAATGTCCGCTGCCAAATTTGCACTAAATTGTTGCCCAGGCCGTGCGCCAATTTGAGCGAAAACACGTGAAATAAGATCGCAATCACGCCTTGACATGATGCTTTGAGATCTGGGAACACCGATATGCGAATAGCCGCCCAACGTACGAAATTTGAAGAACCCAAACTCGCCGTTTGTCTTTTTCGTCCAGGTCTCCAAGTCTTTCCATGCGCATTCCAACGCTTCCATTTGCTGACTGCCCCATGATGGAGCAAGTCCAAGAGCTTTACGCAGATGAACGTAAAATCCGTCTTCAGCCAATGACGCAGAACGTATTAAGGCTGCAAGAAATGGCAGATAGGTCGGGGCACCATATTTCGAATACGTCGAGGTGTAAATTTCAGGATCAAGATAATTACTTGGTCTCATGGTGGCAGTTTGTCGCTGCGCAACTAGTCCATTCAATCTATGCACAATGTCGGTAGCATCACCTTGCACAAGCCGCCCATTTCGATTAAATGTACCCCATGAAGGGCCAGCTCTTACAGCGTTCAGAAAGCCTCCATCGCCCCCCAACTCAGGTCCTAGTGAGTCTAGCTCCGCTGGATCGAGCTGCAACCATACTTCATCCCCTTTTGATGCTGGAGAGAAAAATGTTTCGAGCAATTTAACATTCCAAAGGCTATACAAATCGGTGCTCGAAGAAATGTCGTAGCTTTCAGAACGCATCATTGCAATTCCCTGGTTGCATTAATTGTTGCTATAAAAAGTTGCCTTTACATATAGTCGCACAAACCGAAACACATTGTCATGGTGCAAACACGAAAATCATGTCAAAATTAAGAGCCGGTACGGCATAAAAAAAATAGAAACTCAGGAAGAACTCCATTGAAACCACCACAAACACTACGCTTCATCGATGCATTTGCAGGGTGTGGAGGGCTTTCACTTGGGTTAATGACTGCCAGATGCAAAGGTGTATTTGCAATAGAAAAAAGTCCACTTGCATTCGCAACCCTCAAACATAATTTGACCAAAAATGGGGATTACAGCTTTGCTTGGCCAAAGTGGCTTCCTCTTCAGGCGATGACGTGCGAAGATCTGATTACAACCTACTCAAATGACGTTGGCACGTTGTCGGGCCAAGTCGATCTGATTGTCGGAGGGCCGCCATGCCAAGGTTTTTCTACTGCTGGGAAACGCAATCCCGCAGATCCCCGCAACAAAATGACCGAACAATACCTTGCTCTTGTCGGTCTAGTAAAACCTAGATTTATCGTTATCGAAAACGTGGCTGGCTTCAATATGAAATTCGAAAATGAGCAAGGCGTAGAGTTGCTCATGGGCGACAAAAAGAAACAGTCTTACGCGGAGTACATTGCCAATCGGCTCAGAGAAAAGGGGTACGAAGTCTCTGCAGGTCTTGTAAACTGCGCCGATTTCGGAGTACCGCAAAACCGCCAGCGATTCCTTATGATCTGCGAACGTAAAGACGAGCAAAAAAAAATGCCCGACCTATTTAATATGCTGAAGTCGAGCCGCAAGACATTCCTCAAGAAACGTGGTTTGGATATCGACAAACCAGTCAGCGCACGGGAGGCAATTTCCGATCTGGAAATCAGTCATAAAGAACTTGTTCCATGTATCGACTCGGCAGCCCCTGGGTTCAAAGAAGCTACCTACATCCAGCCAACCAAGCTCACTAAATTTCAATCTCTGATGCGTAAGGCTGCTCCTGATATCATCCCTAATAGTCGCCGCCTCCCAAGACACAAGCCGGAAACGATTGAGTATTTTAGACTCGTCCAGTCATTGTGCCGTCCGGGTTTTTGCCTATCCCTTGAGGAACGAAAGAAAGCAGGTACACGTAAGCACTCGACTACAGTCCTTCATCCGGACTTACCCGCGCCAACAGTAACAACACTGCCTGACGATATCGTTCATTACAGTGAACCCAGAATCTTAACTGTTCGTGAGAACGCACGCCTTCAATCTTTTCCTGATTGGTTTGCTTTTCAGGAAAAATACACGACAGGAGGCAAGCAGAGGAAACTGGAGTGTCCGCGCTACACACAAGTCGGGAATGCTGTTCCACCTTTATTGTCCGAGGCAATTGGTGAAGTGCTGCTTGCGCGATTAAATTCGCTAACCGAAAGCAATGAAAAATCCAGTAATGGCAACAAATCGAGCCGTCAAGAAGGAATAACTTAAACGGTAGCGCTTAGTCGATATAAATCTGCTCAAAGCAAACGAAGCAGTGACGAAAACGCTCGCCAAATCGGCAACGCCAAAGAGACAGGGGATAAACTGAACACGCGGCATGAAGCTACATGTGAACCCTCTGGCCACCAAACAAATTGAGGCGTGAATCACGCCTCAATTTGTTCTTAATCTAACGGATAGGCTGTCCGTTCCACGTAGCAGGGATTGCAGCAACCACCAACAAAGGGCAAGTACCCATGACACCACGACGCACTCGAAGAGCGGCTTTATCTAAGTTTGTTGTAGTCGACGTGTTCAGGTCGATCGGGAGCCTGTAATTTCGCGCGTCCTCAGGGAGAGTTGCCTGATACTCTGCCCATAGTCTCTCCGCAAGCTGCTTTAGGCTTGCCCTATCCTGTGTTATAACCACCGCAGCCGAAATTACTCCAGCCTCGTGCCAAGCGCGATATGCTGACAAGTCTCGGTCTAGATTTCCATCCTTAGCGTTCCACTCAACATCAAGAGCAACCCGCCCCTTAAAATTATCGACAAGGTAACCTTCCTGCACTGTTGGGGGCAGCCGCGCAATCTCCTCATTCCTTTTCGACAACAAAATGCCTTGAGTTGACAGATCAACGCGGGTTTCTCGCCAGCCCCTGTCCGAAAACATTTGGTCAATTTCCTGAGCTATATCCCCTCGATTTCCACCCGCTCGTAACCAGCGCCTCGTGTCAAGCTGAAACGACTGTAGCACTTGGGTTATGTCAGTCCATTCCGCAGGGCATACCGCACGCAAGACGGCAGCTGCAGAGCTTGTTTCCATGAACGCCCAGCGTGCACGCACTCTAGGGTCAAGCACATTAGGGTCTTCGTAAGTATTTGTTTCGAACATGATGTGTGGATGCAAAGAGGACATTACATCTTACTACATCGCTACTTTTCCGAGGAGAAATCAGTCAGATTGTTGGATTTATTGCATTTTTGAAAACAGAAGGATCTGTGTTTTTCTACCGCTTTTTCGCGATGATCAACGATTCCATGACTTTACGCGACCGGTCTTTGCTTCTTCCCATAGTCATATGCAAATGATCCATTTCCTCAAACCAAACGCGGTAACCACGCCCGAACGTTCTGCTCGCAAGCTCAATGAGCTCTTCAATATCGATCATGCCTGTATTCGAATAGCTCAACAGCAAATCGCTCTTAGAGTCCTTTACGCCTTCAAACATATCAACGAACGCCCCGTGAACCTGCGTCTTGATGCAGAAAGGTGATTGATGCCTATCGACCCGATAGCGCCCCTTAACTACCGAGTCCTTCATGAATTGAAGCTCTGGATAGTCGTATCGAACAAGCGTCTCCATCGCATGATAGAAGCGTGAGTAGTGCACGAATGCGTATGGAGGATCGGCGTAAACAACGGACTTCTCAATTTTTTCAAGACACTTGCGATAATCTAGCGCCACCAATTCATGGTCTAGATCAATCACGTGTTTAGAGTGCCAAGCGAGTAGAGAGTCAAACTTACGTCGAAAGATTACAGGAACAGAGGTGCGGCGATATTTATTGATATCTGCCATGCCATCAATGGTCTTCGCATCTCTGTATTGGGCGTAATGCCCCGTTCCTTGGCTCGTATAAGCCATAGCATGAAGTAAGCAGGTCAGACCAAAGTTGAAGTCGGCCTTGAGAATACGACCATCTTTATACAATCCATCCAATACCTGTCGAATGGCATCAATCCATATACATTGCTCTGCGCTCCACCATGTCCCCGAGTATATTCGTGTAAAAAGGTGGTGCGATGTGTCGAACTCCTTCAACAGTAGAGATCGATTATTCTTCTCAATTTTGTTGAATGCGGCAAGCGTTGATATCGCAGGATAATGCATCGTGGCTGGCAACTCCGAAATGTTTCGCTCCGCAATTACGCTCGCCAGAGCGACTAAATCAAAGTTACCAATACTCTCGGCTCTTTTGAGGTACGTACTGGCAATAACAGACGAATACTCCTGAATGTCGTTCGACACCACCTTAAACCTATCACCAAAACCGGCGGTAATAGCACATGCTCCCGCAAAAAGATCGACCAACGGGCGGCCACGAGCACTTACTGCGGAAAGACCTTCACCGATGAAATCCAAGATTTGAGCCTTTGATCCCATGTATTTAATAACTTGCGGATATGTGCGTGGCGCGTACTCGCCGATGGTTTGTCCGCTGGAACTTACGGACATTTCGGATGTATTTTTAACATTTTTATCAACTAGGAGTTCCATCGACTCTTTCTTTCTAAATGGCTGCATTTCTGAGGGTCTGGATCTTTTTCGAAAAGTATGATACACCAAGACGGATCCATCCCAAAATTATTCTTCATTGTTGCGTCTTCAAACATCAATAGGTGAAGTGCGGCGCTCTGCTAGCCGAGGTGATGGCATTCGTGATTTGTTTTCTCGCGCTGTTGACCAAATTTGGTGCTTTGCATGGCGCGGTGTCGATACTCAGCAGGATCGACAAGCGAGCAACTCATACGCTGCATGCATATCTACCGCAATATGTTTTGCGGCCATACTTGAGGCAATTGCCCATAGAGGGCTAGACCGACTGCCTTTGTTCGGATGGTCGCAATATAGCCCTGCAAAACCCAAATGAATTCCGTCAAAAGAGATCAGTTTTAGTAACTTCCGCAATCGCATCCGTTTCATCGTCTTGCCCGTCTTCGATAACTTCAATGATTGCGTGTGGATCGAACGTCACAATGGACGCAGGCATGCCAATTAATAACAACGGGCAAGGGTTACCTACACCGCGATCAACCCGATCAATCAACTTCTTCCAATGCGTTTGAGCTGCGCCGAATTTGTTTGACACAAAGTTCTGCATCCACGCTTCAGGGAAAGTTAAGGGATCTTTTATCCGGGATACCCGCTTATTGACTGCCGCCCGCTGCTTTGTCGTCGGGTCTAGTCCAATCGCGGTCAAATCATCATAAGAACGGATGTTTCGCTCTCTAGTAAACCTGGTAACCAAGGCGCGCATATCATCCTGCAAAGTGGTCCCTCTGGTAATAATTATGCCAACGCTAATTGCTCCCTCTGCGTGAAGGCGTTTGAAGTTTTCTAGATCGCGATCAAAGAACGGATCCTTGTTGTTCCATTCAATCTCAAGCGCGACCACAGTGCCATCTGGGAATGTTCTGACATGATCAACCTCATGAGAAATTGACTCGAGCTGCTTGCCGTTGATGGTTTTCTTAATCTCGAAGTTTGTCTTCACCCATCCAAATTCCGCAAGGCTACGCCGCAAGCGTTGAGTTCCCTTCGTCTCCCCGCCACCAGAACCAATAATCTCTGTAATGGGGATCTCGAAGTTTGCGAGGCTCTGTTCAAGCTCATCGAGAACCGTTGGGAAGTCTTTTTCCAAGATCGCAGCCGCATGCGATAAGAAGTGAATCTCAAAACCACGTTGTACAAGTTGGTCAAGCAAGATTGTGTCCTCGATCAGTTCGATAACCTGGCATTGTATGCCAGCAAGAAATTTCCGGCTAGATACCCCTCGTAGCAACTTAAATCCATCAAACAGGCTTTATGGCGTGAATTACCGTCCCCCTGCGCGTCATCAAGACACATGCATCTCGCGAAAGTTGTGCTTAACGTGAAAGTCAGCCTAGTAAGGCTTTATAGGCAAACAAAAACTCAGCAGCATCTACGGAAAGCACCTCAGCAAGCTCCACAAACTCCGTGAAATCCAGCCTTCGCTCCCCTCGCTCGTATTTGGACACATAGCTCTGCGGCTTCCCTAGCCTGGCAGCGACCTCCACTTGAGTCAGTCCAGCCTTCTCCCTTGCTTCTACAAGGAGAGCCCTAAAAACTTGATAACGCTGAGTGTGCAATGAGCTTGTCATTGAGACAGGTTATTTACAATGCAAATTTATCCCAAAACGGGTTATTTTTGCGCTAAAATTCTTTCCAGTCCTTTTTTCAAAAAGACAACTGCCGCTATTACACAATCACTGCTGCTCAAGTGCCGGTGATGCTTACACATTATTCCTGGAGTGAAACTATGTCAGACGAAAATGAAAACGGGTTGGGCAACTCAGTAATGAAATGGACCCTAATTGGCGCGATCATTGGCGCTGGATTCTTTCTCGTTAAGGGAAACATGGGCTTTTTGGCTAACTTGTTCGTTGGCGCTGTCTTGGGTGCGATTGGAGGCAATCGGCTTCGCTGGTGGATCTTGACGACGTTTCTCAAGTAATTGTGATTAGCCTTACAGTTCTTCACTCTGGCTTGGTTCAAAAGAAAATTGAACCCCATTACGCTTTTTAGTGCGTAATGGGGTTTTGTTCAATCTTCTTCGATATCTTGGTGGCGGCGCTTATTGCCTTTTTCCAACAGTTGACTCACATTGCTGGAGTCAATGATTCTGTCGTAGAAAGCAAGCGCAACAATTTCTTCAAACTCAAGTTCCGACCAATTGGGCGTCTCTTTCATCGATTTTAAAATCCTCGACTCATGGCGGTTGAAATCTTTGTCTTTCTCTAGTTCAACCCAATGTCGGCGTGCTTTTGGTACGGCCTCTAGCAGGGAGTCACCCCAACTTGCGTATTCTTGGTCGCTTGTTAGCGTAATTGGCAGAAGAAAGGTTTTTCCATTCAGAAACACACCTTCGTAAATTTCAGCGCGTCGAACACTAGACAGGCAGAATTCTTCTGCAACGTCTTTAGCTACCAGATACCAACGTTCATTTTTCCAGGTCAGGAAGACAGATGCCTTGCGGCTTTTGTCAGGATGAATGCGAAATGGATCACGTGGAATACATACTCTTGGCGGAGATTCCAGGTCTTCCGTTTGGTTGTGAACAAAGTTGCTAAGATTAAATTTTTGGTTCTTCATTTTTTGCACTCGCGTTGATTGTTGTTGCGGAGGTGGAACTGGCGACTTGTTGTTGCAGCCATTGTTCGACTTGCTGTTCGTCATAGCGCTTGGACTTCCCGATGGTGTGACAGGGAGGCAGGTCAGGTGAGTTTTTAGCCCGAAGACGTTCAATCGTCGTCACCGACAATCCCAGGCGTTGAGCAAGCCAGCTCGTGGATCGCATTTGCGAATTAGTAGTCATGCATTTTTTCCTTAAACTGAAAGGGAATATTCCCTATCTTTTTGTTTAAGAAAAAGAAGACCAAAATTGGCAATTGCCGGTCAATGCCCGCATTTCTCACCTGCGCATGCCATTTGGAGCACAGCGCCGCAGCAGGATCATTTCTCTCCGAGGTTCAGCCCATCCCAGCAATTCCCTTCACTGCCGAGCGAAGGCGTAACTGGCTGTGTTTCAGGCGAATATTATTTCTGTGATTGTGTACTTCAATCAAAACCCATGCCATCGACATGGCAGCTTCAATCGAGCTCATTTTTTTCAGAAAGCAATTCATGATCAAAGCAAATATTTCTCCAAGCTGGCAGTGGTCTAGTGGCGGTAATCGTATGCGTCAACGTTCAAAAACAGGTGTGCGAGTGAATACATCAGCTGGGGT
>Ga0207952_1000431_pt1 | contig 35070 bp, 34 predicted proteins | sample SubbioR12Aug_8Ca_FD_184831 | JGI IMG/M metagenome (GOLD analysis project Ga0207952, IMG submission 184831) | Serpentinite rock and fluid subsurface biosphere microbial communities from McLaughlin Reserve, California, USA - CR12Aug_8Ca (SPAdes) | ecosystem: Environmental > Terrestrial > Deep... | reverse complement strand
ATGCAGCGCCACGGTCAGTTCCACGGTACCCAAACCGGCCGAAAAGTGGCCGCCGGAAATGCTGACCGTATGGGTCAGATACTCGCGTACCTCATCCGCCAGCTGCTGGAGCCGGTCTTTGGACAGGGCACGGATGTCCGAGGGACTGTGGATAGTATCGAGTAAAGGGAAATTTCCTGAAAATGTCATGCTGATAAAGCTTCCTTCTAACTAGGGTCTATGCGCGAATGGGCAATGAGAATTAGTGTGTACGTTCGATAATGTACAAAGACAGTTCGCGCAATAAATCGGCTTCGCTGCCGAAACCGGCCAGACTGGCAACGGCTTGTTCGTGCAATTCCTGGGCTTTTTGTTTGGCGCCGGCCATGCCGAGCAAGGCTGGGTAGGTGGGCTTGTCGTTGTCGACATCCTTGCCTTGGGTTTTGCCCAACGTGGCCGTGTCGCTTTCCACGTCCAGAATATCATCCTTAACTTGGAACGACAGCCCTATACATTTGGCGTAATGATCCAGATTTTTGGCCACCACCGGATCCAAGTCGGGCTTGGACAGCGCGGCCATGTTGACGCTCGCGCGAATCAAGGCGCCGGTTTTATGAATATGCATGTTTTCCAGTTCCGGCAGGTTCAGTTTGGTGCCCACGGACGCCAAATCGATCGCCTGCCCGCCGACCATGCCTTGCGAGCCGCTGGCTTTGGTTAAGTTGCTGATCATTTTTAAACGCGCGGCGGCGTCTACCCGGATGCTGGGATCGTTGGCCAGTATTTCAAAAGCCAATGCCTGCAAGGCGTCGCCGGCCAGGATGGCGGTGGCTTCGTCGTACGCTTTATGGCAGGTGGGTTTACCGCGGCGCAGATCGTCGTTGTCCATGGCCGGCAAGTCGTCATGGATCAACGAATACACGTGAATAAATTCCACCGCGCAGGCAGGGCCATCCAGCACCTCTTCGCTTAAACCCAAAGCCTGTCCCGTTGCGTAGGTCAGCAGCGGCCGGGTGCGCTTGCCGCCGTCCAGTACCGTATAGCGCATGGCTTGATGCAGTTTTTGCGGCAGAATATTTTCGCCGGGCAAACGGGCGTCCAAGGCGCGTTCGACACGGTTTTGGCAGGCAGTCAGGTAGGCTTTTAATTTACTCATCGTTAAAGGGCTCCAGGCTTTGTTGGCCGTTTTTTTCTAATAATATCTGTACTTTTTGTTCGGCTTCCTGCAAAGCTTGCTGGCAGGTGCGGGTCAGTTTGATACCGCGTTCGAAGGATTTCAAGGACTCTTCCAAAGAGAGTTCGCCGCGTTCCATTTGCTCAACCAGTTGCTCCAGTTCCTGCATGGCCTCCTCAAATTGCGATGCGCTTTTTCTTCTCGACATATATAAGGTACAAAACAGTGCTCAAAAAATGACCGAGCATTATAGTATGTTTTGCCTAATGCCGGACATCGAAGAACAATAGACGAAAAAACAGGCGGTAATCAATGGGATAAGTCATTCGGACTGACTGTAAAGCAACTTGCTGTAGCCCCCTCACGCTTTCTTTTGAAAGCTGGTGTTTAGCCGAGGCGCGGCAAATTCAGTGTGGGGCGTCGCTCTACACTATTGAATTTTGGCCCCGTTCTGATTATTTAGAAATTTTCAGTAAATAAAGGCAAAAATTAAGCGTGCGCGCTTGTCATTGCGAGGACAAATTTCATGAAATAATTGGTCAATCGATTTGAGCATTACAATTTTTGGGAAACGAGATGGACATACAAGGTTGAGATTATTAATGGGAAAAACGCATGCATTCCAGAGGTTCGAGGCTTGCGACATCGCAAGCTTCTGCTATGTTGCAAACCTAGAACCCTCCTCCCGCGATCTAAGAAAGGCTGCTACGCTTAATCTCATTTGCCGGCTCCAAGGTTCGCGAGCCACGGATTAGAATTGGATAGAGTAACCGAAGAAAAACGCAGCGAGATAATGAGCAAAATCCGGAGCAAGAACACATCTCCGGAACTTGCCGTACGTAAGCTGGTTTTCTCTCTCGGCTATCGCTATCGTTTGCACGGTAAAAATCTGCCGGGCAAACCGGACTTGGTGTTTCCAGGGAGAAAGAAGGTTATTTTCGTACACGGGTGCTTTTGGCATTACCACGATTGCAAAAAAGGTAAGCCGCCCAAGTCGCGCCTAGAATATTGGTTGCCGAAGCTCCAAAACAACCGCGAACGGGATGCCGCTAACATTTCCGCTTTGACCGATTTAGGATGGGAAGTATTAATCATATGGCAATGCGAAGTTAAAGACCTAGAAAAATTAAAAGAAACCGTTACAGAATTTTTGAATCCAGCCAAAGGGAATTAAATATGACCACAGCACCGGAAAAAGTCGACGCGCATCCATCGAAACGATTTTTCGTTTCGATGTTAACACGAGATATCGAGTTAAAGGATGCAATCTTAGATTTGTTAGACAATTGTGTCGATGGAATCGAACGCCAACTGCACGCCGAAGATGCGAAAGAGAAACCGTATTCAGGTTTCTGGGCAAAAATCACGGCCAATAAAGATAAATTCGAAATTTGGGATAACTGCGGAGGCATACCGATCGATATAGCCAAAAAAAGCGCATTCAAAATGGGGCGAGACGACCCGGACAGAGATGCCGGTTTGCATACTGTCGGTATGTACGGGATAGGCATGAAAAGAGCGCTGTTCAAAATGGGTAAGAAAAGCCGAGTCGAATCTCGCCCAAAAAACGAAGAAAACGCCTTTATAGTCGAAATCAATCCCGAATGGCTAGAATCGAACGAGTGGGAGCTTGAGCTAAATCATACGCGTAACGAGATATTATCCGAATACGGAACAAGAATATTGATCGAGGAATTGCATGATAATATCGCCTTTCAGTTCGACGAAAATAGTTCTGACTTTCAAGACGATTTAATAAAAACAATAAAACAATTTTACGCGTTGATTATCGATAAAGGTTTCAAGGTAACTCTAAATGGAATTCCGATCAATGGCGCACCTATTACGCTTCTAACTAATCTTCAAAGTACCTCGTCTCCGATCGATCCGTTCATTTTTAAAGCGAAAATAGACGAAGTCGACATCAACTTAGCCGTTGGGTTCCGACGCCGATTAGCAAGCGAAAGCGAATTGGATGAGGAAGCGAAAAATCCGAGAACAAGCGACGAAGCCGGATGGACTATCATATGCAATGATAGAGCCGTGCTTTATTGCGATAAATCGCAGGTTACCGGTTGGGGGCGTGCAACGGTTCCCAGGTACCATACCCAGTTTATTTCAATCGGCGGCGTAGTCGAATTCCGCAGCAATAAATTGATGAACTTACCGTTAAATACGACCAAAAGAGGTCTCGATACATCGTCGAAAGCCTATCTTTCCGTGTTCGATTACATGACGGAAGGTATGAAAATTTTCACAGACTTTACGAATAAGTGGAAAGGCCGCGAAGAAGAAACCAGTTCCTTTTTCGAAGGTGCGGTATCTAAAAAGCCCAGAGAAATTTTATCTACATTCGAAGATTCGAAGTTTTCTAGTATCAGAAAGATAGAAGGTGCAAAAAAGTACACACCGCAACTTCCCGTTCCGGAAGAAAAAAATCCGCTACGAAGAATAGTATTCACTCGGCCGTCCGAAGATATAAAGACCCTTGCTATAGCTCTCTTCGAAGATTCTAAAGTTAAACCTACCGACGTAGGTCAACGCTGTTTCGACCTAAAGCTTCAAGAAGTAGCGTCTAAGAGGGAATCTAAATGAGCGGTCAGGACGTTCCTTATTATTTGAGGCCTAACAAACACGTAGAACGACAAATTTTTTTAGACATTCTATCCCATATAAACAGATGGACGAATTTAAAGGAATATTTATACGCTTCGATGGGAGGCAAACATCTTGAAGACCTGAAGGCCGTTTATTCGGCTCTAGGTGTTAAAAATTTATTATCGATCGAATGCAATCACGTTACATACGAGCGACAAATGTTCAATCGCCCGTTTTCTTTCCTCGATTGTCTAAAAACCACTACTGGGGAGTTTATCGCTCAGCTCGATAAAATCTTAGAAGAAAAAAAGGCAAATAATTGTATCGTATGGCTCGATTACGCTTCAGCGAAGAATCGCCAGGGCCAACTGCAAGAAGTTGAAACGATCGCAAGCAAACTTGCGAAAAACGACATATTGAAAATCACATTGAATGCTAGTCGAAAGACGCTTGGAGCCGATAAAGAAGATAACGAATCCGAAGACGATTTTCAAAGGCGCTTATTAGAAAAAGCGAAAGCGAAATTGGGAGCGTATTTTCCTGGTCACATTCCCGATCACAGTCGGATGACCGATTCCGGTTTCGCTGAGATCGTATCGCATGCTTCTAAGGCTGCAATTTTAAAAGGATTAGCCGGCAGCCCTAATCTCTCTTTTCTTCCGTTAGGCCAATTCCGTTACAACGACGGTTATCACTGGATGTACACTATGACGGGAATTTTTTTAGATCGGGAAAAGGAAGAAGAATTTCGAGAGCGTTCTGGTATAGAAGATTCCGATTTCATTTCTACAGATTGGCAATTAATAACGGAAATAGCTTTGCCGGATTTATCGCTTCGAGAAAGAATGGAAATAGATTTGAATATTCACCTACGGCCCGATGAAATTCACGCTAAATTGCCGTTTGGGTTCGACAGTAATCCGGAAAGGTCGGTCGACACCCTAAAACGTTATATCAAACACTATAAAAGATACCCTAATTTCGTCAGGGCAGTTTTTTGACGTTAGTCAAATTGTTGTTCAAGATGATCGACATTAAGTATTCCGACACTATAGGACTAACGCTATTCCCGATTTGCCTAAAACTATGCCACTTAGTACGATGCAAAACGAACCAATCTGGAAAGCCTTGAAGGCGCGCGGCTTCCCTCGGCGTGATGACTCTCGGCGCGATATGATGGATCGGGCGAACGGCTTGATAGCTGCCTTTGTCTCTTCCAGTTCCTGCTCGTAAGGTCGGACAGAATCTTGCCGGATGCAAGCGGACGGCTTTGGATATCTTATCCTGTTCGCCGTATGCCAGGGCGTCGTATCGCGCAATTATTTCGGCGGAATGCTTTGTGCCCATGCAGCCGGATACTTCGTTTGCTGACATATAACGGTCGATCGACAGAGGGTCTCCGATGCCGTCTGGTATGCGATCGGCGATCGATCTGGAAAACGCCGATTCCGCCATCGATCCGGTTTTTCGCCAGCCGCTTGCTTCGCTAAGCCAATTCGGATCGATCTCGACGGGCAAGCCTTCCAGGGCCGGCATCACGGGCACCGCTTCTATGCCCGATCGGGGACGAAACATATCGGCGCTCAATTCGTTTATGCGTTTGGGATCGAAGCCGATGAAGAAAATGCGCGTTCTGGTGGTGGGCGCGCCGTATTCGTTGGCTTTGACTTCGATAGGTTCGAGCAACCGGTATTTATCCCTTACCAAGGCAAAAGCTTTTTCCCTAATAGGATCGTATTTAGGGCTTAAAATGCCGGGAACGTTTTCCGCGAGAAAAAACGCCGGGGATATTTCGCTTACCAAACGGAAAAAATGGAAGAACAGATCGTTTCTATCGTCTTCGATATTCCGTTTACCCATAAAGCTGAATCCTTGGCACGGAGGGCCGCCGATCAAGCCGTCCAGTTCGCCGCTTTTCAAGCCTGCCGCATCGAGCAAGCTTTCGCCGGTCAGTTTAGATACGTCGCAGTCCAGATGCCGAGTGCGCGGGAAGTTTTTGCCGTGGGTTTCCAAAGCGTATTCGTCGATTTCGACGGCAGCGGCGATATCGAATCCGGCTCTTGCGGCTCCGAGACTAAGGCCGCCGGCTCCGGCGAATAAATCGATTACTTTCGGCATTCGGTTGGATTGTTTATAAACTTGTTTCATGATTAGCCCTATGATACCTAGTCTCCGAGTAAATTGCGACCGTTAATACACAAGCATAAAAAACTCGAATCCGGCGAAAGGTTTGCCTATATTCGCTCGAACAGCAACAGCGGAAAGCATTACCGTAATTCGTTCGCTACCAAGCCGAGTCCTTTCAGTTAACAGTTAACATACGGTCATATCACCTTTTGGAATACCAAGAACCGGAAGGACCGTAGCGTTCCGAGCGCGGCTGAGCTATACCACACCATACCGAAAGGGACGGTCCGCCCATGGATTGGTGTAGACAATAAAAAACCCGCCAAGCCTGATAACTCGCGGGTTTTTGCACTTCTTTGCACTTCCGTGCATTCTCAAATGGTACCGACGGCCGGACTTGAACCGGCACGACTTGCGTCACCACCCCCTCAAGATGGCGTGTCTACCAATTTCACCACGTCGGCTTAAATCGTATTTTGCACTGAGATTTATTCAGCGGGCGTTACTTCTTTAATTGCGGGCGCTTCGGGGAGCGTTGCCAGCGGTACCGAATCATCCGCTTTATTTTGCGATAACGGCACATCGGAAACCGCTTCTTCAACAGCGGGAACATCCATGATGTCGGACCTCTTGCCTTGATAACCGCTCAAAAAAGCCAAACCCAAGCTGGTTACGAAGAACAAACTGGCAAAAATGGCAGTGGTTCTGGACAGAAAAGAGGCCGAGCCCTGGGCTCCGAAAACCGAACCGGATGCACCGCTGCCGAAAGCAGCGCCGGCATCAGCGCCTTTACCCTGCTGCATCAGAACCAGGCCGATAATCCCGATACCTAACAGGATGTGTATAACAATGATAATTTGATACAGCATATTAATCCTAAAACAAAAATTCTAAACTGAATGACAAATTTGCAAAAATCCTTTTGCATCCAGCGAAGCGCCGCCTACTAGGCCGCCATCGATGTCAGGCATGGCAAACAGGGCTTTGGCATTGTCGGGCTTTACGCTGCCGCCGTACAAAATTTGCACTTTTGCGGCTATAGCGGGGTTTCTATCCGCAATACGCTGACGGATGTATTGATGTACTTCTTGCGCTTGTTCGTCGCTGGCGGTTTTGCCTGTGCCGATCGCCCAAACCGGCTCGTAAGCGATGACTGCATTTGCGAACGCTTCGATACCGGCGGCATCGATAACCGCATCCAATTGTTCGTCAACTACTTGGAAAGTTCTATCTTGTTCGCGCTCTTCCAGGGTTTCACCGACACATAGCACTGGAATAACGTTTTGCTTTTGCGCCTGGCAAAAACGGCTGGCCACGGTCTGGTTGGTATCGCCGTAGTAAGAACGTCTTTCCGAGTGACCCACCAAAGCATATTTGCATCCGCAATCCGCCAGCATGGCGGCTGAAATTTCGCCCGTGTATGCACCGGAGGCTTGATCGGCTACGTTTTGCGCGCCCAAAGCAATAGAAGATGCAGCCAAGGCGCCGCGAACATCCGACAAGTAGACAAACGGAACACAAACCGCAACTTCCTGACTACCTGCATTTAAGCCTTCAGCCAAAGCTTTCGCCAGTTGCACGCCCTCTTCCCGCGAGCCATTCATTTTCCAGTTTCCCATGATCAAAGGTTGCCGCATCACATACTCCAGGCCAAATAAAGCCGACTATATTAAACCTTGAAAGGCTTAAGTTCAAGACGCGATTGCTTTCCTGACATCGTTGGCCAGTTGATTGGCATATTTATTGACATCTTCTTCATCAACACCCTCCACCATCACCCTTACCAAAGGCTCGGTACCCGAGGACCGCAGCAACACCCGCCCTTTGTCGCCCAATTTTTTCTCGACCGAATCCACGGCTTTTTTAATGCCGTCTATTTCGTCCAGCTTGACCTTTTTATCGGTGCGGATATTAATCAAAACCTGCGGATATTTTTTCATGCCCGATTTTAATTCGTGCAAACTTTTGCCGGTGCGCTGCATTTCCGCCAATACCTGCAACGCGGAGACAATACCGTCGCCGGTGGTGGTTTTATCCAGACAAATAATATGCCCCGACCCTTCCCCGCCTAGCATGCCATTTTTTTCGGTCAGCAACTCCATCACGTAGCGGTCGCCGACATTAGCGCGAAACAACGGAATACCAAGGGTTTTTAAGGCATGCTCCATCCCCAGATTCGACATCAGGGTGCCCACTACAGGGCCCTGCAGCTTGCCTTCTTCCTGACGGGATTTGGCGATGATATAAATCAACTCGTCGCCATCGACGATCTCGCCTTTATGGTCGACCATAATGATCCTGTCGCCGTCGCCGTCCAATGCGATACCCAAGTCGGCCCGGTATTCCCAGACCTTGGCCGCCAATGCTTCAGGGTGAGTAGCGCCGCATTCGTCATTAATGTTTAAACCATCGGGCTCTCCGCCTATGGTCACCACTTCCGCGCCCACTTCGCTAAAGACATGCGGGGCAATATGATAGGTGGCACCGTGCGCGCAATCTATAACGATACGCATACCCTTGAAATCCAGGTGCGGCGGCACCGTAGCCTTGCAAAACTCGATATAACGCCCCGCGGCATCGCTGACTCGTTTGACCTTGCCCAGTTTTGCCGACTCTACCGTGGTCATGGGGGCATCGATGTATTGTTCGATTTGATGCTCCAGCTCATCGGGCAATTTGGTACCGTTCACGGAAAAAAACTTGATGCCGTTATCGTAGTACGGGTTATGGGAAGCACTGATGACAATACCGGCCTTGGCCCGCAAGGTGCGCGTCAGATAGGCGATACCCGGCGTCGGCATGGGCCCCAACATGCGCGTATCCACACCCGCCGCGGATAAACCCGCCTCCAACGCCGACTCGAACATATAGCCGGAAATACGCGTATCTTTACCCACCAATACAAAACCGCTGCCTTCCTTGGCAAATACCCGGCCGGTCGCCCAGCCCAGCTTCAACATAAAATCCGCCGTAATGGGGTATTCGCCCACTTTGCCGCGAATGCCGTCGGTACCGAAATATTTTTTTGCCATAGTCAATTCCACTTTCCTGCTTACAAAAAAAAGAGAGACCGGAGCCTCTCTCTAGTTTTTAAATTGCCTGACGATTAGCCTTGTTCGGCCGCACCACCAATAGACTGGTCTTTATTTGCCGGCCCCCAAGGCTCGACTTCGACATCGCTGTTTGAAGAAGGCGGGGTGTCATCCCATCCCTTGGGTTCTCTGACCGGCTTTCTGTTCATCAAATCCTCGATTTGATATTTATCGATGGTTTCGTATTTCATCAACGCATCCGCCATGGCGTGCAGAATATCCATATTTTCCTTCAGAATATTCTCGGCCCGTTCGTAGTTTCTATCGATGATGGAACGTATTTCTTCATCTATGGTATGGGAGGTTTCTTCCGCCACCGACTTGTGTTGCGTAACCGAACGGCCCAGGAAAATCTCGCCTTCCTCCTCGCTATAAGCCAACGGCCCCAAGCGTTGAGACAAGCCCCATTTGGTGACCATGTTTCTGGCTAATTCAGTGGCGCGCTCAATGTCATTGGAAGCTCCGGTGGATACTTGCTCCCAACCGAATATCAATTCCTCGGCAATCCGGCCGCCGTACAAACTGGAAATCATGCTATCCAGCTTACATTTGCTGGCGCTGTATTGGTCACGTTCCGGTAGGAACATGGTCACACCCAAAGCACGTCCGCGCGGCATAATACTGACCTTATAAACCGGATCATGCTCGGGAACTATTTTACCGACGATAGCATGACCTGCTTCGTGATATGCGGTCATTTTCTTTTCTTTTTCGTCCATTACCATGGAGTGCCGCTCCGCGCCCATGATCAGCTTGTCCTTGGCTTTTTCCAGATCGACCATGCTGACGAGACGCTTATTGAAGCGAGCGGCAAACAGAGCCGCTTCGTTAACCAGATTGGCCAAATCGGCACCGGAAAACCCCGGCGTACCTTGAGCGATATATTTGACCTTGACGTCGTCGCCGACCGGTACTTTTTTCAAATGCACATTCAAGATTTGTTCGCGGCCTCTGACATCCGGTAAACCGACCACGACCTGCCGATCGAAACGACCGGGACGCAACAACGCTTTATCCAAAACGTCCGCGCGGTTGGTTGCGGCGATGACGATAATGCCTTCGTGACCTTCGAAACCGTCCATCTCCACCAGCAACTGGTTCAAGGTTTGTTCGCGCTCATCGTTGCCGCCGCCCAAACCCGCGCCGCGCGAACGACCGACTGCGTCGATCTCGTCGATAAAGATAATGCACGGCGCATGTTTTTTGGCTTGCTCGAACATGTCGCGCACCCGGGAAGCGCCGACACCGACGAACATTTCCACGAAATCGGAACCCGAGATAGTAAAGAACGGCACTTTGGCTTCGCCGGCTATCGCACGGGCCAACAAGGTTTTACCGGTACCCGGAGGCCCCACCATCAAGGCGCCGCGCGGCACCTTACCGCCCAGTTTTTGGTATTTGGCCGGGTCTTTCAAAAAGTCGACCATTTCCTGCACTTCTTCCTTGGCCTCGTCGCAACCCGCCACATCGGCAAAGGTGACTTTATTCTGATCCTGATCCAGCATGCGGGCCTTGCTTTTGCCGAAGCCCATGGCCCCGCCGCGGCCGCCAACGCCGCCGCCCTGCATTTGCCGCATGAAGAACACCCACACCGCGATCAACAGCAGAATCGGCCCGAAGGAGACGAAGATCGACATCAACATCGAAGGCTCTTCCGGCGGACGCACCACGATCTCCACGCCATTCGCCAATAAGTCGTCGATCAAATGCGGATCATTCGGCATATAAGTCTTGAACTTATCGCCGGACTGCATTCTGCCAGTCACCGTGTTATCGGCAATGGAAACCTGCTGCACCTGACCTGCCTTCACGGCATCGATCAGCTGCGAATAGGACAAAGTGGCGTCGCTTCGGATCGACCTGGAGCCGAAATTGTTGAATATCGCCATCAAAACCACTGCGATGACAACCCACAGCACTAAATTTTTCATCATATCGCTCAATTTACGCGCTCCGGCCGTAAAACGGCCTAAAATATTAAAACCAAGTAATTCTATCAGGAATACCCTACATCCTACCGACCAACTTTGCCTGATACCGTGTAGAGTGTACCAAGCTATTTAAAACCTTTTGCCAAAATATAGACTTCATTGCTTCTGGCTCGAGACGCCTTGGGTTTTCGAATCACCACGCTGGTAAACCGCTGCCTCACCTGATTGTAGTATTCGTCAAAGCCAGCCCCTTGAAACATTTTAATTAAAAACACCCCGCCTTTAACCAAAATACTGTCGGCCGCCTCCAAGGCCAATTCCCCCAGATAGATGGATCTGGGCTGATCCATTTCTTTGTTACCGCTTATATTGGGGGCCATGTCCGACAATAACAAGTGAACGGGCTGGCCATCAAGCACTTTATAAAGTTTTTCCAACACGACGTCTTCTCTAAAGTCGCCCTGGATAAAATCCACGCCCGCTATCGGCTCGATATCCAGCAAATCCAAAGCCACCACTTTGTCGTTTTTGCCGAGCAATTTTCTGGCATATTCGGACCAACCGCCCGGCGCGGCCCCCAAATCGACGATATTGATGCCGGGACGGATAATTTTATCTTTCTCTTGTATTTCAATCAGTTTAAACACCGCACGCGACCGATACCCCAGCGCTTGCGCTTTTTTGACATATTCGTCTTGAAAATGCTCTTGCATCCACTGGTGGCTACTTTTAGTGCGTGACATAGTATCGATTGGTGTAAAATTGCACGGTTTTTAAAGCTAAAGGAAACAGAGTGAATCCTATTGAAAAGAAGAAGTTGAAAGCTCAGGCACACCCCTTAAATCCGGTGGTGATGATTGGGCAATCCGGCTTAACCCCGGCAGTATTGAAAGAAATCAATGTTGCGCTGGATGCGCATGAATTAATCAAAGTCAAAATACGCGCCGAACGCGACGAACGCAATGTCATCAAAGAGCAAATTTGTACGGATACTCGCGCGGAATTGGTACAGTCCATAGGCCAAGTGGCTGTAATCTATAGAAAGAACCCCAAGAAATAATGCAAGGGAGGCCACGCCTCCCTGCTCAATCGTTTTACCGGTTAAATGTAATCCACCGCGATAATTTCATACTCGATATTGCCGCCGGGTGCTTTAACCGTCACCACATCCTCCACTTCTTTGCCGATCAAGGCCCTGGCAATCGGCGAGCCCACGGAAATGCGGCCTTCCTTAATATTGGCCTCATCCTCGCCGACGATTTGATAGGTGACTTCCTTACCGGAATCCAGATCCTCGATTTTGACCGTGGCGCCGAATATCACCTTACCGTTGGCGTCGGCCTTGGTAACATCGATGATATTGGCATTGGATAGCTTGCTTTCAATCTCGGCAATCCGGCCCTCGGCAAAACTTTGCTGCTCGCGGGCGGCATGATATTCGGCATTTTCCTTTAAATCTCCGTGCGCGCGGGCATCGGAAATCGCCTGAATGATACGCGGCCTGACCACGGTTTTTAACTCTTCCAGCTCGGCGCGCAGTTTATTGGCGCCCGCCACTGTTAGCGGCACTTTATTCATAAACAACTCCTAAAAACATTTCCAACATCATCCTTTAAAGGTTTTGTGCAAATCCTGCAGACAATTCACGGAACCCGCGGACAATTCGCCCAAGGCAAAACAAGCCGCACGGGCACCGGCCATGGTAGTGTAATAAGTCACCTTACGCTGCAAAGCTTCCCGGCGCATGGTAAACGAATCGGCCACGGCCTTGACACCCTCGGTGGTATTGACGATCAATTGAATCTCGCCGTTTTTGATCATATCCACCGTATTCGGCCGGCCTTCATTGACCTTGAAAATCTCCTGACAGGGAATACCGGCCGCTTTCAATACTTTAGCGGTACCCCGGGTTGCCACGATTTCATAGTCCTTTTCGATCAACATCTTGGCCAACTCGGGCAGCTTGGGTTTATCGGCATCGCGAATACTGATCAACACCTTGCCGCTCTGGCTCAAGTCGACACCGCCGGCGCGTTGCGACTTCGCGAACGCCTCGCCGAAGGTTTTACCCACGCCCATCACTTCGCCGGTAGACTTCATTTCCGGCCCCAGTAACGGGTCGACGCCGGGAAACTTGATAAACGGAAATACTGCTTCTTTTACCGAGAAATATTCCGGGATGCGCTCTTCGGTAATGCCCTGTTCTTTCAATGACTTGCCGACCATGCAGCGGGCAGCGATTTTGGCCAGCGGATAACCGGTGGCTTTGGAAACGAAAGGCGCGGTGCGCGAAGCTCGCGGATTGACCTCCAACACATAAATGGTTTCGCCCTGAATTGCAAACTGAGTATTCATCAAGCCGCACACACCCAGTGCTTCGGCCATTTTGGCCACCTGGGCACGCAACTGGTCCTGCAGATGCGCGGGCAAATCGTAGGGCGGAATCGAGCAGGCCGAGTCGCCGGAATGTACACCGGCCTGCTCGATATGCTCCATCAAACCGCCGATCAGTACGGTTTCGCCGTCGTAAATCGCGTCAACATCCATTTCCACGGCGTCGTCCAGGAATCTATCCAGCAATACCGGCGAATCGTTGGAGACGCTGACCGCTTCCTTCATGTAACGGCGCAGACCTTCTTCGTTGAAAACGATTTCCATGGCCCGTCCGCCCAACACGTAGGAAGGGCGCACTACTAAAGGATAACCCAGCTCTTTGGCGGAATTGACGGCCTGCTCGACCGAGCGGGCGGTGGCATTGGGCGGCTGCAACAGGCTCAAGCGTTCCAGCAGTTTCTGGAAACGCTCGCGGTCTTCCGCCAAATCGATGGAATCCGGCGAGGTGCCGATAATCGGCGCCCCGGCCGCTTCCAGGGCTCTGGCCAATTTTAGCGGGGTTTGACCGCCGTACTGCACGATAACGCCCTTGGGCTTTTCCAGTTCGATGATTTCCAGCACGTCTTCCAGCGTCAACGGCTCGAAATACAAGCGGTCCGAGGTATCGAAGTCGGTGGACACGGTTTCCGGGTTGCAGTTGACCATAATGGTTTCGTAACCGTCTTCCCGCAGGGCTAACGCCGCATGCACGCAGCAATAATCGAACTCGATACCTTGGCCGATACGGTTAGGCCCGCCGCCCAGGATAATGATTTTTTCCCGGCCGGTCGGATTGGCCTCGCATTCCTGCTCGTAAGTCGAATACAGATAAGCGGTGTCGGAAGCAAATTCCGCCGCGCAGGAGTCGATGCGCTTGTAAACCGGACGTATGCCTTTCTTGTGCCGCACATTGCGGACTTCCGATTCCTTGGCCGCCAGCAATTTCGCCAAGCGCCGGTCGGAAAAGCCCTTGCGTTTCAGGCGCAGCAATTCACCGGGCTCCAGCGTCGCCAGAGTCTTGGTCGACAGCGATTTCTCGGTAACGATCAAATCCTCAACCTGCGCCAAAAACCAAGGGTCGATTTTGGAAGCCTGATAAATGTCCTCGAAACTCAAATCGCTGCGGAAGGCATCGGCCAAATACCACAAGCGTTCCGGGCCTGGGTAACGCAATTCGCGCAATATGGTATCTTCGCTATTTTCGTCGTTCAGATCAATGATTTCATCCAGACCGTCGACGCCCACTTCCAGTCCGCGCAAGGCTTTTTGCAAGGATTCCTGGAAAGTGCGGCCGATAGCCATCACCTCGCCGACCGACTTCATTTGCGTGGTCAAGCGGTCATTGGCTTGCGGGAATTTTTCGAAGGCAAAACGCGGCACTTTGGTGACTACATAGTCGATGGAAGGCTCGAACGAGGCCGGGGTTTTGCCGCCGGTAATCTCATTGCGCAATTCATCCAGCGTATACCCCACCGCCAATTTGGCGGCGACTTTAGCGATCGGAAAACCGGTGGCTTTGGACGCCAGCGCCGAAGAACGCGACACCCGCGGGTTCATCTCAATGACGATCAAACGGCCGTTTTCGGGATTAATGGCGAATTGCACGTTGGAACCGCCGGTATCGACGCCGATTTCCCGCAATACCGCCAACGAGGCGTTACGCAGGATTTGGTATTCCTTGTCGGTCAGGGTTTGCGCCGGCGCCACGGTAATCGAGTCGCCGGTATGCACGCCCATCGGGTCGAAGTTTTCGATCGAGCAGATGATGATGCAGTTGTCTTTCGAGTCGCGCACCACTTCCATTTCGAACTCTTTCCAGCCCAAAATGGACTCTTCGATCAGCAATTCGCTGGTCGGCGACAAATACAGCCCACGCTCGCAAATCTCGATGAATTCTTCCCGGTTATAGGCAATGCCGCCGCCGCTGCCGCCCATCGTGAACGACGGCCGGATCACGGTGGGGTAGCCCACTTCTTCCTGCGCCGCAAAGGCTTCCTCCATCGTATGCGCGACCTTGGCCTTGGACACTTCCAAACCGATCCTGCGCATGGCTTGGTTGAATAAATCGCGGTCTTCGGCCATATTGATGGCTTCCTTGCTGGCGCCTATCATTTCCACGCCGTACTTTTCCAGCACCCCATGCTTGTCCAGCGCCAGCGCGCAATTCAGCGCGGTCTGACCGCCCATGGTCGGCAAAACCGCATCGGGACGTTCTTTTTCGATGATTTTTTCCACCGTCTGCCAGTCGATGGGCTCGATGTAAATCGCATCGGCCATGTCCGGATCGGTCATGATGGTGGCGGGATTGGAGTTAACCAGAATCACCCGGTAGCCTTCTTCGCGCAAGGCTTTACAGGCTTGCGTGCCTGAGTAATCGAACTCGCAGGCTTGGCCGATCACGATCGGCCCGGCGCCCAGTAATAAAATCGATTTTATATCGGTTCTTTTTGGCATAGGACTCTATAACACTTAAACGGAACGGGGCTGATTCATCAGCGCCATGAAATCATCGAACAAGGCCTCGACATCGTGCGGGCCAGGGCTGGCTTCCGGATGGCCCTGAAAACTAAAGGCAGGACCATCGGTACGTTCGATACCTTGCAAGCTGCCGTCGAACAGCGAGCGGTAGGTCGCCCGCAGGTTGGCCGGCAAGGAATCTGCGCTGACGGCGAAACCGTGGTTCTGGCTGCTGATCATGACCCGGCCGCTGGCAAGTTCCTGCACCGGATGGTTGGCGCCGTGGTGGCCGAATTTCATCTTCTCGGTTTTGGCGCCGCTGGCCAATGCCAGCAATTGGTGGCCCAAGCAAATGCCGAACAACGGGATTTTTTGTTCGAGTATGGTTTTGATGGCTGCAATCGCATAGGTGCAAGGCTCCGGATCGCCGGGGCCGTTGGACAAAAACACCCCATCGGGATTCATCGCCAATACTTTTTCCCCCGGCGTGGTAGCCGGCACCACGGTGACACGGCAACCGCGATTGACCAATAAACGCAAGATATTGCGTTTGACGCCGAAATCGTAGGCCACCACATGCATGGTCGGGTTGGAAGCTTGATCATGGCCTTCGCCCAGCTTCCAGACGTTTTCGGTCCATTCGTAAACTTGTTGCGTGGTGACTTCCTTGGCCAAATCCATGCCCTGCAAGCCGGAAAATCCCTCGATAGCCTGTCTTGCGGCCGCGACATCGGCCGTATCGCCGGCCATGATGCAACCGCGTTGCGCGCCTTTGTCGCGCAACAAGCGGGTTAGTTTGCGGGTATCGATATCGGCAATCGCCACCACCTTGTGCTCGCGCAAATATTCCGGCAAGGTTTGTTGCATACGCCAGCTGCTGGCCAATAACGGCAAGTCGCGCACCACCAAACCGCTGGCGAATACAGCCGCCGACTCGTCGTCTTCGCTGTTGGTGCCGACATTGCCGATGTGAGGATAAGTCAATGTAACGATTTGACGGGCATAGGAAGGATCGCTGAGTATTTCCTGATAGCCGGTGAGCGCCGTGTTAAAAACCACTTCCCCCACGGAGCAGCCGTCGGCACCTATCGAAATGCCGTGAAACTCCGTACCGTCTTCCAATACCAGTAATGCAGGTTTATTCAAGATTGGCCACCTTAGATGTAGAAAACGGGATGAGCCTGACGACTAATCCCGTTCCGAAAGAGTTAAAACTTGTGCGATTTTACGAAATTATGCCGATTTGGTCATTAACAATTTTTCAAGCCCAGCACATCCAACATGTCGTAAAGCCCGGCGGGCTTGTGTTCCAGCCATGCCGCCGCCCGTACCGCGCCGTTGGCGAAAGTCATCCGGCTGCTGGCTTTATGGGTAATCTCCACCCGTTCGCCTTCGTCGGCAAACATTACGGTATGCTCGCCGACGATATCCCCGGCGCGGATAGTGGAGAAACCGATGGTTTTGCGGTCGCGGGCGCCTGTGTCGCCTTCGTGGCCGTAAATCGCGCAATCCTTCAGATCGCGTCCCAGCGTCTTAGCAACCACTTCCCCCATTCGCAAGGCCGTGCCGGACGGCGCGTCGACCTTGTGGCGGTGATGGGCTTCGATGACCTCGATGTCGGTGTAATCGCCCATCACTTTAGCGGTCATTTCCAATAATTTCAGCGACAAATTGACGCCGACGCTGAAGTTCGGCGCCATCACAATGGCAATATCCTTGGCCGCTTCGGCAATCGCTGCCTTTTGACTGTCGGAATAACCCGTGGTACCGATGACCACTTTTTTGCCGGCTTGCCGGCAAATCTCGATGTAAGCCATCGAAGCATCCGGACGGGTAAAATCGATCAACACGTCGAATCGGTCGACCAGCGCCGCCAAATCGGTGCCCACCTGCAAACCGAGCCTGGAAATACCGGCCAATTCGCCTGCATCCTTGCCCACCGCCAAGCTTTCCGGACGCGAAACGGCTACCGCCAGCTCCGCCTGATCCGACAAAGCAGCGGCTTTAATCAAGCACAATCCCATCCGGCCGGACACCCCGACCAAGGCAATACGCATCATGTTTTATCCCGTCAACTTGTCGAAAAAGCTTTTCACGCCGTCTATCCAGCCGTGTTCTTGCGGACTGTGCTGTTTGCCGCCGCCGCTCAGGGAAGCCTGCAATTGCTCCACCAAGGATTGCTGTTCCTTGGTCAGGCGCACCGGGGTTTCGATTTGCACCCGGCACAGCAAGTCGCCCACCGGACCGCCGCGTACCGGCTTGACGCCCTTGCCGCGCAAACGGAACAGCTTACCGGTCTGGGTTTCGGCCGGGATTTTTAATTTGACCTTGCCGTCCAAAGTCGGTACTTCCAGTTCGCCGCCCAAACAGGCGGTCGGAAAGCTGATAGGCACTTCGCAATATAAGTTGGCGCCGTCGCGGGTAAAAATGGCGTGGTCCTTAACCTGCACCTGTACATACAAATCGCCGGACGGACCGCCATTCATGCCGGCTTCGCCCTCGCCCGCCAAGCGAATCCGGTCGCCGGTATCGACACCGGGCGGCACTTTGACATTGAGGGTTTTAGTTTCCTGCACCCGGCCCTGGCCGTAACATTTCGGACACGGATCCTTGATCTGCTTGCCGCTACCGTGACAGGTCGGACAGGTTTGCTGTACCGAGAAAAAACCCTGCTGCATTCTGACCTGGCCGTGGCCGTGACAGGTGCTGCAGATGACCGGACTACTGCCTTTTTTGGCGCCGGAACCGTTACACTCGCCGCAGGCTACCAACACCGGCACCTTGACTACCGCTTCGGTGCCGCCCACCGCTTCTTCCAGGGTCAATTCCAGGTTGTAGCGTAAATCCGCGCCGCGTTGCACGTTGCTGCGCTGCTGGCGTCCGCCCGCCCCACCGAAAATATCGCCGAACACGTCGCCGAAAATATCGCTGAAACTTTCCGCGCCGCTGAAGCCGCCGCGTCCGCCCATTGAAGAATCTACACCGGCATGACCGAACTGGTCGTAGGCCGAACGCTTCTTGGGATCGGACAAGATTTCGTAAGCTTCCTTGATCAGCTTGAATTTCTTCTCGGCTTCCTCGGGATTATCCTTGTTTCTGTCCGGATGAAATTTCATCGCCATCTTGCGATAGCTTTTTTTGATCTCGGCTTCGCTGGCGTTACGGTCAACCTCCAGCAGTTTGTAAAAATCTTCTTTTGCGGCCATTTTTTATTAAGGATTAAATTTTCTTAGTGTTGTTCGAATAAACTTTCTGTCAGTTAAAACGTTCAGATATATTTTCTATCAATCGTTTTCCATGAATTACGGCAACGATAAGCACTTGCGTATCTTCAATTTTGTAAACAAGTCGATAACTGTATACAAAACGTTCTCTGATATTCTGATCGCCAATCTCCGGCACTATTCTACCGAGTTCAGCTGCATCCGGGATTTGTTTGGCTGTTGTAAAAACCTTACGAACTACTGATCTGGCGTAAAATATCGAATCTTTGGCGATATACTCCCCAATTGAATTTAAATCTTCGATGGCCTCGCGAGACCAATTCAGTCGTTGAGCCATTGTTCAAATTGCTTTTCAACTTCCTCGTGTGAAACAGCACCTTCCGACTCCGCTCTGGCCAAGCCCTGTTGAATTTTAGCGATGACATACAAGTGATATTGAATATCTTCATAACTGCTTTCTTCAGGCAGTCTATTCAACAACTCCTTAACTTCTGAAACTGCGGTTTGCATCTGCCCTCCTTATTAACAAAAAGGTACGCGGTGCGTACCCTACATGACTGAGCTTTACGAGCCCACCTCATCCCCCACTTGCTGGCGGCGGCGGCGGCGCCTTTGGAGGTGCTGGCCTCACCGATGGCGCAGGAGGATTTGCATTAGCTTGATCACGACCACCAGAACGTGGCGGTGGGGGCGGTGGATTGGAGCCTTTTCTCACTTTACTTCTCCTTCAATGTTAGCCATAAACTCAACCCATTTAACATCTTTAGCATTAATCAGAATTCCATCCACATTATCCAATACTACTTGAGAATCATCTTCGCCCAACCAAATAGGCTGCATAACGTAGAAATGACCTTTGTCGTATTCAGTTGGCCATTCTTTAGGCCAACCATAAAGGCGCCGACCATCATTGAAATGAAGAACTACATAAGATATATGCTCAGAAAAAACACCAAACCATTCAGAAGGAAAAGACGTTCTGGTCGTGAATCCTTTCTTTCGCAACCACTTATGCAGCGAATCGGTATTTATATAGTATGCTAATAAAATGCCGAGTATTATCGCAACAATCAATCTTACGTAATTTTGCGACGCCTGATCCCAAATACCTAATTTGACAACATTTCCTACTGAGAACAAAACTGACTTTACCGGCGGCACTAAAACCTGAATAACAAAGGTAAATATAAGTGCTTGTATTACTCGCTCAAATTGAGATGGCTTAACTTGAGATGTTAATCCGTAAAGCACCCACGCCGAAACAAAACCCGGTAGCAAAAAAACGAGCAATTCAATCGTTTCTTTTTCCAATTCAGGCATATTCCATCGTACCCCAAAACATCTTGTTATCACATAGGCGGATACCCTATCGGCATCCGCCCTATACCCTACAGCTTACTTATGATCGTCCTTAACTTCCTCGAACTCGGCATCGACCACATCGTGATCGGGTGCCGCTTGCTGTTCGCCGCCGGCTGCATGCGAATGGGCTTCGCCGGCACCTGCTTCCGCGCCGCCTTTTTGTGCGTACACGCGTTCGGCCAGTTTGCCGGACAGTTCGGTCAGAGCGTTGGTTTTGGCTTCGATGGCGTCTTTGTCGTCGCCTTTCAGCACCGCGTGCAAATCCTTGATAGCCGATTCGATGGCCGTTTTTTCATCGTGGCCGACTTGATCGCCCAATTCCTTCATCGATTTTTCGGTGGCGTGGATCATGCCTTCCGCGCTGTTGCGCGCCGAGACCAGTTCTTTCAATTTGCGGTCTTCGTCGGCATGCAATTCCGCATCCCTGACCATGCGTTCGACTTCGTCGTCCGACAAACCGCTGGAAGCTTTAATGACGATAGACTGTTTCTTGCCGGTGGCTTTGTCCTTTGCGGACACATTCAAAATACCGTTGGCGTCGATGTCGAACGACACTTCGATTTGCGGAATACCGCGCGGTGCCGGCGGAATGTCCTGCAAGTCGAAACGGCCCAACGATTTGTTGCCGGACGCCATTTCCCGCTCGCCTTGCAACACGTGCACGGTCACCGCGGTTTGGTTGTCGTCGGCGGTCGAGAACACTTGCGATGCATTGGTCGGGATGGTGGTGTTTTTCTCGATCAGCTTGGTCATCACGCCGCCCAGGGTTTCGATACCCAGCGACAACGGGGTAACGTCCAGCAGCAACACGTCTTTGACGTCGCCGCCCAATACGCCGGCCTGAATCGCCGCGCCCAAGGCTACCGCTTCGTCGGGGTTAACGTCTTTACGCGGCTCTTTACCGAACAGTTCTTTTACGAATGCCTGTACTTTCGGCATCCGGGTTTGACCGCCGACCAAAATCACGTCGTTGATTTTCGAGGTTGAAATGCCGGCGTCTTTGATCGCTTGCAGGCAAGGGCCTTTGGTTCTTTCGATCAACTCGTCAACCAGCGACTCCAATTTGGCGCGGGTCAGTTTGACGTTCAAATGTTTCGGGCCGGAAGCATCGGCGGTGATGTACGGCAGGTTGATGTCGGTTTGCTCGGAAGAAGACAATTCGATTTTGGCTTTTTCCGCCGCTTCTTTCAGACGTTGCAGCGCCAACGGATCGTTGTGCAGGTCGATGCCGCTGTCTTTTTTGAATTCGCCGGCCAGGAAATCGATGATGCGTAAGTCGAAGTCTTCGCCGCCCAGGAAGGTATCGCCGTTGGTGGCCAATACTTCGAATTGGTGCTCGCCTTCGATTTCGGCGATTTCGATGATGGAAATATCGAAGGTACCGCCGCCCAGGTCGTAAACGGCGATGGTGGTATCGCCTTTAGGTTTATCCATACCGAACGCCAGCGCCGCCGCGGTCGGCTCGTTGATGATGCGTTTCACGTCCAGACCGGCGATACGGCCGGCGTCTTTGGTGGCTTGACGTTGAGAGTCGTTGAAATAAGCCGGTACGGTGATGACCGCTTCGGTGACTTCTTCGCCTAAAAAGGCTTCGGCGTCTTTTTTCAGTTTCATCAACACGCGCGAAGAGACTTCGGGCGGCGCCATTTTTTTGCCGTGGCATTCCACCCAGGCATCGCCGTTGTTGGCTTCCATGATTTTGTAAGGCACCATTTTGATGTCTTTTTGTACCGCGTCTTCTTTAAAGCGGCGGCCGATCAAACGTTTGATGGCAAACAAGGTGTTTTCGGGGTTGGTTACCGCTTGGCGTTTGGCGGACTGTCCGACCAATACTTCGTTGTCGCCGGTAAAGGCGATAATGGACGGCGTGGTGCGGGCGCCTTCGCTGTTTTCGATGACCCGCGCGGTGCCGTTTTCCAGCACGGCCACGCAGGAGTTAGTGGTTCCTAAATCGATGCCGATCATTTTAGCCATTGAATTTCTCCAGACTTGAATTAGTTATTAAATAAGAATTTGTTAGCGATATGCGGTTGATAGTTTTAATTTCAAGCCTGCTCATCAATTTTTGCGTTATCGGCCGGTTTGTCTTCGGCCTTGGCGACGACCACCATGGCCGGGCGCAATAGACGGCCGTTTAGCACATAACCTTTTTGAAACACGGTAATCACGTGGTTTGGCGCCACGGTTGAACTGGGCTGCATGACCATGGCCTGATGCAATTCAGGATTAAACGGCTGCCCGATCGGATCGACGGTTTCGATGTTGAATTTGGCGAATACGGTTTCGAATTGTTTGATAGTCAATTCGCTGCCTTCGCGCAGTTTGACCACTTCCGGGCTGTCGCCGGTCGCGGCCTGTACGCCCAATTCCAGACTATCCAATACGCTCAACAATTCCTTGGCGAATTTGGCCAAGCCGTATTTGCGTTCGTCGTCCAGGTCCTTTTGCACCCGTTTTTTCAGATTTTCCATTTCCGCCAGGGTACGGATGGCTTTATCCAGATTGTCGGCGGCTTGTTTTTGCGCTTCTTCCAATTGTTTTTGCAAGACCTCGACGCTGATCTCTGCGTTTTCCGGCGCGGCTTCCGCTTCTTCGGCCGGTTCGGCCAAGGTCTCGCTGGTTTGCTCAAGCACTTCAGCGATTAACTCACTATCGGATTGCTGTTCGTGGCTTGATTGCTGATGACTCATAGTTCGCTCCAAAGGTTGTCATTTTTTAAGTTGCCTATAACGATAAGGGCGTTTATTTGCTATTCAAGGCCGCGCCCAATAATTTTGCGGTCACATCGACGAAGGGAATCACTTTTTCGTAGGCCATGCGGGTCGGGCCGATCACGCCCAATACGCCGACCACTTCGTCATTGATGGAATACGACGAGGTCACCAGGCTGCAATGGTCGAATGCCCGGTAGCCGGATTCCTCGCCGATAAAAATCTGTACGCCTTCCGCCAGCAGGCATTGATCCAGCAGATGAATCACGCCGCGTTTTTGGCTGAAGGCTTCGAATAATTGTTTCAACCGCTCCATGTCCGATAATTCCGAAAACCCCATCAGATTGGTTTCGCCGCTGAGCACATAATCGTCCTTGGGTTGCTGGGCAAAGGTCAGCCGCGCCATGCTGACCGCGTCCATCATGCCCTGATTGACCTGGCTGCGGTCTTGCTCCATCTCCTTCAGAATCAAATCCCTGATCTTGGCCAGACTGCGGCCGGCGAACACCGAATTCAGGTAATTGGCTGCCTGCTGCAATTCCGCCGGACTATAGAGCCTGTCGGTATGAATGATTTTGTTATGCACTTCCTGGCCGTCGGTGACAAAGATCACCAGCACCCGGGTATTGGACATGGGCAAAAATTCGATATGCCGCAAGGTCACGGTTTCCCGACGCGGCAAGGTCACCACGCCGGCCATTTTGGTCACGTCGGAAAGCAAGCGGGAAGCCTTGTTCAGCACATCGCCCGGCCCGTCGTGTTCCGTTAGTAAACTGCTTTGCAATTGGTCCAGCTCGCTGGACTCCAGAGGCTTGACCGTCAATAGACTATTCACGAACAAGCGGTAGCCGCTGACGGTAGGCACCCGTCCGGCCGATGTATGCGGCGAGTGAATCAAACCCATGTCTTCCAGGTCCGCCATTACATTGCGGATGGTAGCCGGACTGAGTTTCAGATTCGGGTCCTTGGACAATACCCGCGACCCCACCGGCTGACCGTCATGAATATAACGCTCCACCAAGGTTTTCAATAAATACAGCGATCTCTCGTTTAAATCCTGATTGCTTATCACAACGCCACCCGACACTGACTGTTAGCACTCTAAACACCCGAGTGCCAGAGAAAACTATCAGTTGCACATACCCTTGTCAACCAAGCGTTGCCCGCAGTCCGATTTGCAGATCCTTACCGCGGCAGCAGCTATCGAGTTGTTTCGGCCGGACTGTTGGCGGATAATCAAAAAGGATTGCAAAATCAGGCTAGCCTCGAAGCCTGCGCACCCCGTAAGGCAACATTTTCCATAACCCGCTTCTCCCTACTTTCAATCAGCGTGTCCCTGCCATGAAACACCCCGAATTCCCGCTCACCGACGACCTGATTTATCTCAACCATGCCGCCGTCGCTCCCTGGCCCAAGCGGACCAGCGACGCAGTGATAGCTTTTGCCGCGCAAAACAGCCGCTTCGGCTCGCATTTTTATTTGGATTGGCTGAAGAAAGAAACCGAATTACGGCGGCAATTCCAAACCCTGCTCAACGCGGCTTCGGCCGACGACATTGCGCTGGTTAAAAACACCTCGGAAGCCTTGTCTTTTGTGGCTTCCGGTTTACCTTGGCAAGCGGGCGACAACATTGTTTCCAGCAACCAGGAGTTTCCCTCCAACCGCCTGCCCTGGCAATCGCTGGCCGACCGGGGCGTCGAATTTCGGGAAGCCGACCTGAGCAGTGCCGATACGCCGGAAGACGCCTTGTTTGCACGGGCGGATAGCCGCACCCGGCTGCTGACCATCAGCTCGATCCAGTTTGCCTCCGGCTTGCGCATGGACTTGCCACGCATAGGCGAGTTTTGTAAACAGCGCGGCATCCTGTTTTGCGTCGACGCCATTCAAAGCCTGGGCGCGGTGCAATTCGACGCACAGGCCTGCCGGGCCGATTTTGTGATGGCCGACGGCCACAAGTGGCTGTTGGGCCCGGAAGGGTTGGGGGTGTTTTACAGCACGCCCGAGGCCCGAGAGCGGCTCAAGCTGACCCAGTACGGCTGGCACATGATGAAGGACATCCATAATTACGAAAATGTGCCTTGGGAAATTCACCCAGGCGCCCGCCGTTTCGAATGCGGCAGCCCCAACATGCTGGGTATCCACGCCCTGTCCGCCAGTCTGTCCTTGCTGTTGGAAACCGGCATGGCGACTGTCGAAGCCTGCGTCATAGCGCGCAACGATTATCTAAAAGCCGCCATTGCCGCCCACCCGCAATTGATTTTATTGTCCGACCGGCAAAGCCCGCTGAAATCCGGTATCGTGGTTTTTAAACATCAAAGCCATGATAGCCAGGCCTTATATCGGCATTTACAGCAAAACGGCGTGGTGTGTGCGTTGCGCGGCGGCGGTATCCGCTTTTCGCCGCATTTTTATAATACGTTTACGGAGTTGGACAAAGCCGTGGAATGGGCGGGGACAGTCCGATGAGACTTGCGCAAAATCCGCTTATACGTAAAAAAACGGCCCCGCCTCGCTTGAAATGCGGTTTTGTTTTTTCAGCTGTCCGTGTCGCGCCCGGCTAGCATTGCCAAGCACAGAGAGAACCGCCGCAATGCCTTACCAAGTTCTTGCCGACACAGTGCTCTTCGTGCACTTCGCCGTTATCGTGTTCGTCGTAGGCGGACTCGCGGCCGTTGTTACCGGAAACCGGCTCGGGTGGCGTTGGGTCAACGGCAGGGGGTTCCGGCTGGCCCATCTCGGCGCTATCGCATTCGTCGCCGCGCAAGCCTGGCTCGGGGCGTTGTGCCCGCTGACGGCTCTGGAATCCTGGCTGCGGGTCCAAGCCGGCGAGGAGGGATACGGCAAGAGCTTCATCGAGCATTGGCTGCAGCGCATCGTCTTCCACGAGGCACCGGCCTGGGTCTTCACATTGGCATACTCCGTCTTCGCCTTGCTGGTTGTGGCGGCTTGGCGGTACTTTCCGCCGATGCGAAGCGGAGGCTGTCGTAAAAGGTAGGCCGGAATACCCCTTCGGCTTTTTACGACAGCCTCGAGCAAGGGCGGCCCCGCTTAAGGGCGCTTCCCTCCCCCGCGTTCAATCTCAGTCATTCGGCTTACTCAGCGTGCCGCAGGACTGGTCGATGCCGTGGGTGTCGATGTCGCAAACCGATTCCAGCCACATGGCGTTGATGATGCCGAAGGCGGCGGCAAAGCCGACGCCTAAAATCCAAGCGAAATACCACATAGCGTTCTCCTTAATAAAGTGTATGACTGTCTTTTAAAACCGCCGCTTCCGTAACGCTACCCCAGATGATCCGGTAAACGAAGCGGGTATACAGCAGCACGATGGGTAGAAAAATCGCCGTAATCCAGAATGCCAGCACCATGGTGGAGCGGCTGGAACTGGCGTCCCACAGGGTCAGGCTTGAATTCGGATCGGTCGAGGAAATCAGCAGGAAAGGGAATAACGCGAAACCCACGCTCAAGGCAATACCGACAACACCTACGCTACTGAATAAAAAGGCGCCCATTCTGGATTCGCCCTTGCCCATCCACCAAGCCATGGCAAAACCGCCCAGACCGGCCAGCGGCGCCGACCACATCCAGGGATATTGCATAAAATGCTCTATCCAGCCGGCACCGTTGCCGACGACGGTTTTATGCAACGGGTTGGAGGGCGCTCCGGTACCGGCCATTTGGGTAATCTCGGGGCGGTCTATGCCGATAAACACCCACAGCATTACCGCGCTCAACGCCGCAATCAGCATGGGCCCGAGAAATTCCACCGCCAATACGGCGCGGTCGTGAATCACATCCTCGCTGCGCCATTTCAAAAACAGCGCGCCGTGAAAGGTGGTCAACAGCAAACCGGTCACACCGCATAGCAGCGCAAACGGGCTCAATAGCGCCCAGAAGGAGCCGTCGTAAAAAGTCCGCAAATCCTGATCCAAATGAAACGGCAGGCCTAATATCAGGTTGCCTACCAACACTCCGATTAAAACAGGCGGCAGCGTACCGCCTAAAAACAAGGCCCAATCCCAGGCATTGCGCCAGCCGGTATTTTCAAGTTTGCTGCGGTAATCGAAACCGGCCGGGCGGAAAAATAGTGCGAACAGCACCAGCAGCATGGCCGCATACAAACCGGAAAACAAGGTAGCGTAGACCGCCGGCCAAATGGCGAAAATCGCCCCGCCCAGCAGCACCAACCAAACCTGGTTGCCTTCCCAGGTGGCGCCGACGGTATTGATGATCACCCGTCGTTCCAGATCGGTTTTGCCGATAAACGGCAGCAAGGTACCGATGCCGAAATCGAAGCCTTCGGTCAGCGCGAAGGCAATACCGACCACGCCGATCAATACCCACCAAATCACACGAATCGTTTCATAATCGAACATAGTTTACTCCTTGGGTAAAGACGGCCGCATTGCGCCGTGGCGATGCATCTTGTGCCGACATTGCTCGGGTTTTCCGCCAATCGCATGCCGGGCATGGTCGCTAAGCTGAGCATTGAAATAGCGGTGAATCGCATCGATCAGGCTAGTCTCTTCGGCGGAATATTCGATCTCCGCCCCATTAGGCAATTCCCGGTAATCGAAATGCAGTTTGGCGTAACCCGCCGCTAATTCGGCAACGCCCGGCATGTCGTCTCCGTGTATGCGCCGCTGGCGGGAAAAATCGCCTTGCCTGAAACCTTGGCCGATGTCCAGCAAATGCCGGCGAATTAAAGCGATTTGTTCCGCATCGCCGGCATCCTTGGCTATCACTTGTTGAATGCCGCCATGCGGCGTTTTGTTAAACACATGCAGCGTTTTTTCCAAATGGAACGGCATCACGTGCCGGCCGCGTTCGGCAACGGCGTCCAGTCTTTCCGCATCGGCCGGCGGCTGGGCCTGCGCCGAGGCTGCGATTAACAGCATGCCGAGTATCAAATTGTTTTTTTTCATGTTTATCTCCCTGGCGTTAATGGGCCGCCGCGGTTTGTTCGAAACAATAGCGCCCGGTATGCAAACTGCTGGGCCCGAGCCGCACGTATTTCAGCATCAGATACATCTCGATGATCAACAACACGGTGTAAAACAAGGCAAAGCCGCCGATGCTGAACCAGAGCTGGTCGGCACTGAGGCTGGATACGCTCATATGCGTGGGCAATATGCCGGAAATGGTCCAGGGCTGGCGGCCGAATTCGGCCACAAACCAACCGGTTTCGGCGGCAATCCAGGGCAAGGGGATACACCATACCGCCATCCGCATCAGCCAGCGTTTTTGGTCGGCCACCCGCGTCGCGCAGTAGTAAAAACTCATGGCGAAAATAAACAACATGGTAAAGCCGCAGGCCACCATGACGCGGAAGGTCCAAAACAGCGGCGCGACCTTGGGAATGGTGTCGTTGGCGGCCTTGGCAACGGTTGCCGCATCGGCGTCGACCACGTTGTCGGTGTACTTTTTCAGCAATAAGCCGTAACCCAGGTCGGCCTTGCGGGCGTCGAAGGCTTGCTTGGTGGCGGGATCGGTATCGCCGGCGCGCAATTTTTGCAGTTCGCCGTAGGCCAGCATGCCGTTTTTGATGCGCTGGACGCTTTCTTCCCGCAAATCTTTCAAGCCTTTCACGTCTTCATCGATCGAACGGGTGGCGATCAGGCCCAGCACATAGGGAATCTTGATGGCAAAATCGGTTTTTTCGTTTTGCTGGTCCGGAATTCCGACCACGGTGAAACTGGCCGGCGCCGGATGGGTTTCCCATTCCGATTCGATCGCCGCCAACTTGATTTTTTGCGTCTCGCCCGAGGTGTAGCCGCTTTCGTCGCCAAGCACGATCACCGACAGAATCGAAGCCAAACCGAACGCCGAGGCAATCGAAAAGGAACGTCTGGCAAAACCGATGTCGCGCTTGTTCAGCAAATACCAGGAACTGATGCCCAGCACGAACATCGAGCCGGTCACGTAACCCGCCGCCACGGTATGCACGAATTTGACCTGCGCCACCGGGTTGAAGAACACGTCGGCGAAGCTGGTCATTTCCATGCGCAGGGTTTCGTAATTGAACTCGGCGCCGACCGGATGCTGCATCCAGCCGTTGGCGATCAGAATCCACAAGGCCGACAGGCTGGTGCCGACCGCCAGCAACCAAGTCACGGTCAGATGCTGCACTTTGGTGAGCTTGTCCCATCCGAAGAAAAACAGGCCGACGAAGGTCGATTCCAGAAAAAACGCCATCCAGCCTTCCGCCGCCAGCAGCGGCCCGAAGATATCGCCGACGTAATGCGAGTAATACGCCCAATTGGTGCCGAACTGAAATTCCAGCGTCAGACCGGTGGTCACCCCCATCGCGAAGTTGATGCCGAACAGCTTGCCCCAAAACTTGGTCATGTCCTTGTACACCTCTTTACCGGTCATTACGTATACCGACTCCATAATGCCGAGGATGAAGGTCATGCCCAAGGTCAACGGCACGAATAAAAAGTGGTACAGCGCGGTCAGCCCGAACTGCATCCTGGACAGCATGACAATGTCATCACCGAACATGGGAAGGCTCCTTTGTTAAGGGTTGAGAAGAGAATTCGGCGGCGGCCGCTGCTTTTGCCGGCGCCAGGGCAAAGTGCACGGCCGGATCCGGCTTAACGGCGGGCCTGTCTTGCCAGCGAAAAATCAAAAACCACAGCCCGGTCAGCAGCACGACTTTGATCAGCAATGCCGCGGCTATTTCCCAGCGCAACAGGCTGGGTTTGGGCAGCCGCGGCTTGAATGAATCTGAGTTAATCATAAAATTACCGTTTTATAATAAAAAAGCGTAAACCTCGCCCCGCCGAAATGACTCCATACCGGCAAAACCGTTAATGCATAGGCTGCGACATAGGCTGGTGCATCTGCATCGCCTGCCCGGTTTTCAGCATCTGCCAGCCGCGCTGCGCCATCATCGCCCCCATCACCAGCACCAGAATCCCGGACACCCGCGCCAATTGACGCATGGCATTGGCGGACAATAGCGTGGCGAACAGGCCGAATCCCCACAGCGGCGGCAAGGTGCCCAAACCGAACATCAATAAAATCATGCCGCCCTGCCAGGGATCGCCGCTGCCGGCCGCCATGACGTACATGGCCTGCAACGGACCGCAACCGAGCAGTAAACCGCTCCACAGGCCGGTGGTCAGCGCATTGCGTTGTTTGCGTATTCCGGCATTGATTCGGCGATTCAACGCACCGGGCAAGCGCAAGGTAAAACGGCGTAAAAAGCCGAATACATTCAGCATTTTCAAGCCATACAACAGCAAAAACGCGCTGGCGGCCAAAGCCGCGATACCGCGAATTTGCGGAGTAATGGCAATCGTTGCGCCCAGCAAGCCGAAACCGGCGCCTAAAACGGTATAGGACAGGGTTTTTCCGAATCCATAGTTCAAATGCGCAATGACTTGCCCGAGCTTGGAGCGGCTGGCATCGGTATAGCCGACCACGAAACCGCCGCACATGCCGATGCAATGAAACCCGGTCAAAAAGCCGATGCCGAACAGCATGGCGTAACCGGCCCGCGGCTCCATCATTTGCATCACGGCGGGCATTTGGCTCTTGCCCCAAAGCGCCACGCCGCCGACAATCGCCAACAGCAGTAAAAAAGCCGATACGCTCCGCAGCACGTTCAAACGCCGCCGCTTGGGCGGGTTGACGCCATAGCCCTTGTTAACGATAGCCTGCCGAATCGCCGCCAGCCCAATCAGGTTATCGTCGTAAACCACATCCACCCGCTGTCGCGTGTAACTGGCCGAGACGGTTCCGACGCCGGGCAAGCCCGCAACCGCTTCGACGATGATGTCTTCGCAGCCCGCGCATTGCATGCCATCGACTTTAAAATGCTTATGTTGCGTCGCCATGCCATTACCCTCCTGGTAGCCGGTTATACCGTTTATTCAACGGAAAAGTCGCGCATCATGCCCATGTCTTCGTGTTCCAGATTATGGCAATGAAACATGAACAGGCCTTTGAAATCTTGAAACGGCTTGATAATTTTGACCCGTTCGCCCGGCATCACCAGCACAGTGTCTTTCCAGCCGCCTTCGATAAAGCCATGCTTGACCGAGGCATAGCCGGCACTCTCTGGACCGTCCAGACTGCGATTGAGGATTTGAAAATACTGGCCGTGCAGATGTATCGGATGCGCCATGGACATCATCATGCCCATGCCGCCGCCCATCATGCCGCCCATTTTGTGGCCGCCTTGCTCGCCGCCGCCATGCCGCATTCCCATACCCATGCCGCCGTCTTCATGATTCATGCCGCGCATCCTCATACCGCCCATCTTACGCCCGCTTTCTTCGCCGCCGTGTTGCATGTCGGGTTTTGCCGTTCCGCCATGACCGCCGCCGTGAGCGTGGAATATTTCCATCAGTTGCACGGTATCGACCGGAATCCGCTCGTTGGGCTGAACATCGTTAAACGCATAAGGCCGGCCGTTCAATACCATCTTCATCGGCCCTTCGGAAATGGCTATCGGCACGGGCTTGCTCGGATTGGCGGTATCGGCCACGGTATAGCGTTTAATAGTAGACAATTTTTTCGGCAAGGTCGGACTGTCGCTGATTTGCCGCGTCACTTTGACGCTGAAAATCGGATAATCGCTGCCTAGAGGCAAGCCCGAACCGTGCATGCCGCCCCGCATGCCTCGTCCGCCGCCCATCATGCCCGGCAATGCGCCGGAAAATTCCCGGCTGCGCAGTTGCAGGCGGGAACCGAGTTTGCGGCCGCTGAAATCGGCCCATATATCCAGGCGTTCGCCGGGGGCCAGCATCACATACGGCTTTTTAACCGGGGTTTCCAGCAAGCCGCCATCGGTGCCGATCACGGTAATCGGCGTATTGTCGTCCCAGGCCAACTTGTAAATGCGCGCCGTCGAGCCGTTCATAACGCGGAGCCGGTAAGCTCGACTGGCTACATCAAGATGAAAGTTCGGCAAACCGTTCACTAAAATCCGGTCACCGTAAAAACCCATCATGCGGTCATGCATATGCGGGGCGTAAATCAATTGATTGTTGCTATCGAACAAACGGTCCTGAATCACGATCGGCACTTCGTATTCGCCGCCGGGCAGTTCCAGTTTGCGCTCTTCCGCATCGTTGACCAGTATCGCGCCGGCCAGCCCGCGATAAACGTGTTCGCCGGTAAGGTTATGCGTATGGGGATGGTAGATGTTCATGCTGGCGCGATTCAGCATCTCGAACTCGTAGACCAAGATCTCACCCTTGTCGATTTGATACAGCGGATGGCCATCCATTTCCGCCGGCACATGCAGGCCGTGCCAATGGGTTATGGTAGGAGTATCAAGTTGATTATGCAGATTGATCCTGATTTTTTGGCCTTTTTCAAACCGCAGTACCGGCCCCAAGTAGGAACCGGGAATTTCCGTCAATGTATTAGCCGGCCCCTTGATCAGCTTGGCGGCATACTGTAAAACCCGGGTCGGTTGACCGGGCAAGATTCCCACGCTTGAGGGTTTGCAGACCAACTCGATTTCCACATCCGGGTGAAAATTCGCCGAGGCCTTGCGCGGCGCCATTTTCGGCATGTCTCCCATTCCTTCCATGGCTTGTAACCAGCCGGGCAACCCTGCCCAAGCTAACAGTCCGGCACCGGTTTGGGTAAAAAAGCGGCGGCGGGAAGGATTGGTTGAACTTGACATAGCAGCTCCTCGATCTGAAACGATCATTTTTATAATAGTTATATTTTGCAACCTCCTTGTCGTTGCCGGACTCAGCCGTTGTCCGACGGCGGCTTCATGATTACCCGGGTGGATATCGCCAGCAACAAGATCGCCGCGGATACCCACAACATGCCCATGCCGGCTTCGTGATGGGCGGACACGTCGGCAATCACCAACCGAGCCAGCGCGGTAATGGCCACATAAATCAGGCAGCGTACCGGCATGACGTTGGTTTTGAAATAAATCCCCACCATCGCCCCCAGCTCCAGATAAATGAACAGTAGCAGAATATCGCCGATGGTGGCGTGGCCTTGCGACATCATGCCGATGTAACTGAATACGGCCGACCAGACGATACTGGCGCCAATCACGAACAAAGCCAGATAATGAAAGGCTTCGATCAGCAGATTGCCCAGCTCGTCCGACCAGACTTTCAGACTGGCATGTAACGCATTAAAACGTTCCGGTTTCATAATATTAGCGCTCATTCAGCGAGTTGTGCGATCCGAGAATGACGCTATCGGTTTTATGTATCCAGCTGCCGATGCGAAACAGACTCAAAACCAAGGGTAAACCGAATATCAACCAAACCGGAGCGTGCGCATGGCTAAACCAGGCTTGGCCGTCGCTGATTAAATCCTCGGTCAAGGATTGCGACAACACATAAATACCGACGCCAACCACCATCGCACCGAAACCGCGACGCAGCCAAGCCGGCTTGATATAACCGGAAATCACCGCCCCCAAGCCGCTACCGACTAAGGCGCCGGCCGTAACAATCATTGTCAAGGGCACATCCAACGCCGCATGCTGGCTGTAACCGGCTAAACCGGCCAAGGCGTTCATCACAATGATCAATAAAGAGGTACCGACAGCGCCGTGCATCGGCAGGCCCACCAGCAGGGTCAAGGCGGGCACGATCAAAAAGCCGCCGCCTACTCCCACCATACCGGTCAGGCCGCCCACGAAAAAACCGTCGAATAGCACCCGCAAATACGGTACTTTTAACGGGCAGACAGAAATGGGCTGCATCTTTGCATCGGCATCGGCTTGGCCCTTATGCCTTCTCAGCATCAATAACCCGGTTGACAGACTGATCAAACCGAATAACGACATCAGCAAATCCGAGGAAAAATGCGCGGCCAAGCGCCCACCGGCGAAGGCCCCCAACATGCCGGACAAACCGAAAACCAACCCGCTTTTCCAGCATACCGAGCGGCGGCGGGCGTGCGGGATCAACGCCATCAAACTGGAAATGCCGACCACGACAAACGAGGTGGCAATGGCGGTTTTCGGTTCCACGTTCAACAGGTACACCAGCATGGGCACGGTTAGAATCGAGCCGCCGCCGCCCAATAATCCCAGCAATAAACCGATGACAAGAGACAGCGACAAGGTCAGCAACATGATAGGCTCCTAATCCCGCTCAACAGCCAGCCCGCAAGACTGGTTGGCCGGCAAGGCTTTATCGATGAATTTGGGATAAGCCAGTTTCAAATCCTGCATGATGGCGATGAATTCTTCCCGGGTCCGGCCGCCGCCCAAACGGCTATTTTTGGCGATTTCCTGCTTGATGGTCGATACCGTATTGCCCTGGTAATCATGCCCCGGATACACCAGGGTATCGGGCGGCAAGCTGAATAATTTACGGGTGATACTGTCATACAGCAGACCGGCATCGCCTTGTTGAAAATCGGTACGGCCGCTGCCGCCGATCAATAACGCATCGCCGGTAAACACCCGGTCGGCCATCACATAACTGACGCAACCGCCGGTATGGCCCGGTGTATGCCGCACTTCCAAATCCAAGTCCCCCACCTGCAACGTCACCCCGTCGGTGACCAACAAATCCGCGCACTGGGCACCGGCATCCCGGTGTACCACGCTTTTACTGCCTACTTGCTCCCGCAATTGGCCGGCCGCGGTTATGTGGTCCGCATGTACGTGAGTTTCCAGGGTATAAATCAGTTTTAAATTCAGGCTGTGCAACAATTGCAGATATTGCTCGATTTCCGAAGCCACCGGGTCGATCAACAAGGCGCGCCGGGTGCGTTCGCAACCCAGCAAATAACTGTAGGTGGAGGTCTCGGTTTCAAACAGCTGTCTAAAAATCATGGCTTGGCTCCCGCTCTAAAGAATTAGTAAAAACTAATAATTTAATATCAAATCGCGTGCCAAGTTTTTAACGCCCGACTTGTTTTTAAGTTATTGTTTATAAAAGGAGATTCCGTCAAGAAACAACCGCCTGCAGTTTCATAATGAAACATACCCGGAAACGCGCGATTTTTTGATACATGCATGAAACATTAGCGCCCTATCGCAAAGCCCCCCCTTTAGCGCCGCGCTATTCCTTCAGCGGGCAATGCGCAGTAGAATCG